>JAABUV010000145.1_pt1 | contig 101885 bp, 91 predicted proteins | sample 5559971 | NCBI WGS metagenome assembly JAABUV01 (sample SAMN10711881, study PRJNA513362) | rock metagenome | isolation source: Antarctica rocks | place: Antarctica: Victoria Land, Knobhead nord | collected 2015-12-19 | reverse complement strand
AGGTTGGGGTGGGGGTTGGGGAGTGGGGGGAGAGGGTATGGTTTGAGGGGAGGGGGGTGGGGGCTAGGGTGAGGTTGTGAAGGGGTGTGGGATGGAGGTTGCATCGTGAGGGGGTGGGGGGAAAGGGAAATCGTGTGGATGGGATGGGAGGGATGGGAAGTTTGTGCGTATGCCGTACTGGTGATGTGGCACGCTGGGGATTTCGATTTTAGCATTGGGTTTTGGACTTGTTATATAGCTTGTGCAACGTTACAAAGGCTGCTTGTTTTGAGCATGGATGATGGTTTTATGATGGCTTTTAGGGAGTTGTATATCTGTTGATATGAAATGCATCATATATCATACCGTTTGACAGCTCAATTGCCAAAAAGGGGTCCTCGATGATGGCAAGATCATGTCACTTGACTACTAATTGATCTATTTCCAAGCTCGTAGTTTTAGGTCCTGGATAAGTTGGTCTAGATGACCTTTTTCGAAGATGCAACCCTTTGCAAAACCGGGTGCCCACTTCTCCCCAATCTGAACGCCAACGCTAGAACGTGACAGTATTTGGCATCGGTCTGCTGATAATCATCCCGGAGGCAGAGAGCTCGCATCTACGACGTCGTCGGCATCTTTCATCATTTCGTCTACGGGGTCTTGGAGTGGTGATCGTGGTAGAGCCATTAAACCTGTCCGTGCTGACTCCAGAACACCGAAGGGTGAAATGAGCTTCATGAAAGCATCGATCCGGGGTGGTTTGGCCGAGCTGAGTATCCGTCAACATGGTGATTGGGGGTAATGTATTAGAAGAGACTTACACCTCGACGATGCAATTGTTAGTACTAATGTCCAATACTTTCCCACCAAACTGATGCGTGATATGACTGATATGCGTCAAATGCTCATGTTTGTGTCTCAAAGCCTGACTCGCTACTAATCGACTGGGATGATAATTTTCCTCTTCGGATTGTAGCTCCCTCTGGTGCTTTTCCACCTCTGCGCGCGCTTCTTCAAGCTTGGAAGCATCGGCTGCCGACATCTCTCGATGATGAGCCATCAAGTCCTCAAAGTATTCCGGGCCAAGGATTGAGATTTTGGCCAGGAGAAGCTCGCGCTGCACAAGAGGGGCTGCTGTGTAGTCGAGCACGGCCCATACAGGTACCAAATCCTCCAGCTGCCGCCTTGCTTGCTCGACCACTCCATCTTGCCCTGAAAGCACGATTGTCATGCGAGAAAGGTCATCCACCTCGGTATTGCAGACAACCAGACTGTCGATATTGAAGCCCCTTGCTGCGAGGATTCCCGAAACACGGGAAAGCACACCTGGCTCATTCTGAACGAGGCAGTTGAGTATGTGTCTTTTTGGAGGGAGCTGTGAGGGTAAAGGTGTCTCGTAGAGTATAGAAGAGACGGCGGCTGGGGCGGACCATGACGGCGGGGTTTCTTGGGCCGGAAGAGGATTGATTCGCCGATGAAGGGCTTTGTAAGCTAGTGCAGACGTCGAAGATGTCGTGTGCTGCGTCCTTCGGGGAAAGTGATGTTTGGGCGAAATTTGTTGGGTGAGCTGGGGGTTGAAGCGGGAGGGTATGGACGAGAGGGTTCGACGAACGGCCATTGTGGCCTTCCCCGATGTTGCTATACAGAGCAGGCGGTCAATGTTTCAATTGTTGTTACCAAAGCGAGATCGGTGCAGGTATTGTGCGATTGCAAAGCTCAGAAGATGGGTTATCCAGCCGGCACAGAAAACCCAATGGCCGAAACCGGGGTACCTTTGCGCTATTGTGGCTAGTTCAATCTAGGGTGCAGCCCTGTGAAGCGACTAAGGTAACTACATCACTCGATCACCACGTCGAATTCAGTTTCCCAAACCATCAGAACAACTAATCGCCGAGGTATGTGGAAACCGTATGGCGAGGTGACAACTATTTGACTGCCCAGATGCTCTCACGAACCGTACTCCGAGCCGCAAAGGCACCTTCGATGATCGCCACCCGTGGCTTTCGAACTTCTGCTGCACGCCTTGGAAGTCCTTACCACTATCCCACAGGTCCACGAAGCGGCTTACCGTTCAATCCCTTGACGAAATACTTCGCCTACAGATATTGGGGCACGATGGGTGAGCTCCATAGTTAAGGGGGCGTAGATATGGCTCTGCTAATGTGGAGACAGCCTTCTTCTTTGGATTGCCATTCGGTATTGCAGGTATGGTTGAAGGCTTTCGTTTGGTTGGCTACTGTATTGATACGATACACAGTCTGGCAGACGAAGAAGAACAAATAGGGGAAGGGCTGATGCTGGCGAAATTGGACGGTATAGGAGGTAGTACAGGCGGGAAATACTTATACGTCAAGAATGTGACACTGGACTATTACAGCGAATTACGGCGTGGTCTGCGTGTACTATGACTCCCGAATGACACATTCAGGCGATGGCTTATGACTATCATCACTGTTGGCGTCCCTCATGAGTCGTCTAAAAGGCTGTCTTTGAGGTACAGTATTCAACAAACATGGCGATCCGCGCCACTCATGAACACATTTGTCAATGAAATATCACAGCCTTGATGCAGCCATGCTCTTGGTCTTCTAAGGAAGGCTCAGCACATTTCAACCGAGACACTTTAAATCTGGTAGTAGCAAGCCAAGAATGCACATTAGAAAGACGTCCACAGCGTCAAAAAGACGACGATTATAGCGACAACGAACACACTTTCAGCTGTGGCTGCTTCCCAAATACGAGCATATCATTCCCATCTCGATCGCACTTGCGTAATGATATTAGTATTTTGTAGCTTGTTTTTATCAGCATGTCAATTGGACTCGGCAGCAATGGTGACTTGAAGCTTTTCTTAGCTCTCAAACTGAAAATTGAGTGAAACGTCGACTCATTGGTCATCTGATGAAGGGTATGAAAACGTTAACTGGAGTGTAGAGCTCAAGGCGCGCCTTATGTATCCTACGAAGAGATAGAATCCTAGATAACATTCTAGGCTAAGGCACTGCTCAGCCATCCACCAATCGCAAACCTCAATAGACGGATGACCAATGCCATCATCGCTTCTTGACCCATCAAGGATTCAACAAATCTGGTCTGCAATCTTTGCCTGACTGATCGAGCAACTCAGTCCACCTCTGAATCTCAATGCATACGAGATGTATCTAAGAGCTTGCCAAACTTGGGCAAGACCTCTTATTTCCATCCTCATTCGGGGCGAGTGATAGTGGAGTTGAGCCTGGCAGAGATGTTGGGTCTATTCTATCTTCTATCCGTGACAAATAGCATGCACGTCAAATTAGGAATATCTGATATTTCACTAATCAATTTCTCTGTCAGGTACTTTACGAGGTAATATAAAGTAACGTGGAACATTGACGCAGTAACGCGCTTCACGCGGCGGCTGGTTTTGCTGGATCTCGCTAGACTTCATCAGGTATAGACATGTCTATCTAGCTAGGCTCCTTTAGGAAACCCAAGTTAATCTTTTCGGCTTGCTCACTGTTGACATATGCGGAGGGATATTCTGGTGTATCAATCATGACAGAAGAAATAAAAAATTGGATTGGTGATGCGGAACCTCAGAATTATCCATCGGTCGCTGGTCAGCAGTCCTCCAGGATTGGCTTTGACGGCATCTGCTTGGGATGTTGCATCAGATAGCGTGATATGCACTTTTGGTCCAAAGAAAGGGAATTCTCTGCTTGAGCTCAAACGCTGGAAGTCGCATGACAGATCATTTCAGTCCATAGCTTCTTGGGAAGCTCCGTGTCCGCTGCCAGACCTTGATTGTGATGAGATTCTAAACCTGCATTATTCTTCTGACTCTCTAACATCATGTGTTGTGTTTGCTGGCGGAGACATTGTAGTCGTTCGAGAAGACCTCAAGGTTGGCGAGGAAAAGATAGAGATCGTTGGTTCCGTTGACGCTGGAATTGCTGCTGCTGCATGGTCACCTGATGAAGAATTACTTGCTATTACTACAAGAGCATCAACTTTGCTGTACATGACGAGAGACTTCGATAATGTCACAGACATCGCACTCACAATTGATGATCTCAAGGCTTCCAATCATGTTTCGGTCGGCTGGGGCAAGAAAGAGACGCAGTTCAAGGGCAAGAAAGCTAAAGCGCTTCGCGACCCTACAATGCCTGAGACAGTGGATGAGGGCGTCTTGAGCGGTCATGATGCAAGGGAAACTACAATGACTTGGCGTGGTGACGGTGCATATCTAGCAGTGAACAGCCTTGAGCCTGACTCACGGAGGGTTATACGAGTTTATTCACGAGAGGGCGTCTTAGACAGCGTCAGTGAGCCTGTCGATAATTTGTTGGGTGCTTTGAGCTGGAGACCGGTGGGAAATCTCCTCGCTGGAATACAATTTCAAGATGACCTGGCTAGAGTGATCTTCTTTGAGAGAAATGGCTTACGCCACGGCCAGTTCAATTTACGACTCAGCGGAGAGGAGCTCCAAGATTGGGGCTCGAAAATACGTTTGCAATGGAATGTAGATTCATCTGTGTTAGCTGTCTGCTTTAGAGATAGAGTTCAGCTGTGGACGATGGGAAACTATCATTACTATCTTAAACAGGAAATATTCTCGTTGTCAGAGGTGTCATCAAGGGGACCTATGTCTATTTCCTGGCATTCAGAGAAGCCTTTGCATTTCATCTTGAGCTCTCAGAGTAAGCAATTCTCGTGCTATCACAGCCATGTGCGTGATCGTTGACTGAGGGCATTCTTCTCAGCTGGCGTGCAAAGGCTTGCATGTACTTCGACGATATCCGGAGGCTCCACATCTGGACCTGAAGACTATGGCGTGGTAATGGTAGTTGATGGAAGTAGGTCCCGAAGAAATCAGGTATGTATCGCGCTGACACGGTATAGAATGCCTCAAGATAACGCCGTTACGGCTTACCAACATACCACCACCAATGGCGTTGTATGAAATCCTACTAGAGAGTAACATAATATCAGTCGCTGTTACTGTCAATCTTGAAGGCACAAAGTCAAATATGATCGCTGTGCTACACCACGACGGCTGCTCGCTATTTGACTGGCCTTTAGTGTCGATGTTAGAGAAGCCGCCCACTCCCAGATGGACCATGTCCCCACAAACAAACAGCAAAATTCCCGGACTAATGTATCTGCAAGTCGCATTTACCGGTAAGCTGACCCGGGAAAGGCCCATCCTCATGCTTTCAAACGACGTAGAAGCATCCATGCTTTATGCTATAGGCATGGATGGCATACAGCTTGGTGAAATATTTTCGCGTGGCACAGCTATTGAAGGCATCGTCACGAACGAGCATTGCCCTCTTTCCCAGACATACCTCTTGACAGAGGATGATGCGAACAGTGGTCGAGAAGAACTGGACAAGGACATCACTAAGTTCAATCAGTGTAGCAATATGGAGCTGGCGATCGCTAGATTCCCAATAGCAAGAACAGATTCGGTACACTGCGGTGGTACCATGCATGAAAGCTCTGATGGACTGTCCTTAGCCAGAGGTACTATATTCAGCCTTTCTGAGAACGGCTCTTTATTCGCAAATGAGACTCGCATGGTCCGGAATTGCACATCTTTCTTGACAACGCCGACTCATCTGATATTCACCACGTCCCAAAATCTCCTGAAATTGGTACATATGATGGGTTCACCCCAAGGTACGTCTCTGGTTTCAATCTAAAATGCAGTACTTGCAAATTGTCTGAACAGCTCATGCAGAACTGGAGATACCTCCAGACACGCCTGAAACAGACGAGCGGTGCCGTAGTATCGAAAGGGGTGCGAAGCTCGTAACAGTCATGCCTTCGACATTTGCGTTGGTATTGCAAATGCCGAGGGGTAATCTTGAGACAATCTATCCTCGAGCGCTGGTACTTGCAGGGATACGGGACAGTATCAACAAGAAGAAGTATAAAAAAGCATTCTTAGCTTGTAGGAAACAGCGGGTTGATATGAACATCTTACATGACCACGCCCCTCAGCAATTCGTTTCATGCGTCGGGCTCTTTCTCGATCAGATACAGAAAGTGGAGCATATCGACTTGTTCTTGTCACAGCTCAGGTGGGCTTATTTCTATTCTACTAAGAACTATACTAATAGAGAGTAGAGAAGAAGACGTTTCGACAACGATGTACAAAGAGACCATCGCGAAAAATCCCTCTCAAGACGACTCAGATCCTCAGCGACAGCGAGCGGACGATGCACGTGTGTCAAAGGTCAATAGAATATGTGATGCTTTCTTAGGCGCTTTGAAGTACCGCACATCAACTCACTTTCAGAATGTCGTTACGGCTCATGTATGTAAGACACCTCCAGATCTCGATGCTGGCTTGAGCCAGATCGCTGGACTCCGTAGTGAGTTGATCTCTGTCCAGACGATGACTTATTGCGTTTTGACGTAGTGTAGGCAAGCATGCAGATTTGGTGGAAGGGGCTATTGAGCACATTTGCTTCCTTGCAGATGTCAATCGGTTGTACGACAACGCTCTAGGGCTCTACGATCTAGAGCTTGCTTTGCTCGTCGCTCAGCAATCTCAAAAAGACCCGAAAGAATACTTGCCGTTCCTACAAAATCTGCAGAGGGAGCCATTGCTTCGAAGAAAGTATTTGATCGACAACCACCTTGGTCGATACAGCAAGGCTCTGAAGCATCTATGCGAATTAGGAGCATTCGACGAAGTCAAGACGTATACTATAAGGCACGTCTTATATCCGGAGGCTTTGGACTTCTACCGCTATCAGGAGGACCAGCTCAAGGAAATCATACGCCTCTATGCCGATCAGCTTCAGCAGGATGGGAAATTCAAAGAAGCTGGGATAGGTATGGACGTCCTGCAATGTTGACTCAGCCTCTAACTAACCGTCCGCAGCCTTCGAATATCTTGACGACAACGCCTCCGCAAGCGAAGCATACCGTCAAGTTCACCTCTGGAAAGAATCCCTCGCTTGTGCCACCCTCATCCCCCTTTCCGAACCCCAACTCCACGCACTCTGCCTAGCAGTAGCAGACACGCTCTCCGAAACCAAAGACTTCTCCTCAGCAGCAACCATCCATCTCGACTACCTCTCCGACGTCCCCACCGCAGCCCGCCTCTCCTGCAAAGGCTACTTCTTCGCCGACGCCCTCCGCATAATCGGTCTGCACCACCGTCTCGATCTCCTCGAAACCGTCATCGACACCGGTCTCGTCGAAGGCATGGCATCGATGACCGAGCTCCTCGCCGACTGCAAATCCCAACTCAACGCTCAGATCCCACGTATTCGCGAACTGCGGACCAAGAAGGCTGAAGATCCTCTGGCGTTTTTGGACGGAGATGTCAACGATGGCGCTGATATCCCGGATAATGTCTCGCTTGCGCCTACGGATGCGTCGACGGCGGGCGGTGGTAGTTTGTTCACGCGGTATACCAATCGGACGGGGACGGTGGGGACGAATGCTACGAGGAGGACGTCTAAGAATCGGCGGAGGGAGGAGAGGAAGAAGGCTAGGGGGAAGAAAGGGAGTATCTATGAAGAGGAGTATCTGGTCAATAGTGTTGGGAGGCTTGTTGATAGGGTGAATTCTGTCAATGAAGAGGTTGACAGGTTGGTTGTTGGGCTTATGAGGAGAGGTATGAGGGAGAGAGCGGGCGCTGTACAGAATGCTATGCTTGAGGTGGTGGATCTTTGCCAAGGCTGTCTTGAAGAGGTTTTCGGTCCTGCAATTAAAGAGCCAGTCGTCGAGCTAAAGGACGAGGATGAACCTGGTAGACCGAAGGGAGGGGATGGTATAATGTGGGATACGTTGGAAGGAGAAAAGCGCAGGGAGGTACCTGTGGTGAAAGGTTTCGCTAGACTCACTTTGCTCAGTCGATAAATAGATAGCATATCGCGGTCTTTCGTCAAAAGTTTATTTGTGGGTATCAAGAATAATCATCATATCCATATCAAGCATCCACGGGCTTTCCCTGCTCGTCAATCAAATGTTCCTGAACGCTGATCGGTCCCTCTCCCACACTCGTCAGGATGATCCGCGATACATTCGTCCTCAACGCTTCCTCCACCTGCGCATACTCTTCTCCAAGCCCCCTACCCTCCGTCGCCGTCCCAATATCTCGCCACCCCTCTTTCCCGTGCAAGCAGTTCGCCAGCTTCGCACCTACAAAATCCCAATCCTTCTCCAAATAATAAACCACAGCATTCGGCCCCGCATCGAAGGTATACGCCGCCACCACCATGCCAGCCAACAGATTGATAGCCTCCACAGCGCGTATAGCAGCACGACTCACATCATTGAGATAGAAGATCGGCGGATCGGTATCCAAGCACGTAGCATGAAAAGAATTACTCTCCCTCATCGTCACGCGCGCAAACGTTTCGAAATCCCTCTTCCCAATCGCCGCTTCCATCTCCGCCATCCGCGTTGGCACCACCATCTCTGCTCGCGTTCGGAACAGGCTACTCGTTTTTACGGTCTCCTGCATGCCTGTCGTGCTACTCACGCCCTTTTTCTCGGCACTAACCACCATAATCAGCGCCCGCATCTCAGGCCAATGGCTCTTCGGCGCCACCAGACGCGCGCAGCTATCTGTACCGTCGGGACGGGTGCCATGATCCCACGCCACATAGCCGCCTAGTAGGCTGCGACATGCGGAACCGCTACCCTGTCGCGCGATGAGCGAGAGCTCGGTCGGTGTTTGCGGGAGGGCGTAGAGATCTGCGATAGCGCGCACGAGGGCGGCGAAGCCTGCGGCCGAGGACGCGAGACCGGCGGCTGTGGGGAAGTTGTTGGTGCTGGCTAAGCGGAGCGGGTAGGATGATAGTTTTGGGAGGGCGGGGGAGGAGGCTTCGAGGGAGGAGCGGAGGGCGCGGAGGGCGCGGAGGCAGGCGAGGGAGCGGGGGGTGGTGAGGGGTTCGGTTTGGCCGTTTAGGAGGAGGGCGTCGGGGGGGTTGTAGGTGGGGGAGCAGGAGGCTGTGGTGTGGGTGCGGAGGTCGGATTGGGAGAGGGTGACGGAGAGGGAGGAGTTGGTGGGGAGGTTTAGGGTTGGGTCGCGCTTTCCCCAGTATTTTATCACGGCGATGTTGACTGGGGCTGTCGTGCTGGCGCGGTAGATTTTTTGGTCGGTCATGTTATGATGTTCTGATTCTTGGGAAGGGGATGGGAATCCGTCACTTATAGGTGGAGTTCCGCATGGATTGTGGAGATCTTCCCGCACAAGCTCGGCTCGGACCGCTGGAGAGCCTCGATTTGGTCTCCACGCTCATCAATCGTTAATGACACTCCCAACCAGATTTCATTGCAAACATCATGGGAAACACCTCTTCAAGCAGCAGCAGGCCGCCACCTCAAAACGACACCCCCTCATCCGCCTGCCCAGTCGACCCATCAGCCCGAGCAGCATGGCTCGAAGCCGGCAAACCCACCCCCCATCCACCCCCCTCCCCAAGCTCACCCTCCTCCTCCTCCAAACCCACCACCCACCCCCCCCCACCCCCCAAAATAATAAAACACCGCCCCCTAGCCTCCGACCGCGTCACCAGCTCCATCCCCCGCACCTCATCCTCCCCCTCAACAACAACCCCAACCCCCACCTCCTCCCCCGCCGCCTCCATCACGCGCGAACTCCAAAACTGGATCTACCCCTCCGAGAAAATGTTCTACGACGCCATGAGGCGCAAAAACCACGCCCCCAACGCCTCCGACATGGCGACCGTGGTGCCGATCCACAACGCCGTTAACGAGCGCGCCTGGGCCGAGATCAAAACGTGGGAGGCGCGCTTCGCGGCGGAGCAGAATGCGGCGTGTGACGGACCGCGGTTGAGGAGTTTTAGCGGGGATAGCAAGAAGTGGAGTCCGAGGGCGCGGTGGAATAGTTTGTGCGGGTATGAGGCGCCGTTTGATCGGCATGATTGGGTGGTGGAGAGGTGCGAGGGGCCGGTGGTGGAGTATGTGATTGATTTTTATAAGGGGAGGGGGGGTGGGTTGAGCTTCTATTTGGATGTCAGGCCGAAGTTGAATAGTTGGGAGGGGTGGAGGATGAGGGCTTTGAAGGCTTGGGGGTTCAAGGGGCCGTGAGGTTAAGGAAGGATGGGCTACCTGTGGCGAATTGGAATAACGCTGTTATACAATGTAAAAGGTGCTCATGAGCTGTACAAGATACCCAGGATGCCAAGTGCTTTGTGCACAAAAGATGCCAATGATGCTAAACGCCTGCGCTACCTCTTTATCCCAGGACGACAGCCGAAATGATGATAACAAGCACAATCGCAAGGATGACCAACAAACAGCAAGCCTTCCCCCTCGCATTCTTCTGATATCGGCTGGCGCTCCTCAACTCTACATCCGCATGTTGCGTATCCGTAGCCACATTTTGCACGTTCCCACTTATCGTATCGAGCTGTCCTCCCTGTTCGTGCACGATATGCGCCACATCTCTAAACAGCTCATTGAGCTCTCCAACGCTCTGCTCGATATTCCGTATCTCAGATTCCCGCTCCACAATCAAGGACTCCTGGAAGTCAACTTCATCTTGCGACGCCAATCGCAACTGATCCTGTTCTTGCAGTTGCGATTGTTGTTGTTGCGAGGGATCGTCCGAATATGGGCGATGGGAGGAGTCTTCGGATTCGAGAGCGGTCCGAGTGGCGGTTGCGGACACTCGTTGCTTCTCAAGTGCTTGGCGTTGGATAGCTTGAAATTCGGTGCCTGATGCCTGGAACTCGCGTGAGAGCTTCTGCTGGGTGTATTTCTGTGACGGCTATATCTCATGGCTATCAGCTTAGCCCTTTACAACTCTCCGATGGGGGGCCCTACGCTCAAGTCTTCCCAAGCTGTTAAGCGCTTGATACCCTCGCCAGCTTCCTTGAAGCCATCTCTTGCCTCCTCCAACAGATCATGTACCCTTTCCCTCACTCGCTCGGTGTCGCGCTTTGTGCCCAGAAGGCTCAGCTGTTGGGAGAGGCGGCCGATTTTCGATGTGATGGAGAAGAGCTGTTCCGAGAGCTTTTCGCTGAAGCGACTGAACTCTGGGTCATCTCGATACTCTGGGTCGTCACTTCGCCGGTAAGTAGTGGGCTGAGGTGTTGATTAGTGGCGGTAGGAACTGGTATTTGGGGCGACAAACCTGACTTTCCAGTAAAGGGGAGCGGTCGAATGACATGGTAGATGTGAAGATGGAAACGATAGTGAAAGCGCGACTCGGCTGTGGTGATTGACAACTTGATGAGCGTTGCCTTGACGTAGGCGCTAGCTATTTTTAGCACCAGTATAAACAAGCAGCGGGCTCGGCAAAGGCGTTTATCTACATAAAACATCATCATAGAACCGTCACCAAACTCGATCCACCAAAGTCTCTCACTATACCTTCGGAAATCCAATAAACTGCGGGTGAAGGGCCTTAGCTTCTACAGCTGGGAACAGACGTCTTCATCATGGCGCATGATTATATAAAGTAGTCACCTTTGCGTGACATACAGTGGGCAACGTTCATATGGCGAAAATGTAGGATGAAAAGGTTGTTGACATGGAATGTATCAAAAGTACGTTAGTATATAGTCAAGTAGTAGCATTCCCGAGTCTCATTTGATTCTTATCCTAACAGTAAATATTGCGGAACCTCTACGCAGCTCTCTATTCTTCATTGACACCAATGATCTTCCATTCCTATCCAACAAATCCTACTCATACCCACCAAGTCTTGAGCCAATCAGTAACATCAAATGCCCTCCCGCAACATCGATGCAAGCTCCCGATTGTTCGCCAGGAACTCCTCACAGTACGCCACCAGCCGCGGTGCCCTCGCACTCTCGGCACGCTCCATTACCGCGTACACCGTATCTACTCTTATGTAGTCCTGGCAGTACGCTTCACAAAGTAGGAAATCTTGCGTCATATCGTGCAGCCGATTAAGTAACCACATGTTGGTCGCGTCCAGCATATCCAATAGCTCCGTCAAGCGATCCTGAACCTCTTCGTTGTCACTCGAATCTTTGAGCTCAGGCCATTCGACATCGCCTGTATATGCGAAATCCACCATCTGTGACAACGAGTGGAAGGTGATATCGGGAAGCGGGATCGTGGCTTTCTCCTCCAGTAAACGTCCCCACGGCCCTGCGAATTGGGCTTTGCAAAAGTCTGATACGGCTGCCAAGACGACCTTGTGTGCGGGTTTCCTCTGGCCGCGTGCTTCGAAGGTGACGTCTACGAGCAGACCCTGATCACGAAAGGTACGCATCTGTGCCATTGCGGAGGTCAAAGACAGCTCTCTGCTGTCCAATGAGGGTAGAGACACCACTGGGGTTGGATGTACAACTGTCTGGCACCCCAAAGCCACGAGGAGCTGTTCATAGGGCACGAGGAAGTTCAAGGCTTTCTTAAAGGGATACGGATCACAGCGAGTGTTCCAGCATAGCTTTTCTGCGGGTGTCAGGCTGGACACGATATTGTCTTTAAGGACTCGGTCGACTTGTGTCGTATCGAGGTTCAGCCAGATCGAGGCTTGGGAAATGCCTTCTATAGCCTTCGTAGCATCCAGATTGTGTTGCAAGAACTCGTAGCATGCCTGTACATCTCGCAAGTATTCGGGTATGTCTTGTTGGCCGATATCCGCAGTCTCAGTCGTCAAGAAAGTCAGGTGCTTGAATACTTGGGCAACAGTAGGGTTACCACCACGTGGAAGGCTTCTGTAGAGGAATTCACAGGGAGGATCCTTCAAGAAGCAGGTCTGGCTCCACATGATACGCACATGTTCAATCCTACTAGTATCGCCAATAGCGCGATGTACACTTTCTCCAACAACTTGACTCATTCGGTCTTGACGGTAAGCACTCTCATCGGCAGGCACATCTCGCACTCGAAACATAGGGATTGCCGCTATTCGCATCCAAGTCGTTTTAGGCCAATGTTGAAACGTCATACCTGGGGGACCATTGCGTCCCAGGTATGCCGAAACTATCTCCGAATCGTCATAGAGGGTAGAAGTCGTCGAGACCTGATCCCATCTTCCATTGATAGCATTAGCACACTCGAGGAAATGTTCATGGGTCATGACTCCAGCACCAGACCTCACACGTAGACCGAGCGAACGCCAGAGAGAGCGCAATTCTGGTCCTTGCATATCAACATGTAGGAAGCAATTCTTCATCTGCTCTCGGAATGCCGCCGAGAAAATATTATCCTCGTGATCGTAGAGAGTTTTAGTCTCGCACATCATGGAATTGCCATTGGGAGCAATTCTGCCAGCGATCTTTACCTGCCAATGTTCAACATGTTGCGAATGCGCAGTATACTGGAGGAACCTGAGATATTGCTGTCTGGAGTCTTTTGTGTTGACGTACTTGGGAATATCCCCTTTGATGCGATGCCACATCTGTTCACGTGTGACGATTGAACAGCCCAGCTTGGAGAGGTTATCTCCATCAGATTGGATTACGTGAGGCTCCACAAAGGCGCACAAGTTGCTGATCCACGGCATCAGCATTTCTTCGTGGCCGAAGAAAATGGCATCTTCGGCAGCAACATGCTCATGGGGTTTGGAATCCGATCGGGCCAGCCGACACCAGATTGGAAGACGTCGAAGGATTGCATCAAGAGGACATTGAGCGTAATCAGGCGAACTCAGGTATTTCAATGCCAATTTCCTCATAGTATCCTTGGACTCTCGAGTAAGACAGTCACCAACGATTGTCTTCGCTGAGACGTTCTTTGCCTTTTCCAACTTCTTGAGAGCCTGCAAGAAGCGCTTGAACGAGGCAAATTCCCGAAGACTGACCTCGTCATCCTTTAGTCGGAACGGTATACAATCGCGATCGACTGCAATTAGCCCAGGAATTTGATCACAGATCTTTCGATGCTCCTCAAGCGATGGGCTAACAACACATGGCTCACTGTCAAACTGTCTGCTTGTTATGTAATGCCATTTTGTGTCAGAAAACGTCCTGTATACTTTTTGGTCCTGAAGATTCGCTTTGGTCAAAAACTCGGCAACGGTCATCCCGGAAGTGGTGCCCCCAAACCCTCTGCCCTGGAACATGGTCAGAGACTTATTATTGAGATACTCCCAAAATTTGAGTAGCCATGGGGCTAGGTCATCATCATGGAAGGCTGGATTTGTTGGCGATTTTGGCGATGACAACAGAATTCCCACGTCTGCGATTTCGCATCCTCGAATGTTGAAGTTGGCGTTCTGCAGAACCTCGATCGGATTGCACACAATCTTGTCGTCACGTGCCGGGGTTTTGTTAGCTTTCCAAGGTAGTGCATCGTTGACCATAGTATCAGTTGCGAAGGCAAATAGCTCCAACTCCTTCGAATTCGGCAAGAGATTCCAGCTTGTGTCCGGCTGGGGATCCAAGGTGAGAGTTCCTAAAGGGCAATCGAACCGTGGTCTAGGTATGATTCTACACCCATCAAGAGAACTCAGCGCAGTCGTATTCCCGACCCCTGTCTCTGGAACCATGGTTTCAAGAAGCAATGCCATAATAGTACCTTTTCCTTTCTCGTCCTTGCTTTTGGCCAGGATAGCCTCCAGATGCTTGCAACTATCTTCCATCTTGAACAACGTGCTGAGACATTTCGTATCAACTTCTCTAACCTGATGACCAGAAATTGATCTGAAGTCTCGCCAAAGTCCCCAAGGAGGGCGTACTAGGTCAGGGATCAACTGAACTAGGAGATTTCGAAGACCATGTGAACTCTGCTCCACCAAAAAGTCGAATGTGGCCCCTGTCAGGCTCGTGGTCTTTTGGCATGCCTGGAAGACTGCGGCACCATCCTTCCGACTTGGAGCAGTCTCTTGGGCCACGAGAGGAAGCAATTCCCCAAGGTCATAGCTTTGATTCTCAAGCTTATCCCAGAAAGCCTTTTCAAGAACGCCAGACAGCGTACCTGGGGATGAAAGTGTCCCTCCCATTGGCCAGAAGTCGTAAGCCCTTTTACCAAGCCTGGGCGCCAGATAACGTAGCGCTTCCACATACAATGCAGAGACGCATTCTTTCAAGAGCCACTGGTTCCAAGAAGCGTTCTCAGCGCTCTTTTCTAACGCTATGGTCCGTCGGTCTCCAGTCACAGCAAAGCTGGCGTGGAATGAGATCGGCAGTAATGATTCTTGACTTGTAGGTAGTCGGCAAAAAACGGTTTGTTGGACGATAGGCTGTTTAGGCAGCGTGATAACAGCGTTCCTTGGCCTCACAGGTAAGGGAACCCGCTCACCATGCTCAACGTCGGCCACTTTGTTTTGAAATACTAATGCAGCGACACCGCAATCGGGTAACTTATGGGAAGATCTTCCGCATCTCGTGATGTTTGCTGGAATATCTTGTATGTCCTTCAGCCCAACACACCATGTATCGACTTGCCGCTGGAAGCCTGTTTGACCACTTGTAATTTCGATTCGTTGGAAGCTGTTGTTATCTTCGCAACGCCAACGTTTTGCGAAGACGGCCCATTGCGGGGTTTGCTGCCCTCGGATGTAGAATTCGATCGACTCGACATTTCTCAGGAAGAGTAGTGCCGTACGAGCAATAGCGAAATAATTCTCAAGTAGTGACTTTACTTTTGCCAGGTCAACAGGCTCCTGGGTGTCTTTGAGTTCGGTTTTGGTGCCGTGTGCTCGAAGAGGCAAGCGGAAAATAGTACCCTCATAGTTTTCCGTACTATGATCAAATCCATGTAGACCAATGAAAGGGCTCAACTGGTCGAATGCCAGGCTCCTGACCGTGGGAAATGACAATTTTGTCCCCACCTTCCGTTTGCGATACTTATCGATAGGAAGGACATTTTGTTGGGGGTCAATCACCAAGAAGAAACGTGCGGAAACGAGCATAGGCACACCAGTGAAGTGATACATACTCTGTGAGCCCCTGCCGAACATTCCAGTCGATTTTTTATCGCCGTGTTTACCACCCTGACCAATATCTTTAAATCCGCCAAAATCTTGTTTTGAGAAGACTGCACGAGTCATTAATTCTGGCTAGTGCAACCTTTGGGGAATTGACAAGCAAAATCGCTTACCTCCATTATTATAAGCGAACAGTGCAGCTCCCTGAAGTGGCTTCAGATCTGTGGTCAGGAGTGCAGTAGAGGCGTGAGCCCCATCGTTGCACTCATCGAGCGTCCAGACTATTTTGGTCGCTTTTGCATCATCAGCGTTCGCAAGGAACTCGTTGAACGTCGAGGCGATTGAATAACGCCCAAGCGTGTCTGATATCACAGTTGTCAGTTTCTCTCCTGGTACATAATCTTCTTCGTTATCGCTGTCGAGGGCGATTTGCAGTCTAATGGCTCGTGCTAACGTGTCCTCTAGACCGAGTCGGTTAGCCAGTTCAGGAGAAATTCCAGGGTGCGTGAAAATAAGGTCTTCTTTCATGCCTGCATCGGGCGAATCGCTATGCACAATGTCGATCAATTTCTGAAGCTTCGACGTAGTATCCGGAATTAGGAATCCTGTGAGATCGTATTTGAGCAAGTCAGCTATCTCTAAAGTGGATATGGCGATACGAAGGTCAGGTGGGCTCAGCTGCCCTTCGGAAGCGCTTGCCAGAGCTCGCTGGACATCCTGAAGGTCTTCAATGGATGGCTCAGACCGTACATGGAGTGCTGCCAACAGTGCACCGTGCTGTCGCGCAAAAGTATTGTCAACCTCATCCAGATATGGAGCTAGTGGCCGTCTTGCTAGGGAACTGCCGGAGAGGAAGACCTTCTTGGGAGTAAAATGTGCTCCCGAGCGGCCAAGGATACAGCATCTCGACAAGAGATCAGAGGAATTGGCCAGATCAATCTCCAAAAGAACTTGGTGAGCCTTTTCGTAGACTTGCTTTGACAGGCAGCCGTCCAGCTGCTGAAGAAGAAGTCCTGTCGGAATGCCTTCATCCCAGCCCAGGACCCTTTTCCAGCTCGGTTCCATAGAGAGAGTAGTTATCCCCCATACCAAGTCGATCAAATGACGGTCGTCCGCCCCACGACATTCAAATGGAGCATGAAGTATAGACTCTCCCAAGACCGAGGTGCAGGGAATCCATTTCAACCTCCTAATCTCTGCGATAGAATCTTTCGAGCTACTAAGCTTTGATAGCACCCGAAGCTTGAGTAAAGTCTCGACCTTTGTATTTATGTCAACTTCGTCTCCATGGTGAGCAAAGTATCTAGCTCGCTCGAGAGGTGTATCCCATTGCATTTTCGAAGTCAAGCCGTAGGCAATTAGAACATTCTTATGCTTCGTGTAGAAATGCGGACATGGGAAGACATTCTCTCCGGCGTCGTAGAGCGGTGCTAGGCTTGAACTAGGATCTACCATACCTGCTATGCAGCGGTATCGTCTTTGCCCACCTTCGACGGGAAGAGGTATGATGGCATGGCTGAAGACATCTACTTGCCACTCTGCAGAGCAAGGATGAGTGGGGGCCATCTTCATGATCCAATGGACGAGTTCCTCTTTCGCAAGGCTCAGAGCGGCATCATCCGAGGTGACCGTTCCCATCCACGGCAAGAAATGTTGCGTCAAGAGGTCTTTGTCGCTTACTCTTGGAAGCGCTTTGAGCCGCTCGATAAATAATCGTTCGACTTCACTTTGGGGCTCGAAGAATGAGACCTTGCTCAAATTCGGTAACGGTGGCAGACCTGGAGGAGTCTTGTACATTTGCCCACGAGCATCGAGACTGCACTTTGCATAGCCAATTGTCTTGAAGGGTGGGCTACACGATCTCTTGCTGTAAAGTGGCAGATGGCGCAATAGTGTCCTGAGTTTGAGAGGAAGGCCTTCCTGAAGTGCTAGGTATCTGGTGCTTGACTCGAGGTGATTTAGTAGGGCCTCTCTATCTCCATTGGAAGTCGCTGATAGCATGTCCCTCCCAGCGACAAGCCAGTCCACAAAGTCATTGGTGTCACTAACGCAAGTACATCGAGTAGTCATACGAAGTTCTCTATTGCTGCGAAACAGCTCCACGGCTTCCGTTGGCAGTATTGAAGAGCAGAGGACCGGTGGTGCTTGCTTAGGAGTTCTGGTGGTCGCACGCATAATAACATCGTATAGCGGGTCTTTCTTCTGTACGATAACGAGCACAGGAGGACTCTCGGAACTCGGTGTACATGATCGTATACGGCCGTCGTTCGTAGGAATAAGCCACAACACTTGTGAAGAGGCAGGATTTAGTCGTTGTCCTTCTTGGAATCGCTCTACGATCCAAGCCCATAGGTTCCAGATTAGTGCATCTGAGCCCGAAGGTCTTTGTATCGACCCCACCGACGACCTCGACAGCCCTTGAGGTATCTCATATATCACGGGCCAATCTATGATCAGGTCGTCAAGGCTACGAAACCTCATGACCTTACCGATGTTTTCGACGTCTCTTAGCAACAGATGCCGAACTGGATTGCTAAGCTTCGAAATTTCCAGTGTGTTAGCGGCTCTCGATTTGGCAAAGAGCTGCATCTCCACCTCATTCCGCGGCAAGAGAAGGTCTTTGTTCTTCGATATGGAGAATGCACCACCAACGGTGGGCCATAAGGCGATGTCTTGAAGTTCCTCGTACACCGTACTGTTGATTTTCTCATTCGTCACACTTTTGATGGCATCAAGTAAACAAAATTCGAGTATCACTGATGCCTGGACTTCTGGTATATTGGGTGTAGTTCTCGATCGGAGGAAGCAACGAACGGTACTTGGTTCCAAGAGCTTGTACCCTTTCCCAAGAAGCTTCGCGCGTTGTTGTAACTTTCTGAACAGGGGGTCCTCCAGGTACACCGCTGGTACATCCACTTGAGCCAGTGCCGGGCCGAATTCCGTGTAGTCACCACCTTTGACACCAAAGAAACCCTGATCGAGACTTACGCAGCGCCCATTTGAGGCATTCCAGACCTTGTGATTGGACTTGATGGCTAAGTCAATGACATTGTCGTCCAACTGGTCCCATAGCTGGACCGTTTCAACAGGGACGAAATTTGGTCGAGGCCAGAATGCGAACATCTCCTTGTTCCACGACACACTGCTTCGATGCGCTAGCAACTTGATCCATGCCAAAGCAATACAGCTCGAAAACATAAACCTATTCCACTTGGTGTGAGGGTCATCTGGCCCGCGAGTAGGTTCCAAACGTCCACGATCGGGAGCCATGCAGAAAAGACCATGTATGTGGACTGGTAGATTTGTAGGCATCGGCAGCCTCAGTATGGTGAACAGCCGCCCATGAACCGCTTTGGCATCATGTTGGTCCTAGAGACGCTCAGACAGGCCAAGTGAAGTAGACGCGGGGGTCCGAGCATGTTTGAAAGAATTTTGGAAGACTTACCTCCACTAGCGCTGCAACTGCTGCCCAAGGGAAAAGCTTCTCACTGCGTGCCCATACATCCAAGTCTGAGTCTCCAGAGGAGCTCAACATGACATGCTGGATAACGTAGCGGCGGATAGTAGACGTTCCCTGCCCTGTGTACTTCATAGCGAGCTCGAAGACTGGGCGAATATCTTGGCTAGTGTTTGACTTGGTTACATACAGACGTTTGAAGTTTGCCGGAAGCTGCTCCCTCGCCCTGGATACCGTCAGAGTTAACGCGTCAGCTCAGAATGACTGCCAGTACTCACTGTTTATTCTTCTTGTTCGTGCCATAGGTCTCAGCCGCAAGTAATACTTCGTCATCAATCCGGACGACTACCTTGCGCACATGCTTGAGGAACAGCATGCCGCCTTCTCTCAGCTCCAGACCGAATTCTTCGAGAGCCTGCCGAATGGAGCTGGCATCGACTCTGAGTGAGAAGATGGTGCTTTTTACGGCTTGAGCCTCGCTTCGCAGGGGAATACGGATGACCGTCTCATTTAGCGGCTCCCGCGGATCGAGACCGAGCTTGCTGAACGTTTTCATATGGTTCTGAACTTCAACGCAATCACGATTCTGGACTACGTCCCACCTAGGACCTCCAGGTTGGCCGGTACGTTGTGACCACCACTCATGAGGGTCAAGAATCAAAAGCCAGTTACGGGACCAAACCCATGGACCATCAGTCCAGTGATAGACCTAGTTGGGAACAGTCAGCTTGAACGCTTTGGTAGAAAGTGTACATCTGACGCCTGCACCAGTCGACCCTCCCCACTCTGCAAAATTACTACAATGGAAATCGGCTCGTTACTCACCGCATTGAAACCCTGACCGAACTTCCCGGTCGCTGCTGGGTCCTTCCTCTTGACGGAGTCACTGATAGAAGACAAGCTCTTGAAATCTTCATCCCTAAAGACACTATTATTACGAACCAACAGAGCCGGGCCTTGGAAGTCTTCCAGCCCATCGGACAGCAACGGCTCGCCACCATAGCTCGTCGTATCCAGGACGTATTCGACTTCTGTCGCACCAGCATCATCGGCATTCTGTAAAAGCTCTCGGAGACAAGTGTTGGGCGGATAGTAGAGGCATATCTGGTGAATGGCAGTCGTGATCGATTGCTTCTGGGCGAAGTTATCAGCAGCAGGGGGCGGAGCCATGTATGCAATGTGCCTGGATCTCTATGAGGCTGTGTCCATCAGCTATGTTTGTCAAGGGTGAGATTAGCGAGAGGAAGTGAAGTATTGTTGAGATCTGAGAAAAAAGTGAAATGAAGTGAACATCGCGACAAACTCCAGGATATATTAGTAGGATGGCGCGTAAGTTTTACTTCACTCAAACTTGCTACTGCAGGAGGCTCGGTTGGACCGAACCGGTGTATCCAATGACGCGAAACCGTGCCATATTCCTGCTTTGCTGCCTAGCTGCAAGAAGCCTCGCTTTGTCTACTGATGCCTGTTTGCGCAACGCCGTACGCAATGCGCCCTACCAACACCGCCTTATATCATCATCATATGGCTCGTAGACGAAATCTGACGCTCCTCAGAGGATCTCGTTACATCGACTAACCGGGCGTCTCATCCATAACATTCGTGTTAGCAAGCTTGGTCCCCTTCTTCTCGTTCTTGAAAGCTTGGATCTTCTCATAAAGGTCCGTATCTATCGTTCGCTTTAGTGACTGAAGGTTTGGTAGAGGCCAAGAGCTACATACCAGCAACAACCTCTTCGATCTTCAACGGCGCCCGATTAAATGGATCGTTGGGATCGCTGAGGAGATGCGAACGGATAGTCGATCGATCGATCGTCGTTCTGGACGTAGGTAGGATGACAGGATCTTCCATGAGTGTATACATCAGCGGATCTTGGAAGTGTTAGCAAGTATTGGAACATAGCCATGAGGTAGGAAAAGAAGGGAGTGTGCCTACCCAAGAACTCATCGGGGATTTCACCCATATCCTCTTCAGCCTGATCATCCAGCTCCTTAGCCTTCTTGAACTTCTGGCTCAGCGAGGCCCAAGCGGCTAGTTCTTCCGAGGACTTCAAGGCCCACTTCTTCAGCACCCTAGTCGCCTGCTCGAGATTGGCAGGTTTGTAGGATCGTCCATCCCTTGCAACGGCAAAGACGAAATTCTCTTTATCCTTGAGATTCAGGTAGACATCTACGATTTCAGCCAGCAGTTGCTTGGGATTGAAACCATACTCCGCTGGGTTCTCCACGACTAGATCCTTGCTCTTCGTCCCAACCATGGCGTCCAAATTGTAGTCCAGCATGTCCGCCAGTCGCTGCACTATCTCGGGCTTGGTGAAAGAGTCTGCCAAAGCTTCCGTGAAGCGCTTCAGCATAGCAACAGTCTCGTTGGTGAGCTGCATGTAGGATTTGGCTCTTCCCTGAGCGGCCGAGAGGGCTTCCTCCTTTTCGGTCTTGACATTCTGTTCCATGGTAGGACCTGCATTCTTAAGCTCCTGTTGCAGGTTGTGTATTTGGACAAAAGCTGTCAACGACTCGTCCAGAACAAATGTCACGTCGTTTAGAAGCAAATTGACGAAGTGGACGAAGAAGTCGAGGTTTATTTTGGCTTCGGTGGAGAGATGCTCTCTGTAGATGGAATTTGACCAAATGCACTTGATGATCTGGAAGATCTCGTAGCGGATGTTGAATTTGTCAAAGAACTGGGTGTGAGTGCCTGTATTCTCGACCTCGATATAGAACTTCATCAAAGCGTGAAGGAGATGTTCGGTGGCGAAAGGTAATGAATTGAGGAGATCTCCCAATATCCCTTTGGTACGGTTGTAGGTAGGCCAGATGCCATGGAACATGATGGTGACGAGACCCGACTTCAGATAGGGGTTTTTAATGTATTCGGAAGATCGAAGGAATGTAATACACAGAATTACCAGCTCATCGCTCTGCGTGGAGGTAATGATCTGAGGCATATTCCGCATAATAAATTTGAAGTTGCTCACGATGTCTTCTAGAAAGTATTCGGGTAAACACTTAAAGACTTCTGGCTGCTCGTCTGGTAACGGTAGCTTTATGGACCGCTTGGGAAAGTCTTGACCTCGAGATACCAACCGCAACAGCCATACTATGACATACCGCATGAATTGCATTGAGCGCGCTTGTGTCAGATCGTCAAGCAGCACACCTTCCACGGAGTACTTATATGACATGCCGATATCTACTTTGTCCTTGTACTTCTTGACAGCTTGCTCAAACACCGCGAGTCTGGTAGGGTCGCTAACGAACTTGTGGCGGTCAAGTTCGATCTCTTCGATGTGCTTCTTCATACGCTTAAGATCCTTCTCGAGCTGGCTCAGCATCGAATTGGCAGATTCAGTTCCATAATGGTGAGCAGCCAAAGTCAGAAAGAAGATTTCAGAAATAAAATTTGTTGTTCCTTGCGCAGGATCGCCATAGAAAGCATCTGAAGTTTTCTGATCCGCGTTGAGCTTCGTCTCCTCCTTGATGTCAACCCTGGGGGATCGACGCAGATATTCGACATCTATCCGGTCAACCTTGGAAAATGTGGCATCCATGAAGGGCTCGCACAGCTGGTCCAGACATACAGTGATATTGATCATGAAGCCATCGGAAGAAACAGTCTTCTTGTCTACCTGTAATGCCCGGCGCTTGTGGTTGATATTGACGCACAGTGCAAACCAGTCAAGCATTTTATCTCGAGAGTCCTTGCCAGCCTTTATGATGTGGTTGACAATGTCTAGGAGGTCAGTCTGATGGGTTTGAAGTGTTAGGCGCAAAGCCCGTTGGGAGTTGAGGATATAGCTCTTGTCCCGAGTGCTCGGGCTGGAAAAGTAATTGTTGCTAACCTCATCATTAAGAGGAGAGATTGCAAAAAATGGGCCAAGTAATGTGGTGGCCTCTACAAGACTAGCTGGAACAGAAGGTGGTAAAAATAGAGGCGATTGGACGATAGCGTTGATCATTTGAGGGTACTGGACTAGATTCCGTAATGCCTTGAAATATATCAGCATACTTGAGCTTGCTCCCATACGACACGTTGAGATCATACCATTATGTAGGGCTTGTAATCGTTATTCATGTTCATGCGTGCCAGCTCCCGACTGAGATCTTCAACTGCGCCAACTAGAGCACATTGAACAGTGTCGTCTTCTGGGAATTGGGAGATAGCCTCTGTCAAGAAGTCGTGATCTATGCTCCTCTCGTCTTCCGGGTCTTCTATCAGAAGGTGAGGCGTAAGGGGGTTGCGTCCTGTAGGCTCCAGGCTATCTCGAATTTAGCACCCGGCTTACCTACTTGCCAGAAGAGGCTCACTTACCCAAACATATCAGGCATGGTGGCAGCAAATATGCAATAACTCATGCATAGCCTCCGCGCCTCCTTGATCACGACGAATTTTGGATCCTGCTCGCCAGCTCTTTTCAGGGTCTTGAACTGTCTGTTGATCCTCTTCCAACACCCGAGCAAATAGTCTAATGGTGCAGTACCCTGTCGCAGATTTGACGCTGCCTCGAGTATTGTCTGGTCTAGCAGACTTGTGTTTAGTCGTTGTGGCTGACTTGTCTCTTCAAGCTCCTGCCGAGTACTCTTTAGATAATGTAGGGGGTTCTCATGACTGTCTAATCGATGGTCTGGGTCCAAGGTAAATCTGAAAACCGTGCCTAATATCCTGTCCTCCCACTGTTCTGAAGTTTCCCCATTCCTCGAGCTTGGTCTTCCAATCGATGAAGACGGACGATCGCGCTTCTGAGGCGTCAGTGGCCTTCCTGTAGATGGTGTGATATTGATTCTTGGTGTATCTCCGTTCGCCTCCTTCATCCCTAGCTGCGTGAAGGGATTCTGTGGCGTCGATGAGCCCGATGGAGTCGATGAGCCCGATGGAGTTGAGATGTTGATCTTAGGTTTGGCCTGCTCTACCTCTTTTGGAGCTGCTATTGATGGGGCGTTCGAATTCGGCGAGGACTGTGACGTCCCTCCACTCTTGCTAAAACCATCTCCATTTTCGCTTGATTGTGTCGGAGGTTGGGTCCCAAGCTTAGCCAGACGTTTGTTCCGGATCTGTTCCTAATCAGCTATGCTTGCCACATGCGTACAGTCCTATCATACCTTGTCTGCATCTGAAACGGAGTCTGCCATGCTATGGGTAAGGACGATAGGTGTATTAATTTCGAGAAGTTGGAGCTTTCTTGCATTAGTTGCGAGGGCCAATGTTGGGAGAAAGCAATCGAAGTGATTGGGGCTGAGATGATTAGTGAGCGCTTTAGTGCACCCGTTCCAGGGAGTGTTCAAGCCTGGAGTGAATCGATAAGCGCCCGAAGCCCGGTTTCGGATGGTGACCCAACACCCTGGAAACGCCCGAGAGACGCCTAGATGCCGCTAACCTTCTTGACCGCCGGCTTCACTTGCAGATGATTCACAAGTATGGAATTCACTATCAATGTTTTGATAGTGAACGAGGCTCTATTAGAGGTGACACTATACAACCATAGACCTGCCCGTACCGGACGGCAATTCATGCCATCATATATCCTGAACGCCATGCCATAGTGAATTCAAGTATTCCCTTACATATACCAAATGCTCAATAGCCACTCCTCGCAAAACCAAACGCGTCCAGCTGCTGGCAACTCCTCATCTCGTAATTCCTCGCCTCCCTCATTCGATCCACGTCCTGGAAGAACCACCCTTGTGCCTCTTCTACCATACGGTTCCGTGTCCGCGTTTCTATCTGGCAATCGTACTGTAATTGCGTGACATACTGCGTCTCTGCCTTTTTATCCAGCTCGCTGAGTTTCCGAGGGGTGTAGTCAATGAGGTCGTCCGGATTGAGGTAGTAATTGACCTTTAACCGGTGTGACGTCTTGTGCATTGTATTGGGAGGACCGGGCTGGAAATGTATCGAAGGGCCCGAGGGCATTGCTGAAGAAAAAAGGGATGACAAGAGCGGAAGAACAAAGAGTATCAGAAGAGGTAGAAGGTTCGATAAAGCACCCATCGTACTTTGCGGTCTTTCTTCAGCAGCATTGCCGTTTGCTGCTCTGGGTCTCCGTCTCGGTTGACCGCCGCCAAACTGATGTACTCGGAATCCTGGCCCGCCGCCTAGATTGAAAACGAACTGAGGACCAGTATCGAACATGCCTCCTCCGCCTCCTGTTTCCTGTAAGCCCACTGCCATATTCTCCCGTCCAAACCGAGGACCTACCAAAAGCGCCACCCATCCCACCACCACCGCCGAAGAACCTATTAAACAGCTCCTCCGGTGATATCTCAGCATCGAACATAGGCCCTCTCCCCCCAGGCGAACCCGAAAATCCACTAAAAGGCGACGAAGCCGCAGCCCCACTCGGTCCAAACCGATTATCGGGATCGCCGCCAAATCTGTCATACTTCTCCTTCTTCTCTGAATCGGATAACACCTGAAAAGCTCTCGATACCACTAAAACCCATCACACCCATCAGCCCAACAAGTCTCCACCACCCTTTCAACACCTCTCATAGAAAACTCACTCTTAAAAGCCTCATCCGCGCCCTCATAACCATTCTTATCCGGATGCGTCAACAGGCTGAGCTTCCTATACGCCTTCTTGATCTCCGCATCCGTAACCCCCTTCTCACACCCCAATATCTCATAAAAGGCCGTGGCGGCGCATTTCCGTACCCTTACCACCGCCGTCTTCTGCTCAACCGTGTACGTGCGATTTTGGTTTCCCTGATTGTGATCTCTGCTCTTGGCCGCATTGCCGTTCGGTGTCGCATCGGTACCGGAAGCTGTTGCGGCGGGCATTGCCTTTCCGCGAGGGTGGATTGCCTCTGGTAGGGTCGATCGTCTTTACTTCTATCGCTGATGCTGTATGAACTGTAGTCTGTGCACACAAGGATAAGTAGCAGAGCGAAGTAGCAGGTGCGAAGTGGTATAGATTTCGTTCGTCGACGTTTCCAACATCTCCAAATGGAATCGTGGTAAGAAGACCCGCAACTTCACGCTAGCGCCAAAATATCTTGAGCAACATTGAACCACCACACGCGCAACTCCACCCACAACCACCCCCAACCTTTCCGCTCCTCCACACGCCATCAATCTCAACGAGCCTGCGCTCCAATGGCCGACCCACCCTCCTCGTCCCAAATCGAGTCCCAAGCCAAAACATCCCTCCTCGCCACCGCCAAAACCTGGGGCCGTACCTCTCCCCCCTCCCCTTTCCTCCCCCTCTCAAATATCTGAAAAACACCACCCAACTAACACCCCCCTCCGCACCCAGTCTCACCCGTCCCCCCCACTGCCCTCGCCGCCCTCATAACAGCCCAAGCCCTACGGCCCCCCCAAGCCCTCCCCCTCCTCTTCCCCCCCGCCCTCCTCTTCAGCACCTACCTCAACATCTACGACTACAAAACCGACGCCGCAGGCGTCACAGCGGCCTGGTCCGGTTTATACCTGCTACTGGCCCGGAGGCGGAAGCAGCCGCTGGCGAGGAAATTCGGGACGAGGGGGATCATACGGGGGACGACGATGGGGGTGTGTGGGGTTAATTTGGTGGCTGGGGGGTTGGTGTATGCGGTTGGAAAGAGGGAGGGGGAGGGGGATGATGCTGCGTGAGGTGGTTGCGTGGATAAGCGGGAGAGGTGGGGGGATGTGTATATAAAGGAAGCATTGGAGGGCGTTGGGTTGGGTTAGCGTGGACGTGTTGGTATTGTGATGCCGAGCGTATGTCGCAGAAGACTTCTTAAGGAGGATCGATTCGCATATGCATATCCAATTGCCAGTGCTCGTTCTCGCTGTGTTAGAAGATATCCACTTTAGACGGTGCCCGGTATTGTATCTGGCTACTAGGTGTACTCGGGTTGTAAAAAGTCGTGGCTGGTCCGCAAAGCAACAACAATCTCATTAAGGGACGTTTTTGCAGCCGACACAGCCGCAGAAGGAACTCGAGTATTGCGGAGCAGTCGCGTGATCATAGCAGGTGTGAAGACGTCATAAGACGATACTGTGAAAAGTTTCTGCTGGCTCTTAACATGCTTGAACGTACGAAACGATTACCAACAGCAGGACTCGGACAAGTGTGGTATTGATTAATGTTGTAAGTAACATGCTAAATTTGCACCGCGTATAAAGCACTTTGAAGGCCACCATGAGTCGTTCGGAAGGGTTGAATCGTGATATGCCGCAAACAGACCATTCGTGTGAGAGATAGGCGCAAGATCCAGATCATTGGTTGGAAGTGTAGCATACTCGAAAAGAGCCGAGGAAGACGACCTGGGCCATCCCTTATGGTCGGATGTGGCCCCAGTCGCAGTCTAAAATAAGAAACAGTTTGTTGTATCACTCCTCCGTTTCGTTCCCCCCCTATACCTCGCCCACCCTTCAATATCCATACTACCTCACAGCTCCCTCAGCTTACAAGATCTTGCATTTTGACTTCTTGCCATCCCCGTGATGCTTGCCCTTCTTGGACAACAGTGCCGAGCGGGTCGCGTGCTCAAAAACCTCCCTTACTCCTTCGTTAGTCTTCGCTGAGCACTCAAGGTAGTGTCTTGCGCCAATCTTCTTCTTCACTTCCTCGCCCTATAAAGAAGATTCTTAGCTCCCATGTCTTCAGAATGTTCATTCTTCAATGCGATGGCGGGGACTTCGTAGGATATAGTTTCTATTCCTGGTGTTTCAGGCTCTTACCTGCTCTGGGGTCACAGGCTTCTGTGAAGTCTTATGTAGCTCCTCAATCGTCTTTTGGTCATATCGAAGATCTTTCTTACATCCAACAAGGATGATTGGGAGGCCTTGGCAGAAATGGAGGACTTCGGAGATCCACTACAGAAAAGGATAAATTGTCAGCAAGCCTGTCTCACGGGAATTCACGTGAGATATGGTAGATAACAATAGCGAAAGTTGGGTACCTTCTCTTGCACATTGTCCAGTGAATCGGGTGAGTCAACAGCGAAGCAGATGAGGATGACATGGGAGTCAGGGTATGAAAGCGGACGGAGACGATCGTAATCTTCTTGACCAGCCGTATCCCATAAAGCTAGTTCGACATGCTTGCCATCCACCTCAACGTCGGCAACATAGTTCTCGAAGACGGTGGGGACGTAAACCTGTAGCAATAGACATGTCAGCACCACAGCCTGTACAATTCCTTTGAAGCGGCCATGTGTCATATAGCTCTACCCATCTCTTCGAGTCGGCATGTTTGTTGCTGGAGGTATATATGTGGAAGTCAGTAGGATTGCTGACCTCTGGGAAGGTACCCTTGGAGAAAACACTGTTTGCCAAGAACGAGTCAGTTGCCGAATCTCATCTTCGATAAGTGGAATGAGGATCTTGAGAAGCAAGGGATAGAAGCTTACATCAATAGACAAGTCTTTCCGCAGGCACCGTCACCAACGATGACGAGTTTGCGCCTGATCTCAGCCATCCTGTAATGGCAGGAAGGTCACAGGTCAGCAAAGCTGGCCTACAAGTATATGTAGAGCTGCTTGAGCGGTAAGAGCAATACCCGGAGTAGATGTTGCAGTGCGCTAAAGAGTGGTGTATTGGTAGATGGTGGTTGGAAATAGATTGTTGAGCGATGGGGAGTGGGATCGACCTACTTCTAGAACACAGGCGTGATGCTTGCAGAGGGTTGGGGGGTACTCCGCTCTACCAGTTGCAAGTCGAGAGCACAGAGAGATAGGAAGTAGTCAGAAAGGGAAAGGAGCTGCTCGTGTGAGATGTGAGAATTGGAGATGAGTGTGGTCGACGAGTCGATGTCTAGTCTGGAGGCGGTTATCGGGCTGCGTGATGGATTCCTGCTCTGATTTGTTGGTTGCGTTCAGGCAACGGCCGCGACTTTCACACGGCTATGGCGCCGAAACAGTTCAAAAATACTTTACCCTGGGTGGCCACGAAAGGAGTTGGTCATTCAAGTCACCACTATTGATACAGCCTACTACTGCTATGGATCCCTGGCTTTGTTGTGTCTGGAGTGAGCTGTAGGGAACCTTGTCCAGCTGACAAGGCCTTCCCAACGCGCTATCAAATCCGGATTTGTACCCGGTCTTGGCCCTCGGCTGATGGAAAGTGCCCCTTCACCCCCTTTACTGTTGACTTAAGGCAATCACCACTTACGCTGCTATATGCCATTAGAATTGAAGGCTGAATGAGTCAAACCATGCCATGTATATTGAAGCGTATCCTTTTGAACTATAGATCGAGAGTGATAAGGAGATAAAGAATCTAGACACCAAATGCCGGTATCGACATAGAATCATGGCAGCGCTCGAAGGTGTGAAGCGAAGATGCATCAAATTGCCGCCTGGCTACATTCCTTTGCCCCGAAAGCCGTCTCATGGATTTAATTCCTCCAACAGAGATGGTATAATCCGCGATCCGCCCCCAAACCCCAGCGAAGAGATCAATGCAAGTCATTAAGAACGAGTATCATCACGTTTTCAACATCCCTCTCCTTCACCTCCCCTCATAATCGCTTGCCCAGTCCCTCCTGTCCAGACCGCCTCGATCCCAACTGTTGCCGTTGGCGTAGGCTGTTCCAGGACCACTCACATACCCACTCTCGTCAGCTTCATCGAAGTAGTCCCCACCACTGCTAGCATCGAAGCTGCTCCTCCCGCTGATCTCGCCTTCGTCGCCACCTTGCATCTGCTCCCACGGTATCTGCTGCAAAGCTGGGTACTGTGCAAGAATTGCAGCTGGGAAGTAGTTCTGGACATGGCCATTCATAGGCGGCTGAGGCGCCATGCCACCAGCTTGCATGTTCTGGTTCATCATCTGCTCGTCGAAGATGCGTTGGCGCTCCATTGCTTCCTCGTCAAGAAGCGGTTTGATGCAAACTCGCCCAGCTTCGCTGCGGAAATGCCTTCCGAGAGCATCTGCACGGGCGAACCTCCGCCCACAGCCCCAGCTACCTCCTGTGCCTAAATCACCACGGCAGACGAACTTCTTCTCTCCACTGTGCAGTCCTTCGTGCCTCTTGCGATCATGCTGACGAGCGAAGGCTTTCCCACAAACAGTACAGACGAAAGGACGCTCATCTGTGTGCGTGCGCAGATGAGATCGAAGGTTATAGGCACGAGTGAATTTCTTCGGGCAGAGGGTGCATTGGAAGGTTGCCGGGTGTTTTTGGGCCCTCTTTTCTTGCCCAGAGGCCGCCGGACGAGTCGGGTCAGCAAGCTCGAGGATGTAATCGCGGTTCGGAATTGAAGACGTAGATGAGCGACGAGAAGGCGACGTCCTTGGACCAGGTGAAGACTCCCGAGACATGTTCGGAGAGAAGGTGGGTTCGTATGGGGAGAGTGAACGTCGGCGCTGGTCGACATCGGACTCGGCGGAGCCGAGTGTAGAGGCTGTGGAACTAGGCGTGGTTGGCCGCGATATGTATGTGTCCGACTTTGCACGTCCTCTTCGGCCTGCTATTCTCATCAGTAACGGAGGAGACACAGCGTGAGACTGCAACGTACCTCTTACAGGTGGGCTTAATGCATCGAATTCGTTTTCATAACCAGGTGGATCGAAGTTCAATTGACGAGTCGTAGGCGCAAATTCAACGTTGATCTCAGGTGGCGCCATCTGTGCGGCTTGACCCATGTCATTGGAACCCAATCGTTCTTCTGGAGGAAATTGAGGGAATTGCTCCGTCGCATTAGTGTAGATCTCTGACCCCGGACCTCCATTGAAACTATTGTTCGGTAAAGGCATGAAGTTGGCATCTTGCGCCATACCAAGCCCTGGTTGTGGAGACATTCGGGGTGACACGAACGGACTGTGCCGCGGACTATGCCTCTGATTATGAGGCTCCGACAGACTGAAACTCTCGATGCCGAGGCCCCCATTTTCGAACAGCTGTGGATCTTGCTGAGCACTAAGCATTGGTGATGGATTGTGATCGAATTGATCAAAGCTGTCCTGTTGTTGCAAGAAAGGCGAGGGGGCAACCGACGAAGAGACATCCGAGTGTTCTGACGGCGCTCTACGGTGGGTATGAAACTGCACCCCAGCCCATTCTGAAGGTTGCTGCCCATTGGTGAATGCGGCGGAAGGATCTAACGATGTATGACGCGAATGATGTGGAGACCACTGCGACCCTTGGTTGGAGATGGGAGAGTTTGGCCCTGACGAGTGCGCTTCAGGCGGCATCAATTGGTTTGGTGGGGTGGGTATCATATTCTGAGGAGACGACATGTTGCTCATTATGTCTGCAGGATTGATATGACCCTGAGGCTGGATATTCGTGTCGAGTGAAGGATCTAGCAAGAACTCATTCCCAAAGGATTCACCCTGCTTTCCAATGAAATCTTGCTCTGAAGAGAATGTTTCAAAATGTGGATTTATGCCCAAGGCATCGGACTGGAATTGTTGGTTCCCTTGATGGGTATTAAGATGCGACGGCTCCCGCGGGAAATCCGACTCTAGACCACTGTGGTGATATGACTGTCCATATTGCTGGTGGGTGAAGTCGTTGCTGGGCAGCACGTGCTGTTGAAATTGCGGCTGCTGCGCAGATCCGTTAAGATATGGGGCTGCTGGCAGGTTATACTGTCCTGTGGGGGGAGAGGGGTTCGAGTTGAAGGATTGAGAGTGAAAGGTAGAAGTGGTAGGTATCCCCGTAGGAGAGGTTTGGCTGTGAAAGTTGTGTGGCGATGGCGGATGTCTTATACCTTGATTGGACTGCTGGCCAGCTGACCAGGACCGCCCACGGTGTTGTTGCCCTTCCATCATACTCGAGGCAATACTGCCGCTGTTTTTCTTAGATCGGAAAGGCGCTCGCTTGGAGCTTCTTCTCGAGTGTCTGAACAGGCTATGGAGTGTAGCCGAAACCAACGTGGGGCTCCTTAGAAATCTGCTCCAATATTTTGATAGCGATCCTGATGTCGAGTAGGGGCTGTGCAGAAGTAGTGGGAGAGGAGAGTCGTGAGCAGGAAGAGTAGTTGACAGCAATGCCCCTTTGGTTCGGTTAATCTATGCACACGAGTGAGATCGGCGTTTGTTTCAAGTCGCTGTGACAGTGTTTCAAGCGGGCTCAGCCGTTGCGGCAAGGTTGTGAGAAAGTACTCTTGATATTTTATGGTTCTAGTACGCCTATCGAGTGGGATGCACTTCGATCTCAGTTGAAGAGGTGGTTGGGTAGGCCGAGTGTCAACCTCTCAGCGCAGCCTCGTCAGATCTTGTAACGTGATGGGCGTTTATGAAACGCTCGGTCGTTCCCAATGGGCGTAACGCTTTGCGTAGACCGCGAGATTTCGCGCCGAGGGTAATGATGTACAGTAGGGAAACGGAGGGTTGGACGGGCGGTATCGGTTACGGCTCGCTTCACTTTGGATGCTTTTTGTGGACTCCTGAGCATTGACACCAATCAATTAGCATCGGATCCTGAAGTTGCTTATGTCTTGAGGCTGCGCAGGCTTATGTGCCATACCTATGGCTCCGTCGCAGGCACAGTTCAGGTTGGGGTGAGGTTCATTAGTGAATAATCGCGGGGGTTCAGCGCTTGCTTCGAGGATACAATCAACCGCTCGAGTCGCATAAGATTCGAGATATCAGAGTTCCACGGTGATATGATATATGGAGTGCGATCAGCCCAAAGATAGAACATTGGCGGATCAATATGCAAAGGATTGTGTACGGCTGTCGTTCAGCGGCTACACGACTTGATGAGCTAGAGAGTTCTAGTCCTAGTGAGAAGCCGGTAAGGCGAAGGATCGAAAACCCTGTAGGCAAGAAAACTAGCGGTATGGAGGCGGAGGGAGAGGCTTAAGACTCGAGACCTGAAAGAGATAGGTACCTATTGTAAGGTAGTCATCGCTAGCTAGGTCAGCCAACACTGTCGATACGATGCGGTAGAAGCTCGGGAGAAGCTTACTCAAGAATGGTCTGACTACTCCGTACATTGAGCGTCTGTACGTAGGTCCTCCGTTCGGACTCAGCCTCAATCTCAGAGCTTGAGTTGTGTTTCACCCTCGCCCGACCAGGCTGCGCACCCGCTACCTTGACACAGCCCCATTCCATTTGCGATGTGAGGCAGATTTCCCCTTCCCTCATCTGGGGTTCGCATATTTGCATTCTCGTGAGATTCGAAAGGGAACAATATTGTCTCGATATTCACATTTGGGACCGTTCGAAATAGCATGGCATACATCTTCGCACGCTGACCTTCCCCCCTAATTTCCATCCATCCATGTCCGTCCCTATGTAATAAACATTGAACCCAAGTATGCACTGTTGTGAGAGATCCCTCGCTGAGATCAATGCCCTATCCATGCTCCTTGCCTTTCCCCTTCTCCGTTGCTTCACCCCCATCGCCAGCCTCCTTGACTTCAGCGCTCATCATGCTATCTCCATCCCCATCTGGTCCCCGATTGACCACCCGGAGCTTCTCTTTAGGTACCGTAAACATCACTTGTACCACCCTCCTTTCCACCGCGGATTCGACATCCCACTCTTCGTCATTATCGTCCTCAGCATTTGCGCCCGTCCTCTCTGCTTCTCGCTCTTCCCCATCAGGATCCCAATCTCGGGCGCCTTTCCGCTTCTGCCATAACATGGCGCCAGTACTAGCTGCTCGTCTTGGTATCCCTCCTTCCGTGTAATTGAGCTTTGTCGCTGGAGAGGAAGTCCCGCGGTTATTCTCCGGCAACATTGAAGCACCTCGCTCTGTTCCTGTAAAGGCACGACGTACGCTGCCCATCCATCCTCGCGCTCGGCTTTGACTCCGAGTTGGCGAAGGCTCAGCGGAACCGGGATAATTCCCAAGCAATGCTTCACCTTCGGCTTGAAGTTGGGTAAACGAGGTAGTAGCGGTAGGAGAATCAAAAGTACCCGTCCGCTGTGGATTATGGTGTAGGGTCAAAGATTGAGCTCGGCGATGTTCTGGACTATAACGTTTTGAAGCACTTCGTTGAACATTGATGGGTGTAGCGTCATTCGTTGAACGAAATGGGGTAGCGCTAAATAGAGCTGCAGAGCGCTGTGATATGCTCCTGCTGATGGAGCCCACAGATTGTGGAATGGAATAAGATGACAATCCAGATCGCGCAGACTGATCACTGAGAGTGGACGACGTCCGATCTGTCTTCTCGGGCGAGAGCCTACCTACTTGAGAATGCATCATCGCATCAGCCGCCGTCCAGTCACTGACCCAATTGCGAATTTCAAGCTCTCGCTCATGAGGTGATTGTGGTGAAGGTGTCCTGGAACTCCCTATAAGATCTTGAAAGGGGTCGAGGACGGGGACGTTGCTAAGTATGTTATAATCTTCCCGCTGGAGCATTTCATTCTGCCCCGAAGCACGTCCATCTATGCGTACTTCGTCATACTCGTCACGCTCATCGATCGGATGGATTGTACTGAAACCTGCAGCACGCCGCCCTTCCTCGTAGCGTGACGTCGGCTGGTAGATTCCTCGAGAATGAAGCGACCTGCGCAGGCCTCGGGTGGGGCTGGGGATTTCGAACAGTAACCCTGTCCTCTCTGCTTCAGGCTCACCACGGTTATGAGCATGTAATCCCTCATCTCTACTCGACGCGTGGGTGGTTCCCGCCCAGTCAACGGCCGACATCTCATCACTTGGCCCCCTACCACTTCGTCTAGATCCTGATAGATCGAGCCGGTTGGTACTGTTTGCTAGTTGGCGCAAATCATCTTCGTGGGCGTCTCTCTGACGTTTCAGTCGGCGACGATACCAAAAGTAAAACGCAGCAATGGCTATGAAAGCCAGTAAACCGAAGACCAAGCCAACTCCTAACCCTATCTTGTTGTTTGCTGCATTCTCACCTGCTTTAGAGCCGTCTGACTTTGCAAGACCCTTTTTGACCTTTGGGTGCGTATAGCTTGTAATCCAAGACATTGACGTTGTATTCAAATAATAAATGCTAGAGCTCATAGAGAGATTCGTTCTTTTCCCATTGGAACTTCCTGAAGTAGGAATTTGATAACCGCCAACTACCATCATGACATCGCCGGCAAGCATGGTCACGCCATGTCCGTATATACCTGTACCAGCAGTGAGACCTGGTCCAGTTTGACTTGGAATACTCCATTGCCAGTCTCCACTGCCGCCATAGCCTTCGCCAAGCTCCAGTACTGCCAACTGTGGATTAGCCGAAGTGGTAGTATCTCCCACCCACCCACCAAACACGACCACTCTTTTGCCGTCCGAAGTCAGAAATGCAGTGTGGCCGGACCGTGAGTCTACCGCGGCATGCTTCCTTGCGGCTAGCTCAGTATTGGGCTCCTGCAAAGACAAGCCGATAGGCAAAAAAGTCCAGCTTTGTTCGGGCAAAGAAAACAATGCGACTTGCGACATGTTGATAAATGCCTGTTGCGTATGCCCTCCAAGAAGAACAAAGTTTTGGTTTCGCGATTGGGCATCAGTGCTCTTCCCTGAACCGAAGAAAGTGGGCTGGAGTGGTGTAATGCTGAAGCCTGCTTCTGCTATGGGTGGTCCCCTACCTGAAGAGATACTCAGCTCGTAAGAGGATGTAGGGAAATCCGAGGATTTGGCTGATTCGATGACGAGCATGGTGTTGGAGTAGTTTGCCGTTTGGATCCAGTTGTCTGCGGTAGAAGCAGTTGAGCCCGGGCACATGCCCCCAAACACGTACATCTCTGATGACGAATTGGCTGTAGTGGAAAACACAATCGCTGACGCCAGGTAGTTAGCACCAGCCAGGCCACTGTTGTCGTTGAGCCTTTTCAGGGATAGATCGTGTTCCTTCCACGTTCCGTTGTTATCCAATCCATCGTTGTTTGGGGAGAATTGCCAGAGTGTTGATGCAGATGCCCCATCTCCACATGCTCCAGTGTAGACCAGAATATTTCCTCCATCGTCCATCGCCGCTGTGAACGCGTTACCTCGAGCCCCATCGAGGAAAGGAAGCGTTGAAGAGATCGTAGAGTATGGAAGGTTCGTATTGTCAAGGGTTACGCTACTATTGAGCGACAATAGTTGATATGTGGAAGATCCAGGCTGAAATGTGTATAGTATGTCATTTGATGCGGGCGAAGACAGAACCTTTGCTGGACTATAGGGAAATGTTGCCATCTTTGTAGGCTCTCCAGTGCGGTAGCACTAGGTGCCAATGTCTTAGGTCACCTATTCATGCTTTCCCATATAACGAATATCGACGTTGGACGCCTCGTTCAGGATATTCATCAATGTCTCAGCCGTGGGAGTGAGTGCGGCTGGTAACAAATAACTCGAGGTGGGGGCGCGCATGAAGAGAAGATGCAGGCCGCGAACAGGTGGAGGGTAAACACAGACCCGGTGGCGTGCATGGGTCTGAGACGGTTCGGAAGCAAATGCATGTCAATGTTCTAGCTTTGATCACGATGTGGGAGATGATTCGTCAGGACGGTGGACGTGGGGATTGTTTTGATCAACATCCGTTCGTTGCACGGGCAACTAGTGTCAACCATCCGGATCGGATCGAAGCAGCCCGCATCCGCTGCCGCTTACACTGCTAATAGATCGATAACGCATCAAGAACCATGATTCTTCGAGCCAGTTACACAGGGACATACCTACTCGATGATGGGCGGTCCTTGCAATCACATCACACCAACCATGACGCCGATATAGTAGATACCACAGATGAAGGATGCTGCAAGTCGTCATTAACTTCACCATTCGCTCGAGCTCCTGACGTGGGTACGGAATACTCTACAGATGTTGCTATCCACATTACCAACGTTGCATAAGTTTTGTTAAGTTCTACTATAATGCACTGCCTTGGCATAGTAAATACTCGTAAACAATGAGGACACTGCAGGGAAACAATGACTGCAGGCCTGTCTACGCTCCATATCTCCTAGTCGGCCCCAAGACCCTCTCCCTCGCTTTCTCCTCGTGGAATTCAACGCTTTTCTTGAAATCAAACGTACTCGCTCTGAGCTCGCTAGAGCCTAGGTCTGAGCCCGAGCCTGATCCCACGTTCCGCGTCCTCACATTACTTGATCTGATAACTTCGCTCGCATGCCTGACCACTGCAACATCGCTAGACGATTCTTCAGACTTACCAGGATGCACTACACAGTCTGCATAGAGTTCTGACCATTCTTTAGCAGCTTCCTCTGGCAAATCCGGTTTCGTGTCTGGACTAATATCACTTGTAGGAGCCTTACGTTGACTGGCTTTTCTCAATATCTCCACCATGTTAATCGTGGCGTCAATGTCAGGCGACTCCATTGGCGGACTGCTAGTGCCCAGCATCTCGAGCTCCGGATACTCTAGCATACCTCCCTCGGAAACACTTGACCGATGACCGCGTGCTTCGTTAGTCAGTCTCCGCTGGAGCTCTTGGCTCTGTGTGCGATAGAGTTGCTTGATAGACGAGAAAATATTTTGGCTGAGACTCAGATTCCCTTTGGTCTTTCCCGAGTTCTGGTATTTGGGGATTGGCTCAGGTATCAGGTTGGCAAAGTCACGAACGTACACCTGGTCTGGCTTGCCGGCAGGAGACATTGACCGTTCGGATAGAGTGTGAGATGGGTAGCGTGTCCATGACGTTATCGACGGAGCGGAAGCGGAGGGTATGATAGTCTTAAGCGGACGCTTTCCTTCAAGTCTGTGTGCAGGAGCAGGCATTTTATAAGCAGCCAAGCGTGCTTGTAGGCGAGATCCGTGCCAGTCATCGACGAACAGGTTTTTCTGCGTGCCCGCCAAGTCTTGACGGTACGATGGCTTCCTCCCGCTTGTAGACCTCCGGATAGTGTCACGATCCAAAGGTCCAGGTGAATTGCTTCCGAGCCTAGTATGTGCGAGAGCAGCATCTTCTTGCGAATGCTCGCGAAGTGCCTTCTCCCACATGGATGTTGCTTGGTTGTCGTTAATAGCATGGCTAGCTCGGTTCCATTCACCGTTGCCATCCATGTTGGACATCGTTCGCCGAAATGGATTCGTGAGGGCTATTTCGGCCGATACTTGCTCAAGATCCTCTCTGAAACGACTCTTCGTGGGAAGGGTATTGGCCCGTGGTATTGGAATACTTCGCGTATCAGCAGCAGCAAGCGCTCGTTGCATGAAACTGTCATCGCTGGAGTCATAATTCGTGTCTTTGCCTTCCTCCTCAAGCTTGTCAAAGTCGATTGACTTGCCACGCGAAGCTGATACACTGATGATCTCTTCACTTGGAGTAGAACTCTTTATATAAGATAATCTTTCCTGCAGGGCGGTGATACGATGTAGAGAATTGTGATGGCTTGATAAAAGGCTCCCTGGTTGTGAGAGCTGAGAGCTGTAGACAGAAGATGTAGCTTGCCGATGGAAATTATCGCATACAATAGGAAAGCCAAGGTTTGGCAGTCCAGAGCTCGAAGCTTCAAAGCTAGAGCTTGCACTATCGGAGCTTGATGTCTGCTGTGGTGGCTGAGCATTGAATGCTCCAGACCCTCCACTGGAAAAGCTTCGCTTACGTCTGGATTCTAGCAATTGGGGATACGAGATGGATGTTTGGAAAGGCTTGGAGGCTAGCCGTGAGGGAACGTGCACATTGTATATATGGTCAGAACCTGTGGGCTTATCCCCTTCCGAGTAGATCCTTGTTCTTTCAGGGCGACAGATCGCGACCGGAGGGCTGTCGAGTTTCCCATCAACACCACCAAAGCACGACTCTTCAGTGTCAGGGATGCAAGCATGGCTGTGATTTCTGCTGTTCTCTAGCTGATTTCCCAAGCGACTTTTGGTGTGCGCAGATGAGCCTACCAGGCCTGACGCGCCATGAAGCCAGGACTCACTAGCTGGGCGTATTCGAGCGTCATAGACCCCTGATAACGTTGCACTGACTTCCGTTGGTCCTGTGTAAGTTTCAGAATCAGTACCGCATGTTTGGCGTGCTGCCTGAGCAGCAGGACATGTTAATGAAAACTCTGTGACTAGGAAACGCCTTACTCCGGATACATGACTCGATGGGAAGACCGACACAGAAACAGTGGCTGTGGAACGTACGTACCGCTTGAACGGTTCAAGGTGGCTGGTAAGGAAGTCTTGCCTTCATCAGAGGAAGGAAAATTCCATTGATCATCGTCCACGGAGTCACTGATTCTCGGGGCTTGCACAGGAAGCATCTCTGGTGAAGGCAGTGTCCCGAGTGTATGTAGAAATGGAGGATTCATCAAGCGTGGATCATTCTGTCCGATAGTACATGGCGATCGCAAAACGGTACTTGAACGGCCGAGTGGTGACGGTGACCGGGTCCTCGAAACCGCCTTTGGAGTATCCTCTTCAAAGGTATAGTTTTTCCTCGTATGTGATTTCTTCGGTGTCTCGACCACGATACTGGAAATTTGATCTTGAGATTTTCTGACTGTTTGGCTTGCTCTTGCGGTCAACATCCTCGAAAGAGCAACGGCCGGGTCATTTGTAGCATTAGCTTTCGAGAGCTCACGCTGATGATTTCCTCTATGCAGCGAGCGTGACGGGGAATCTGACCTCCTAATGACTTCACTAAGGTATCTGGGGCTGACTTGAATTGTCCCTTCATGCCGACCCCAAGTGGTCCTGGGAGTTTTGATTGGGGTAGCGTCCTCGTCGTAATTATCGTCATCAGCGGTGCTATCATCTTCTAGGCTGTCCTGTGTGGGTGTTAGGAGTCAGCACCACCAGAGCCAAAGACTTGCAGTAAGTCGATACGTAATATGAGAGGTTACGTGGGGAGCGTATGCTGTCGAGACATGAGTTGCTCCTCGAATCTTGCCACCAATCAAACAGGAAATGTCATCAAGACGTACCTTCACCCGTCGATGTAGAGCACGTCTTAATTCTGCCCGACGATCCATGTTGTCGAGACTTAGACTGTTTCTCGGCAGTCGCATCGAACTTCGTCTGGAAATTTCAGAATCGCGTGACATTCTCTTTCGGATCTTGCCAGCAACACCGTGCAGCGTGCGGCTGCTGTGCCGGCGGTAGACACCAACTTCAGCGCTTTGTATGTTGAGAACATCGACATCGCTCGAGCCCTTTGGCACAATTCGTTCCGCAATCCCAGGATCGCAGGGCATCCCCTCATGGACTTTGCCAGCAAGGATCTGGAGCTTACGGCTGCTGCGGCTGCGTTTGACAGCATCTTCCGCTCCGTGTAATGGGCGTAGGTCATGCCCAGAAGCAACGGAGGATATCTGGGGACCATTGTCTTCGAATGCAGCTTGAGAAGTCTTGTGGATTGCTCTGGAGCGCTGCGGATCTTTGACTGGTGTGAGGGAGTGGCTTGATAAAGCAAATCTTGCTTTGGGTTGGACACTGTCAATCAATCTAATGGGCTGGGGATCTGGAGAAATGGTCCTCCCGAAGCCGCAACATTCCAGGAGAGGCATAGTATGTTAGTATAATTTTGGAATGCTGCGAGGTGAGCAAGCTATGCAATGGCATCGATGCAATCAATATAGTGCTGCTGAGCCACTTCGAGGTACTCGAAGCTAGATCATAGATGTGGAGAAGTCACAGTACAGAGGGACAGAGATCTCGGTCTGGATGGGTCTCCTTTCGTACCTTCTGTACAGGGACGTATACATCTAGGAAGGAACGACTGACCATTCGCGATGAAAAGGAAGCGGCTGGAAACACATGTGCTGCCGAATGGTCCGAGTACTACCAGCTGAGCATCTGGGCACTTACAATGCGTTGCAATGATTTAGTCAAGTCTCGCTTAAGATTGGGCTCTGGAAAAGATCGGAGGCATCTGTATGTATCTACCTACACCCATGTTCAGTGGAAAAACCCGGTTGAAGTAGGTATCGAGCTCCTGAATCCGCTATGCCAAGATTGATAGGTACAATTCTGTATTACTTTTGGGTGCGAAACGCACCAAAGACACCCGGTTGAAGTGGGTATCAGTCCTGTATGTCCAGTATGCAATGTTGAAAACTGTTTCAACATCGCTAAACACCGAACGCCATACTTGAGATCGTTGAGATCTAAATGGTCCATAAAATCATCGAGCCTATTGTTGAACGTCTCGTCGTAACGCGTGAATTATCAAAGTCTAGGAGGACTTCGCGTACTTTTGTCGGTAGAATTTGGCGGCGTTGACCATGTTGGTCAAGGCAGCCTTTGTTTCTTTCCATTGACGGGTCTTGAGGCCGCAGTCAGGATCAATCCAGAGTTGATCTGGGCTGAGGTATTGGAGCATCTCTTGGATTCTCTCCTTGATTTCATCCTCGCTTGGAATACGGGGAGAGTGGATGTCGTAAACACCTGGACCAATATGCCTTGGGTAAGCTTCATCAACGAAGACTTTCAACAGTTTGGCATCACTCTTGCTATTCTCAATACTGAGAACGTCAGCGTCCAGTGCCGCGATGGCATGGAAGAAGTCTTGAAACTCCGAATAACAAAAGTGAGAGTGGATTTGAGTCGAGTCTTGAACGCCAGCAACTGAGAGGCGGAAAGACTTGACTGCCCAGGACAGATAATTCTCACGCTCAAGACCCTGGCGCAGGGGTAGACCCTCACGCAATGCCGGCTCGTCGACTTGGATGACATAGACGCCAGCAGACTCGAGATCGACGACTTCATCACGGAGCGCAAGGGCTAATTGCTGGGCCTGCACTTCTTGATGGATATCGTCACGAGGATACGACCATCGAAGACAAGTGATTGGTCCAGTGAGCATGCCCTTCATTGGCTTCTTCGAGATGGATGCAGCATACTTTGACTCTTTAACAGTCATGGGTGCGGGTCGAGAAATATCGCCGACGATGATGGGAGGTCGTACACAGCGGGAGCCGTAGCTCTGAACCCAAGCATGAGTGGTGAAAACATAACCAGTGAGACGTTCACCAAAGTACTGGACCATATCGTTGCGCTCTGGCTCGCCGTGCACGTAGACGTCAAGTTCAAGCTCATCTTGGATCTTGACAACATCTTGGATCTCCTTCTCGATGAATTGCTCGTATTCCTTGTCCGAGATTTCACCCTTGGTAAGCTTATTTCTTTGAACACGGATTTCCTTGGTCTGAGGGAAAGATCCAATGGTAGTGGTGGGGAACAACGGGAGCTTGAGCTTCTCTTGCTGCTGGGCAATTCGGGTCGGAAATGGTGATTTTCGATTGAACATTTCTTCAGTGATGTTCCTCTGGCGTTCCTTGACCTTTGAGTCATTCGTACGCTTGGAGCTTGCCCGTGCCTCCATGGATCTGGCATTGGCTTCTAATGCTGGGCGTACGCTGGCAGGGCCTTCTGTCACAGCTTTCGCAATGATCGCAAGCTCTGAGGCTTTCTCGACTGCAAAGCTGAACCAATCGCGAACGTCATCGTCCAACTTCTTCTCGCTCTCTAAGGTGTGAGGTGTATGAAGCAGGGAACTCGAGGAAGCTACGATAACCCGGTCCTTGCCAAGCTTCTGGATGGCAGACTCAACCTTCTCGATTGCTTTTTTGAAGTTGGTCTTCCAGATGTTTCGACCATCAACAACACCGATTGATAGGACCTGCTCGTCACCAAGGCAGTTGATGACCGCTTCCAGCTGTTCTGGGTTCCTGACAAGGTCGATGTGGAGACCGTGAAGTTTTGAGAGTGGGGACAGGACCTCGAGGTTGTGTACGATGTCGCCAAAATAAGTAGCGGCGACAATCTTGGGAATCTTGTCACCAAGACTAGAGAGTTTCTCGTATGCAGGCTTGAAGGCATTCTTCACCTTGGGAGGCAGGTCGTAGACAAGGCAGGGCTCATCAATTTGAACGGTCTCGGCACCAGCCTCCTTAAGCTTTACCAAAAGCTCCTCGTACACAGGTAGGAGCTTAGACAGCAAACTGATAGGCACGACGTTTTGGCCTCTGTCTGCCTTGCCAAGAGCAAGAAAACTCACAGGACCAACAAGGACTGGGCGGGTGATGATGCCAGCTTCTTTTGCTTCAAGGAACTCGAGGACAGGCTTTGGGTTGGATGCAAGCTTGAAATTCTGGCCATCCTCGAAAGTTGGCTTGACGTAGTGATAATTCGAGTCAAACCATTTCACCATTTCCTGATGAGATGTAAGCAAATGATGAAGTGATACGCGGAATTGTCACGTACTAAGGCGGGAACATCGACTGCTGCAGCATCTGGTGTTTGAGGCACCTGACGCCCTCTGCCCATGGCAAAGAACTCATCAATGGGATCAAGTTTGTATTTCGAGTATTTCTCGGGGACAACCTGCATATAGGTTAGCACCGACGGACCCTTCACTTGAATTTGGAAGACTTACGCTAAAAAGCTGGATGTGGTCGAGGACATGATCATAGTAAGAGAAGTCATTGCTAGGGATGATGTCTACGCCAGCATTCTTCTGTATCCTCCAATGTGCGTTTCGGAGTCGCTTGCCCTCGTCGAGGAGTTCTTTCTGTGATAGCTTCCCGGCCCAGTAGGCTTCTGTGGCTTTCTTGAGGTCTCGATTAACTCCCTGACGAGGAAATCCGAGGATTGAGCTGTATATACTGTGAGCGATTGCAAGAGTTGGAATTCATAGACATCGGAGGGTTTTCCTTTGCTTACGATTGGACCATTTTGGCGGTAAGCCTTCGATACAGCGTAGATGGAAAGCGTCAATGGAATGATGGGTACGAGAGGTTGATATCGGGCTGAGTATATGAAGGACAGATTTCGTTTGGTGAATGAGATGTGTAGAATGTACGAGGTGAGAAATGAAATGTTAGAAAATGATGGAGCTAAATAAAGTGCTCGAAGGTGGGGCGAAATCCACCCTCGAACCGAGTCGGGCTCGGCTAGACTTGCCATGTTCAGATATCATCTCTCCGTGATGCGGAGCAGAGGGGTCACAATTCGTACTATTGATCCAAGAGCACTATATCTCACAGCACGACATGGCCCTCATCGAGAGCTGGTGTCCACCTTCGCGCCAGCATTGGGAGCTCATCACCTTTTGCTGGCAGTTCTTTCCAGTCGTAGGTCTTCGGGCCATTCATTTCTTAGTTCTGCACTGATCATGCTCAAAGCTTACACTCTACCAATGGCTGTTTTCATACTACCCGATGGGCAAGACGTCGTCCGAGTCTCTCTATAATATACCGGGGAAGATCGGTTGGGCAACGATGGAGGCACCTGGCTTCATCATGCTGCTATATCTGATGTATTCACTGCCAATCCAAGAGGGCATTGAGAAGCTACCTACACCCAACTATATCATGGCGGCAATGTTTGTATGCCTTGCTTCCGCAAAACATACATTTTATACTTCTCCATTGTGCTGACATTTGCCAATATTTTGTATAGACCCTCCATTACCTCTATCGTGCCCTCCTCGCACCCCTGTACCTGAGTCCATCAATGTCACCTATTCACATCAGTGTATGGGCATCTGCGCTGAGCTTCCAGTTGATAAACGCCACATGTATCGGTGGCTGGCTTGCAGGGTTCGGTCCTACGACAGAGGGGGAATGGTTGGGTAGAAGTATCGGACCAAGGATAGAAGTGGGCATAATGATCTTTGCGGTAGGATTGCTGGCTAACATCTACCACGACGATGAGCTGCGCGAGATTAGGAGAGCCGCGGCACGGAGTCAGAAAAAGAAACAAGAACAACAAGGCGAGAAAGGCGATGTGAAGAGCGTGGATAAAGTATACTTGGTTCCGGAGAACGGGTTGTTCAGGGTAGTCCTATTTCCACACTATCTATGCGAATGGATCGAATGGTGTGGTTTTTATATGGTCGGAGGTTTGGCATGCGTTCCGGCAAGGATCTTTGTGATCAATGAAGTTGCCACTATGTTGCCAAGAGCTCTTCAGGGCAAGCACTGGTACATTGAGAGGTTTGGGAGGGAGAAGATTGGTAGCAGAAAGGCAGTGATACCAGGCATAATATGACAAATGGGAAATCAAGCGCTTCAACACTTGGCAATGATCGAACATCAGCAACACGAGCCAATTCCCTTCGACTTGTAGACCCGTATGAGCGGTAGACAATGATCAGCTGAGACTGGTGTCGATGGAGTTACCAAATCTAGGTGAAGAACATTAGCATGCGATCTTGTCTTGAGTGCAAGTTCGTAACATTGTAAGAAGCGGGCATGCCATCATACATCTACCGAATGTGTTGGATATCTCAACTCATCAAGCCCCACATATGTGACTACTTTTGAAAGCCTTTATCGGAAAGGTCGGAAAAGTCCCCATGTCGGCGACTTTTGGCCAGGTTGCTTATTGGCTAGATTGGGCACTCTTGAAGGTAGCTCTCTACGGTAATAAGTATCCGGTAGGGTAATTATGTGTATGCGAGGTTGTGGGCACTTCTGCCATCTGATCACAACAAGTGAGTACGTTGTTTATGGAGATAATCCATTTTCCGAATCGAGTGTCTGTGCGATCTTTAGTCAGTCAGGTGATGGTATTCATTTGTGTGACCGGAGTGGTCGACTGTGAGTGTAGATGTCCCTCTCATTCAGCGAGGGTCATGAGGCTCGGCCATGTGCATCATGGAATGGAATTTCTGGTGTACCATTAGAGCATGTCGGAGCACCATGGTGTTGGTACAGTGAAATTGATGATTTCGGAGTCCCCTCCGTTGACATCCTTTGCACGATCTTGATGAGCGAGCTAGCATATTCAGATGTGTGGCGTGTCACAGCATCAATAGAATTAGATGTACGAGTATGGCATGTGAGATGCTCTCGAGCAACGATGTGAGGATGACGGAGAATCATCCGGTAAAGTCGTATGCACCATTTCGAATCAGCCGCCTGGCGCAAAGATATGTGTGGCGCGGTATAATACGATCTACCGCAATGTAGAAAGAAGTGGGTTCTGCTATCAGTCAATGATTCATTGTTGGCAGCTTGTCATCCGAAGAAGGACTATCATCGGAGCCTTGTGGGCGTAAAGCGGGTGGTAATAGTGGCAGTCCTCATGACGGGCGCCAGGCGCTGAAATATCTAGAATAGGTGCTAGAGTAAGGTACTTGACTGAGATCACTTCGTTCTTTTAGTCTCTCTAAATCCACTCCTAGTTCTAATGTGTGTCCTCGTAGAAACAGCCAAAATCATAACATATTTGGCTGTGGATGATAAGGGGTAATCAGACCACGATAACGGTTGTGCTGTGCAGCTGGGGACCCTAAATCCTGTGCCTTTTTCGGCCTGCTGCATATTCATGCAAGTGTAGTCTAGTAGTAGTATCCCTCCAGAGGCAAGGGTTCAGGTACAAGGTGTCCATTGGACAGTGGCGACACCATCTGGCGATGGATTCCAATACATCGTGATGGAGGCACAAGCTTCACCCCATTAGGCTTGGGCTATAGAGGAAGTCGCTGATAGAAACCGAAACCTGGGGTAAAAATGGTTACTGAGTACTGTGATTGGCTGGCAATGAGCTAGAGATGATGCGTCTCTGCTAATCTGCGATGCCGAGACTTACCTTTAGTGTGCTTAGTTGGCGGGCTCTAGAGGTAGGAGTAGCAGTATGATGGAGACCATTCTATCCAAGCGAAAGGGAAAATGTCCAGCGGCTTCAGGAAACATTGAATAGCCTCCTTTTCGCCTGCATAGGACGTCTCTGTACAAGCTCCCCACCACTGAAAAGAGCTATGGGGAGAGCAGTAGCAGTACAGATGGTGCAAGGTTTTGGCAAGGGGGCTATATTCGCAATTACTAAATAGGTACTATTCTATGATAGACGTGATTGAATAGCAGGCTTGGCGAACGATGATATGCATTGATCAGGCCTTAGCATGAGCTCCAACACTCAACAGAAGTAGTTCGTCCATTAGGGCTCGCTTCGGTCCATCCATCCAACCAATCAATCACAGTCGGACAATTTCATAGCTTCCCCACTATGCCATTTCAACGATAGGAAAGGTGGGGACTCGCACGCTCCACCGTTTTTCCCATCAGGCTTGCTCCGGGCGTTAGTCCCATGTAGATCAATGCCCAACTATTCCTTTCCCTCTCTCTTCTTCCATACCTTACCTTACTCACTTGGTGTAACTTTCCCCCGTTGCGCCCTCGACCTGTCCTCCTCCTCTACCAATCTTTCCATAGCTGCATCGTGGGTTTGACATCCTATCAGCACTTCATTGGCGAATGGCTATCTTATTGGCGACTCGCCAATAGCCTGTTCGCCTGTTCTGCGTCATCCGAGTTCAAAGGTGGGGGAAAAGTCTTTGGCCCTTTCATCCTATTGAACTCATATTTGATCGTCCGAATTTGAGAATCTGCGCTACCATTTCATAGTACGGCCATTGCGAGCATCCTCTATACGGTGCATGCTGTTTAAAGGTACTTGCAGCCATACTGACGCCTTACCAGTCTTTTCCCTACCTCCCTCAACGCCTTCCACGCCAACACTCATTCCTCTTGCTTGACACCATATCACGCGAAGAGATCTAAAGCACAGGGCCTGTGTGAAATATATACTTACCAGATACTCAATTGTTGGACTCCTTGTCGAGTTTCGGATCATCGGCTCTCCAACGAGCATTGTCGTTCCTGCTCGCTCTGTCGCTGAAGCAGTCGACCAACACCTCTAGGGGGTCACTATGACCGCTGGAAAGGGCTGGACCCTTTCTCGACCTCGGTGATTTTGAATTGACCTAATTTCAAAACTACACACGAAGAGACGAGTCTCAGGTAACTACATCCTGTACGACAATGGCTACGCTAGGAAAAGAGGATACCGTTGCAGAATATGGCGGACTGGATGAAGCATCGGAAGCGAGAACGCCCAAAACGCCTCCATTGGCATCATCAGATGACGTCTATACCGGAAGTGCAGGCACGCGAGATGTGACTCGAGGAGTTGATCAGTGCGAAGAAATCGACGTTGCCTATATGGAGAGAACACCATTGTTCATGGCAGAAGCACGAACGGAACCCTTGAAGTCAGAGCAAACATCATGGTTGGAAACTTCAGTAGTATCGAATTCTTCTGCGACCGCGCAGGGCCACGTCCAACCCCAACTCTTAGGCACGGACGATACTGCAATCTCTTCGAGTCAAGACTACTTTGCATCGAGACTCCCAGCTACTTCGGAGACCGCAGACTTCGCAGCACCCGTACCGGCGCCCTCTTCGGCAGACCATTCACCAAGTGTACATGGAACTTATACTTCTGGAGATTCCTTGACATCTGCATCGCTAGACAACCACTCACTCATTTGGAAAGATATTTCTGCACAACACACAGCTAGTCCTCCGTCCACCAGCTATAGGAACGCTCGGCCAACCTCTGTACCAAATTTCCAGACGAAGCCTACATCTCGCCGCCGCGAGGGTCCAGAGTACCCTAATTACCCAGACCAATCGTTCAAAGCCCTACAGAGTCAACAGTATCCACCGCCCTATCGACCTAGCTCACCACACCCACTGAGGACTAGGAGTTCTCACCTTTCACAAAGCTCGTCCTTCTCCTTGAGTGAGAATCAATCTGCAAGCGATCTCCCCCATCTTTCATCAGGAGCAAAAACCGTTGGGAATACACCGGCTCAAAGTCCGGGTCTATTTTCGCCCATGTTCCCCCTTAAGAAGCAATGGCCTGGCGACTCCGACGATGGACGTTTGGGCACCCCAACACTCCACCCCTCTCATCATAAACCGCCAAAAGAGTGAGTACATTTCCTTTCCCAATTCCTCGGGCTCATCACTAGTGACGCATCTACTGACTCACCGCAGGACTCATAAGTTGCTGAAGGACATTGACCCTATATCTGGCAGAAAGACTATAAACCACTATGAAATTTTCCAGAAGCTCGGTAGTGGTCAGCACGGTACGGTCAAACAAGGTAGAGACTTACAAAGCGGTGGTATGGTGGCTATCAAGATAGTTCGCCGTTTTTCCAAGAAATTGCGACTCGGCAGATCAGGAGATCCTAACGACATGATCAAAAAAGAAGTCGCCATCCTCAAGAAAGCTCGTCACCCGCACGTTGTGAGCCTAATCGAGGTCATCGATGATGATGAGTTCGGCAAAGTCTATTTAGTGCTTGAATACGTTGAGCGCGGAGAGATAATCTGGCGTAAACAAACTGACAAGGACGTTGCTGCTTTCGAGATGGCACGCATTCACCGAGAAATTGCGAACAATGTCAATGAGGACTATGAAAGGGCGACTGTTACCAGCTTCAACAGCAAGGCACCTGCAAGACGCCTCGAAAAGGCCCGAGTACTGGAAAAGCAAAAGCGCGAAGCCAAAGAGCGATTTGGAGCTCAGTCATATCGTTCCTTTGGACAGCCTAGGTCTCACTTATGGTCTCTTGGGTTCGAGTCTGATATCGAAAATGAGACTGTCTTCGAGACACGAAGTCAAGCGGAGCCTGAGCCTGGAAGCCGCCTGCAGCTGACCGACGAAACCCTTACAGCAAACACCATGATGACTTCCACACAGAGCGAGTCACCAAGCCATACTCCTAAACCACATCCATTTCCATTAGAGTCAGGGTCTGCGCCAACAAGTGTACCATCTTCACGCCCTGACACACCAGCCATGCATGACGGGACTTTTCTGGAAGCGAAGTTCTCAAATGATGCATTGCAATCGACGCTCGATGAGATCATCGCTGGACAGACTCAGTGGACCCCTGACGAAGAGGATTTTCGCTATGTTCCCTGTCTCACTCTATCTCAGGCTCTCGACGCATTTCGAGATACTGTGCTCGGTTTGGAATACCTACATTACCAGGGAATCATCCATCGCGACATCAAACCTGCCAACCTTCTCTGGACCACGGACTATCGTGTCAAGATCTCGGATTTCGGTGTATCGTACCTCGGGAAGCCTATCAGAGAAGATGATAACAATGAGGAGATAGAAGAAGCTGACGCTGCGATACTGGATGAAGCTATCGAGCTAGCCAAAACTGTTGGGACACCTGCATTCTATGCCCCAGAGCTTTGCGATCCCCAGTATTTCGAAATTGGTAAGCACCCTGATCGTCCAGCCATAACTGGCCAAATTGACGTTTGGGCTCTCGGCGTCACACTTTACGGCATGATATTCGGTCGCCTTCCATTCTGGCATGCCAATGAATTCCAGATGTATGAGAGAATTGCCCGTGAGGAAGTATTCATACCAAGGATGCGGCTCAGAGGTGTTTCACATACAGACAAGACTCCATCTAACCACAATAAGAGGCTTGAGGACGTACTGGAATATGAAGAGGTCGATGATGAACTCCGAGACTTACTAAAACGGTTGCTCAATAAGCAGCCCCCGAAGCGCATTACCCTAAGAGAAGTCAAGCACCATCCGTGGGTGCTCCGTGGAATCAGCGACCAGGTGTCCTGGATGGACGAGACTGATCCATCACTACAAAGTCAAGGGAGAAAGATCGAGGTGTCCACTCAAGAAGTTCAGGACGCTGTTGTTGGGCTCAATTTTGTCGATCGCGTCAAAGCTGGTTTTCAGAGAGTCGGTTCGGTTCTACGGGGCCGTGGTTCTCGGAAGAGAACCGAGAGCAATCCCAAGCCACTTGAGACTAGACCACCTGAGACGAACACTGTTGACCCTGCGGTCCCTCGTGGGGTTAAGTCTCCAAATTCGAGGTTGGAAAAAGTATATCTCAATAACGAGAGGGATGGGAGGAGATCTAGCTTAAGAGGCGATGAGCAAATATGCACTGCTTTGAAAGCGTCACGAGAAAACCTTGAGCACCCGCTCGCTCAAAGCGTTGCGGCTAGTCCCGAAGTTGAGGCTAAGGATGCCTATTTCGATCAAGAGAAACGTCCGAGACCTGTTAGCGATCCGCAGGCCATTCGCCCAGTCTTTCCATACCGAAATCTTTCGACCGCTGATTCTATGAAGACAATTCGTGCCACTACAAATGCTGCTTTCGTGGAGGAAGTACCAGGAATCCTGTCATCAGACGAACTCTCCACGGCCACTGCGATCCCAGACTCAATTGCAAGCTCGACCTCCAGCCTCGGTGGTATATTCGGTGGAGCAGGACGGCGCTTTGTGAACAGCATGCGAAGCAGGGAACGCGGTGTCGAATGCCGGAGCCCGTCCCAATCGAGCCGCTCCTCTTCTGCAGATAGAGACAGGGAGGGTCCCCACGCATCACCTAGCCTGGCAATATCGTCAATTATTGCTGCTGGTCATGTAGATCAGCCACCTGCTCTTCGCGAAGAGCCCGAGTTATCACAACCGCGATTGAACGAAGGAAGTGTGGAAGCGTACCAACGCGCAAATTATCGTCGTCAAACTCTTGAGTACCAACGCCATAGTCGCCGTCCTACACTCTCCATGGCCATGGATGTTGCTTGCCCACCATCTCCCGACGACGATATCTTCTTTGCCCAGCAACGGCCAGCTTCGGCAGCGGACAGCACCGTCGGTTTCCAGATTTCCTCGTCTTCAGACCAAATAATGTCTGGTGAATCAACAGCTCACTCTCGCATCCCATCCGTCGTCAGCGGGGCCTCCTCGCTATCGGCAACTGTGGAAGCGGAGGAGCGCCACCCTCTCCCACCCTTGACAATTGGTCGTAGAAGTGGATCACACCCTCGCGACCAAAAGTACCATGAATCACCTAATCCTGCACTTGCTTCAGCAGCCGCTGAAGAGGAAGCGGGGTACAACGGGGATTCAGATAGCGATGACGAGGGACTTACGATAGGTTGAATCCGAATTAACTCAGCCATGTACTATGACGATAATGACGACTTTGGCGACGGCGCAGTAGCAAGGATGCGATACCATTTCTGTTATTTTGAAGAGGAGGAGCACACCTCTATTTCAGTTTTCAAATGGGTGGTACGGGTGAACAGGACCTTCGCCTCAGTTTTCTAAACGGGTTTCATCTAGGGTTTGGTGTCAATTATAGACTTCACTTCTTTCGTCAAACTCAGCTCCATCAGCGTTTGGAAAAAAGGGAAATAAGCCCAGGATGGTTTTTTGTTTCGAGTATGTGTGTGGCATGAAGAGTATCGGCTGGGTTTGAAAGCATTGCGGGCCTGGCGTTGCACAAACAGTGGGTGGACACGCTACATATTAAAATGTGACATATCAACAGAATATAAACTTAAGTATGACATTCTACATCGTGTCTTGAAGCTTATTACATTTAGCGTATTCAGGACTCATGCGAAACCTTGGCACTGAAAATAAATATTTCCCCCCCCTTTCTTGGAGTTTTGTTGTATGCGAACCTGTAAAACAATCAGCTATTTTGGCATTTTCGGTCCATCACGTCCTGTCTGTTGCAATTAGAGCTATATATGACCTTAAGGCACTTAGTCTTCCCTCTTACGTCATAAATTATCACCTGGTCTCCGCCTATAATTAATCGACATTTAATGATTGTGTAGTTTCACATAAAATGGGGGGGGGAATTTCTGTGTTTGCTGCCAAGGTTTCGCATGAGTCCTGAATACGCTAAATCTATCGTACAAGCACCCCCCGAAATTCCCCCCATCCTTTATCTTCCAAACCCTTCCACTGCACCAGGACCCGATCGCAGAGCCCACACCACACGATGATCCGTCCGCTCAAGCTCGGCCGTTTCACACGTGCCCACGACTCTACATATATCACCCTCATCTTCCCCGGCGCTTTCGCGTGCGTGCCAGAAGGGTGCCGAGGCGAGAGGAAGGGGAGGAAGGCGAAGTAGCGTAGGATTGTTGAGGCGAGGATTAGGATCAGCGATGTTGCGGGACCGTTTGTCAAGACCAGATCGGGGTAGCCTTGCGGATGCTGGTAGAGAAGCTTGAGGCATGCATGCAAGCAATGTAGACTTGTTATCGGACTGCTGAGCAAGCTCTGATGGATTCGTCTGGCTCTCGGTACGGTGTGGATGCTGTATCCCTCCCTTGCTTCCTCGGCGACCCTCTGGCCATTGAGGGTGAGCTCGAAATCTTCGGCTCTAGCGGCGCTGAAGTCGTCTCCGCTGCCGATGACATAGCTTCTGTGGGTGTAGCTGGCGGGATCGAGACCGCTGAGGAGGGATAGCATCTCGGCTGTGTGGCCGCCGCTGCCGAGGACGATAAGGAGGTGGGTGGGTGTGCCGCGTTTTCGGGGGGTTGGGCGTGTGCGGTGGGTGGCGGGGAGGATGTAGAGGAGACGGAGCTGGGGATTGGGGGTTTAGATGGGTGTGGATGGGTTTTGGGGGGGAGGGAGGGGACGAACGAAGGCGGTGGTTAGGAGGACGAGGAGGGTGGCGAGGATGTAGGGGAGAGATGCCATTCTGGAGTGAAGAGGGCTGTTGTGTGGATAGAGGTGGTGTGCTCAAGGATGGGAGGAGTGTTGAGTTGGCATGGTCACTTTGTGGTGGTTATAGTTGAGGTTTGGAAGAGTGAGGTGTTACTATATGTGTTAGCGCTGCAGTTGATAACATTATATTGTGTATGACAGTGAATTAGCTAGTCTATCAATAAGAAGAGCTGTTATAGATCAAAACATTATGCGTGGGTAACACAGAATATCAATATTGTTTTGGGAGGAAAACAAGCCTGCATTGGGACAGCTCACTCCTGTCAATATGACTTCGTCAACTCCACCTTGATTTATTTTCCCATTGCCTATACTCGCTGTGCCCACCCTCCTCTCCCCACGCTTTCGAGATTAGGGTCGGTCGTCTCTAAACTCCGAACGTCAAAACACCCTCCCCCATCATTCTATCGTTCTCCGCTCCGTTGCCATGGCCCCTTCTCTACGAGGGAGGCTGGTCTGCTTTTACTGCGGCAGCAGGTCTGCACAGACTCGAAAGCCAAACCTCAGTAGCTGGCAATGTGAGAAGTGTGAGGCAGTGAATCACTTAGACGAGGTAGGCCATCCACCCATGCACTATTGACATACTTCGACAGGACTGATTAGATACATTACAGAATGGAGAAATTACAGATCCTCCTGCCTCCGGGGATTATACCAACGCTCGTTACGCACAATCACTACAACGCCCAGCATCGCCCGTACTCGACAAACCGGACGAGTCCCTCTTCTGCCAAACCTGCTTGAAGAACCAACACGTTTTTTCGGAAACTTTGGCGGCCTATTTTCCCTCTCAAGATGCGCCGAATTATGCAGACTTCGAGAAAGCGTACCCCGCATATAGGAAAGACCTGGAGGAGCGCTATCCACAGGTCTGCGGACATTGTGCCCCCAGGGTTCAGCAGAGGATCCGAGCTACTGGCTATGCGGCAAAGACTGACCATTTGAGGCGGATGATGGAGAAATCAAGAGGGCATGTCGTTTCTCGTGGAGAATCCAGCTGGAAGAGTGTTTTGGCCTTCATGGGTGGTACCGCTTGGTTTTTGAGCTTAACGGGACAGATCGCATGGGATGGACTGGCGCTATCAATGTCCGGGAAGGAGTACGACGGTCTCTTGGATGATGATATCACGCTCTCGAGCTGTATGCAGCAAGCAATGCGTGGCTCCGACTTAGCCTCTGGCTGCACAGCACTTGCCACGCCTGTGGCTCGCTATGCCCTTTTACTTGGTGTTCTAGCATGTTGGTGGAATCCCAAATTGCAGGAGATCTCGAGGAGAAGAGGCGGACGAATGCTCGGTTTGTCAGAATACTATCAGCACCAAGTCCTACTGTTGATTGTCAGATACCTTGCCTACCTTTACCTGGATAGGGCACCGAGTTCGGATATCAATCTACAGAAGATGCTGGGCATCCACACTTTCTTGATCTTTTTCTGCACTTTAGTGAGTGGACTCCAAACTTTTCTCGCCCTTGAGACTGACCACATTCTAGATGATTGTTCTGTCCTTTCGCGCGATTGGCGTCGACTATACCCCTCGAGTCATCTTTCAAGATAGCCCGGAGCCCTTGATATCTCGGCAGGTCCAGCTGGAAACAATTTCCACGGACCCAGTCAGGTCAAACGATGTAATCCAGCAGCCTAATCTCTACACCGCTTCGAGCACGTACGGTGCAAGACCATTCTCGATAAGTGATCTTGCACCTGCACCAAAACAGCAATATTCGACCTCCCAGCAGCCTCTCTACCAACCTCCTACGCCCCCGCCAGATGATGACGATGACGAAGTCATGGATTGGACTCCATCCCAGCAGTCCTCTTTACGCCCAGCAGCATTGTACACCCCTTCGTTTCCTACCGTGCAGCAACCCCAGCAAAACCCCTTTCGGGGTCACCTTCCTGCGGATGTCGTTAGCCAGGAGCATCGGCTTCGCAACCCCCCTAATAAACCTACGTTTCGCAAAGCCTCCGAAACCTCGAAGCAGAACTTCTTCATGACCCCAAAGAGAAACGTGCTGGATCTCGATAATGCGTCTGACGTTGGTACCGATTATGAGCCTTCGCTTGCAGATAACCTATCGCCAGTGGGACCCAGATTTGCAGAACCTAAATTGCACCTCCAGTCTAACCAAACCCCAGTCACTGGTCTGGAGCGCCTTCTTGCCAGTGCTTTCTCCCTCAGTGACGAGCCCCCAGAAGTTTCCGCAGCGCAGCAAAAGCAAGCAGAAGCACGTGGTAGAGGCCAAACGCTCGCTGATATTGGCTACGCAGGATTGTACCGATTACCGGTTCTGCTTCTCTTTACGTTCTCCTACTTTCTCTGGACCAGTACTTTAATGGCACCCCTTGCCGCCTACGAAATACAATTACGGCTTGCGACCCTCTTTATAGCGGCTTTAGCTTCCATGAGATCTCTCTTCCTGGCCCTTCGCAAAGACATGGTTGCCTGGAGTGGAAGCGATATCTTTATCTTTACGGCTGAACTCGCGGCCTCTGTGGCACTTATCTTAAACATTGGGGATCCTTCCGAGGGCTCGTTCCGAAATGCCAATTACAGATCAATAAACGGAGCTGGTACCACGCTAGTGGCTATTTTGGCAGTACAAGAGCTATGGCTGCTCATTCAAGATGTTCGAAGTCCATTGCGGGACACCAAGACCGTTTCAGACCAAAGACCTGTGCCAGATTCTGCACTATCGGCTGCGCCTCCTACTCGTCATCCTCAACAGCCAGCTCGTAGGATTGAGGACGATACACCTCGTCTAGAAGCGAGTGCCGTTGTCAAAGCTGGCGCCACTCACACTCATTCAACAAGATCAAGGACAAATCATGGGAATGTTTCAACCCCAAGCAATGGCTTTGGAGGCCTTTCTCTCGGTGAAGACAACAGAAAGGATCGGCTTGCTAGTATAGACTTGCGACAACCACGCCGGCAGGATTACAATGGGATGTGGTAGATGGATATGTTTTGGGCCCTGTTAATGTCACCACTTTTATATGACTAGCATAGCGATGATCGGTGGATAGCAGTTTTTGGATCTTATCATAGCGTTGGTTTCATGTGGTGATTCTCTTAGCACGTGATAATAGACGTGTTAGTGGTAATATGATGCTATTTTAAAGTTGCTTGCTTATTGCCTTTCTCCGGCCAGGCTTCGAGAGGGAAGTTATGAGGACGAGAAAGGGGGAAGAAGATTATGGGTACGACTAGAATAGCGAGAAGGGCAGCGAACAAGCAGGGACAACGGCAGGACCTCGTCGCAACATATGTCGATGCTCGATGCTCGATGCTGTGCATGTGGAAGAACAGATGAAAGGAATACGAGAAGACGAATATTCGTTGTCTGTCTATAATTAGTTGGCCAATAACAATAAAGTATATCCGGAATGATTGAACTAATGAAACTGGTGGTGTGGCTGCCCATGACGACGCAGCTAAGCTCAGCTGGGCGGACACTGTTTCAAGGCACTTGCACCAATTCTGTTTCTGTTTGCTTGTATCACATCAGACTCCCGTACCCATTGGTTCAGCCAACGCTACCTACGACATGTATCAGCACCAGTCTTGGTCCTACCGTCCCAGGCAACGGCCGGATATCTTTGCCTTTCAACGGTTTAGCCCCAACGAAATGTGCCTTTCTCCTAGAGAGGACTTTCTTTCCCAATCCATCCCAATCCATCTCTACTGCGCAAGACTGATGCTTCGGACCCAATGCGCTCTCAAGTAGCCAAGCGGCTGCGAAGTAATCCTGTTGTCTTGCAATCTGTGGCCCCCGCCCCAGGCTCAACGGAGTACTCCGTTCCACTTGCGAATCTTGCAGCTCGGATCCTCTACCGCTCACCTTTGCCATCCCAGAACGATCTTCCAATCTTCGTCCTCAACTCATGGGCATTCCCAGACATCAGAGAGACGAGTTATGACGCCCTACTTCCCTATGTACTAGCTCGTCTACCGGACGATGAAGAGCTGATTGGTGGTCAAGAATATGAGATTGTATTCTTCGCGGGAGGTGAAGCTGGGATCAGTGGGAATGAATCCGGATCAAACAAAAAGTCGAGACCCGGCTGGGGATGGTTCCTACAGGCTTATCAGATTCTGACAAGGGCTACGAGGAAGAGGTTGCAAAATTTGTACATCGTACATGAAAAGAGTTGGATAAGAGTATTGGTGGAAACGTTTGCAACAGTAGCGTCACCCAAATTCCGCAAAAAGATAGTGCATGGTAAAGCTCCCAATACAGATTCTTGGACTTGCAAATTAACACGTGCTGACTGTTGCTCGCAAAACGGCAGTCACTACAATGACTGGACTTGCGTCACACATTACAATCGAAGATCTCCTCATACCGCCTTCAGCATATCTGAGTGATCGGCGGAAAACCCCTGAGATCTATGTACCAACTTCCTACGGACGACGAGCTTTTGGTGTCAAGCAAGCCCTTCCAACTTCAGCAGATGGCTCAAGTAGACTACCACGAGTGCTTCGGGAAGCGACAAGCTTTGTCATAATGGACGACAACATCAAGAAGGAAGGTATCTTTCGCATCAGTGCTCGCGCTCAGACGGTGGACATCTTACGGGAAGCATATGATAGGGCCCAGAAGTTTATTGTCTGGCGGGAACGTGAGGCAATGTTAGCTTCGAGCTACAGGAGAGAAGGGAGCGGCGATGTTTGGGTACAAGAGCTGGATTTGACAGAGGGCTATGACCTCATGGTAGCTGCAGCCTTGATCAAGCTGTGGTACAAAGAACTGCGGGAACCCATATTTCCCACAACCAGCTACCAGGCTTTGATGAAATTCTACAGCGACCCTGAGATACCCCTGGAGGTTCCACAGCTCCTAGCAATGCTCTCGATGGACGATGAGTGGTCACCTATAAGCAGCAAGATGTCACGGCAGATACTCACCATGCACCTCCTTCCGCTCCTGTCCAGAGTCGCCGAGTTTTCTGACCGGAACCAGATGACTGCGACCAATCTGGCTGTCTGCTTTGCTCCAAGCCTTCTATGCGGGCCCGATCCCATGGAAGATTTGAAAATATCACGCGTCGTCCAACGAATACTTGTTGGGATGATCACTCATTGGAAAACTGAATTGGCACCATCACTCGATACCAATCTTGAAAAATTCGAAAACTCGTTGAGGATGCCAGAACTTATAGAAGATCGTGAGGACCCCCTTGAGAAGGTACAAGGACTGGATATTTCGGCGATTGAAGCTCAGCTGAGCGGAATCACGCTTGTGGACAATGATGACAGTGATGAAGAAACGGACGGATCACCGCCACCGTTGCCTCCTCGGCAACGGACACATACCATCGACAGAAAACCTGTGAGTCGGACGAGCCCCGAGACCGGGAGTCCACCCAATGGCTCGAGCTCCGCCGAGGCAGGTTATTCCACTGCGCAATACTCGAATGACTCTGGTAGATCGAGCCCGTTCCGTAGGAAACCCGCACCCGCCATCTTACCGCTGCCACGCTACTCTACGATCATAACCGACAGGCCAGCGGTCCTGCAAAGGATTCAGTATTACAACACTGTAGCTCCCGAAGATGACGGCTTCGAAGTACAGGATATCATGCATGATCGACCACTTTACGGAGAAAGTGTGCCCGTGTACGAGCAGGCATCATGGAACCCATCTGTTCCACCATCTACCGCCGAGCCCTCTGTTAGCGATGCGTCGATTCAACGTAAGCCGCTACCAAAGACAGCTGGTGAATGAATACGATCCAGTGGACATAAACATCAACCATTTGACACGAAAGCTGCGAACCATCTAATTCTAGGTGTTTAAGCTTATCTTGCAGGACCACTCGGAAGCGCCATCAACGTTCGAACAGGATAGGAAAGCTGGTGTTTGAACCGCGTTCATCTCCCAAGGTACAGCCATATGATCTTGATCTCTCAACCCCATACAAATGGCACAGATGATCAAATTTGGCCGAGTTGTAATTTCGTGTAAATACCTAGGTGCTAGGATAATATCAATCCAATATATCCAAAGTATTCCAAAAGCTTAGCCACCGCCCTTGGAAAGTGATAAAAACTCCGGTTATGAAGAAGCGAACAATAACCAACAGAAAGTGTAGTATCTTTCCCATCCCTCTTCTTCCCCTATACCTTCTCCTCTTCCATCCCACACTCCGTACCCAAACTCCACACACCAACCATCCCATCCCCATAACACAAAAGAACAGAAACATATCCTCACGTACAACAAAATACATAAATCATCATAATACATAAGCACATCCTCAAAACTAACTCCAATGACGATAAATGATAAAATTCCCACTGTAAATTAAACAAAGCCATAATTAGAAGTAAAGAGTGGAGTATTCGATATCAAATAACCATACCCATACCCATCCCCATCCATACTCACATCCCCGTCCCTATCCCCAATCAAAAACCCCAACCAAAAAACCCCAACCAAAAAACCACCCCCAAAAACCCACCCCCAAAAACCCACCCCCAAAACCCACCCCCAAAAACCCCAACAGCAACAGCGACAACAACAACCAACCCATCAAGAAAGAAACAATATCCTACAAGGCCGAACAACACACACAACAACCACCACCACCACCACCAATCTCTCCATAAGCCCACGTGAAGAAGCAGCAGCCCACAATATCCATCCATCACCACACTCTTACCCATAATGCCGTACATACATACACCTCATCTCTCCACACCCCCTTCCAACAGCCAACATCGAAAAACCAAAGATCGATATCAACTCCCCACCCCAAATATCTAGAATCGGTGAAAAAACACCTCTCACCTCTCACCTCTTTCTTACCTCCGAGCATCGATCCCCTATCTCACCCCCCTAATCCGCCTATTCCCGCCTTATGTATCCATCCCCCTGGCATCTCAGAGCGCACCCATGCCGCCATCGGTATCTTCTCTATGGGATAAACCACCGTATAGAGAGAGAATTAAAAATAAGGTTGCAAGTGACTACGGCACCCCCATCGCTTGCCAGCCAAATCAAAGCTTTCCTTTTCACAATGAGGGGCTATGATTTTCGTTGAGCTGTACAGAAAAATGTAACCCTCAAAATGGGGATGAGGGTGATGGTGGAAAGGGTCAATGTTGAGAATTGTATATTGCTATATATCGCTGTAGTGGGTATTTAAACACAAATATTGTATGATCTTTGAGAGGTTCGCTGTAGCTCTGGAGGGAGAGGATAAGGTGTAGCCATGTAGCATTGATGCAAGGTAACGGTGAGCTAGCACTCCCGGCCGAGTAATGCTCCGTCTCCTGTAAGCGGATGATTTTTCGAATGGCCGTCTGCTCCATCCTCCCCCGAATCGGACTGGTCAACGCAGCTCCAATCTTTCAATCTTCCCTCAACCTATATCCTCTCCTCATCAATCAGTCGGCTGGCACAAGCTAGAAGACCTTTCGACCGGATCGGCCTTGAACCATGACCTCCTCCTTTCCGAGTCCCTTGGCGGTAGGCTGCGACCCCTCGCCTGTTTCAACCTGTTCGCGTCTCGTCTTCCCCGTCTACTATGTTCGCCATGCCTCTCTGAGGGAGGAGGGAACGGGCCTTTGTAGCCAGGAAAGAGCGCAGGTATCGAGGGAACGGCAGTTCTTGAGACCGACACAGGCACTGGTGGCGTTCTGGGTCTGGTTTGCGAATATAGGATGGCTTTGGGCGCTGAGCGGAAGAATGCTAGGGAAATCAATGACGGCTTGGATCTCTGGTGGGATTTTGGTGTCTTCGGCGTATTCGATGGAGTGGTCTCGGTCAGGAGGGGGGGTATACGTCTCTCCATTCCTATCGGTGGAGGAGCAGCTGAGTCAAATGATGAGGCCCGTGTTGTTATCGGCCCCGCGGTCGAGGGTCGCCGCGAATTGAGCTCGCCATCGCGGAAAATGGCAGGCCCGGTGTTGTCATTGCTCCAGGGTTCGATGTTAAAATCAGGATTAGATGGTACATAGGTGGACGGTAGTGATTCCAGATCTTCGTCGTCAATGGCAAAAGGCTGTGATGGCATATAAAAAGTTCCTGGCATAAAATCTAGTTCCCGCTCATCATCGAAAGACGGTACGGATGGCATCGAAAGGGTTTGAAGATTAGATGGAGGAGTGGTAGCTGCTCTAAGCGAAGACGTACGGGTGGTGATCGAGAAGGTGGTGCCTGTTGGTGAGTTTGGAGAATTCGACGACGGGGATGTCATTGGTCTCGAAGACTCGAATTCCGCATTTGACGTTGGTGAAGTAGGAGAACTCAATTTCAACGATGAGCCTGTAGGACTACGGCGCGCGCTCCGCTCTGGAATCGGAGGTGGCAATGTGGTCGGATCAGGTTCCTCAATCGAGGTTCTCAAGGAGAAGCTACTTTCAGAGTCCGGCGTCGCTGGAGGGGAAGGGGGTCGTTCGGGAGCAAAGGGCTGCGCTGCGAATGGGGCTCTACCGTACCGATTGTGTGGTACTCGCCGGGGCGGTCGGGAAGCTTTGAGGTTGTGGGAGTCATCCTCTCTGCGGATCGCTGAAGCTAGAATAGTATCTGAAGAGGGATGGCTTTTATTTCCAAATGCTACTACGGAGCTGTGACGCCAGTTGGGTTGTTCTTCAACATAAGGCAGATGCTGAGGAGCGAAATCCTGTAAGTTCGTTGAGATTCTGTCACATCGCTCTGTGTTTAATTCGTACGATGACAGCCGCTGGAGTAAAGGCTCCTCAAATTTGCTGTAGATTGACTCCGCATATTTCTGCGTGACAGGTGGTGAAGGCGAGCCTTGCGAGACACGTCTCTCGTGGGTAGTGTTGGGAGTGTAGGCTTGTGTCTTGCTCGAGGAGCTTTGCTGCGATATCGTACGAGATAAGACTTTCTGTTCAAACGTGTGGTCCCCAGGCTCGAAGGAGCGAGCGTCTCGCGTAGGTGGAGGTGTGAGCGAAGGCAAAGGCGCATATATCTGTGTCTCGACCGAAGAGCTCTTACTATGCAAGGAAGGGGGTATAGGCTTGGATTGGGGGCGAGTAGGAGACTCTAGACGAAGGCGCTGCGCAGGACCACCTGTCGAGGCGTGGTGGATGGATGGCGAAGGCTGAGCTTTGGATTTGATTGGACTGGTGGAGGATCTGGGCGAGCTTGCAGAGGAGGTAGGCTTCGACGGACGAGAGCTGTCGAAGTCAATGAGGCCATGAGAGCCGTAAGTAGAGAGCACAAAGGCGTGTGAGTACTTGTTAGGCATGTCGAACAAATGAGAAAGACAGCTCGTGGTTCTAGGAGAGATTCAAAAGACCAGATATCTCCAAGAATGATTTCAATTGCTATAGATTGTAGGCCGTAGAGAGGAAAGGGAAAAATTACTCATGTAGGACACGCTTGCGCCTTTCGGTAACCCAGACTCCAAATCGTACCTTAGGCTATTTGAGATTGATGACAATTTTTCGAAAGCTTTGAGTCTACCGTAACATACTAGAACTATTAAATACAATCATACCTTGGCAATGCCTGCTTCACAGACCGATCAGCCAACCGGAATCCAGCCTCAGATAACAAACAGTGATCCAGGGGCAAAGAGCAGGCGTATCGTTCACCGACTCGCGTGGCCATGACAGCATCACCAACATGCTACAAGGGTGGTTCCCTGGACGCTAGAGCTTGAATCGACGATCCAGGAAGCCGCGACCCGTCCCTCAGATCTCTAGATCCTCATTCAACCAATCAACAGATGGCATCTAACCAGCCATCGCATGGAATTTGATAATCTGTTGCTAACCTCGCCGACTTGGGCTTGAAATCTCGAAAATCCTCGATCGGGCTACTTGCTTGGGTCACTAGTAAGACTTGGTACTAGCTTTGCCTTCCTGGAACCTGTGTTGGACGGTGCCAAGGTGCTTATCCAGCCGCGTTTTGATGGGAGAGTTATGCGTTGCCTCGATACCTCAGACGTGCTATTGGCCAGCAGGCGAGCCGCTAAGCCTCTGCGGGCTAGCACAGGTCGACACCATCCCCGTCAGCGTAGCTAACCCGAACGGGCTTAGCGACCAGTAGCAACCGTCTGAGGGACTGGAGCAAGAAAGGCATCTCCAGTCCGCATATCACACTTTGTCCTTCGCCATGGAACTACAGAACATTGCCGAGAAGGATGAAGCTGGAAATATCCTAACTACTTACGTCCCTTCTCCTGATGGCCGAATCGATACAATCGTAAGGACTTACTTAGGCCGCTCGTAGGTCGTTCCAGGCTGATGGAACATTGCTTGGTCTCCATCAGAGGCCAGTTGTAGAGTCCACTCTACAATCTCAATGCCTTGGCATATTTCTGCCAGCAGGATATCCACATAGTGTGACCAACGACTACATTTGGTACGGTATCTACTCACCAAATGTTTCGAAGCAGCCGTCGTTGATTGATACGAACTGACGAGCGCTGCAAGGTACCAAATCTACGTAAGTCGACACACTCAGCTCTTGTATCTGCCCTTGACTTACGGTATGAGGACTCTCTGCAAGCCTTTTCGAGCTCCATTGCCGGGCTACTGGCTTCTCGAGCAGTTCTTGAGGGTAAGCTGCCTAGGAGAGCTTTGGTCGTTGCTTGGTGACCCATCAGGCCGGTAACATTGCGTACACAGGGGTTGGGGTAGGCGATGCGTCCGCTTCGCCCACAGCAGCTTTGCTACTTTCCATCATCCAGGAGAGTATGGGAAGGGTGGCCACGATTCTATTCGCACACCAGCTTGGGACCGCACTGGAGCCTGAATGTAAAATGTACAGACTTGCTGCAGATGTCTTCAATGATACAGCAATGGTACTCGATTGCTTGTCACCCATCCTGCCCAAAGCACCACGAGTGCTCTTGTTGGGTTGCTCAAGTGTCCTGAGAGCGCTTTGCGGGGTGGCGGCTGGCAGCTCCAAGGCTAGTCTGAGTGCTCATTTTGCAAAATGGGGGAACCTTGGCGAGCTGAATGCGGTATGCCACCCTCCATCATGTGCATGCCTCAATCGGCTTTCGCCAACGGTCTGCACAGTGTTTTCGATCGTCCTGAAAGGAATATCCCCCCACCTGGTCCTTGTTCATACCAGCTACTGCAGATTATGTAGACTGACCTTCAAACAGAAAGACTCTAGCCAAGAGACAGTGATATCGCTCATGGGGATGTTGGTGCATCCACCTTGATCCCCACGCATCTGGCATTTACTTATCCCATGCAGGCCGGCAGCGTCGTTGTTACGTACGTCTCTTCGCCGATGGCCACTTGGACGTGTCTCATTATGCTCCTGTCGATTCACTTGGCGACAAACCATGCTGCGGTTAGAGCAGTCTGCATGCGCAGCCTGAACAGACAACGAGCCAATATCGTCCTGTCCAACCTTCTCGATGGAAAAGGAGCCCTGACGCCAGAAGTGGTCTCGATGCACGAGCGAATATTCGAATGGGACGGCGTGCTCCGGTGGAGAGGCTCGGCACCGTTTGGCAAAGCCCGAATAGGGGTCCCCCTGCATTATCTTTTGAAGGTGCTGGCGCCAAATAAAACGCACCCTGCCACAGGCGCCATACGCGACGGCATTCCCGTCTTGAAGACCCTAACAAGGCTTTACAAGGATGAGGATTTCCTCGTTTGGTATGATAGCCCACGAAAGACTGCCGTCATTGTTCTCAAAGAGGGAGCCTCCCCGGAAGCTCATCTCAAAGCTTGGGCGCTTGGGCTGTGTGTCGCTCATCGCTTCGAGGACGAAGATGCGACAAGCGCAACGACTGACAAGGTTTTTCAGGTCGTCAAGTTGACGCTACGGGAGATATGTGATCAATGGGATGACCACGTTGAGCAAATGAAAGCTGCTGGATGGGATATTGACATGACTAAGCTAGAGACCACCCCCGGCACTCGCGTATGCTTCAGCAAGCAAGGTATGCAGGGTAGTGGGAAAGAGTGAGCATGACAGAGCCGCTTATTGGGAGGATTAAGCTAGGTGCAGTCACGACTTGCACAGCCGCAAATCAGACTTGGGATGAGTGCCTAATCAGCTCCACGTCGACACATGACGAAGACATCAGATAGAAAGCTAATCACCGCGCTCGGTGGCCACCGAAGACAATGGCGGCAACGCATTGTGATGCATGTTGGCGCAGCCTTGTGAGATTGTGCTGCACATGGCAGTAGCACCATCAAGTCCGTTGCTTGAAGAATTGGACGTTAGACAGAGTTCAAGGTCTTCCGACCGTCTTCGTCAACGCGCGTCAATAGGAGGACACCGGAACTTTAGGAAGGCCGATTCACCGTTCACAGATGTATACCTACACAGTAAGACCTGGCCCATGATGCCGTCCGCTTAGGAAGGCGTAACCTGAGAGGTGCGGGTACTACCGACGCAATGTGGGTAGATTTATGCGCAACAATTAGGTGTTGTCGTTGCTGCCGATCATCCGGGGTTCAGGAATCAGGATTACCTTACTACTTACTAGTAGGCTTAGGGTGCATGAATCATATTCCCACACCAATGACTTTGGCCAGTACTGTAAAGCAGCGTCTTCGGACAGCATGAACAGCCAATCACGTGCAATGCTTCTACCGCTAAGGCCAAGACATCGGGAATCCTTGCCTACCCTGACTCGGGAACAGAGTGGGGTTTCGGCTGCGCATGGCAGTGGTCCACAAATTCTCCGAAAGAAAACGGCTCAAGGCAGGGTAGAAGTATTCTAGTTTCTAGTGGGTGAAGACAGATGCTCATTGCTCAATGTTGACCTCTCATGTCGCGAATACAGCTCACTTTGCCGGATTACGACTTAGTGGGTGGCTTGTGCTTCCCACAGGCTGGAGCGATTGCGACAGACACCAGTTGCAGTGGCCGTCTTACTTTGCTTTGTTTTGTTGCCTCTGCAGATGGGGTGAGTAGCGTCCGATCTGAGTTTGCTGATGCATTATTTCATTACCGTCGACCGAGGGAGCGAAGTGCCAGCAACGAGAAGTGCCTGTTGGGTGTTGGGAGAGATTTGTTGTGGATCGTCGATGTTCGTTAGTTGCACGTATGATGCTGAGAAATGCAGAAGCCGTTCCGTGCCCTAGCCCTGGGTTTGGATTGACTGAAAAGAGTGAAAGGAGTGATAAGGCCAGACAAGGCTCAGCCTTAAGCGACGCTAATTGGTGGAAAAAGTGACGAGGAAAAGCGAGCCAAATTTAAGATTGATCTTGGCGTCTTCTGCGCTAATGGGAAAACCTTCTAGCGCTGATTGAATTCTTCCATAAGCCTTCCATAGCCCAATTTGCCCATTCGCCGCTTCTCCACTCTATATCTTAGCCCCTCTGCCCTTACTCCCACTTCATTCGTCGCCATTCCAAGTCATCTGCGTCGCATATGAGAGCATCACTTTGGGGAAATCCCTTTACATGAAACATCATCAATATCACCGTTTGGCCTGCTTCACTTATCCTCATCTCTACAACTCCCCAGAATTCGAATCATCACCCTGGCTAGTTAAGCAAACTCAACCCCAATAGGGCATCAGCATCACCACACTCTCCGCCTTTCTCGATTTCCATGTTTGCTTCCAAAACTGCAGCCTTCCGAGCAATTTGAGCCCTTGGCGACCCTTGTCTGCCCCAGAATAGCGAGAGAAGGGCTACATCAGACAGTGGCAAACTTACAGCCTGCTGCATCTGATCTGATCAGGCTCCACCCCAATTGTTCAAGCGAATCATTGTCAACCTCATCGGAGCAAGGATCCCAGTTGATCGTCGATTGTCAGTAGTCCATGTTGAAACCCGATCTTTGAAGTCCTACCTCGAAGACTTCGAGGCCGACGGTCAAAGTGGCCTATCCGGAGATTTCCATATCTTACAAACCGGGCCGCAGCCGCTCGCAGAAAAGGAAAGCCTCAGCAAGCGAAAGAACAGGGTCCAGAATACGGGACTGGAAAAGAGCCATGATCCGCCGGAAACCTGATACACCACAGACGACATATCTCTCCACACCTCCTCCAGAAACATCGCCGCGTTCCTCAATCGTCGTCTCGGACTGGGACGCCGACGACGAAGAGACGATGTCGATGGAAGACGTGAGACCAGCACGGCTAAGCAGTGTCATCATATCAGAACAAACCAATCATTCAGAGGGGCAATCCTACCCCCAAAGACCCACACTACCCGACGTCCTGTCCAACGCCGCACCTCCACCGTGGACACTCAGCGCTTTCACCGCCTACCTGTCTCAGAACCATTGCTTGGAGAATCTAGAATTCACCATGGATGCCGAGCGCTATCGGGAAAGGTACAACGGGCTCACGTCGAAGATGCCTGTTGGCCCCATCACGCAGAACGTAGAAGAATGCCAATATATCAGAATGCTATGGCAGCGTTTGATCGATGCCTACATAATACCAGATGGACCACGGGAGATCAATATTCCGAGCAATGTCCGCGAAACCTTACTGTCAATACCGAACCACCATACTCCACCGAAACCCGAGAATCTGAACCCTGCTGTCAAGATTATCTATAATCTGATGGAGGAATCGGTATTGATATCGTTCTTGAACGAGGTCCCCTCCTCCAGATGTCGCCAATCGAACCACGATCGGCAGAAAGCTTTGGATGTCAAACAGCGCAAACGCGGAGGCTCAGACAGTTCAACAGAGAGAAGATCGGCCAGGAGCAAATCTTCCAGACGGGCATCTCCAACGTCTTCTTTGGAAGTCACTCAGGCGAGAGCTGAATACTCCAAGGGTGATCCAACCGGACGGCTTACCCCCGCTCCTGCCCATACAAGACGGACAAGGGAAACAAGCCATACATCGAGTGGGAGCACAGACGCAGAAGTACTGACCGACGATTCAGCAGGGGCATCGAGTCCGACGGGGGAGCCAATGACCCCGCCGAACACTCCGCCTTCGAGCGACTTTGGGGGCCATAGCCCTAGATGTCGCAACGATACTTCGTGGAAGAAGATGCTTGGATGGAAGAAGAAATCTAGCACGGGGATGAGAGATGGCCGATTTCCGACCTTGGAAGATTGACATACTGCCTACACCGTACGCATCTACAGCTTCGATGCTACATCTTAACCATCTTTAACCATCTCAACAATCTCCGAAGTCTCCTTTAAACTCTTTAACTACCTCTACCACACGAAGCATCACTCCAATCCTCCCCGCTCACTTCCTCTCCATAGTGCGGTCCTATATTCTACCATCTCAGATGGAGACCGCAAACATTCGGGGCTATCCAAATACCCACCCAATGCTTCCACAACCCCCATCCCTCAATCCGCCATTCGCCGGCGCTGGTCGCCCTCACACTCGGACAATGGGCACTCGACACGGCGGCAGCATAGCGTGGCATCCCCGGTCGATGATATACCCTTTCTTCCTTTCCAGCGCGCTCAAGTGTACATATGTCTCGATATACCACTCACGACTTGAAATGAATAAATCTAGATATTCACCTCGTGGAGCAACATCAGGATTGTGACAATCCCTGCAAGCATTCCGCGTCCTAGTCCTATGGTGGAATACGTTGTTCCGTGACGCTCACCGCCTCAGTGACGCTAATTCCATCTCTGTAATTGCTACCTTACTTAATCCAACAACACGACTCTAAGGCCATCAATCCACTCACTAGCTCTCCATCAACGAACCATGCACGCGGCTCGGGGAATTACTTTGATTGAGTTCTTAGGGCAGCGCTGGGGTAGTAAGGCACGTAAGGTAAGCAACTAGGGTACTTTAAGCAAATGGCGGGGTCAATGGTTTGATTTGATTAGATTGAGAGATGTTTATTTCGCTAACGTTGCTTGACACCTTGTGTCCTATCTATCGCATTTGATGGCGATGGTTTCTGGGAAGGTTGATCGGATAGAAGTAGAATTGTGGGTGGGAGAGAGGGGGGAGGGAGGGATATGGATGGTTGGGGGGGAGGGGTGTGAATGATGTGTGAATGATGGGGATATGTGGATATGAAGCGCGCCATGGATATTGTAGGAGGGGTTGGAGTTGGATGGGAGGAGGACGGGACGGGACGGGATTCCCGATTGGGTTTTCCGTGATGGGATAGAACATAGAATATACCCATTCGAGACTGCACCTACCTACGACTATCATACTTACTTTGCTACCTAGGCACGAGGTGAGCAAAATAATTCGGACACTTTTAGCCGAGGTCCCTACTAAAGTGTCCGAATTATTTTACTTACTCGTACGCCTAGGTAGTAAGTTGTTATACTCAACAACACCCTCCATCCTAGCCTTCCTCTAATTTCCACATATAGGACCCTGTATTCCCTGCTATCTGCGGTTTCGATGTAGTTTGCTACCTACGGGGATTGTGATAAGGGGAGAGGAGTGGGAGATGGGATGGTGGGGGGGATAGGATGAAGTTAGGGAGGGGATGGGATGGGATAGGATAGGATAGGATAGAATTAGACGGAACGGGATAAGCAGTTCTTCTTAAATACCTTAACTTAATAAGAATAATAAGCGTCTTTATATAAAGGGCGGTAGTACGCGTATACCCTATCCTAGCCCGCGTATACCTAATTCTAGTACGCGTACACCTTAGTCCTAGTCCGCGTATACCTTATCCCGGTACGCGTATACCTATCCGGATTAGGTATAACGGACTACTAACTAAGTAAACTACTAACGCGTATTACCGGTTATAATATTCTAATATTTTCTCTCCTAAGTTAACGACTACCTTACTATTATTATAAATCTTAAACTCCTACCTACTAACCTCTTAGCCTACTTAGTAGACTCCCTCCTTAAGAAGCTATAGTAGTATATAGAGCTATAAGGCTATGCCGTAGTATTTAGCCGAACTAAAGTAAACTAGAAGACTAGAGAATATTATTACGCGTAGATTTATTATAATTATAACGGTAAATATAAAAAGAATAGTAAAAGTATAAATAAGAGGATAACTAATAGTAGGCTAATTACCTATCTATTTAAGATTATTACCTTTATTAATAATAATAGCCTATAAACTCTAGATATTAGGGATATTAGCTATAATTATCCTCTAATACTACTTAGTATATATCCCTTATATCGAGTTAGATATTAAATAAGAGATATTAAGATAGTAATTATTAATTAGATTAAGGCTAGATTAAAGCTATTAATAATTCTTATAAGCCTTCTCTTTAATAGGGATAAAGAGAATCTATTTATTATTATATAAGATATCTATAATATAAAAAAGGCTACTAAGGCTATAGAGCTTAAATTATTAATACTAGAGTAGGCCTTAATAATAGACCTTTATAAGTATAATAATTAATTCGTCTAAGTATAAAAGAATAGGATTAATAATAGACTTAAAAATATATTCTTTATATAGAAGTCCTTATAAGAGATTTTTAAGTATAATTATAAAGTCCTAATCCTTAATTATACTTATAAAATAAATAAGTATAAGCTTCTACTTATAATAATTACTAGGGTAATAGGCCTAAATATATCCTTTTATATAGCCTTTACCTTTATAAAAAGTAAATATACCGAGGATTATTAGTTTATCTTATAATTATTATAAGAACTTTATAAGGAGCTTAAAATCCTATATCTAGATATTCTTCTAACTAATTATAAGGCGGTCTTAATTAGGGTATTTAGTAGGGTCTTTCCTAAGGCTAAGCGTATTATCTATATTTAGTATATTAATAATAACGTACTAAAGAAATATAACTTATAGTTTAATAATAAGGATAAATAGGACGCTTTCTTTACTAATTAGTATTATATTATATACGCGAAAACTAAATAGGAATTTAAAGAAGAATAGATTAAATTAAAGGATAAATATAGTAATAATTACCCTAATACTATTAATTATCTTTAGGATTATATTATACTACTTAAGAAGAGGTTTATCTTATACTAGATAAGTTAACTACTTACCTTTAGAAATCGCGCTACCTTATATAGTAAAGGTAGTAATAAGTAGATTAAGAGATAGATAAACTATATCTTAACTAGTAAGTATATTAATACCTTTATAAGATACTTCGCTAATAGCTTTATAAGTAATCTTAAGTATATTATTAACTAAATTACTATATTCCTTATACTCTAATATATAAATTATAATATCGGGATAGGATAGGTAAAATTAGGACTTAGTAAAGATATTAGACTTATAGTCTTTTAAGACCTCTTTATAAAAGTAATACTATTTACCCTCTAGCGAATACTCCTTAAATACTAGAAGGTAATTTATTATATGATAAAGCTATATATAGGGCTATTTATAAAGGGAATAGGGCTTCTATACTCCTATAAAATTAAGGTATAAATAAGCGGTCCTAGTAGGGTTTTATATATTAATAATATCTACCTTTATTAGTAATTTAAAAAGCCTGCGCTCCCTAGCCGCCCTTACGTTAGTAGTAATAGTAACCGCGAAGGTAATAGCGATAGCGGTAGTAATAGTAATAAGCCCCTATTAGATACTCCTAATAATAATACTAATAAGCTTCTTAGAATACGCGAACCTACTATTATTAAATTAAAAGGACGTCTACTAGAAGCTCCTAATAAAAAACGTAATACTAAAAAGTATACGCGAGAGTAAGCCTTTAATAAGTCTACTACTTATAAACCCTTAGGTTTTAAGTACGTTATTACCTTACGAGGTTAACGTAAGGCTAACTAAGTAGCTATTATAACGAGCTAAGTTAATAGTTAACTAGCTATTACGGCTAGTTAAGTAGAAGAGTATATACTTAATAAAGAGTTAGAGCGTCGGCAATTTCTGAAAACCCGGAGGGGTACCTGGGGCCGCAGGGGCAGACACGAGTCCGCCCGGGGCTATAGGGGCCGTAAGGGCAACCTACCTAGCGCCTGGGGCCCTAAGGGACGCGCTAAGATTAAGCGTTTAGGCGCCAAGCGATAACGTTACGGAACACCATTATTAGGCTTCCGGGCGCTAGGGAATAGCGTCAAGGTACGCGCTACAGCAACGCTATCACATCATCCAATATACCAAGTCAACATGTCAACCACGCCATCAACCCCTACCCAGGCCTACCTCAGCGCATCATCCCCGCGTAGAAATTGGCTGAATCGATCGATTCCGGGGTCGCTTTTAGGGTGGCGTTGGGGGTGGCTCCGGGGTACGCTACCCGAGTCCCCCGTCGATCATGGAACATCAAAACTCTTAAAGTTCTGCTTAGTAAGCAGCTACGTAACGTCGTTTCGCTTAGTAAGCAGTCACGTGATTTCGTAGAATTTACTAGCTAGTAGATTTTAAAAAAATGCTTAGTTGGCAGTCACGTGACGCTACCCTTGGAGCCTGGAGCGGCCCCGGGCCTACGGGCCGAAGGCCTTTGCCAAGGGCATAGGGGCGAGTTGAGATCTTGCCGACGAGGCATACTTTAGTCCTAGGGGTAAGGGAGGTATAATACCGCTATTAACGCCGCTATTAATACCGCTATTAATACTAAGGGGTAGAGTAAGAGCTAGATCTATACTAAGGGGAGGAGCTAATATATAAGGTAGACGAGCTATATCTATACTAAGAAGTAGTAGTACGTCGGCGTAGGCCTAGTCCTTACTAGCTCGCCTATAGGGTAACCTATTAGCGACGCGCCTTCTAGCTTAACTAGCACGTCGGTGATAACGAGGGACTACGTTAATAATAGTAAGAGGTAGGTAAGCTATTATAGGTAGGGTACGTAAGCTATTAGAATAGCTAGCTAGGTTTAATAATAGGACGTATATAGGGGTTTTTAATACTATAACCTAGTTAGGTAACCTATTAGGTAACCTAGCTAGCTAGATATTAGCTAATTAGAATATCTATAGTATAAATATATCTATTTATAAAGATAACGGCAAACGTATAATTTAGGCGTTCTAAAAACCTTAGATAATTTTTCCGGCCTAATAGTCTAATTTAGTGGTTTACTTAGTTAGCAGTCCGCTATACCTAATCCGGACAGGTATACGCGCACCGGGATAAGGTGTACGCGGACTGGGACTGAGGTATACGCGCATCAGGACGGGGTGCACGCGGACTAGGATAGGGTGTACGCGTACTGCCGCCCTATATAAACATCTTTTTACTATTAGGTAGTAGTCCTACCTAGTCTTATACCTCGTATCTCTAACCTCTAATCTCTAATCTCCAACCTCCAATCTCCAACCTCTAACCTCCAGTCTCCACTCTTTAATCTCTTAATATCCTACCCTATACCTTGATACCTCAATAATAAATAACAAAATCCAAATACCATTCCAAAATCCTTCCTTCCTTTGCGATAAACAAAGAACAAAGGTTGTAAGTATCGTCATATATCGTATTGTTCAAGGTACGTACCGTAGTATATCCGGCAACTGGCTTACTTCCGCTGGATAGATAGATATACCTTACAGAGAAGAACACATAGGCCTCCTAATGGGGGGATCGGATCAGGGGGCTAGGAATAGGATCAGCTTCCGTTTGGGCGACTGGTTCGACGTAGGTATGTTGTATGGAAGATGTATGCATAGTAGATATAAGATTCCACGAAAGGAATGCCGTATTCTTCGTAGCCACTTATGTACATCAGTTTCGTGCAGAAGGCAACTCCTTCGCCGGCGGCTCCAAGCGCTCTCTACTCCCCCTCCACGCCCTCCAAGCCTCTCCAAACGCTCTCGGGTCGTCTTCAACACCGCAGAAGCTTCCCTCAGATCCCTCCATATCAACAACAGATCCGGTATCCGAACCCACATCCGCAAGCTGCAAGGAGTTCAGGAGTCAGCATTTTCCTTTTGTGCAGAAACCATGAGCTCAGAGACATGTTTAAGGAGTGGGAGGCTGCCGGAACAGATCTTAAGGTTCGGGAGAACTTCCAGATTGGGGAATAGCGGAGCTGAAGAGGTACTTACCGGGACCGTACTCGGCCTTCCGTGTGCGCATTGGAATGGAAAGGCGCACTCGGCAAGTCGTTGTATCAGAGTCTCGCATTCGACTTTTGTGAGAGCGTCGTTGAACATGATGGCACTTCTGCAGGCTCGGGAGTTGAGCATGTCCAGGAGACCTTGAGGGCAGCTGCTCAGGTGGGCAAGCCAACCTGCCTTTTCCGGAACCTGTGGAACGTTTAGGCCGGCGTCATGATCGATAGCTTTTGGGATTAGCCCTAGCTCTTCTCTCTTCCATGCTTCTCCTCTCAGCAGCTCGATTAGAACTTTTGGTTCAACTCGACATCTCTCAGCTATCGCTGCTGGCAACGCTTTCACTGTCAGCCTGCATTTCGCGGAGTCCGCTACTTTCTTGACGTCGTAATTGATTCCCCACGTTGTGAAGTATGGAAGATGTCGGTCGAGAAGCGCACGTTCACGATCAGGGATCTCAAAGGCGATGGGCTTGACTAACAATGTCGGCCTTGAATCTAGATCTGCGAGAAGACCTTCGACTCTAATCCGTTCATCTGCCGCATGCTGATCAACCAGAACAAGGAGTTGCCGTGCTTGACCCTGGCCATCGGTGCCTGGGCTTTCAGACATGCAGACAAGAATGAATTTCTGATCAACCTGGGCAATAATCCGAGCATCTTTGAGAGCTTGTCTTGAGAGTTTAGTAAGACAAGAGGATGATGATTGCTTGAATGCTTTTTCAATCTCTATATCCGGACAGCAATGACGGCCGTGAAGAGTATCGGACGTCTCGAGTGACGGTCCATCGAGAGACACTTGAGGGATTGCCTCCTCTGTCACATCAAAGACAGGGTTCTGCCACGTCTTGAGAAGATCACTGGACCATGACCCTGCCTTTGTCCCTGAGGACGAAGACATGATACGTGTGAGTCTCGTTTTCCCATTGGAAAGTGGATTCGTGTGAAGGTTGCTTGTAGTGAACGAAAGGCGTGACCCAAGTTTTGATGGGGCGGTTGCAGACCTTGTGGACGGTTGCTTTGAGACCACCAGGCCTGTTCGAGCGTTCACCAGTACTGCAGCCCCGGAGATCGGATTTCTCCACTCAATGATACTCTCATCGTGCGTGGCGTCCATGGCTTCAACGATGCTAATGTTGGAGGCCGCGCCTGAGTCGATCTGTGGACTGGTAGCTTTCGAGGCCTTGCCTGTCATGGGTTGGCGACCTGGCGATATAAGAGGAGAAATACACGAAGGTTTGACTCGAACACCACTCTTGATACGACCCCATCCATTGAATGGGTCGTCTTCATGCCTGATTTGCGTTCTACTCATAGGGACGTTACTGAAGCTCGTGCCCTGTGATTCTGGGCCTCTCCTTGATACGTCTGGGGTCCTCAACTCAGTAATCTTTCTTGCTCTGAGTCTAGCTCGTGGCCTGAAATGGTTCTCGTCCAGAAATCCTGTAGTCATCGCTCCAAGAACCTTGATAAGGCCCGTCAAGGTTCTCTCGCCTAGCTTTTCGACATCATCTTTGTGGCTTGTATTTTCGCCTTGTACTTCAATGTTGATGTAAAACATTGGCCATCTATCTACCCCTTTTCCTTCGCCTTTGAGTTGCTTATTGGTAAAGCCATCCTGCTTGAATCGTCCGTCCTTGCGCCTTTCGGTCTTGAGTGACTTTTCAGTATCTAGTGCCTCTTCTTGGTTACCAAAGCTGGAGAGAGTGAACAGCCGGTTGACCTCGTGATAAAGGACGTTGCTGCCCGTTCCGGCATTCATGGGACTGATTCCTAGGGATATATATTGCAGGTGTTTTGATGGCGCAGGTCTTAGGGATATGGCACCATTGATCTTGACGAAGGGTGTCCGAGCAGAGGTCTTGATCCAATCGCCCCAATTTGAAGGTTCGATATATCCAGCTTGAGAGAAAATGTTACACACCAACGGAAGATCCAGAACTCTCAATGAGCGCTCATCCCTCCTTTCGCTAGGTTTCAGGTCACTCTTGCTCCGTATACGGAGTGCCTTGTTATTCTTAGCGCTTTTCAAGGAAACGGTAATAGGCATGTGCCACGCTAATAGGAGGCCAATAATCTGCTTCCTCAATGACTCAAGGTGCTTCTCGCTTTCTCCACTTGCAGAGTCGAGTGCCCGTTGTTTGATTCTGACAGGCATGCTTCCAAAAAGATTTTGAACGGTGACTCGTGTGCCATGCTCTCGGCTGGAGAGGTGTAGGTGGAGTGGCGCAGGGATCAACCTAGCTGCTGGTCTTGAATGATGCAGAATCAGAGACGCGTGTTGGAGATGGGCGGAGTGATGCGATGTAATTGTCAGGGTTGAAAGGGCAGCTAAAGAGGCTAGAAAGGTACCATTTCTCCCATAGGTATCGCTCGAGTTGTGATTCTTAGACGTATCTGAATAACTTAGCGATAGCTATCATGAGGGAGCGCAAATCTCACGGAATATTTTCCCCAGACCCCCGCTATCAGAGAATTCCTTGGGCGGAATTCCCACTCCATTGTCCTCCACCGAGGCTACGCCGCGACTGAAGTCGACGCTAATATCGATCTTGCAAGCCTCGGCATCCAGCGAGTTCGCTATCAGGCCAAGTACGACACTGGCAAGCGAAGGTATAGATGTAGATGATGCGATCTGCGCGGCAACATGTGGAGGCAGAGGTAGGATTGAGCGAATCGTGTTTTCCATTAATTCCTTGGAGGTATACCGAAAAGCGACCTGGAGATCTGCAACAACAGCATATCATGAGAACCCCTCCAAGCAGACCACCGGTCAGCTTAAGGTGGGCGCCACTGCCCCTTCAGGTAGCTTCCTCGAGTCGGCAGGAGCATCGGGAGTGGTGCTGGGCTTTTCACTGCGTGGTAGTACCACCATCAGTGACAGATGGGAGAAGTGGTAGGAGTGGTATAGGTACTCATATGGATCAATCGAAGTGGAAAACGACGTTTGGGTACAAAGGGCAGCGAGGATGGTGCAAAATCAAGTACCACACCTTTGCAAAAGGCGTTAGGCTGATGAGTCAGCAACTCTTCATTGCGCAAGCCTCAAGCGCTGTGCCGATCAATCGTAAGCTCGATCCTTCGGAGATGCAGCAATCATCATACCATCTCACCGTATACCTGAAATACAACGGAGTATAAATCAGACGCGCTCTTAAGATACCTCATTGGCGAGCTGACCACCTTTTGAGCATGGCGAGCGCTGAAGTGGCCCCGAGGCCACCAGGTGCGTAACCTCCTGAATGCCAGCGTTCACGACTTTGCGCCGTCTTCCTGGAGCCTCTCTAAACGCTAATTGCATACCAGATCGTCACTCGCGCAGGCGGCCTTTTACGAATTGGATGAAACGTTTGGCAAGCTTGAAGCATACATCCTCCAATTCGGGACCCAATAGCGCGAGCAAACGAAACCAGCAACCAGCTTATCCAAAGGCCAAGAAGGCAAACGTTTTCGACCATAACCCATCTCCTATACCAGTCAAGTCGAATCTGAATGCCTCGGTACCCAATAGTGGTAATGGTCACCTCTCATTTCATACGCCTCCGTCAGGAAGAAGCATAAGCTGCAATTCTGCTTCGCACAGCAAGGCCTCGATACCAGTCTCAAGTGATGGCCACGAGCCACCGACGATCGGTAACAAGTCCATTGCACCGACAGTATCCACCACTCAGGAAACGGCCTCTGATGCAGCTCCTTCGAAAGCTGGGACTGCGGCTACGCTCGGTGGAGGTGTAAGCTCAAATGGTTTGGGCGGAGGAGAAGGGAGCACGTTCTCCTCACCAGCGCCGTCCGAAAGATCTCTTACAACGACATTGACGACAATACAGTCTACTGCACCCTCCAATCTTCTAGGCGGAAACAATACTCATGCGCAACATGCTCCGTTGGCTGTACCGCAGTCGAACCCGAACCATCAAAACTCGAATATCCAATTCTCACATCAATTCCCGTCCTCTCCTCCCGCATCTGCAATTCCTTCACATGTTACAAATCAGGCTAGCGGTGGTCATCCCGCAACATACAACACTGCCACGGCCAACGATCGCTTGACAGATAATGCTTCCATTATGACCTTAGCCTCTTCGTCTAAACGCCGGCGACGCAATTCTGTTGACACCAACGCTTCTGTGCGTGCCCTTGCTCCATCATCAATATTCGGTGGCAGCAGAGAATCCCTGCCACTTAGTGTCCTCAGCTCGAGCCATAATGATCAGGCAAGTATCACAGGCCACCATCAGGGTCGCCAGGTCAGCGCTGGCCTCGCAAATACCGAAAGAGCAAGTGTTTATTCGTCCTCGGGTATTGCGCCCGCGCTTCTCAGCGAGCGCAACAGCTATTACGCGGGAAAGCAGAATGTCCCAGGCGACGGTGGCAGCGTTAGGAGCGGGCTCATCAGCCATGGCAGGAATGACAGCATTACTCGAAGCATTGGTGGACTAGCGAGTGCTGAAAGTACGCTCCCCAGCCCTCGTGAAGTCCCAGTACACCGCCCGATCAGCCGAAGAAATTCTGGTTGGGGGGAGGTTAATGAGGAAGATATCGACGCTGAAGACAAACGGTGAGCTACTATGCGGAATACCAATGAATATGAAAGGAAATCATCTCTGTCCTCCGAGGTTATGAAGGACGATGGACGAGGGAATGTGGTCGGAACGGCAATGGATGTAAGGTGTTGGTTGGAAAATCCTCGAGCTAATCAGAGGCGTTTGCTTCATGCGGTTATACCCCTGCATGGTTGAAACATGCATCTTAATTGTCGATTATGACGAACATCTCTATGAGCGCAGTAGTACCTTGGTGTTCGTGCTGGCCTTTCCTACATAATTATCAGGCCGACAGGCTCGGACAAAGCATTTTCAGCAAAGCTTTCTATATAATCCTTTGTCTCAGCGATCAGATAGAGAGTATTCAGGGCAATATACAAAAGCCATCATGGATTCTAGGGAACTCCAGGTGACGATCGATCCTAAATGACATTGATTTGATCACCAGTGTTGGGGAAAGAGTAGCTCTAGAGTCTAAAAGCGAGAGTGACCGATCAGGATAAGAGACCTTTCCACACTTGCAACCCAAATGAGTATGCACTCTGCAAAACATTCGCTTAGAATCCTCAACTACGCTTGTTTCATTCGAGCGTTATACTAGCAGCCTCCAACCGAGAGGCATTGACAGGGAGATGTCTGTATCCCCACCACCCCCCAAAAAGCGGAAATTCGAGTCCACAACCACGAGTAAGTGCAACGAGGCTGAAGCCCCACTTGAATAGTAGCTGATATCACGGACGTCTATCAGAGAAAGCCGTTGCCAGCTTCTTCACTCCTGTCTCGAAGAAAGAACCGGAGAAAATCACATGGCGAATTATCCAGGAGAGCCTCCTGGTTGCCCGCTATGAACCTGAGGTCGTCGACAACGCCAGCACTCCGCTTTTGAAAAGACGAAAAATTGCAGCGTTTGACCTCGTAAGTCATTAATGCTCCCTGAGTGTGGTATAGTAGGCTGGGCTGACTATTATAATGCTACCAGGACTCTACACTAATAGAAACGTCCTCTGGCAATATCTTCGCCAAGGATGCTACGGACTGGCGCTGGTGGCATTTGAGTGTCCCCAGTGTACTCAGGAAATTGCATGCAGATGGGTGTGTAGCCTAACAGAAGTTGGACTTCAAGGTCATCCACTGCCTCGTACAACCCCGCTGATCATTGATCTTCTCAAGCTACGCGATTGCCATTTTGACGAACCAAGGCAGCGTCAGCCTTAGAATTGACCCCAAAAACGCCAAAAGCGATCAGAGAAGCCTCTCCACGTTCAAGAACAAGGTGAGCTCCGTCTTCAGCCACTTCGACTTCGCGGTGATCCTCCTTGCCGCTACGACTCGCGACATGTACCGGAAGCCACGAACTGGAATGTGGAAGGAATTGCTTGAAGATCTCGATCTGGACGAAGGAGACGGGCCCGATCTGGAATCCTGCTTCTTCGTTGGCGACGCTGGTGGTCGACCGGCCACGACCAATGCGAAAGCCGATCACTCGTGCTCAGATAGGTAAGCTGTCACCGTGCAACGAAATAAGATACTGAGCAGGGGGCAGAGATCTAGCCTCAAACATTGGCATCGCCTTCAACACACCTCAGGAGTATTTTCTCAACGAGCAGCCGGTACCATTCACAAGGATGATAGATCCGCGCGATTGGGTGAACGCAACGTCATGTACTTCAACAGGTTCGGGCATGTTATTATTGTTTCTATGTAGCGGCTACGCAACTACTGACCCTTCGAGTTTCAGCACCGACTTCCATTGACAAAAGGAATCCGCTGGACATCGTCCTCATGTGTGGCAGTCCGGGTGCCGGCAAGTCCACCTTCTACTGGACGAGGTTGAAGCCCTTGAGTTACGAGCGGGTCAACCAGGATATCTTGAAGACAGTGAGTGCTGTTTACGCCTGCTAGTCTCGAACACTTACGTGGCTCTTTCTGTAGCGCGACAAGTGTTTGAAGATTGCATCGACTCTTTTGTCCGAGAAAAAGTCTGTTGCGGTCGGTACGATTTCCACCTTTGCTGGACCATGGTTGACCCAGTCATTGACCTGCCGGACTATAGACAATACGAACGCAGATCCGGAGACCAGGGCCGTCTGGGTGCAATTGGCTCAGCGATTTGACATTCCCATTCGATGCGTTCATTTCACGGCACCTGCAAAGCTCTGCGAGCATAACGATACTGTCAGAGCGCTCTCGGATAGCAATTTCAACCCGGAGGGACGGACGATACTCCCTCACTCAGCCTTCGCAGGCTTCGAAGCTAGGTTCAAAGAGCCGAAGGTCAAAGAAGGCTTCCAAGACGTTCTCATAATTGAGTTTCAGGTACTTTCGCGTTTCCCGTTGATCGATGCGGCAAGCTAACGACCGTTGCAACCAGTTTCAGGGGAACGAGCAGCAGCGCAGAACTTGGAGTCAATACTGGATCTGATTGTGAGACGGCATGAGATGTCAGATCCTTTATTGAAATTCGAAGCATCTAAGAGATTTTTCGTGAGGCAGTAAGTACAGTGTGGTGCACTAGCATCGTGCCCGGTGACGAGGGATCGAAGTGCTCAGACCACCGGAAGGAATGGAGCCACGGAAGACAGAAGCCTTTCCCTAGCACCCGCTTTTCGTTCTCATTATTCAACGTTATTCATTTCGCTCGTGAAAAACATTCACCAATCTTCAACACCTGCCTGTTCCAGCGATGCGAATTGCGTCATGGCCAGAGCCGCCAAAAGAACCGCTGAGAAGGATGACATCGGTTCAGAGGAGATAGTGACCGAGGAGGTCCACATATCTCCCAAATTGGTGATCTCATATCTCATATCTCATATCGGGTCACACAGGAGCCGATATCCATAAGAGGTTTAACGCGATGTTTTAGATGTTCCGAAGGGAGGGCTTTCGTTCCTCTACTGGAGCTGCGATGCAAGAATGCTGTACCGATTATGCTCGGCGAGTTAACAGTTTCAATTCCCAAGCAGCGAAGAGCAGTAAATACGAAAAGTAATTGGGACGCATCAATCGACGATATGAATGTCGGTGCTCAAAGGAGTTGAGGTGAAGATGAATTCGCTCATGGGTACAAGCCTCACCGCGCAGGCTGACAGAACGATTGGAAATGCGGAAACCACGATCTTTCTGGGTCCGGGTCCAGGCGCAGGTCTCAATGCACTAAGAGGTGAAAGTGGCTGGGGAGGAGAGGGAAGGGCTAGCCGACTTCTCGCGTCCTTCTTAGTGCAATGACTGGCAAATCAGAGGGCTGACTGAGACCCTTGCGCGAACCACGCAGCCCTAGGGCCTTGGCACAGCGCATGGCCATCAGGGAGGGTTGAGGGTGTGCCGAGGCTATACCTTCGTCTCCACTGTATTGGGGCCGCGACGACTGTACTAGTTGTAGGTAGTCAGTACCTAGGTAATGTTCAAGTAGTGATGGCAGCATAGGAAATGAAAAGCCTCCTTGCGCTGCGGTGTATCGCCCCAGACCCTTACAGTCGGGTGCAGTTGAGGTGTCAGTGTCTGACTGACAGGATACGGGGAGTTTTGACAAATCAGGTTGGACGCATGGAGCAGTGTTGAAGTGTGTCGTTAGGCGAAACATTTTCATACGTGGAAACGCAAGTGCCCGAGGGTACATGGTAGAAGGCGGTCGCAATTAGCAAGGATTTCCTTTTTTCTACTATACTTCCTGCAGTAGAATATTTTGTCTCTTTGGCTTTTCCCTGTCATCAAGGAGATCCTTCCTCAACATTGAAAAATTCGACGCGTATATTAAAGTACTTTACATGATCACCATCGCAAGCCAGAAACCGGGCTTGACTCCGGCACCGACAAGGTTAGGCTTGCACAGCTTGCTAGCAAGGTAAGGTAGCCTGCCAGGAACGAGAGGCAAAATGATGGCTGATGCTTGTTAGCCTTGTTTAGCTTGCTTGTGAGCCACTAAGGCCAGGGTCTCTGAGCTCTCTTAGCTCTCTTAGCTCTCTTAGCGTAGAATGAAATCAGGGACTGAGATCCTAGTTGCACGTGCAGCCAATTGGAAATCTCTCTCATCCGGCCCGCAGGGATGGGATGTGCCAGACACTACCTTACTAGTAGTTAGTACTTAGTAGTAGAGTAGCCCCGTTGTTGGACCCCCCTTCCCCCTTCCCCCTTCCCCCGGTCACAACGATCGAATGGTAAAGTAAGTACCTAGTGGACTGGTGAAAAGTCTAAAAAGTTCCACTGGTCCAGAGTTGCGAAAAAGAAGAACCGGGAGAACAAAAAGGGCAGACCACCTCAAGCGCATCAGGCCTTGACACTTGACACTTCACCCACCATCTGTACCTAACCTTACCTTCCCTCACCTCACCTTCTGCCTGTCTTTGTTTACCTCTGTTACGTGTACCCAATCCAAGACCCTTCTATCCTTCACCCACTTGATCAGTGTCGCCTTCACTCCCTTTTCGGATTCACTTGTTCCATATTCAATTGATTCATTGGATTTCAAATACTGGCCTAACTCGGTGATCAACTTGTGCCCGTGAGTCTCAGATCTATTCGGATCTTCCAAGCCTTGAAGCCGCCACGCAATGTGGTGATTGGGTACGGGAGCGAATCAAGACTGGCGCGCTGATATGCTTCAAGACAACAACTCATCGCAACTATCCAGTCTCTCCAAATCCGGATTCTGCCCGCTCGGAGCGACTAAGGCCTTCGGCGACTAGTGATTTGTGAAACTCACAACCAACCCGACAAATATAGCCTCATTCTGTTGATCCCATGGCTGCGCATTCATAAGGGTCCGAAGTTCCTCACTTAACCAAACCGCGGCAATCATGCGCGGTCGTGAATTGAAGACGTTTATGCTGCCACAGTTGGTAGAGGCTCGAATGAGACAGGATGGCGAAGGGAGATCGTCCGTATCGACAAGTCACGGACAACATCCATCGCGCTCCTCTACCATTTCCAATTCGACCTCAGCCACAAGTCCCACTTCCTCTGCGCGTGGTCACTCTCGCCTTCCCAGCTCAACATCTTCTCTCGCCTCTTCGCCAACCTTGCGCGAATCGATCGACGGCTATGGCTCTAGCAAACGACCTCTGACGGACGTTCGTGAGGAGCCACATGATAAGGATGAGGATTACGAAATGGTCAATGGCCTTGAGGGACGGCGGTCATACGAAGGTAAACAGACAGGTGTGCTTTTCGGCGCATTGATTTCAGGACTGATCCATCTGCAGAAGAAGTCCCGTCGATGACATCCGACCCTGAATGGGGCTTGTACCAGCCAGCTGCTCATGAGTTCTCGTCTGCCTACGATTTTCGTGACGATGGCGATTTCGAGCCCAACCCTTGCGCCAAGAGGCGACGTGCCGAAGATGTCCCATTGAGCCCGATGGATGGCCTCACTTCGCGCTTGGGATCGCGTATGCCGTCCTTCTCGCGCTCCCTGTCGCGCAAGTTCAAGGGCAGAAAAGCTTCACCTCCGATTGCCATGCCCGATCGGTATCAAGAGCCCGCCAGGTCACGTGCCAACTCGACGCGTGCACCATCGCTGGCTGGCTCCACCGTCGATCTGGGCGAGCAAAAGGGAACTCAGCTACCACCGACACCAAGACGAAGTGTGGTCGACGACCGCTTCGAAGATGCCTATCTCGCTCTGATCAAATCTGAAGAGGCCGACCTTTCACACGAGGAGGAGGTCCTTGATCAAGCGAAACCAACCACTCCGCTCCTTCCTCCCATCATGACCCAGCTACCAGCAGACATCAGGGAGATACCATATCAATCCCCGCTACAGTCACCTAGTGTCGCTGGCCCCGAAGCTTCTTCGGTGCTCAACAGTCCGCTACCAACGCCTCGGATAGCAGGCCTACCGTCGCCGCCGTTGTCATCCAGACCGTCCATATCGTCTTTTCACCGACAACGTGGCTTGGGACTCATCGCGCCTTCTGGCGACATCCCCCCAATGACCATCTCCGATCCGGAAGACAAGTGGGCCAATCAGCTCGGCCATGCAAACTTCACAATACTGCCAGAACCATATATCGCCACCGAGACCACCCTGGTGGCGTGCAAGCAGCTGCGATCCGACTGGGAGGCTGCTAGATCAAAATACACAAGCCACCTCGCGCGAACGGGCGAGAACAACGGCGCCACATCCAAGATCTACCACTTGACAGAGGAAAAATGGAGCGAGATCGACGCCACGTGGAAGCGCCACGTCGAACTCTCCTTCTCACGCATCCCGGAACTCAACCAAGGCAACGAACTTGCCACACGCGCGCCTCACGCTCAGCCAGACGTTACTACCGAGAAGCCGGTGCCCTTGGTCAAGGTCTCGTCAACAGAAGGCGCGAAGAAGAACAGTCCGAAGCCGGACTGCAAGTTCCCCTCGCTCGGCGAAGGCAAGTTCCCTGCCTTAGGCGACGAAGGCATCGTCGGCCCGATGGAGGTGGTGGCGCCGCAGGAGCCGCAGCGGCGGAAGCGGAAACTCGGCTTCTTCCGCTGGATGCAGGGCGTATGGCCTGCTGGCGCGCTGGTGCGAAGGTCTTCGGCCGTTCATTGAGCGCTTGCGGTAGAGAAGACGCGGCTTCGGGGATTTGTACATTACACGGAAACGAATCTTACGACACGTCACGATTTGCATATATGGGATTTATATCACGGTCGGCGGAAATACCCGACGAAGTACGTTCTTTCACGACGCTCCTTTGACTTCTACGAATTTCATTTGTTTGTGCTCGGATTGTGCTATTACTGGCGCTCTCTTGTGCAAAAGAGCTTTGGGCGAGGGGATACTCCGCCTGAGGAATAGAATTATACGGGGTGGCTGCAATGCTGTTGTGTGGTGGGGGGATCGCTGCGAGGCGATGCTAGGGAAGAGGAGACGGGTTGGGTGACGTGGCGGTGGAAGTTGGGAGGCCGTTGTGGATGGCTGCTGTTGGTGGAGGGGTCGCTGAGCAGAGTGGAATGGTGCGGTGGCGATGAATAGGGAAGTGGGAAAAGTGGAAATTAGCTGGTGTGGTGGGAGGTGTGTTGGTTGCATGGTACCTTACCTTGCTCTTAGATATCTCCAAGCTATCTTCGATACATATTCCACAATCACATTCCCAACCACAAATCACCTGACCTCCTCCCCACCTTCCAAGCTCGTCCTCACCTATGTATATGCCCGGAGGCGGGCCATCATCCACCCCGACAACGGTACCTTAGAATACGGATAACCCCCTACTCTACTCTACTCCACCTTACTCTCCTCTCCCATCCAAACCATGCATGGGCCGTGACGAAATGCAAATATCGAACGATTCTACTCTAGATACCGTGGTTCATAAGTAAGTATCTAGGAGGAATTCAACGACGGGACCTACCTCCCTTGCTCTAGGTACTTATCCTTGTACACGTGTGCGGGCGTGCGTACATATTCTAGGTATTTCTATAAGAAAGCTTGAAGTGAAGTGAAGTGACAGCCGGACCTGCATATGGGATTTATATGTGATTTATATAGAGGTATGGGATTGGAGGGTTTGGATTGGGATTGGATGGGATTGGGTTTGGAGGGTTAGATTGGGATTGGGGTTGGGGTTGATAGGTGCGAGTGAGTGATTGATTGAGTGATTGATTGGCTTTGGTGGAGGGAGCGGGCAAGTAGTGTTATAGGGTGTAGGGTACGTACTGTATGGGTGGGTGGGTGGGTGTGTGTGAAGTATTCTGCGTCTGCGTCTGCGTCTGCATCTACCTTGCTACGTGTGTCTATGCGGGGAAGTTTGTGGGGTAGGCTGGACAGGGAGGCCTGGGGGTAGATCTTTCATGCAGGCAGGCATGCATGGGTTTGAGGGAGTGACGGGTCGTTATGCGTGTAGGGGGCGGGAAAGAAGGTGGTTGGATGGTTGGGATGGGGGTGGGGGAGAGGGTGGGTTGTTGGGGTGGGGATGGGGATGGGGATGGGGATGGATGGAGGGTGGGAGGGTAGGTAGGGTAGGGGTATGATAGTAGGGAGGGTAGGTTGGATAGTAGGCAGGGTAGGGAGGGAGGGAGGGTAGGGTAGGGTGGGAGGGCAGGGTATGATAGTAGGTAGGGAGGGCTGATAGTAGGATTGGTTAGATAGTAGGATATGCTGGTCGGGGATTTATTGTGGCGACTACTGTATGTAATAAGTCAGGATCTTACCTAGGTATGCGTCGGATCAAGCGCTTCCTTTCTTTTAATATATCCATATTGGTTCCTAGCGGTTGACGTGCATGAGTATAATATATCTCTAATTGCTAATCCTCTAATCTCCCGCTACTACTTCAAGCTTTTTTAAGACTGGGGTAGGGGCGGGTTGGATATGAGATCATTGATAAATTTGATTGATATTTGATTGCAATTCATGTCGTAGGTGAAGAGCTAAGCTGCGGAGGAGTTTTTCGTAGATGGAAGCTCATCATCTTTTAGTGTTGTCGGCGTATACTACTATATGTACGTACGTAGAATATCCTATATCATATGATGGATCCATTGGCTTTGATATCACTGGTTGATGCCGTTTTAGACTCGGTGGTAGAGGGATTTAGATATCCCGTATCCTGGCAAATGTGACACTCGTCTGGGAAAAAACCCCTGCGACGAGTGCCGTGCTCATAGAGTGTACTATAGACTTTTGAGCATCGGAATCTGAGAGAGCAATACGAACTTGATTTTCAGTGTCGTAGGGTTTCCGGGTATGGCTATGAAGAGCTTTTGATGTGGTGAAAGTTGCACCTTGATTTACATTGAGCATAGAAAAGAAGTAGCCGAGGGTCGGTGTCAAAGTCCTGGCCGACGTTTTCCCGGATTTAGGCGATAAAGTCGGCCAGGACTTTCGACACCGACCCTCGAGAAGAACAAAAATCTTGTAGGGCTGAGTATTGACTTTACCACTCCTGAGTCTCCTCCCAACCCCAGCTTTACCAACAACGTCCATTACAATGCACTCCTTAAGACGAGCACCCCAACGAGCTCCCTCCATCGGCTACCTCTGCACCCAATGCCGCCACGCAACCACCAGAACGACCCCCAAACGCGCCAAGGACCATGTTGCCATCGAAGCCACCACGCGCGACCTCAGAGAACGCTCCGCCGACCTCCGCCACCGCGTCCACTCTGCCCGCAAGGCCCGCCGGGAAGACTGGCTGCTCGGCCCGCTGGCGCCGGACAGAGCGGCGGAAGACCCCCAATATGGATGTGTGCAGGTGCGGGAGTTGAGAGGGGTGAAGGGGCTGCAGAGGACGAGGCAGGGGCGGAGTCCGCATATGGCCCCGGAGACGAAGTGGGAGGAGAGTTTGGTGCAGGTTGGGGATCGGGTTATGGTTGTGGCGAGGGAGGGGCCGGCGAGTAGGGAGTGGGGGAAGATAGGGACGGTTAGTGAGGTTCAGCAAAAGAAGGGGGAATGTGTGATTGAGGACTTGAATCTTGTGAGTTGTCTCATACTGTGCCGTACATCTTGATGGAGGGTGGTTTGGGTTGGATTGGTCACTGGCCGTGGGGTTGGTCTGTTGACTACAAATTCGAGCTGCACCTCGCAAGCCCCATTCTACTTCTTCTTTCACCAACAATGCTAACAATGTACTCAATACAGGCCGACATCAAAGTACCCGCCTCCGTCCTCAGCTTAGAGCCCAACTCCATCGCCATCCGCACCATCCCCCTCCCCTTCCCCCTCTCCGCCGTCCGCGTCGTCTGCCAAATGACCCATCCAGACGGCATCACCTGCGACACCATAATCGAAAAAATGGTCAAACTGCCCAATCGACACGGCCGCTACATCGCCAACTCCGAGCGCGCATCGGGCAAATGGCAAAAGGTCCCCACAGCTGGAGCCCCCAAAGCCGCAGAGAAAGAGAAAGAACCCCACGATGCAGACACGCTCCGCTACGAAGTCGAAGAGGTGACCTGGACCCCCACGCTCCTCCGCGCCCCCATGCCCGGCGGCGTCATCGACGAGCTCAGGAACAAATACTCCAAGTACCGCACCCGCCACGAACCGCGCTACCAGCTCGCGCTCGACAACCGCGAGCGCAGGAAGGCGGAGTGGAAAGCTTGGGCCAAGAGCGGGGGATCGATGCTCAGCAGCCCGGCCCGGGAAGCGGCCGCGAAGGCGAGGGATGAGAAGGCGGCGTTGCCGAGGCCGACACTTAGGAGGGAGATTTTGGAGAAGATTGGAGAGGTTATGGCGGGTAAGGGAATTGAACTTACGGATGCGAGGAGGAGGGAGATGGAGAGGAATCTTGCGACGGAGGCGGTGGTGGCGGAGGCGGAGGGTGGGCGAGAAGTTATGAGGGCGAAGGCGGAGATTGTTATTGAGGGGGAGGGGGAGGGGGAGGGAGAGGGTGTTATGGATACGGAGGGAGAGGTACAGGATGCGATGGACAGGCTCGGGATCAACGAGATGGTTCTCGAGCAGGAGGAGGGAAGAGACGGTGGAAAGCCGGTAAGATAACTAGATTACTCTATATACTTACTCCTTTCTTAGCTTTAATTATCCTATCCTCCCTCTAATATATTTATATATATAATATCTACCTCGAACCTCTTATATATACCGTAAACTAAGGAGTTAAGATTACTATTTTTATTTAAGAAAGGGAGTAGGACGGCTACTTTAAAGGAAGTAGTAAGGAAGTAGAAGGAGTAAGCTACTAAGGAAGATATAAGATATAAAGATAGTTAGAAGGTATATAATAATATAAGACTTAATAAAAACCTTTAAGATTATATTAGTAAAAAGAGGAAAAGAAATTTTTATATTATAAAACTAAATTTAAGTAAGAATAGTATATTTTTATATATATAAGAGTTCTAATTAGTAGAAAGGATAGATTCTTATTAAATACTTATAAAATATATATTTCTTCTTATATTATACTTTATTTAAGTTTTACTAAAAAAGTACTTTTAATTAATAGATAGATAACCCCGTTGAATGTACCTGTCGTGTACGACTTCATGAGCTGTAACTCGAATTGGACAAATATCTACCATTTTCTCTTAGACCTCGGTGGAAACAATATTATTTACTCACGTTAGTAGCTTCATGTATCTATATTAAATTACAGATAGACTAAAATCTTGAAGGATCCATGCAGGTGGGGCGCAGCAGCTGAGATTTTGAACTCCTCAACCTCCTTGATGATCCGTACAACCTTCTCACAGCACTGGTCCGACGCCTAAGTATTCAATCATGGTCAGCCCCCTCAAGTCCTTCTTCAGGCCACATCTTGGCTCACCTATTGAGTACATCCAAGTAGATGTCAAGGACCCAGCGCCTCGAAAACGCGCCCTGACAATCCCACTCACAGCACCAACGCGACAAACAACACAACCTCAGGACCAATCGCCCCTGTTCACGAAGCTACCCGATGAGATTAGGCTTCAGATATGGGAGGCCTGCATTGGGGGGCATGTCATCAGCCTAGAGATGGTCAACGAGCTCAGACCCGCTCACGCAGGGCTGAAAGCGCTCTTTTCGGGGGGTCCCGAGCGAAAGATGAGACAAGGGGCGAGCAGGCGGGCAACTTGCTTCACGGAGGCTGAGATACACACATCGATGCTGCCGCTACTGTTGACGTGTCGCAAGGTGTATGTACCGACGCTGATGCATCCCTCAGGAGCAAGCCTGCTACTAAATTTTTATTTTTTTGGGGGAAAAGTTACTCCTCTGCAATCGACATCCTCTATTCGAGCAATACATTTCTTACGTCGGAACCAGATTGCATCGTCTTGCTGCCGCGGTTCCTTCTTCCTCCGCGCATAGATGCGATTCGCGCGATACATTTCGAGTGGATGATGAAGAAACCACCTTTTTTTATTGGATTCGAAAATCAGAGTAAGTTTAGGGACCACGAGCATGAATGGCACAATGTATGGCATGCACTGAGCTTGATGCGAAATCTACGGACGCTGCATGTAAAGCTGATTGCGAATATGGGTGGGCTGCTTACGTCGCGATGGAGGACAGAGGAGTCAAGAATGTTTCAGCCTGTAGCAGCAGTGACAGGTCCAGAGGATTTCTTGTTACTGCTGCCGTGGCCAGTTGATGATTCTGGTGACGCTGCGCTACAGAAATTGCCGTGTCGAGTTGGAAGATGGAAATTTATGAAATAATTCTACAATTGCATTTGGCAATACAGTATCAAAGTATTCACACAATTATATAAGATTAGACCCTTGCTGGCCCAGACCTGTTGAACGATCTCAGGGGTATGATGGATGATTTGGCTGTCATTGACTACTCTAAATGTCTGAAAAGGTGTCTGTTCTATCGAAATCTTGGGTAAGGAGGCTGACTTATATTTTACCGAAAAGCGACGAGCCTTGCATTGCACTCGCTCGGCTTGGGTGCAAAGACACGAATCTCTTTCAGCCTCCTGTTGAGAAGACCGTGTCTCCATCCACCGTGTACAAGTCGCCATATACTGATCACACTGGCTCGTTCGAGCAACAACGCAAATACCTCACGCAACTTGCACTCAGCTTATGCCAACGCCACCCGAAAGTGCAGGACCGAACCGTGGTGTCTCTAAGGAAACAGCCCTGCAAGCACGGAAAACCCAAGGCCTTAAAAAAATAGCACCCAAGCAAGTCCATGAGGCGCCGTTTCCACGCTCACCAAAGAAAAGAAAAGCTCATTGCTTTGGTTGGTGACCGTCATACTCAACTCTTGACATTCCAATTGTTTTTTTTCCCGGGACACCTTTTGTTCACTGGCGAATAGGTAGAAGGATCGCAACCAGCAGATGCTTCAACCGATATTAAAAACAAATCCTATGCTGCTACCTGATGCTTATTCTTACTTAACCCACCATGTGCTTGTGAATATCGAACGTAAACATCGCATTCGAAAACCTCCCACTACTCAACCACCCTAAACCTCATCTCCCCTCCACTCTCAAAGCTGATCCCCTCCGTCCTCCCCAATCCCATCCCCCCCCTCTCCCCCGCATACTCCATAACCACATCAACCCTATCCCCACTCCACCATCCCCACATCTCGCCCAAATGCCGCAACACATACTCCCGCCCCACCCGCATCCCCTCCCCCCCAAACTCCGTCAGGCGCTCCGCATCCAACGTTCTCGTCTCGGTGTAGGTACCGTCGATGCTCAAGAACTCCTCTCGCTGCCACGATCCATCTAGATTATCCTCGATCGGCTCCGGTCCGATACGCGCTCCTGTTTCGGCGTCTAGGATCTCCACGTCGGAGTCGTTGCGAGCGACGCGGGGACGTTCTGCGAGGACTGTTATTGCGGCTTGGGGGTCGGTGGAGAAGGTGAGGGTGAATGTGAAGGGAGGGTTGTTGGAGAGCGAAAAGGTTGGGGGGGCTGAGAGCGTGGCGGTAATTTTGGGGGGTGCGGAGGGGGAGGTAAGGGTCGTGAAGGTGACATCGTTATCGCCAACCAGTGTCCAGGTGATTGTGGTTGGTGAGGGCGTAGGGATGTCTACTGCGGACCATGCGGGGCCGGGGGATAGGGCGTCCAATGACTCTTCACTTGCTGACGGCCAGTGCGTGATGGAGTCTGTTTGATTGAAGTGGAGTCTATAATGGTGGTCTGGAAGGAGCGACGAGGTGTCGAATGCAAGCTCATATGGCTTGGGGGAGTCGCAAGTTGTGAAGCTCACGTATCCACCTCGGTTGGGCTCAAGTCTTAAATATGAAGGCTTCGGGCCCTGACACAAGATTTGCAGCTGCTCACCGGTGTCATTGTCGATGCATTGCACGATCTGGTCCGAATTGATGGACTGGAATTGCTTGATATCCTGCAAACCATTCGTGAGAAATAGAACAGGCTCCTTGCCGTTACGGAGAGTGAGCAGGACTACGAAATCGAACCGAGGGTTGCCAGATAAGTAACAAATCCTCGTTGCTCTCATTTGAACCTCGACTCGGGGTCCGGCTGGGCGTTCAGCTGCCCAGAGCACTCCCTCACTCATGGTAAGTAAGATCGATAGCCACAACAATGGAGAAACAAACAAAGGACGGGATAAGGGAGAGGGATGTGAATTTGTAGTAAGGTTTTGATACTTCAGACACTATAAACGAACAATGCTCCCCGAGTCCCGTTCCCCGAGTGATCATCCATCCACATGCCCATGACAAATGCACGGCCAGAACATAAAAAACGTCGCATCATCATCGACTGAAAAGAGAAAGAAAACGCCAGCTTTTCCGTGTCCCTTCATTCGTTCGACCAGGCTCTGCCTCTCTGCCCAGCCTCGCGAATTAGAACAGGCCAGGCATAAAAGACATATCTGTCGTCTATGATACAGTGTGATCGAACATACACAAAAATCTATGCACATTTGTAAATATACAATGAGAAGACGAACACCGGAGGATGCAATGCGTTTGGTCGCGACCTGTGTACGGGGTATCTTTTCTTGGTGACCGTTATCGCGTACGCCTGCGCTAGAATACAAGAAGGCGAATGGTATCGCTCAAAGGAGATTCGTGATGTTGTGCGGTCATTATGAGGTTGCACCTGCGAGCTTCTCTCGAGAATGATGGGACCAGCCGATGCCGAAGAGTTCAAACTTGTCTTTGCTAGATGCCACCGGTGCCTGAGGTTCGACAGGTGAGGCCTTGCATTGCATCTGCTCTCGCGGCTCCAGTATGAGTGAACGTCGATAGTGATTGGCCATGTTGCATTCGTCCGATGTCCGAACTCTGACGAGCTGATCCTGCATCCAGGTTTGGAGTTCTGGAATCTCGGCAAAGCGATAAGGAATCTGGAAACGTTGAAGCTCGCTGATTATCTTCGCCGTCTTCATGTGCTTGTCAAAGTTCACGACCGACTTGCTCTCTTCGACACCTTCGCTGGGAAGTTGACGAGTGGTTTGATTACCTACATCTACAAAAGTTAGGTCGGTGAGATAAGTGCCAACGAATGGTAAGCATGGCGGTACTTGATTCTGGAGCCGCCGGCGAAGGATGGTGTAGTTTCTTGAGATATCAACTACACTCTTGAGGTTTTCCAGAGTGGCTTTGGTCTTCGACGAGACAAGCTCCCACGTTCTTTTCAGTCGAAGGATGGTCGACGAATCGAGGGCGCAGATGATGGCCATCAGGGAGTCATAATTAGCTAGTTCCAAGAGCTGCTTTGCGATCTTGACCCATTGCTTGATGATGACAGCTCGCTTTTTGGGGTCTTCTAACTGCAAGACACAGTCTGCGACGAGATTTGTAAGGTCGGTCGACAACCTTGACATTGCTCGAACATTGACCGCCATGGACCCTGACTTCTTCATCCACTCCGTTGCAAGTAGCTCTTCTGGCAAGATGGAGCAGAAAATCTGCGACTTCTTGATGGTGAGTTGACGGGCAAGCTCGAGCGGGTCAAAGTCGAGGATGCTGATCTCGGTGTGACCTTGTTTCCAGGCCTTCAGCGCTGCCGTTTGAGCCTTGGTCATGATTGGCATAGGTAGGGGTGTATCTGGAGAAATATACGTTGCGATTGAGGTGTTGGTCTTTCCCATGGAGGAAATCAACCTTGGTACTAACGGTCCACTAGCAGCGGTGACCTTTGATGCCAGGGTGGCGAGACGCTTGCCAGCTGTGGGCAGCACGATTTGCAGCTGCCTCTGAGCGAACGGCTGGATTAGCTCGAGCGCCGGGCTGTCACAGTCGTTGCGCCAATGTGATTCAAGCCAGCCCTTGAACACGTTGTATACGCGCAATCGGACGGGGCCGGCGATTCGTGGACTCTCGCCTACATACTGAAATCGGCTGATCAAGGCTTGGGCGAAAGCCGCAGGGGTAGCGAAGAGGCGGAACGTCAAGTAAAACGTCGATACGAAGGTAGCGTCTGGTGTCGAATCATGCGTGGTAAGTCGCTCAATGAGGGCCGGTAATGTACCTCCAGTGATGTGCCCCTCCTTGTTGTAGATAAGCTCATGAGCAAAGGTTGTTTCGTGTACGTCTGCCTCGTCATCGTCGTCTTCCCCATAGAGCGTAGGTTGACTCCCACTTGAATCTGTGTCGAAGGAGGTGGCGCCTACGATACCGACATAAGTCGCATCCGGAGAGGTAGCACGTGTTGAGCCTGAGCTTCCTTCCGAATCGCGCATGCTGCTGTCTCCGGCGCTCGAGACTCCAAGGCTATCTGTCCGTGCATGCCCGGCCCCAGTCCTCTGACTTTCGCTAGCACTGAAGGTGGAGAATTGTGGGGAAGGGCAATCTTCGCTGCGGACCAGCAATGAACCAGAGAAAGGAGGTAATGGTGGTAGTAATAGGTCATTAGATGCGTTTTGGGGTGTTGCGACATCGGTTGGGATTGACGGAACCTCGATAGAAACTAAGGTCGGGGTTGACGCCTCAACCGGGAGTTGCTCGTGTGATACTTCGATAGCGGGTGGAGATGATGCCACGACCTGTGGCTCTGGTGAGGTGTCATAGCTTCCGGTAACAGTGTTGCGCTGGTCTTCCTCCACTTCATCGAGAGTCTTAGGTGGCGTGAGGGTTGTACTCTCGAATTCCGCAATCCCAAGTCCGAAAGGCTCGAACTCGAAGTCTCCGATCCTGTCGATGACGAATCGAGATTCAGCTATACATTCACCAGCAGCACGCACGCATGCCGTTGCAGCTTCAACGAGTGGTCTACCTTCGGTAGCCAGAAGCATCTCGTCGTCATCTCCGAATCGCATGGGCTTGAAAACGTCTTTGGCAGCCTCGGCGAGGTCGACGATCTTCCTATACATGTCGTCTCGTGCTTCTTGAAGGTTCTCGGAGCGTTTCCAATCTCGTTCCCAAATCTCCCCAACGAGCTCCAGCATATCTCGGCATGAGACGACAGCTCGCTTGGTGGTGAGCAGAATCTCGGATGATGATCTCGATTGGATGTGGAGACCGATGAAAGACCCCAGACATGTCAGGAATATGTTATGCAGGTCACCCAGCCTCACCGAGACTAGATTGCGCGACCCTGGATGAATGATGCACGAGGTACGATGTGAGATGGAGTCTCTGTTCGCTTGCTTGGAAGGCGGTCTGTAAGATTGCCTGCACGAATTCGAACTTCCAGGGCGTACGTAGGTATGCGAAGCACGACTGTAGCGGGGTCTCGTATGCTCGACGCAATTAAACCCCTCTTCGCTGATTGCCTCTGGACTGTTAGTAGCCGAAGCGATTTCGCGATCGTCCACTACATTTCCGAATTCGGTCTGCTCTGCAGGAGGCGTAGGCGGAACGTGCATAAGCTTAGTACATCCGCCAGCAGTGTCAATGCTCTGCATAAGGTCCTCCCAGACATCGAGAAACTTGACTGCACGTGTCACCAGTTTAAAAGCCTTCATCACCATCTCATCCAAGTCAAGCTCAACATCCAAGTTTCCAGACGAGTTATTGATAAGGCATTCCAAGCCTTTGGTAATCTTGACGAACGAGGAAAGATCCGACAGAAGCGCTTTGCGATGTTTGCGCAACGTAACGTGGGACTGAACGAGATCGGATTCTCTATTAAGGCAGTTGGTATTGATCTGCCAATGTGGTAAGTCTCTAGTAGTTTTTGCACGCTGAATTGAATTTGGAAAGGGATACGAACCAGCATCAAGCGAACACCTCCGACGAGACCTTTGACATAGTCCGAGTTACGGAAAATGATCAGTCCTCCGATGTCGCTCCCCTTGACTAGGTCCCAGAATACTGTCAATGCCTTCATCAGAGGGCGCATGGGCTCACTGTCATAACCTTCGCAATAGTTGGTTGGAAGCCATCCTCTAGCCCCGGAGGTCAATAACGTTCCATCTGCCCAGCCGTTCGTGTGGACAGAGTGGACTAGGATGACATCTCCACCATTCAATGGCAGCGTGACCGTAGAAGATTGGTCGTCACAGGTTGGGTGGTACGGGTAGTAGGCTCGCAGGTAAGTATGAAAGTCATGATACCTTTCGAAAGTGGCCTCTGGCTCATGCGGCGTCAGAGGTGGAGTCAATTGTCCAGACTGTTGATTACCCCACGCACCATCCGCGGTGCTGGTTGCAGTCTGAGGCCCCTCGGACAGGCTACTTGTCTTTGATGACATGGCTTTCGAGATCTTCAGAGGTGCAACAACCATGCTCGAATGGGTAGGCCAGTCCATTATGTTCCGCATCCCATGTTACAGTCTTTTCTTAGACGAAGATCCTGTTCGGAGTTTGAAGTAGCAGCTGGCCGTTGGTCCTCGATGTTGTTGGTGGATATAATACAAGGAGTATGACTCTCCAACGCTCTGAGTGTTTTCCTTCAGCATGAAAGTCTGAAACCAAAGCAAGATCAGCCAGCGTCTTGAAGAGATTCCGGACCCTGTTTGTGGGCGAAGGAATGAAAATAGTGTGGGGAATGTTAGACGCATGCATACCCCACGAACCAATCGCGCTCGGTCACGTCCGTAACTATGGTAGGACAAATGTTCCTCCACTCAGGGGGACACAAATATTCCAGGGAGTGTATGAGGCGGTAGGGTAGGTGGAATTCTCTTCTGTCAAGCGAATGGCACAGCGTTCGTAGAGAAGGTAAGAAATATCGGGCCTTAGATGTGAGGCGGCTGAGCAGACTTCTGGGACTGGGTTGAATTGGTAATTGTGTAGACTTGGGCTGCAATGCTTTCAGTGAGCAAAAGTTGTCAAGAAGGTGCAGTAGTAGAGACTGGATGCAAGGGCCGGGCCTGCGATTGAAGGAAAAAGGATGAGCGATGCGTCGAGCAAGGAGGAGGATTGGTGGTGAGAAGGCGCGATTTGGGTGGTTGGTTGAAGATGGGAAAGGGCAGCAGCTCTTTAGCTAAGATTGAGGGTTCGTCGTTCCTCAAGCAGAAAGTTCAGAGTTCTGAATTCTGAATTCTGAAGCTAAGAGGAGAAGTAGTTTCGCTAGTGATGGCAAGGGGGTGATGGTGATCAAGGGCTCCTCTTTACTTTGGCCATTGGCATAAACACTCCGCTCGCACTACTCTCCTAGCTGCCGCTCACTATTCTACCTTATGCAAACTGTGGGATCTGTTCTGGCCGGGGAAGGAACGGTTTCTCATGGCTTTTCCCGTTTCACTTAGACGAAGACGTTGAGATGATGTCTGATCAACGGATGTTTAGGGGTGAATGCTCGATTACAACAGCTACTCTTATATTCTACCAACTACTACTCTCGTAGCAGAAACCAAGATGGACCAAGATGATACTTTCTCTACCATCCAAGATTGTTCTCCCAGCACCCCACCAATGGCTCTATACTCTCTCCAGTTTCCAACAATCTACAGATCTGCAGTGTGATGGTGATAGGAAACAGTGACACTTCCGCTGTTTCGTCGAGAGTCGCACATCATGGCTGCATGGGGTTTGGTGGGGGAATCAGTAGTACTACGTAAGTACTACCGTAAGTACTAAAATAATGCACGATGCCAAGGAAACAATAAATCTTATTCGCCCACTGTTATTAGTTATTACCAACGATCCCACTCCTTCTCCCACCCCTGCGCAAGGCTCCGTCATTGGAAATTAATTGCCGGTGCAAGTCTTAGTAGTAGATTTAATTGATAAGCATTCGTGACTACTACTACTACTACTACTACTACAACTACTACTTCTGCTTCTCCTCCCACGCAATTCGTGCTCCTTCCAGCCCCCACCGTGCTTCTACTACCGCTCAATTGGTCACTCATTACTCAAGCCCCCAACGTGCTTTTGACAGCTGCATGATGCCGTACGTGCATGAACTCGCCCGCATTCGCTCCAGTCCCGGCAGGAGCTAGCTTCCCACTTCCTGCAAGCGCTGTGCTGTCTCCATACCGAATTTTCTCATCGATAATTTCTCAATCCAAAAGGTCAATTGAAGCAGCCCCAGACGCAACCATGCATCTCGAGCATTCCTTGGGCTTCACTCCTCAGTCCTCAGGCCCTTAGCGGCCAGATAGGTGGAAGGAACCGTCTCAACTCTAAGGTATTTTACCGCTTCCCCGGAAGTCAAAGGCCCTTCGATATGCCGGCCACCCGGCTTACCCGATTCATTCCCACCCCTGCTACCGATCTCTACCACTCATTCACCGAGATTATCGTGATAGTGCTCATCCGATCACAGACCAGGATCGCCGGAGACGTTCACCAGCCAACTGCTGACGGCACTGTAGCCACCAACTGTGCCATATCACTATCATCCACCACTTGCCCGTACCGTGTACTCCGTACATGATCTCCCATCATTGGCATTGTTGCTGCTAGTCGACCATCACGGAGAACAAGCAACAGTGGGAGACCATTCAAGGTGCCCGAAAAATCGGTCGTTGGATGTTTGCGACTCTCACTGGTGCACATGAATTCGTAAACGTCAAAGGAAAATCTCTTACTGGCGTCTTGACATTCAATGACGCTCCTTGCTTTTCCTTGGCTTTCTTCGCAAGAGGATGGCAGCTCGTTATCAATGATGAAAAGCGAGCAAGCCCTTACTAGAATATTCTCGAACCTCTCCCGTTCTCTCGTGGATTTCCTCACCATTCTGATATACCTCGGTGTCATCCGTTCTACGACCACTCTCCAATGCTAGCCATGAGCCTGCGTCTCACCTCATATCGTCTGTCCCGTCCCGCGTTAGTCGATCCTCAAGCCTCCAAGGCTTGCTGGTTACAACGGCCAATCGTCATCCACCATTCCCTTCAACCGAGAAAATTGGTGTTGCACGCGGGCTACGGTTCTGGGACACGGGCCGTTAGGCGATCTCAAGGATTCGACGAAAGGGGCATGCACCAGATTCCAGCCTCACCAATTCAGACAAGTCTGGGATTCCTCGCTCGTCGTTTGCGACCAACTGTGTGAAGCTTACGGAATTCCGAGACCACTGTCGAACGACTTTTGGTCGAGCCAGCCTACCGTTCTGTAAAAGATTCTGCAGCTACATGGAATCTTCAATTTTGCATCAACCATGAAAACCTGAAAGCTAGTCTGCCAACCCGAAAAGCAATCCATATCAGTCAGATCATTCCAAGGATAAACAGGGGCGCTGCCTTTTTCGGTCACTAGCGTATATCCTTCGCTGCTTGCTATCTTGATTGGGATGGAAGCCTTGCGACTAGCCACAAGGCCAAACTCAAATCGGCGGGACCCTGAGTTCATTGGAAATCGGGCAAACACAATTGACTTTATATCACTCACAGCCATTCATCAATCGTAAGGGAAGAACCGCTATAGCAGCCACAGCGGCATAAGTGATTGCTTTTACTATTCATGTGTGACCGATGACTTGGGTAAAGTGTCGATACCTCAATGATTGACTCGCAAGTTGGCTGACGTGCTTATCACACAATGGCTTGACATTCAACTTTGTTGGAAGTGGCCCATTGATCAAACTAAGGCACGATAGGAAGGAGGTCGACAACGATGGACGAAAGCAACGACGTGATTCACCTGTCAAAAGGCGTCATCCAATCCAGTCGATTAGGCTTCGAGTACTGTAGCCATACGAAGGCGCCACCCAAACTGAATTGTGGCTCCAGCTGCACCTACGAGTCCCTGCTCCTACGAAGATCTCCGAATCGACGTGATAATAGGCACTGCACTGTCCCCAATGGCATCAGAAGAGTGTCTTGCCAAGTCTCCGAGGATAGGTGGTAACTTGGATCGAGAGCTCTCCTCGTATTGCTCCTGCACGAAAGCCTAGTTCAGTCAGCCTTCAGGATCTATACGACAATCTTCAGGTCTTGATCGGTGGTATGCGTGGTAACAGTCTACTGCAATGCATGCGGCAACCCTCTACATTGCGCTTGCAACGAATGCGAGATGCTTGTGCGTCAGATCTAACGAAAGCCACAGATTCTGCACGATAGGCAGTTGACCATGCTCCCCTCGTGCTTCAATTTGATATCCGACTGACAACTACCATGGCATGCCGTGTCTCCAAGAGATCAACGTGGACCAAAAGTTTCGAGCGTTTTGGGCAAGTGGCCTTGTCAAAACTAGGATGTTGTGTTGAGCAAGTTCCTCATGAGTCTCGATGAGGACCACGATCCATCTCTCCACCCTCCCTGCAATGGTCTGCGATGGTCCCCGTCCGATAACGGAGGGCGTCACGCTTGCAAGAGTGGGTTTACCGATCTGGACGGTCGTCAATGACAATGTGCGCGAACGACGCTGTCCTAACGATCTGTTGATCAATCAGACACTGCTCAGGTCGTGACCTCCATTATCGACAAGAGAGAAGGACCGCATGACGTATGCTGAGTGGAGAAAATCACCGCCCTCATGTCTTGGACCATGAGAGCTTGAACCATTGCCCTTTGAGGATGATGGTGAATCGCATCCGCCGCGACCCTCTGGTGCTTTACATACTCCCTTTTTCGTAAGCATCAAATTGTGATTTGAGTATGTCGTAAATTGCACATTATGCTGAGGTATCGTGAGTCTGAAATTTGCATTTTGAGCTGGACTGTAGCTTTCTCATCTACCCCATCCGGGTAATCAGGATTGGACGGCTGGCGGTGACAACGCGATGGGTTGGAGGAGGCGAAACCAGCGGCATCGAAGTGTACTGATCGACGGTGTCGGTGGATGTACCTACGCCCGGTTGTTCAGATCTAGTTGCGTTCTGTGATTTACAGCCTGCGAAATGGATGTGGTGAATCTTGTGGCAAAACTCGAGGGTTGAGTTACATTGCTCTAAGCGTCCTCTTCGACACGCTTTTCTTCTTGGTAGATCTGATGATCTTCGCGATCGTTCGCGCCACCTAGAATACTCCATAATGTAGTAGATCATACATGGCATGGCTTTTTTGCGACTGATCGACTTTCCGCACCTCCCTCGCTACGATATAGGCGCATGTCTGGCAACATCGATGCCGGCTTCGTCAGCAGCAACGGCTGCTGTTACCGGTTCTCGTCAGGCGGTGAATCGCGTCCACCCGATCCAGAAGTCTTCGCCGTTGGATGTTGGAGCTCTGTGCGAAAACATCCATCGTCGTCGCATCTCATACCACCCACCACCTCCCCTGTCATCTAACCCTCGTATCCAACGCCAACCGCTCCCCCACCTCCAACTCCACACACCCTTTCAACATCTCCTTCAGCGCCAACAGTTCGTTGACGGCTTTCGTCATGGTTTCGATTTTTGAGGTGTTGTGGACGCGGAGGGAGGCTTGGAGGATGTAGGTTCCTGAGGGGTCGAGGAGGGTTGGGGATCGGGGTTTGGGTTGGAGGCTGGTGGTGGTGGTG
>JAABUV010000141.1_pt1 | contig 103861 bp, 108 predicted proteins | sample 5559971 | NCBI WGS metagenome assembly JAABUV01 (sample SAMN10711881, study PRJNA513362) | rock metagenome | isolation source: Antarctica rocks | place: Antarctica: Victoria Land, Knobhead nord | collected 2015-12-19 | reverse complement strand
CCTATTCCCTATCCCCTCTCCTTCCCCAGCTCCAAATCCCACACACTAACCCCACCCCCCACACCCACAGACGCCCGCCGCTACTTCAAACAATCCGAAATCGTCCTCTACCGCCAAGCGCCCGAGGTGGCCGCCGCGCAGCTGCAGCAGGCGCAGAGTCAGCCCGGGCAGATTACGGGGAGTGTCGGTCCCATATAGCAATGGTAGGATATCTGCGTTTCTTGTTGTGGATGAGCTGGTTTATATATGGGGGGATGTTGGCATGGGCATGGTATAGCGAGGCGTTTTTGGGTGAGGGGAAACTTAAATACCTAGAGCGGAGGGAATGAGGGAGGGAGGGGAATTTGCGTTTGGTGTGGTTTTGGGGGCGGGGGGGTGGATTGTCGAAGATAGAAGAAGAAATCTATGAAGAGGAGAAGAGAAGAAGAGAAGTATGGTCGTGGGAGTAGGGGAAAGGGGAGGGATGAATATACCGGCTCCTGCGCGAAAAAAGTAGGCATGGGCGAAGGTAATTCGCTACCGGCTCGTCCAGAATGGGTATATCCAGCTTGTTGTCTAGCCGACGCATTCATTGTCCTAGCACGTCGTCCGAAAGGACATTGATAGCACATATCAATACCAACGGTACCCCATGTACATATACCGTATGCAAAGTCAAGCCCAAACATCCTCCAAACCCACCCTAACAGTATATCCCACCCATTCTCATTCCTCCTCGTCCCCACCTCTAACCCATCATCTCCTCAACACAACAAAACCTACTCCCCCTTCTTATTATTCTTCATAAACGCATCCTCCCCGCCCAACGCCTCCAGCTTCTTCTTCGCCTCCTCCTTGGTGCTATCTTTGTAGTTTGGGTTCGAGATCGTTGCCTTGTTGTTCCATTAGTTTAGCACAAGTACGGAATAAAAGAAGAATAGAATAAGAGTAGGAGAAGGGAGGATGGTGAGGGCGGTGAGGGAGGCGATGGGATCTTGAGGGATGGAGTACCTTGTATCCGGAAGCTTTGTTGGAAATATCCTCCGTGGTGCCGTGGATGTTGTCCATGGGGTTGGAGTCGGTGGGGATGTTGTCTTTGGCTGTGCCGGCGACGGAGTGGTCTGTTATTTTGTCGGTCATTGTGGCGGTGTCGGGTCTTTGGGGTAGGGAAGGGGTTTGGTTGGGTTTGTAGGAGGGGATAGGTTGGGTGGTTGGTGGTTGGTGTTTGGGGAGGATGTTGTTTGACTTAGATATGAGAGAGGATGGTGGAGACGTCATTGCGGGGAGGGCGCGGAGGGGTAAACCCAAATGGTAAGGTTCGGGTATAGGATCGATCTCGAAACGATATGCTGGCGCACGTAGGTATTATTTGAGCGGTTGTAGGAGCCTCTTATGACGGGCTGCGGTGTCACAAGGCTGTTTGTTGGCTTTGTGTTGGCTGTGAACCAGCGTGGCTAGTGCCGCAATTATGCAACTTAACAATGACTTGCGTGTGATGATGACATGGACGTAGAGACGAGATACGGTCGGAGAAGTCGATGTTACAGGTGCGAGAACCTGATTTGGTATTGGTTCGTTGATAGAGTCGGCAGCGTTGATGCTGAATATCGAGAATGGGCCTTGCCCGCAAGGTATCGATGGGTTTGGAGTCATTATGCCATGGTGGCCATATTCCGGTGCTGCTTGAGTAGATTGCGTATCTTCTCTGAAACAGACGATTCCAAATGTATATGGAACATAAATCTGGGGGTCCTCAACGTAGTCTCGCCATCATCATCCCTGGCTCCTCGATGAAAGCTCTGACTCGTTCCGCCATTCTTGCCATCGTCGCACCATCCACGACTCGATGGTCGGCACTCCAAGAGAAGTTCATGATATCTTTCTTGATGACTCGATCCTGATCGTCAAAGGCTGGTACCGTCTTCGCTTTCCCAATTCCCAAGATGGCGACTTCACTTTGCACAAGTACTGGAGCAACGTAGGTCCCGCCTATGCTTCCAATGTTGCTGATTGTGATTGTGCCACCAGTGAGATCCGTAACCGATAATTTGCCATCTTTGGCGAGTTCTTGGAGTCGATGACATTCGGTGCCAATATCTAAGATTGATCTTGAAGAGACGTTCTTGATATTGGGTACTAGTAGTCCTTGAGGCGCGTCCATGGCTATCCCAATGTTGTGCTTCTTACGCAATACTAGCTTAGGGGCTTCACCCTCGCTGTCTGCTTCAACACGAGCGTTCAGCAGTGGGAAGTCCTCGAGAGCAAGCGAGACAGCTTTGATGATGAAATGCAGATATGAGAGCTTTTGACTATTTACTGATTTGGAATTGAGTCGCCGACGGAGCGTCGATAGAGAAGTTATATCAATCTCATCAGCGTAGAGAAGATGTGGTATGTTAAGCGACCTCGTCATTGTCTTAAACATCTGGCTTTGAACATGGGTGAGAGTAATTGTCTTCTCCACTTGCGATTGGTCCATACTGGGGTCCTGTCGCCCTGCGGTCGCCTGAAGAGGCTGGGAAGTTTTCCCGTCTCGACTTGCTACAAACTTGTCGATATCTTCCTTCAGAACACGACCGTCTTTGCCTGTGCCACGAACATCCGCTATACTGACTCCCTTCGCCTTCAGGATTCCCCGAACGGCAGGGGTTGCCAATGCTGCATGCTTACCGTCGGGTGTGGATTTGGCTTCTGGAGAAGCGCTCTGGTAGGCTCCCTGTCGTTGCAAATGCTCTACAGCTTTTTGTGGCTGCTGAGGTGAACTTGGTTCACCGGCTTGCTCAGGCGGAGAGGCCAAAACAGCTTCGTCTTCGGCCGAAATGTCGCTTTGTACATCGATATCATAAAGAGGCTATTTCGCCCTCAGCAAGAAGCATAGGAAAAGACATTCAACCACTTACCTTCCCCACCTGAGCTACATCTTCAGCTTCATAGTGTAACTTCTTGATCACGCCGTCAAATCTAGAAGTAATCTTTCCGACCATCAGGTGACAGACTCCTCAAAAGAAAGTCTGCATGCATGCATACCTCCGTACTAGCTTTATCCGACTGGACCTCGCAGATCTTATCGAACTGTTCGACCCGAGCCTCTGGTTCAACGAACCATTGGATAATCTGTACCTCCTTGATACCTACCACGCATCAGTACGCGTCCAGATACGGAAACCGGGATCTTGCTCCTCTACCTTCACCGATGTCAGAAAGGAGAAACGGCCGTACCACAGCAAGAGGTTTTGATGTATGAAAAGCACGGCTATGGCGTTTGTTTACAGGGCTCTTGGGAGAAGATTGTTGGGCAAAGAGCGAACGTAGAATTACCCGAGCACGACTTCTTCCCAACTTCATTGCGATGCTTGTATATAGTTGGATTGGCCATGCATGTCTTCCCAATTGAAGTTCCTTTTCTGCTGCAGCAATGTCAATATATGCATGAGATGGAGCCGAGGGTAAGCGCTCCTCATACGCCAAGCTTTCATATTCTACGCTAGTTTCACAGCTAGCCTATCTGGGCACAAACAGCGCTTTCTCAGTGTAAAGTAACGAAGACCTTTGCAAGCACACAACAGAGTATTTGACAACGCAGCTATCGTACAAGCGCGATAAGAAGCGAAAGGCTCCAAAGCCAGTGTTGGAATGAAGTCTGCCGGTCGCAACACCTAGTACCGTCACAACGCTACCTGATCGGATCAAGATAAATCAGGGAAATTGTATCCAAGAACACATCCCCCTTGAAGACATCTGAAATTTTCATAAGCAGATCGCTTGCTGTCCAGCTCCTCCAATGCATATATGTACAGTAGTTGCAATTCATGACGTCTCCCAGAGCCCCGTCGATGTTGTATGCGATGAATCGTCGTGTGCGTCGTGCTCGTCAATAAAAAGCCATGGCCAGTCATATTCCCCCACCCTACACAAGCCGTACATACCTGCAGACGCGGCCTTCTGTGCGGGGAAATCATCCTCCTGTTGCTGCTCTCTGAGGTGTTTGTCTGGCCGTCGCCGCCGAATCGCTCGAAGCACGACGTAGGCAAGCTCGTGAGTCCCCTGAGCTGTCCGTCCGGCCTCCTACCTGACTGTCTTGTGACATTGCCGGAGTCTGTTGATCTTGCTCCCACAGAACACTCATGGACTTCTGATCTCCTCCACTCTGCTTTCACCGTTGACTGTTCCATTCATACCGCCGGTTATCCCACCACTCATGTAATCTTCTTTTTCAGTACCATTTTCCATACTTTTCATGAACGGACCTCCAGTCGCACTTCCATTGCGCATGAATTCTGCGTACAGGCGTCCTCCTAAGATACAATTCAGTGATCACCATCACTCGAAAAGAGCTCGATACGTACCCTCACTGCCCACCTTTCCCCTCCGCTGATTTCTCATATATTCGCTGTTCGTCCTTTCAAATCTGGCAGGCTCCCCGCTCCCGCTGAGATCCTCACCCATGCTTGCCATTTCGCGCTGGTATTCAGACGGTGTAGGAGGGATCTGTCCGTCATAGCGGGCTAGTGCGGCGGCGCGGGAGGCTAGGGAGCCGGTCACGACTTCATTCTCTACCATCACAACCATCCAGACGCCAACTTGATCGTCGGAGCCGAGCAGTGGGGTGCACGATATATAGCGAATTCGTTGGCCATCATCGCTCGGTGGGCCTCCTCTTCTACTTCCTGGCCTCGAGTCCCCGTTCATGCTGTCTCCAACATCTTCGGAAGCTCGACCATTGGGTAGCCATGTCACTTTTGCGGTCACAGCGGCCCCGGATTCAAACGCGTCCGAGAGGCCCTCGCGCACATGGGCAGGCCCGCCAATTCGCGAGAGAAAGGGGGATTGAAGAAGGCCCGGTATGCGAAGAGCGGGGGACACGAAGATGACTCGGAGGGAAGGATAAGGTCTCACAAGCAGATACTATTTGAGTAGAGATATGGTCAGCATTGAGATTTTCAGGGCGAGCCTGATAGTTGGGGACGGGCCGTTGTGGGATTTGGTGGCCATGTGGGGAAATTGAATACTCACATTCTGATACACACCAGGCAATTTTCCAGAAGGACCCACTGACGAGAGCGCCCATTCGCCCCTCTTTTCACCTTCGTCTTCGTTGCCAAGAACTCTTCGTGGCTGTCGCATACGATCGGGTCGATTTGGAGTGCCTCGGTAGCTAGAGGCATTATCTTGCAGTGAGCTTGTGCGAGAGTGTGAGTTCTGGAAAAGTGATGATTCGTCCAAGGAAAGCATTTGGCTAAACTCGTTCAGCGTTTTGAGATGTTTCTGGGGAAAAGTCTCGTCCACTTGATCACTGTCACGGTTTCTATTGGTTCTGCTTTCGGCGAGGAGTCGTTCAAACGAGTCGAGGCCACGCCCATCTTCGATGAGGCCTGAGACGTCTATCTGAGCACCGATGAAATACCGGACAGCGCCTCTGTTGTCGTAAAGAGGGGCTGTGAGTAAGAGATTCATGAATGGCGAACCGTCCCTTCTGTAGTTGAGTACTGTCTCGCAGGATTCTTGCCCCGATTTGACAGCTGCGCCGAGCCTGGCGATAGTCGTCCTATTGGTCATTGGACCTTGAAGGAATCGGCAGTTTCTACCCAAGACGTCGTCGCGCGAATACCTCGTTGTGTGGTAGAACTCCTCGCTGGCATAGACAATAGGACAGTCCTTGATACTAGGATCTGCTAAGCAGAAGACCTCGGCCAAGCCTCCTACAAGCTCTCGCATCACTGGCGTCCCTGTACCTGTAATCTCCCTGACCATACTCTCCGTCACTACTCTGGTGAGTGCGTTGGTAATGTAAGCTGGTAGAGCTTCATCGACAAGGGACTCAAAAGACCTCCTGGATCTAGCCTCAAATCGAGGATCAATGGACGCGGCTCGACATGGACTTGAGTGTTCTCCAGGTGCAAGCTTTATTGTCTCTGCCAAGGCATTCGCATACTCCACAGCTTTCATCGCTTTTTGCGCCTCGAGATATCGTACCAGGACTGGCGCAGAATGCGGCTTGTATCGATTCAAGAAGGCTGTGAAGCGGAGAAAGAAATTTGGGTCTTTAAGAATAACGCGCAAATGTTCGCCAGAGAAGAGGTATTCAGAAAGAGTATCAATATGCTTGACTTTGCTGTTCGGTGGAGGTGGCTTGAGATCGAAGTTTTGTGCTTGATCGCTGGAGGCCTTCCGGCCATATTCTGGCTTCTGGGTACGACTGGGGGTGCCATTGAGTTGTCGCGTGTGTAAAGCGCCCTCGCCGATACCGTTGATACCATTGCCTTGCTCTTCAGGAGAAACGCGATTGGAGGGAGGGAGTGGAAAACCGGAATCCAGTCCTTCCTCATGACGTGGCGAAGGTAGGATAATGGTGTCGCTTGGCTGATTTGGTGGGGGCTCGTTCTGTTGTGTAGCGATGGTGGGACTACTCCTCTTGTGTCTCAGGTGCGGTATCAGCGCGCCATTCTGTTGCTCGGCAACCTCGTTGTCGTCTGTGTAAGCGTCGGCTTTGCTGTGGGTTGACTTGGAGCTTTTGCTGCGTTTATTCTCCTTTGCCTCTTTATTATGTTTTAGTCCATTTCGTATCCGTCCCATATCCAGACCAACATCGAAGACTCGGCGCGACATGGCGGGTAAGTTGTCTACAGCGAAGGGACAAATGCGATCCAAGATCAAAAGAGAGTCGTAGAAATCAAGAGCATCTTCTGAAGGTTGCATGAGATAGATTGGTGGCCAAAGCTTCCAGAGCCTTTTACGGCAAGGAAAGGCTGTTCGATAGTGGTAGATCCCAAAGCCACAATGGAGTCAAATTGCATGAGGAGTAGGTCCAAACGTCTGAAAGGGCTTAAGAGGAGCTAAGAATGTAGACGGAAGGAAGGTTTGCGCGGGATTGCATGTGGCACAGTGTGAGGGAGTAGCAATATGCCAGTAATGGTGTCCACACTCTATCCACGCTTTCTGTATGTAACATCGGTTAGTGCACAATTGGGGTCTTGCGCAGGAGATAAGTCATGACACATGAGTGGATATCGTTTGAATAACAGGGAAATTGATTGGCTGCATAGTACAGGTTACATTAATTGCGGAAAAAGGAAAAAGGAAAAGGGAAAAAGGAAACAGGGGATGAAGTGGTAAACAATGATCGATTGATCGAATAGTGGTGATGGCATGATTCCGTGAATGGACCCTGGACCCCACCAGTGCCCGCCAAGGATCCCGATGTCGCAAGCACGGTCCACCCTAGTTCTAAGGCCTAAAGTAAGACAAGATCCGCTCCTATTTTAGCGCCGATCTGTCGCGATCGATTCTGCAAACTGCAACCGTATCAAGTTGGACTTCCTCCTTCACATTATGATCACCTTCCGCCACAACGGATCGCTAGGTGGTAAGCACCTTTTCGAAAGGCCACATGTATCTACTTGCAGCTTAAATGCACAGTCTACTTCTCCAACTTTCCCCCTCCCTCATGGTATGCCGGAGAAGACTCCGCACCTTCTGGTTTCGGGAAATTACACGGAAGGGCTTGTAGGGGTGGCATGAACCCCCAAGGTAGTACGCAGTAGGATGAACCGACCTTGAAAGGGATGAAAGGAGAGTGTATAATTTGTTGTCGGCACGGTATCGACAGCATTGCGGTGGACGCGCCTGGAAAGCAGAACACTCCGGGATATTATATCTCAAATTCCTAAGTGTCACAGGCTCCCTGTAATTGGATTGCGAGGTGTACAGACTCGCTGTCCAAAAACCGCGCTAGGCGCAGATTCCTTGGCGCCGAGTTTCTCTTGGCATCCCAACAGTTTATACATATAATTTACGAGCATCCCTTACCATTTATGGTGTAAGACAACAGTGCAACGAAAACCGCAGATTGCTTTCACTATTCTCCTAAAAGCAAGGTGAAGTGCTATGACTTACCAGGTGAGCTTTAACATTTATGCTCAGATGCGTGTGTGGAATACGATGAAGTGGACGTAGAGACTGGCTACGACGGCGGTGACGACTTTTGGACGCTGTGAGACTTTTACATGTATGATGTCGGCAATAGAGACGAGTGCCATTATGAATCTGCGGCAATGACGGGCTCTATCGACACCTTGGGACGCATCACTCTAACGTGCTGTCTGAGATGAAGGCGGAATATGTGTCCATCACAAAGGAAATGTATAGGTCAGCACATACAAATATAAACCCATGATCTAGGAAATGGATTGGCAGACTCTCTTCCCAAGATGGGAAGGAGTTACTAGGGCGTAATATGGCCAGGACAGATATCAGAGAACATTTCTCATATTGTGGGCTCAGCTCAAAGGATTCAACGTCGTAACGTCAACAAATCGGGTAAATACCCATTCCCCATTACCACCGTTTGTCGGTCATCTTTCGATCCTTCCCATCTGTTACGTGTAGCGAGTCTGACTTCCTGCGCAGGTATCTATCCTTATGCTTCTCCACCCGTAGTCGCAAAGCTTCGCGCAGCGTCAATCTCAGCGATCCATCCTCATGGCTCCCGGAATGATGTGCCTGATGACCATGCCTTCAAGATTATATATGGTCAGTTTACTACTGTAGAGAATCACTTTGTGCAACTCACCCAGGCGATTCAGTGTCTTCGAGAGGCTCTTGCACCAAAGCTGTCATCGGTACTTGTGGCCCTGGCGGAGCTTGAGCACTCGGATGTTCATTTTCATCCTCTGGACCCGAATCTTGGATCTCGTTCAGCCCAGGACCTCATGATTTCGCTGAGCGGGAATCACCTACCGAGGGGTATATTCAAGCCGGGTATGACATCACCAGGCAGGACTCTCTCAACGATAGCGTGGATGCCTAGCTCAGTCCTGAGGTATGTAAGCCCAGAAAATGGGTCTGCGCGAACGTGCTCGACATGGAAAGGCGAAGTGCTGCATACCGTATTCCGACCATCATCTCCTTCGCAGCATCAGCTGCATTATTTTCGTGGCTATCATCGCTGTGGGTGATACCCATTCGAATAGCATAGCAAGGAAATCGTCTCGTCAATTGCTCATACTCCATCCCTTCAAAAGTTATCTGAGACACGAACAACATAAGCTAGAATCTTGATGTGAGAATCATTAAGCGGAGCATAACCTACCACATCCAGGATTCTGCCCAACTGCGAAAGTAAAATGAAAACATTTTCCATAGACACCTCTCCTGGAGGGTGAAGGCGACTAGCCCATAGTCAGTGGGTCTTCTCACCTGACCCTCGGGCGACACATTACTTGAAAATGTATAAGTGTTGTTCCTCGAATCCCTCTAGCCAGTTTGGATCCCATTGATGATCATAGTCGGCGAGATCAGGTATTGATTGATCTTGCGGGGGAGGTAGCAGTTGGGTCACAGTACTTGGATCCGATCCCTCTCGCCTTTCGGGGCTCCATCGCCGGCCATCGACTTTGTGTAATGATAGATCTTGCGCAGGCGTTGGTATACTGGTACCACTGCTCGTATCCGAAGAGTATGAAGAATGTAAGAAAGACATCCTTTTGGATTCGTCACAGGGGAACGGGCATGTAATGAGAGAGAAGAGATAGTTCTAGCGGTCAGGTTCAGATAATCTGGAGCATAAGGCCGGTAACCCGAGAACGATCGAGTCACTACGTCCAGTCCTCATCCCAGAAATAGCTGATCTGAAACATGGGCTTTCGAGACCCTGCATATCTCTGAAGAGGGTGCTTGATCTGCTGATGTCCTAGGTGCACAGAAATATTCTCAATGTCTGTGGAATGTTCCTCAGTGTGCTGAAACGTGCTGAAACATCCGAGCAATGCTCGGAGAACATAGCTCCTATGGGATTGGTTGATATAACATTTGAGAAAGTGAGTTCCAGATGACATAGCTGTCGCGGTATAAGATACTGATACATGTTCTCATCAGGGTTCTCGGACTCAACACTGGTAGAATCTTTGTAAGATCAATTGTCGGCCAGTCAATGATCATGTATACGATTTTGGTCCGTCTAATCAATACATTACTGATAGTACATGTCCAGATCGTCCGCATTGTATGCCCTGATGTCTGACATCTAAAACCACTGCAACAGTCATCCCGCATAGCACGTCTAACTCAACCATTCGAGTATCTACCGAGCTCGCCAAAATAACGCTCATTTTACGCAGCGTGCCTTCTTGGGATCAAGGATCTTAGCAACACAATGACACCAGTGGTGCATCTGCATGCTAAGCTAAGCGGTCTCACAATTTGTCAGTCTATAAGTACATGCAATTTGTATCCCCTGAACCTGTTTTATCAATGCTTGCGTCTCTCGAATGACGGTCTAGTAAAGACTTCATCGTCCTTCATACTATTCATGTCGCAATTTCCCACCACGCTTTCTTCGAGCTCTAGTTTCTTCGAGCTTGGATTCTTTCTCGCCCTCACCAAAACTAGACCTTTGCTTCGACGCTTTGCTTTTATGCTAGGCTCGCTGCCCCCGCTCTTCTGATCCTCTTCTCGGTCTTTGCCCTGACGTTTGACGCAAACCATTAATTTCCCTTTCTGTCGATAGAACCCGTTTTCTGGGCGGTGAGTATAATTTCTTTGAGATGATGGGAATCTTGTCTCTGGCGGTGGTTGAGTTCTAAGCGACCGCGTCCGAGACCGAGGCGCCGCCGGAGTTTTTGGGCGGTGAGTTGGCCTCCCCCTTTCAGTGTATTCATGACCGCTTCCATGGCTACCATCAACTCTCTCCCGATACTGATATCGTGGAGGTCTTTTCTCTGGCGGTGACTGAGCCCTCAGCGATCGCGTCCGAGACCGAGGGGCCGGCGGAGCTTCTGGGTCGTGAGCTGGCCTTCCCCTTTCAGTGCATTTATGACCGCTCCCATGGCTACCTTCGAGCTTCTCCCGGTCTACGTAACGCTCATCAGCACGACATCAGTCATCATGTTCGTGGAGGACGCTTCCTTACCGGCGATCTCCTCCTGCGCCGCCCTCTCCAATACTAGCTGTTCTCTAATTGCTCGTTAGTCAAATACGCGGTAATGCTGATACTTCAGTCTCACAGCACCTCCCACATGTCAGGGTCTCTGTTAAGAAGTCCGGTGAGAATCTGCAAGCGAGCTTCATCGTTCCTCCCCACGCACGACTGAGTGTCGCAGCTTGGTTCTTCCACGGAGTCTGGACTGAAGGGGTCGTTAGATATACACAAAGGGTCGCCTATGCTTATGCTCGTCAGAAACTTACTAACGAGGCTGAAGAACATCCGAGTCGTCGTCGTCGTCGTCCGAGTCATCCTTAAAGCCATCGTAGGTGCCGTAAAAAATCCTCCCTACGTGTAGCATGACTGGCCTTATTAGCTGAGTGTGTGTTTTCGAGTCACTGGATCTGATCGGTATGAGAATGTTGATCACAGATCGTGGGACTCGATCGAGTCTAGTAATGCGTTGCCGAAACATGGAACAAAGAAAACAAGTACATATTAATAGTCCATAGGTTCCGAGGTAGCACAAGCCTTTAAGCACCAATAGCGGCTGCTCATAGGGACATAACGACTCAACGCGTCAACTTCCTCTTACCCAGAAGCAACGATTGGAAGCTAGCTAATCCCGACTATGAGATAATGCCTTTAAGTCCCGAGGCTGAGTATTTTCGCGTCCTCCTTTCTTTTCATAGAATCGAACACACATCGCGCGTACGGAAATAAAATGAACGCCTATCCAGCATTCATTCGGCGAATACCATCTATGTACTGAAGAGGTTAAAGAAAGTATTCGATGTCACAACACCTTTGGCGCTTAGATGTATCTTTGTCCCACTGTACAACATAAACACTGTGCAACGCCACAGCTTTCACTCCTCATCATCCACATACCACGAACAGAATTACAATCCACATCGCACCAACACCCCATTTTAATCCCAGACATCCAAACATCAAGTAATAGCGTTATAAGAATCACAAACTTCCACAACAAAGGACAAGTCAAACCTAATCCGACCAACAAATCTCATTCCCTCGGTTTAATGAGATTATCCTACAACCTGCCAAGCAGTACATTACTATACAATCAACGTCAGTATTAATCAACTTCGCTCACTAGGACTGGGACGGGATACCGAAAGGTTCGCGCTACTATGTATTTAATTGGTGCTATGAAGTGAATACTTAATGTTAGTGACAGATTTACGCTTGTGCGAAAGCTGGAAGAAGGGGAATGTTTCATATCTATATCCTGCATGTGTTGCGAATACAACAGTACATATGCCACTATCGCACATGCAATCGAATCGACAAATCGGATCAGATGTTTCGAAGTAGCACCTTTCCATTGCCTAATCTCGTTCCTTTCGTTGTCTTTGATTAAACAATGGGGTTTCCACGAAAGTGAGCCCTTCCGCTCGCTACATCTACTGACTGAGTAAGCCTAAGCTTCAGCGTCTACTCACCTAAGGATTCCCCCATTGTCACTGAATGGGAACGAGCTTGTCTTCTATGAGCAAATACAGTCTTCTTTGGCTGAACTGAATCATAGCAGATACTGCGCGCTCACACGTGTGTCATTCGCAGATAGTAAAGAAGTCATATTGGTAGAAGTGGGATCTAAGTTTGCTCTGTTGTCATCATTAAGTGCAGCCCGCGGATTATGCAGAGGTCTCATATCTATACCTATCCAATAATAGGTACCTTGCACGCTTCATGCCCGAGAATGAAATTTATGGTGCACCAAACGGCGTCGAGGAGTCACGATCTGGGCTCTCAGGTACTTTAGACCTTGATCACCGCCTTCGACTCCAAAATGATTCTTTGTGTTTTCTGGTCCATGCATCCTTGCTAAACTTTTTCGGAGGCCTGGTACCCTTGTCTTCACCGTCTCCAGGCTTCTTTTCTTCACCGTCTCCAGCAGGCGTTCCGTGATCATCACCGTGAATCTCTTCCACGCCCTCATCGTCGTCCTTCTCATGACCGTTTCCTTTTCCTTTTCCTTTTCCTCCTGTGCGAAGACTCTTTGAAGGACTCGGGCTGGGAATATTAGAGCGTGGTTCTGGGGCGGGCTCATCTTCGCCGCTTTGTGTTGATGGATCTGCAATCTCATGTTCTGGTGTGGGGCTATCCTTATCAATATCTTTGGCACCCTTTGAAAGACTGTGTTGGCGATGGTGACCTGATCGGGACGCCTTGTGACCGGATGTTGAGTGTCGGCTTCCAGCGCGGCTGGGTTCTTGTAATGATAGCTCTTCTAGACGTCGATGGTTCTCCTGAGTAGGCGGAGGACTCTGATCGTGGTTGCTCCTCCCTCGTTCGATAGATTTTTGGCCACTTCAGGACTTGCTCACATGTGCGCTCCGAGCTATACCATCGTAGTCAGCTCAGCCGTAGTTGATGATTTCGGACGTAGCATACAGCCACTTGAACGCTCGCTCTGGAGAGTCTTTGCCGGCCTGAGCTCTGCACTGTGCTAAAGTTAGACATACGTTCATCGAGGCCCAACTAGAGTACTTCTCAACAGAACCTACTCCGTCTCCGTATCAGACTGAGTATTTGCGTTGTCTGAATGTGTATCACTGGCGCATGACCTCGAGCCTTTGATCTTGAAAATTTGACAGCTTTCACTATCGTAAGTAACCCCATCATCAGAAGATGTTTCACTGCACGGGCTCCTATCCCGTCGTCCTCCATATAGAACAATGTCTAAGGTGCGGTTCTTCTTTGGCGCCATTGATAGATAATGTCAATTCAACAGATGCTGGGTTCGTGTGGGTATTAAGAGTTGGCAAGTCTGTTTCCTAGCTTGTGTTTGAAATTGGCTGATTCATCGAAGAGAGAGATGAAGGAGCAGGTCAGTGCTCCTCAAGTACTCGCTCAGGTTGTACAAAGTCCGGAACGTGCCCGGAACTCCGGGCGCTGATGGTTGCATTGTCTTCCGACGCAACATATTTCAGCACCAAATTCTTGTTACACAGGCTCAACAATTGGAACTCAGGCTATCGTACAATTAGAGATAAAGGTACCTTTCTGGGTTTCCGAGTGCTTGCGCGCGTCCAGTACTGATAGTTACGAAATTGATGCTACAGAACATATAAAAAGCCGAGATATCCAAGCTAATGCTTGCTGTTGGATGAGGTTAGAGCCCTTATAATAGATAGAGATGCGGATCACATAGTCGCATACTGAAGAGGAGTTGCCGGGCTTGGAGCGACGGCCGATAACATCACGAGACGTCAGGATCGGTACAAAGGCTTTGAACCGCACGGTCAAGACAGAACGATTGGAGTTTGTGAAGCTATTTCATAGCGTTAATGTCTGTTCCAGCAACCACGAAGAGACTATTGTAGCTTCCGTTGCTCGAAAAGGTCTACATTATTAGCGTGTTGTCCGAAACAACGTGCGACATCCAGTGCTAACCTCGTTTCTCAACATATCCTATGCTGTGGCGGCCTCCACGGTACACCGAGTATCTCGAAGATCTTGCGCTCGTCTTTGCTCTCCACTAGAACGCCTTGTGTGATCTTCTTGCGGTTTCTGTCCCGAATTACGTCCTTCCAAAGCCCGCGTTGGTTGAGACACATCCCCTGCTTGTGCGCAAGTAGCCTGATGCTTCGATTGAAAATGTCGTTGCCGGTAAAGTAAATCAAGGCTGCACCAATCTCCTGCCATGGCACCAGGAGGAAGTCAATACGCCGCCAAACCTGGTCACCCGGAAGGGCAGCAGCGCCATGCCATGTACTGCCACTTTCCTCGTCGGTAGTTGCAAGACCAATCTTGAGATAACCCATCTTGAACAACTGTGGAATTAATGTCTTGAGCACTATTGTGCGAAGCATGTCAATGGAACAATCAGGTTTAGTCACAACAAAATCGACATCCCCTGAATCGGCAGCACCACGACGATAGGATCCGCCAATTGTGAAGTTGACGCTGGCGTCAATGTTGCTACAGGACTCGCGGACGTACTTGTCATGGCAGTCCATTTCATGACGTGGTATTCGAGTCTGGAAATCTTCGAAATGCTCGATCCCAATCTTTTGGTTTTTTGTCAGCGAGGCATTTGCAACAAGATCAGCAATAGTCCTATAGCCTTGGTCAATCCACTGAGTTGCCTGCTTGAGTCCGACGCCGTAGATCTTCACAAATAATTGGAAAGCTTCATCGATGGGCTCACTTGTCGTGTTCTCTAATCGTCTAAGTCTGTCGGTCCATACAATTTCCTCGATCTTATCCGCCAGTCTTTCTCCAATGGACGGAATCTTGGATGCTTCCCATGCAGTGGTAATGTTACCAGTCTGTTTCCTGAGCGCACCAATAGCTTTTCGATAAGCAGTAAATCTCCAGTGGTCTTGATGACGTTCGTAGTAGTTCGCCATTTCCTGCAGAATTTCGATTGTTCTGGCGTTCGGGTTCTCAGAACTGCTGGCCCCATCATGCTTTGACATGCATGTGAAACCATGCTGCCATGACGTATGATAAGAACCCTTTTGAGCTATCTTTCGGACCCTTTGCTCGTCCTCACTGCATTGATTGTCCGAGTCATCGTCGTGAGGAATGGCATCCGTTTTGTCGTCTTCATCCGAGTCAAGAGGCTGAAGATATCGTCACTTAATGCAAAGACTATTACCCACCATCAAGCTTACCAAGTACTGAGTGGCCTTAACCTCCTGGATAGCTGTTTCTAACGCATTCTGTGGATGCCCTGGACCTGTAAGAGGGTTACATCTCGACGGATCAACTGTAATACCAGCAAAATCGTCAAAAATATGTCCAACAGGCTGTCGCTCGCTACTTTCGGTCCGCGAAAGAGTCTGCCGTGGCGGCAACATTACTACCTTTTCGGGTTTTAGCTGGAGGGACGGAATAGAGGATTCCTGCGTGACTGGCAGCTTCTGAGTTATAGATGCCTTTTCATGTCCCTTCACTCGATAATGTTGCGGATCTGGGCTCACGGTAAAGTCACCGAAATGGTGGCTGATACAGCTTGGTGGATAGTCTTCATTGACGATAACCACGTTAGACTATGAAAGTGAGTAGCCGGAACACAAATTGTAAATCAGGATTCTTACAGGTACAGAAGAAAGTTTCAGGGATGTGAGAATGTCTTCGAAGCAGAGACTTTTGTCGACGATGAGGTGAGTAATCCCTTCTCTCCACTCTCTAACCCATAGAGCTCCGAATTCCATGGCTTTCCTAATCCTGAATTTGCGGGCTGGCGCGACATCATCATTGGGAAGGAAGACTGTACAATGTCAGTGTTTGTTCTGACATCGAGCTTTTAAGTGATTGATTACAAAAGGACAGTCCTAGGAATATTTGCTGGGACTCAGGCTTTGGCTCCAGGGATCGGCCTCTCTTTCTTTTACCGGTTCTGGGTATCAGAGACGTCCCTTTCACTCCAGCTTTACTAACGCTATTGGAGGTGTCTAGCACTTGCCGTATTGGAGAAATAGGACACATGGTTGACTGGAATGATCGACTGACATTGGGGCGACCTAGACCGGCGAGCGTTGTTAATTGGTTAAGAGGTAATGGCGCGGACACCATATGTTGGAGAGATAGAGTGGGGCGCGTGGAATGATTGGGTTTATCATGAGGGGCTCTTGTTTGAATTAATGAAGTAGATGGAGGAGTTCTGCTATTTTTTAGGGTCAAAACTGCGTTACTCGAGTCCTCCACTTCGGACTCCTCTTCATCGAGCTGGTATAGATCCCGAAACAAGGTTTCCTTCGCCTCTTTCTCCATGGTGCTATGGTATATAACTTCGGGCAATAGTCCATGTGGAAGACCATGTAATTCTCTCACCCGTGAGTTGAACAACACCGCCGCCTCAAACGGGGGTGTCAATGAACATAGGTTGAGCGGCGGGTCGAGGGGCCCCACGGAAAGCCCGCGCGAAGTCACGTGGCGCAAGTCTTTCTGTCTTTTCCGTGAGAATTTGGACTTGAATATAATCTCGCAGTCTGTTCCGTGGTTGTCATTGCACTAAGCAGAGTAGGCATTCGATATATATTCTTGGGGGCAGGGGCGATACTCGGCTCTGATGGTAATGTCTTTGAGCTGTCAATTCCCTCTTTCCTGTGGATCCGTGTTAACAGCGATAATATCGCAGGGCTCGCTATCAATGCAATCTGATAGGTAAGTATACCATGCTAGTCATTTCCGGTGTTCAATTGAATTTGCGAGCGTCTGCTGGCGACAGAGGCTGCCAGCTGCGACACCGGTCCAATGTTTGAGCAAGATTTGGGTCTTTCTCTCTTAACGACGATGATTGGACAACCGAGTACAACCTATTGGAAAATACAGCCATATATCAGAAACGTTTCACTATCTCGCGGGTCGTCGAAGGTAACGAGCATGGTAGGGCGAGTGTACAGACGCCCGAAGGTGGTTCTTCAATTCGGCGATTAGGAACACTTCTTAAAACAAAGAAGGATTCAGATGCTACGAACTCTAATTCGCACTAAGGCTGGCTATGCTAGAATAGATAATGCGACAAAGAAATTCAGCGGAGGTGCTGCATCACCTGTAATTGTCGCAGACTCTGCATGTTTCGTGGTTTTTTTCGTTATGGGATCATGCATACCAAGGCCGCCAACTCAAAACTTACCAACCTACAATCTTCTTGGTAACCGACAAACCTGAGCAGCGTGACCCCCACACACGGGAAGGAAGGTCAAGTTGTAGCATTTGAGCTAGCGTCAACAGAGAGAGCATTACCGTCGAGGCCGAACGATAAGAAGCCGACTGCAATGGAGAAATCATAAGAGCTGGAAGGGGAGCTTGGACAGGATCCTGCAACAGGAAAGTACGCAATTGGATTGAAATTGAAGTAGTAGATGACTGGATGCATGAGAAACTACCTGGAAAGCTGTGTCATATACTATCAATCATTGTCGTTGGTCGTGCTCTGACTCAGACTTCCAACTTCCTACCTCTGTCTCTGTAGCTATCACTCCATGAGTTTATTCTATGCACTGAAAAGCCATCTAAAAAGTTCATCCCCTACTGTAGTATATACGCTAGTCCTAAAATAGGACTAGAGAAAACAATTGTCTATCCAGAGCTTCAATACTTGACATCTCTGCCATGCTGAAGCCACGCCATCTCATTAGATCACCGCGCTCTTCTCTACTCTCCCCATGGCTATGTTCCACTTGCCAATTGTGCCTTCAACGACCCTATCGCCAGGCATCAACCATTACCCAACCCTCCAAAACATCCACCTCACCCAACCCCCCTCCACCCACGCCCAAATCCAACCTACCCAGCCTCCCACCCAAGGATGAAACCTTCACACCCAAACCCCTGTCCCGACCCCTCGGCCAGCCTAAACCTCCCAAAGCAGGTGAAAACAGCGGCATAGACCACCGCACCTGGCGCGAGCGTCGCGAAGATTTCCTCAACTACGACAAACATCTCGAGCGCCGAAAAGAACTGTACGTCCCCTCCACTCCCCCATTCGTTCATCCAGCCCGAACCTCTGACAGTATTCTCGTTCGTTTCCAGAACGAGAAAAGTAGCCAGACCCTATTTCCGCGACTGGACATCGATGAACCAACACCGCGGCAAACTCTGGCTCTCCACCCCCAAATTGTTAAAAGCCGAATCCGCGCTTTATTTCCCGAATTTGCAGGGATATACGCTGGCCAACGCGTCTGGAGTGGTGGATACGACGAATGTGCTTGGAGGAAAGATTTCGATTGTGAGTGTTTTTAGTGGGTTGTGGGCGGAGGAGCAGACGAGGAGTTTTGTGGGGGGAGTGTCGGAGTTGGATTGGGGGCGGGTGCAGAGGGTGTGGATCAATATCGAGGATGATTGGATGAGAGCGGGGTTGCTGAGGTTGTTTCTCGGGAGGTTGAGGAGGGGGTTGGGGGAGGAGGAGTGGGGGAGGTATTTTGTTGTGAGGAGGGGGGTGGAGCATGGGGTCAGGCAGGATGTGGGGATGGTGAATGGGAAGATTGGGTATGTTTATTTGGTGGATGAGAGGTGTCGGATTAGGTGGGCGGGGAGTGGGGATGCGGGGCCTGGGGAGAAGGAGGGATTGGTTAGCTGTGCGAGGAGGTTGGTAGAGGTGGAAAAGGGTATGAAGGAGATTGTTAGTGTAAAAGGGTTGAAGGGGTGATGTGGTGGTATAGTTGTTTCGTTACGCAAGATACCCGATTTCTTAGATAGTATACAGTGATCATTCCGCTCATTTGATGATGCTACTCCAAGACGCCATGCATGCTTTCAGAGGATATCACATAAAGAAGAACAGCACCAGAACGCAAAACGCGATGAACCCCCCCAAAATCAACCCGTCTCTCCTCTTCTTAGCCCCAATTCTTCCAATCAGACTATTAATTCCTGGCACCTGACTCGCTGCGTTGACAATTTTCTTGTTCACACTCGCAATGGTCTCCCGTTGCACGCCAAATTGCTCATTGATGGCGTACGCCTGACTCAGAACGCCGTCCGCCACATCATGCGAATTATCGATGCGCCGCCGCTCGTCAAGCATATATTCTGCTTCTGCGTCTGCGGGGTTGGAAGAGCGGTAGGCTGAGATATCGGAACGGACGTTAGAGAGAAGATTTGCGCGGGAGCGGTTTTCGCTGATTTGCGAGGCGAGACGAGCATATTCGCGGCGGTGGTCGAGGAGGACCTCGCGGTGGCGGGTTAGGTTGTTGACTTTCAGGGCGGAGGATGTGAGAGGGGATTCAGAGTCGAGGAGGCGATTTAGCTGCGCTATGTGGGCTTCTCGCTAAAGATATGAAAGTAAGCTGCTGCTAAGAATATAAGACAAGGAATGTCATAATGGCTAAGAAGCGTACTTTATCGAAGAGTTCTTGGATGGCGGATTGGGTTTGCTTCTCCTCGTCTGTAGGTTTTGTTGGGATATTGGTAGTGGAGAGATATTGGGAATATTTGTGGAAGTACCCCACGGTCTGGTTAATCATTAGTATTGATTTGGACCACATGAGGAGGAGACGGCGTGTACCTGGCCCTCTAAGGCCCTTGTTTGCTGACGCAGCTGGGCCCATCCTCCACCAGTTGGCACAGGCGCAGACAAGCCTTGAGAAGGAGATTGGAGCATTGAGACAGGTCCGGCGTAATTATCGAGTTGTGAGTGGATCCCGAAGCGCACATTGTAATTCCGCTGCAAGAGTATACAAGGCATCATATAATTAAGGATGCCTGTCTTCAATGTCTTGGCAGCATCACGCGGCTCGCTAGACAATTTACGCTAATGAGCATTAGCGCCATCCGTCGCACATTAACGATCGACGACGGCCCTCATTACACCACCTTTGACAATCATTGTACCCAGGAAAGATGGTAGGCTCTACTACGCGATTGCTTATCTAAGATGCTAATTCCGTTACCAGTCGTCTGCAAAGGTCAAAGCCGGAGGCTTATGGGGCAAGAACAAAGATGATCTGAAGAAGCAGCTTTTGGAACTCAAGACTGAGCTTGGCCAACTTCGAACACAGAAGATCGCAGGCGGTGCCTCATCAAAGCTTACCAAAATGTGCGTCTAGCCGAGCGAGACATGGGCACTTCTGGGCATATTGAACAGAGGCTAACTCTCTCGCAATACAGCCACGATCTTCGTAAATCAATCGCTCGCGTTCTCACAGTCGTCAACTCAAACCAGCGTCAACAACTACGTCTTTTCTACGCCAAGAAGAAGTATTTACCCCTTGATCTGCGACCGAAGAAGACACGTGCGATTAGAAGACGATTGACGAAGCATGAGGCGAGCATAAAGACAGAGAGGCAGAAGAAGAGGTCAATGCATTTCCCTCAGAGGAAGTATGCCGTGAAGGTACGTTGGGCTATTACTTCGGAAAGTTAAGAAGTCTCTACTGGTCATGAATGTTTCATCGCGTTTGCGGTATAACATGGATTACTGACGCAAGAGATAGGCTGAGGTTTAGGATCGAAGTTTACACGAAGCATTTTTTGCACGAGCCGGGAATGGCTTTTCGCTAGATGAACACAGATAGTGGATAGCAAAAGGCACTGATACTTCCGCACCCAATCTTATCATCGAAAAGAATATGAAGTCCATATGTTTTCCCGTGCGTTCTCTGAAATGCTAACGTCACGAGGAGGGGCTTTACAGCTGAGAATGGTTTGGTCAATTTAACAACTATCGACCTGGTTTTGGTCACCACTCTACTTAACGCAGTCTACAAAATCAATCTGACGGCCACAGAGCCAAGGTTACTTATGTCATCTAGTCTAATGAACCAGTACGCTCTACCGATTAAGATACTCTGAGAACTACGATAACTCAAATCAAAGAAAATAGAGGGTCTATTTCGTCCCGATGACTTGACTTCACACCTCGACCTTCAACAGGCGATCATCCATTCCAAAACCTTGACCGGAGACTATACTCAGGTGCACCATTGAGGACAACAATTCACCGCTCAAGAATCAATCCACCTACTGTATCACGATCCAGTACACGGTCTTTGCAGACAACGCCTCTCTTCACCATCACAAGTACTACTACGACGCCTCTAGGATCGCATGGACAAAGCGATAATGCAATCTTCTGGACCTTTCGCGAAAGGTCTCCGTCACTGGGTGGTCGACACCTGGACTCACTATCTTGGCCAAAAAAGCTTCATCAAATTCAATAACCCGTCACAATACCGCCGAAGCGCGATGCCTTGCCATTGCCAGATAAACGGCTAGGCGTAAGGTATTTTGTATATGGACAGGCGGAGTACGTGGGGCCAAAGGAGAAAGGTGGAGACGAGCATGAGAACACAGAGAAGAGTGAAGAGCGGCAAGAGCATGATACTAAGGTAGAGGTGTAAAGAAGCATACGTTGTCCGCCTTATATGAATGGGCGAAGATCATGTCAGTAATAATGACGCGTGCTGCAAAGGTGGAGCAAGAATCTGTTATAGCAAAAGGCTTGTCACTGGACTGGACGTCGAGTTTCGATACGCCCGTCGCCGAATTCGACTCCGTCCATCCTCCGCTAAGATCATTCGATAAGATCTCACGCGACCAAATCCAGAAGTGACAGGACGAAATATTCAAGCATCAGAAAACAAAAGCCATCCTTCAGACTGGCAAAAGCTTAATTCATGATTAATGATTAATCAGCCTGCGCCTTCCATCATTGATCCCGTCGATCTGCACTCGGAATCCTTTGTCCAGTCCTGGGACGTCACCATGCGTGTACCATGAATTCGGTATAAGCAATCAGCCGTCAAAGCAGCACATTTTCCGTCCTGTTTGGCATACAATTCTACTCACAAGCAACAAACTTACATTCGTCTTCGACATCTAACCTGCTATAACGAAGAGCAGCGGGTAGCCTGCAGGGAGCATCCGAACAATTCAGCTGATCCTGATACCCTTGGAACTTTACGGCAAGAAAACTACGTACCGCAGCAATGGACAAAAAACCCATATTCATCGCGACACACACAAGATCTTGTTCAACTGCCTTTGAAAGAGTAAAAATTCCTGCAACTATACCACGCACATCCAAAAGCTTACATAAACCCCACTCCCGCCCAGATCTTCATGACCCGCCGAGATCTACTCACATGCTTCCACGAGCCCTTCGGCGACGCATTCTACTACGGTCCCGAAAAGATCTCGCCAGCATGGCAGCGCTGGCCCGCCGACAAGATCGAGAAATCGGGCAGAGCACACTACAACTACGACCACGTACTGCAAACCATCCTCGATTCCATCAAGGTACGCGAAACCCTCCCACTTCATCAGCCAAAAGAAACCATCCACTCACCACCTCCCCCCTCCAAAACTCCAGGACCCAAACAAACGCGTCCTCATCAAAGACATGACCTACCACATCATCCCCCCCTCCCACTCCCCCACCGCCACAGCCCCATCCCTAACCCACCACATCCACCCCACCACCTCCCCCAATAACCCAAACCCAAACCCCTCCCTCCTCCCCACCCCCCTCCTCCACCTCTTCACCTTCATCTTCCTAATCCGCTCCCCCACCCTCTCCCTCCCCTCTCTACACCGCTGCTTCCTCCCCCCCCTCTCCCAAAAAACAAACGAGCACACCCTCGATCCCACCGAACTAGGCTACCGCGAAACACGCCTGCTCTTCGATCACCTCTACCCCCCCACCTCACGCACCCCAGAAGACAACACCACCACCACCCCCATCCTCATCGACGCAGACGACCTTCTTGCACATCCACACTCCATCCTCCGCGCTATCTGCACTCGTATCGGGTTTCCATACGCCCCATCTATGCTATCGTGGTCCGCACCGGAAGATCAGGCGTATGCGCGGGATTTGTTTGCTAAGTATGCGGGATATCATGAGGATGCGCTGCAGAGCGAGGGGCTGCGGGCGGATCAGGGGAGGGAGGAGAGGACGAGGGAGGAGGAGGATGCGGAGTGGATCGTGCGGTATGGGAGAGAGGCGGCGGGGGAGATTAGAGAGGCGGTTGAGATGTGCAGAGGGGATTATGATTATCTGAGGCAGTTTAGGATTCGGCCGGAGGAGTAGGGTGGGATGGGGTGATGGGGTGATGTGGGTACTGTTCGGGGTAGATGATAAAGAGCAAACTGTGAATCTTACCTCCAAGAAAAGGCTTTCTATAAAATGATAGACCGTCATGTGTGTGTATCGCTTCATGTATGCAATTAAAGAGACATGATATACTATAGTTGGGATACTCCGCTATCAAATCCCCATTCGCACCAACGCATGCATATGTTTCCCTTCGTCTCCTTGCCATTGTCACAAAGGAGAATGTCCAGAGGCTATGGCACTTACGCTGATATAGCACTTACAAACTAATACCAAATGTCCATTCCAAGCCCAGATAGCTTGGATAGTGGGTGACACTAGACTCTCATGACTCTTGTCGTCTTCAGACAAAAAGCTAATCAGAGGTAGAACGCCGTGTACACTCGAGTCCGAGCCATACAGTCATTCACATCCGATCGCTTGGCGTAGATTTGGATAGCTACCACTTCCCAAGACATTAGAAAGTCCCTGGATGGTAGGGGACGACACTTACCCAGCGTAGATACGTCACACCCCGCATGGCTCTAAGAATAGCAAGTCCTCACAAGCATTTTCAACCTGTCGAGACGATGGCTATCGCCATATCCACATCTTCCTACTACGGACCGAAACTCGGGCTCGTTTGATATGTTCAAGACTGACGAGCACTTACTGTGAAATGTCTTGGATTGTGGGAATTGATGTTTGGATATCCACACTGATATTTTCAACAGCGTGGCCAGCATGACCTTGCGCGGTGTTCGATGTAGAAAGATCGCTGGGAACACCATGGTAGAGTCAAGCCACTCATTGATTGCGATGGAAATGGCAGAACTGATATATGAGGCGCTTATTAGATGTTGCGGTGATTGGTGGCGAGGTTGTCACTCCATATAGATTTGGGATTGCTTGTTTGACATCAAAGAATGATCGTTACCGATACATCATATCCACATGACTTGTAGTTGTGCGGCTCTGCGGCGTCGCTGGACTGAATTGCAACAAAATTGTAGCCACGCCACCTACTGCGCTAGGACCAGCAAACTTTCTGAAAGATCCACAGGTGTTCGTGGTTTCGACGTCGTGATAATTGCTCGGATGGGAAGTAACGGAATCATTCAAGTCATCAACAAAAACGTGATGGTATTGGTCGACGAATCGGCTGGTGTATCACAACGGTCGAGCGGCGCACAATGAAGAGTGGCCTGCAATAGCCCGCGCAGTGTAATCAATGGTATTGTAGGGACTAGAGGTGATAGGAACGTAGCCGTGAAGAAGGATTGTGCAGGAAGGTGTAGAATATTCGACGCAGCCACAGTCCAAAACTTCAGAGGTGGCGCGATGGGCTGTATTCAATAATTGCAGTCGGTGCTTGCGTCGTGCAGGAGCAGGGCGACTAGCTTCACGAAGGGCGGCCAATGGCAGTTGACGACCTCAGTGATTCGATCAAGCTGCAGGTTTCCGAGACGAAAACTGCACAGAAAGGACTCTGACAAAGACACCATTACATTGCACCGCGGTCCGAAAAACAGTCTCAAAATCCAATTTCGTCGTACCATCAGGGTTCCTGATGTCCAGAATGGCGCATCAGAGCTTCCCCCAAGCATGGGTCACTTTCCTCTTTATCCGGTGGCGGCGTATGCAGAAAAGCTTCCCAAGGCAATGGCAACTAGGGGCGGGGTTTTCTTCCCCATGTATCGTAAGTGGCTGCTTTGGGTTGCAGATACCAGCTTGGAGCTCATAGCTAGTTAGAGCGAGAAGCGATGTGGATCCGGTTTGAATCCCGAAGCATCTTCGCCATCAAAAATCTATGCGGGAGGCGTGAATGCCATCTCTGCTATCGAGAATGAAGCTACCATATTGCGCCGTTTAAAGCTCCACTCGAATAGGGGATCTTTACAGGACTATGTCGTAACGCCGAATCAGTTGTGGCTCGATGGCATCGCTAGCAATGATGACCGTGTCCGTCAATTTGTCGCCATGCCACAAGGCTCTGGATATTCAATTGAGTATCAAGTCACAGGTGAGGACGTAGTTGGAGGATTGCAGTTCGAAGTTACCCCGTCAATAAGGCGGTTTCACGAGATAGACCATCCTTACCAAGAGTATCAAATCTTTGTCAAAACCTTAACAGGTAAAACACTCACACTCGGCATGGACTCAATTACAACAATTTATGATGTCAAGGAAAGGATACAGGCTGAGGAGGGGATCACTCCTGATCAGCAGCGTTTGGTTCGCAGGCAAACAACTTGAAGATGGTAAGGTTTATGAAATGTCCAGGGGCACAGTACTGACACCTACATCTTCGTAGGTTTGACGTTGGGCGACTATAACATACAATCCGTCAGCAGACTGTATCTCACTCTCAGCTCATATACTGATTGAATTGAGTTTTTAGGCGTCAATGATCCATCTGGTGCTGAGGATATGCGGCGGTGAAGCAAGTTACAACGACGTACCTCGAGCTGGATCTGAACGGTCAGCTGCATCACCAGAGGATGAGATGGGGATTGCAGCCGGCGGTCTCATCAACCAATGTGTCCTACCAGACACCCATCCTACTGATTTCTGGGAACGCAACAATAGCGTCTGTTTCAATGTCCAAATCTTGAACGCAATCGCAGTCCGTAATGTCACAGGTATGGAAGCCCCAGAGACACCAGTCTCGGCAGCAACGTACGCCGAAGAAGGAAAGCCTTTCTTCAAGATCTATGAAGAGAAGTCAACGGTAAGGGAAGGGCAAATTGGTGATGTCAAATCTGTTGCAGAAATCTTCAGCCTTAGAAAATGTGCTGGTGATAAAGGGAGGAGCGAATGGCATGATGGAAAGCCAAGCGACAATCCCGTGATCTTGCTTGATCCTGCTGGTGTCAGCAAACCGTTTCGTCCTGTTTCAGATGTGGTAGTTGAGCTTGATGGCATGAAGTGTGCTCAATTATGAGGGGACGTGAATCTCTGTGTACTCGCTTTCGCAATGGTCGATGGACGTGAAATCTGCACCTTTCACTATCGGCGTTTAAGGCTCTTCCAGTGTTAGCAAGTGAAGTCGCCCATATCGCTACCAAGCGCTTAGCACTCCTTGATCCTGTCGTGATTCTTACATATTAGTTCATGGTTAGTAAAATTGCTCTGAGTATGAAGTCACTGCGACACTCGACAGCTGGATCTGTTACGAGATCCAATTGCATTCGTTCGAAGCGCTCAATCAGCGGTGCATGTCCACTTACATTTCTTCATCCTTATCTACTGCAGGAGCCCCACCATCAACGATTTTGAGCACTGTCTGCTCAACTCCGATGGATGTCGCCTCCGCTCTCAATCAAGCCATGACCTTCCTGCTTTATTTGCAAAAGTGTCGTTTGCTAACGTTGAAGATAGAGACCGGAAAGACGTGCAAGAACCCTAGGGTAGCTGAACAATGATAGAGATACTCGCTCCGCCTGCCGGTGCATTGGACCATGCAGATTATAGGGCAAATTTTCGCTGTCCCGTTCCATGAGCAAGCAGTACGGGAAGATCATGATGTTCTATTACGCGCGAGTCTTTCTATTGTTGTAGAGGTATAGAATCGTATTATGGGTATTCGCAATAATATACACGTGTTTGTATATTCGCAAAACTTCCATCAATCTAACTCAAATCTCATTTAGCTGCTCAGTCCGTATCATAATTTACCAGGCTCCTTCCACAAGCACAACACCTGTCCCCCTTGCATCTCTACAATGCGACAGCGGCAGCGAGTATCCCGACAGCGCCAACAAAACCAACGGCGATGGCCCCTGTCGCTTGGGCTGCCCCAGCCTTCGAACTCGAGCTAGTACCTTGGGCAGCAGGAGTGGCGGCAGACGCCGTATTTCCTTCCTTGGACGTCGCTGATGTTGCACCCATAGCTGAGGCGCTGGAGGCCGACATCGAAGAGACGCTGGCCATGGAAGCACTCGAGCCCATTGTTGAAGTCGCAGAACTCCCACTCATGTTAGAAGCCCCAGCAGAGCTCGTCACACCTTTGATCGCCCCGGCTGCTGTCGCCAATCCACCGAAACCAGAATAAGTGTGTAGATAGCTTCTTACATCCGTCGGCAGCCCATTGAACCAACTTGGACTGCTTCCGGCGGAGAATGCAGATTCGAAGGACGAGGCGTAGGAAGGGTCGTTGACGATGTTGGAGACAAAACCGGAAGGAGCAGCAGTGAGAAGTACAGAGAGGACGGAGGGTGTGGGGAGGGCGTTCCCTAGGGGGATCAGCTGAACGAGGACCGCTGGATCGGTGGGTAATGCGGTTATGCCTGCCAGCGAAGCGCTGCGTGCTATCAGCAAAAGTGATGAATAGTAGCGACTTAAGATAGCTTACAGCTGAAGAAGCTGCGACACGTCGGCTTGTCGCTTGTTGATTTGTACCACATGTCTTTCCTCCACATATTTGACGGGCACTGTCCACGCAATTGAGGATGCTACGAGTGCCAGGAGTGTGAGGGTGGATTTGTACATCGTAAAATTAAGATTATGTAGAGAAGACAAACGCAGTAACGAATATCTAAGAATTGGATAAAGTGAGAAATGGATCTATGTGCGAACGAGGAACGACGGGGAGTAGGTCAATGGTCGTTATAAACACAAGCGCCATGCGGGAGATGATGATTGCTTTCCAGGTTTTGATCGTCGGTTCTTGGCGTGCTCAGCCACACATGAATGGCGCTCTGTGGCAGATCCAGCCATAGAGACCCACTTTAAGCATTTCCGATGAGATGATCGGGAAGGTTCTCGGTCATTGTGGCTAGGGACTGGAGATCTATTCTTACTGGAAGTCAAAAGTGATACATCCCAAGGTTCGCGGCGATTGGCCGAATGCCGGCAATTGAGCCGCAGCATGACGTCTATTTACCTCAGTATCGGACGGAAGTTCGGATATGATGCAGAAGAATGTGAAGTTCACACCTACGGCCACCTCAGATCCAGATATTTGCACGAACAGCAAAAACCGTATCTACAAGACTCTCTCTCCAATCTAGTCAACTCAATTCTCGGGCAAGAACAATGGCAAGCCTTAACACTAAGCTCCCACTAAACACCGGTGCTGAAATTCGTAAGGGCCCCTTTTACCTCCCCATCATTTTCCATCACTGACAGCCACCCTCAGCGGCCATCGGGTTCGGAACCTGGCAAGACAAAGACGCCCAAGAGGATGCCGTCCTCGAAGCCCTAAAAGCCGGCTACCGCCACATAGACACCGCCCGCATCTACGGCACCGAGCCAGCCGTCGGCGCCGCCATCAAAAAGTCAGGCATACCCCGTTCACAGATCTTCATCACGACCAAGCTCTGGAACAACTCCCACCACCCCGACGACGTGATGCCCGCTCTCGAGGCCTCCCTCCAAGACCTCGACACCGACTACCTAGATCTCTTCCTCATGCACTGGCCCTCGCCCTTCGCTCGCGGCGACGCCCTCATCCCGAAGAAAAACGACGGCAAGATCCAAGTCGGCACCACAGACTACATCGACACATGGAAAGCCATGGAGAAAACCCTGTCCTCGGGGAAAACGAAAGCAATCGGCATCTCCAACTTCAGCAAAGCAGAACTCACCCGCCTGCTGCAAGAAACAACAATCGTCCCAGCCGCGCACCAGATCGAACTCCATCCCTGGCTACAACAGCACGCCTTCACCGCCTACCACAAAACAAAAGGAATCCACATCCAGCAATACTCCCCCTTCGGAAACCAAAACGAAATCTACAGTTCCGGCCACAACATGGGGAAACTCATCGACGACCCTATAATCCAAGAAGTCGCGAAGAAGTACGGTAAGAATGGCGCGCAGGTGGCGTTGGCGTGGGGCATTCAGAACGGCCATTCGGTGCTGCCGAAATCAAAGACGCCGTCGAGGATCAGGAGTAATTTGGACGGTGATTTCAAGCTCGAAAAGGCTGATTTGGATAGGTTGAATGGGATCGATAAGAAGATTCGGTTCAATGATCCGTCGGGAAGCTTCGGTTGGGATTTCTACACCGATTTGGATGGGAAGAAGTAAATCAATTATAGTTAGAAACGAGCGTGTATGATATCAATTCAATGATTCCCTTCAATCCAATAATCGCAGAACTAAAAGCCACCATCAATCTGCAGCTCCTCCCATTCCCGAGTCCAAAAAGTTCATCGCCCAGACCCGTCAGAGAGCTTTGGTTGGGATTTCTACACCGATTTGGATGGGAAGAAGTAAACCATCTCTATCTGCGAATATCCGTATCTTATATCAATTCATGATGCCTTTCCAATCCAATAATCGCAAAACAAAATACCACCATCTACCCGCAGATCCTACCTCGTCCACCACTCATCTCAACCCCTTAGCCATGACCAAGAATCACCGCAGTCACAGCTTCCCACCCCAAACCACACAACAGATCTCCGTCACACCATCCGCACAATCCCACAGATCCCATCCACAACCTCCACCCCAAAAAAAAATCTACCTCAACCCCCAGCCCCCATCGCATCCACCCACAGCAACGATTTCGTTCGACATAGCACCATGCACCTGTAGTGGCGGAGATCGAATCTAGTGCCTGTACCGAGATTGGTACGGGCGGGAGCTGGGTTTCAACAAGGCGATGTAGAACGGAAAGGGAGGTGTAGAGAGGACATATAATGGAGGGCTCGCACTGGCCGGTAGCGCAATCGGATGTCTTACTCCAAAACTCTCGATAGTAGACGATGATAGAACACTCGTCAGGGGCTCCGCAACGTTCCGAACCTCCCAAACGACACCTATAGCGAGATGAGAAGCGAAACTAGATGGTTGGATAGATTTTTCTTTTAAAGTGGAGCGGGAAGCGAATATTAAGTAACTATAGCGAAAGTTTCTCGCAGCAAAGCAACGCTTACACGCACAAGCTCGCAGAGCCAGATCCACAAAGACCACTCGCCAAATTGGTATATCGATGGTTCGCAAATAAGAAAAGCCGAAGCCAAAGCGCCGTACTATATGCCAAAGATGATGGTGATGAAAAAGACTGAAGACAGCCATACGTGTGACCGCCAGTTACTCGCTTCCTAACTCCTTTCCCATCGTCGACGATGCCACCCAACTCGCCTCGCCTATGCAACAGAAGAGGGAAATGTATGCTGAATGAAACATATGCTAGAATCAACATCTTATCAAGTGAATGCACGAATGCAAAATGAATATGCCAATCCCCAGTGGTATCAAGTTGTGTAAACGCCGGACGGGCAAAATGGCCATTCACTAATATATTGCAAGTGATGAGCGAATTGAGACCATGCGAGGCAATGCAGTCTGATCAATTCATGTCCATCCCGTACTCATCCTCCTCCTTAAAATTGGGATTCCAATATTGTTGCTGGGTATGAAGGCCGCCGTCACCTGATGGCTGGCCTGGGCTCAGGCTCTGCGGACTTAGTGTACCCATCGGATCGCTAATTGGCTCACCTGCGGTATTGGTATGATCGGGCACTCTCAATCCAGTGCCATGGGCGCGGGTGTAGACAAAGCTGTCCGCATCGTTATCCTGCATGGCGGCCATGAGCTCGGTGCGCATACGCTTCTCTTCGTCTGTAATCTCGAACGGAAATCTACCGCCAAGACTCTGAATCAACTCGACAAGCTCCGATTCTTGCTGAAGCTTGATATGCAAAGCCCACATCAGGTCTCGGGTCCAGCTGACGGCACCGTTGAGAATGTCGCCTTTGTTAGGACCTTTGTCCTTTTCCTCGGGAGGGATGCCGATACTTATGCTGCCAGCACCGGTAGCACGACGACCACCAGCAGCTAGTAACGAGGTCGCTTGCTCTGGGCTTCTGCCGGCGGCGACGAGGGCGGGTGATAAAGGACTATTATTTGCGATATGCTTACGCACTTTCTCGTCCTCTAGACGGTGCATGGGGACGAGTTGGGCGAGCTCCTGGATCTTCTCATTGATGTTGTCACGGCGGCGACGTTCCACCATATTGTGAGATTCCCGGCGTCGTCGCCGTTTGGCTTCTTGAGTCTGATAAGCAGGTACTGGATGATGGCCATTCTCTACCTTTGCAGGTAGTGAAGCGTGCTTGCCAGACTTCAAGACCTCGGAGATCTGAGCATGGCTTGCTGGTTGGTTCGGTGATGATATTGGAGATTCACCATACGATCCAGGCGTGTCAAATTGACTCGAGAGTCGGTGATGATGACTTCTAAAGTTGGCATGGATCGGTTGTGAAGGAAGGCTGCCATGTTCTGGCGTACCTAAATTGAGCGCATTCAGGCCTGGTGTCTTCGGAGTCATAGGGCTCCTAGAATCCGACTGTTGTCGATCCATTGCCGGAGCCATATAAGATCCTGACCGAGCATTCTGGCTATTGTGCATATTCGAGCGCACTTGGTGTTGCTGTGGCTGCATCTGGGCGTACAGACCGTAATTGATACTGCCATTTGTGAATGGACTCTGGATGGGCGCACCATCTGGAGTGCTCGAATACATCTGATTCATGTGACTGTGGCTGTTGGTGTTTATCGCAGCGGGTTGACCTTGATTGGGATAATAATTTTGCGCGTTGAGGCTATTTTGGTAGTCTTGCTGATGAGCAGTATTGTTATTCAGATCCAGATCCAAAAGCTCATCATCGTTGATTCCCGAGTGAGCGAAGCTAAAGCTGTTAGACATATTTTGTTGCGAGCTTGAGCCCCATTGACCGTAATTGCCGTTGGTTATGGCTAGGTCTGAGGGGTCAATGTTGCCCGTAGTGCCTTGGCCGAATTGGTGGCCCATGTTAACACCGCGTTGAGTTGGTGGGAAATTGTGAGTGAGGAAGGAAAAGTCCTCGGGTTCGTCTTTTATGAATGGGCTGGAGTCGCCTGTACCAGCCATGCCACTGTTAAAGAAGTCCAAGTCGTCTTCTAGATTTGCTTCTAGGTGTGGGTCGAAGTCCAACTTGTCCTTCTTAATCATCGGAAGTGAGTACTGAAGATCGAAAGTATCCTTCTCAGCTATAAGAAGACCTGTGAGCAAACGTCACACCATGATAGAGGCTTTCAAGCAAAAATGTGATTATCTATGCAGCATTGCCTTCCTCCCATGAGTTGAGCGGATACCGGACAGATTCTGATGGGGTTGAATAGAGTTACTTACGGGTTACTGGCATGACAATGTTTTGTCCAAGAGAATATTGTATGTACTATGCGAGAACCCTGCAGGGGTTAAGCACTCTTGGCGTGCTTAAGATGCGTATCTCTGGTTTTTTCAAGAGCGAAGTCTCGGAAAGGGAATTTAGCCAATGGTGTTATGCAGTTCGGCTTACAACGAGCAAGTTGTCGCGGTAAGTTGGTGTTCTTCGAGCTCAAAGAGGACCAAGTGTTATGGGAAGATGCTAGTCGCTAGGAGAGAGTTTCAGTCGAAATATTTCTGTGGAGAAAGGTGTTAGCTATACTAGTTTAACATTCATATGCGGTAATGCCTTGAAGATTGAAGATTGAGCTACCGGTGTGTTAGAGGACGTGCATACCCGAGTATTGCTTCGTGTGCTACTTTCCAATACGCAAGACTTGATCTTGCACAAAGTATCTGCACGGAGAAGTGGAATGTTGTTCTCGCGCGAAGACGATTGGTGCGAAAGCTCGGTGTCCGACAAGCTAATAGGATATACCCTCTTTCTTGGTACCCAGGTTCCCGTGAGGAGGTGTGAAATTGTGGATTGGGATGCGACTAGATTGACGGTTAGCTGGTGTTGTCATAATCGCGATAGAAAAGATCAAATTCCTAATAAGCCAGAAGATACGATTGCTGATAGGGCTATTGAAGTCCATATTCGGGCTTTCATCCGCTGGATATTTCTTCGAACAACAATGCCAGCTGCCAATTGTGCCTATTCTAGGCTAATTAGGCTGAAGGCTGGCTGCGCAGCTTGCCCATGGTGGGAAGCAGGGAGATATACCCTTGGAAGCATATGGGCAATGGCAAATGGAAACGTAGTATGGGTCGATGAGGGATAGCAAATGACGAAGTGGGAAGTACGTACCAGATCGGATAGCCGCACCTGGAGTGGACAAAGGTAGTCGGCGGTCGGAGATATGTATGGCTGTTCGATCGCGGTGGGTTTATATGTAGGTGGATGATGGATAATTTATAGACTGGACCCGCCAGAGCGGAAGGATTGACTGTGTGTGACCCGACAAGCCTCGTCAAGGGCTCGGTAATAAGGACGGCCAGGTACTGAATGGTCGGAGTGATGCCCCTTGGAGGTTGAGGGCAAGAGAGGAAGGAAGAAGGACGGCGATGAGGTTGGAGGTGAGAAGGAAGGTCGATGATTCGTTGGCGGTGTATCTGAGATAACCCGCTTGACGTTCGGATGGATCCGCGCTAGACCCGATTGCACAATGATGCCAAGGGTCCCTTGAAACTTGGAATGCGTGGGGTGGGAGACTTTGAGCTTTGGACAAATCTCGGCCCTTTGACGACGGGGTCAAGTTTTGATGACGAGGTCAATGCTTTCCTCGAAGGACAAAGGAAGTTCGAGGCAGCCGATGGACGAAGTGGAATAGTAGGACCAGGCTAGACTCGATTGCGCCAACAGACAAGGCTCTTCTCTGGGCAACGGGCGTTGATTTTCTGTGAGAGTGCAGGCTACAGCGGGATTGGTGGGGATCAGATGCGCGCTGACTGATGATGATCGAATAGTATGGTACAGCTTCAATCTATGCGAGGACGAGACGGTGGAGCTGGCGTTTGATCTAGACACGGGAACTGATGTAGAATGATGGAAAGCGCAGCGGGAAGAAGACGCAGGGTCAACGGGACTATATGTCGTTTGACAGGATCTCGAGCTTGTTTCGAGGTGATCAAGAGGCCATTGAGCAGCTGCCATTCGTTGATCATCCGGAGTTTCACTTGTACAGCTAGGAGTACTGGAGTGCTGTTTTACGAGTTCAACGCCACACCATGCGACGACGCAACTTGTACTAACTATGTATCTGAGCTGAGACTCTGGTCGACTGACCCCTTCTGTGACTCATCGCATTCTACTACGTAGTGGAGAGGAATGCACCTTCAGTCATTAAGAAGGGGCACCCTCCCCGGTCATCGTCGTACGAATCATGCTACCGTCGTGCACCAGATGCCTACTTCACTGTCCTCGCAACAAGCGGCATAGGCTAAACGCAGGACGAGGTGTGTGTGGCTGTGAAGAGAGCTAGAGACGCTAGATCGATGAGCTTAAGTCAATCCGGTTAGTCTATTCTAGTGGCAGAGTCGAGCTTGGACCAGGTGCGACCGGAGGATAGTCCACCAGTGTGTATTGACTGTTGACTGTTGACTGTTGATTACGACCTCCTAATGTCAAGGCTCCAGCTATTTCCAGCTTCATCGACTGCCTAACTTGCGTCCTTTGCCCCCACCAACAAATCTCTTCTTCGTCTTCTGCTCCTTCATGACTATAATCATCTTATAAGAGGGTGTCCTCCACCGTCGAATCGTTCCTCTGCTCAGCCGACCACCCAATCAGCGCATCCCGAATCCCTCCTTCTACCCTTCTTCATTCTTAGCTCCTTTCCAAGCTTCATTCGTGGACCCCTCCTTTCCCGGATTTCTGTCTCGCAGAGAACAAAGAACTTACGAGGACCCCTCCATCGCTCGGCCACCAAGTTAGAACACCCTTATCGAACATCACAAGCCTACATGTCGAGCTAAGAGAGCTTTACCCTATTAGACCATTCGTCTCTACCACACCGACCTGCAATTGGATCTCCTCGACGCCATCCGTACCCTTTCTTCCTCACCGTTCGCGCCAGTGGGCAAGGTCGATACAAGAAGGCGGTTACCCCACAAGACGATCATCTGCTACTGCTGCCAGCCTGCCACACCTGCACGAAATCTTCCGTTCCCGCTGCGCATTACTTCCCACATCCTGCAGCTCGCCAGCTTAGCCTATCACCTGTGCGTCGGTGCACGTCCCAACCCCCATCCTTTTCGGCAGGCATCTGAGCATCATACACCGACGCCTATCCACGACGGGGAGGTTACAAATTTAGCTTTTGCTGGTGCATTTATATTGCAAGGAATCTCGGTAGAGGCTGCTGCCGACACTATCGAGCAGATCACAGAAGCTAGCCATGGCCTCTACATCCTTTCGAGACTCCCTGAATTCGATGGGATGGTCTCGAAGAGATCCCGACATCCCAGTCAACACCGCTTCGACGCCCATACTGTCAAAGCTGCAATCAATCAATCCCTTTGGCAGTGGGGGTTACGTCAGGCTGCCCACCAGCAATGAGGGCCCGGGCGCCCCGTTGCCCGCTCCCAGTCGGAGAGAGGAAGAGGAGGGCTTCTTTGCTCGTACGTCTACAGGACCCGTCCCTCCCTTGAGTCTAACGATAAGCGCTTGTGATGATCCTCAAGTTCCTGCACAGCCGTTATCGTCACATGCCGAAGATCATGCACTCTTCCCAGCTTCATGAAATCAATATTTCGAAGCCGATTTAGTGGCAGGATTTCACTGACACTTCCTCTTGTGTATTAGTGAGCAGGTGGGACAGGCTACTCGTCTTCGGGGCGTGCAATTTAGCTGCCTTGGCTTGCTTCGTCCTCTGCTTCGCCCTGTTTCCTCTCCTCTGGGCGGTGCCGCGAAAGTTTGCAATCTTGTTCGTATACCCTGTCCATATCTTCAACTCTAAGACCCTGGTGAGCCTGATTGCGTTGATTGATTCGCGTCTCGCAACGCCACCGTTCCCTTTCCTCCCCGTTGCGGGTCGCATGAGGCTCGAGGCTCGGAAGAAGCACCGGTCGAGCACAAGTTTCGACTGTCTCAAAGTCATGGTATCTTCAAGCTTACAAATCGTAACTTCGATTACGGGCCGGGTGGCTAACCTTGCTGTGATCTACAAAAGGTGGTCGTTCGGTTCGGTTCTATTCCTGGCCTCATGGGCAGTCTTGATGGGCCCAGTAACATACGCAAAACACCTTCTCTCCACGCCTCGATTACCCTTTTCTGCCGCATACTTCGGTTCCATTGGCTTGACCTTGTACTTTTCAATCGGAGTACGTCCTCTTGCACCCCCTCCTTGACGTGCGCAGAAACCGGGCTTCGTCGTGCCTTACCCTGCGATCATCCAAGATTCTACACGAGATCTAGCCTGCTGACCTCGTGTTCACATGACAGCTTCACAGCACAATCCTCACATTAATGTCAACCATCTGCCAGCTAGTGTCGCTTGTATGGTATCTAGTCAGCTACTTTCCCATGGGAGGCACAGGCCTACGCTTTGGCGCAAGATTCGCCCAGAACAGGATGGCAGCCTGGATGTCAGACTGAACAGTACATGCTATCTTCAAATTACTTATTGTAGCATAATGCGATACGATTGGCAGACGCTTCATCTACGTGCAATGAGATTACCCTGCAGATATTGACCCAAAAGGTTCTGCCATATCGAGCAATTCTCTAGTGATCCCAGTCTTCGGCGCCGTCTCGAAGGCTGCATGATAAGTGGAAGTTGGGAATGAAGAGCCGTTGCGTCTGCATGAAAGGCTTGCTGCACCGCGTGTGGGGCACGACTGTCCATGCCACGACTGCAGTACGTTCTGATTGCACCTCCGTCAGGATGATTGTCTCACCGTAGCGCTTACCGATAGTCAACTTGGACGGATTCCTGCGGATCCGACCAACATTCCTGGTTGAAAATATCTCCCCAGCCACAGTGTTTGCGTTGCTTATCTTGCATCAAGATGGGCATGATCATCACGAGCGAGTCAATGTCTTGCATTGAAACACGGTGCGATTGACCCAAGACTTGGAACTTCGATCACGGAGACCTACCAAATCCTCACTCTTGTCTCTTCTCTGGTCCCAGCACCCCAGAACATTATTCATCCACACATTGATCAAGTTGCATGCACGTCTCTACACAACAGCCGGGAATATCGATATGTTGTCCGTCCGAGCACACAATCCGCCGTCACGCGGACAGCGGATTCCTACATGCCTTTTACTAAGACATCCTGTATACAAACCCTTCCTTAACATTAGCAATCGGCGAAATGGGCCGGACCTGTGCATGGGTTTCTTGCCACTAATCCTGAACTCCCTTGTTACTGATGTCGGTTGCTTGCTTCGACCAGGCGCTCGCCCTCATTCCATTCACGATCGTCCCTATGACTCAGCTACCAGCAAATGACACCCATCTCACCATTAGTTCTAGCCATTCGCCACCCCATTACATTCTTAGCCGCCCCGTAAACGCTCCTGCCTACGCACATTGCACTCATCGCCCCTATTTCCCCTGATGACATCCAGCTCTTGCTGATTACACGACTACGCTAGATTAACCTTCACGGTACTGTGCCGATATGAGAAGTGATATTGGAGGACGGGTACGTATATAGGAACGGTATCGTTCATCTGCTATTTTTCGAACACTCTACGTCCGAGGGGTGGGATCTTGACTCTGACGCTGTTTGCATCCGCCTGGCATAGGAATAAGTGATTGGGTAGTGGGTCAGAAGATTGGGAGGGATATAGAACGAGGATATTGGAGAGTTGGGTCGGGCGAAGGGTGCATATCGATTGGTTGTGGCGTTGGGCTTTGCAAAGGGAGGAGAGGGTTAGGTATAGGGTTAGTCGGATTTCTATATAGATACGGCGATGGTGAAGATAGATTCATTCGTTCGGTTGTGTTTGTTCAGTTCTGCGGCGTTGATGAATGGCGTTTTCTTTTTGAGAAAGGGGGAGAGGTGTGCTGGTTGGGAGGGGGGTTTTTGCTGAAAGATTGTTAGGTGGGTGGTGGGTTTGGGGGATGAGGGATGAGGGTGATGCGGATGAGGGTGGTGGGTTGGTGAAGGGGGATGAGGGGGGATGAGGTGGGATGGTGTGGTGTGGTGTGGTGTGGTTTATGATCACAGGTATCTGATATGTTGTAGATATATATATATACATGCTTACAACGCAAGCAAACAATACTCATCTACTCTATCTCGCTCAGACTCGCTCCATGACGATGAGCAGACCAGCTGGATGATGTGAATGAATGAATGGATGCTGTTCTATCTATGCTATATGTGGGTTATAGGATAGAGGATCATCCAATAGATAGATGAAATATACAGACAGACATCAGCTTCAATGCATCCACCTACTCGTCGATTTGCAAAAAAGGGTCATGAAAACGTACACACATGCTTGCATATAATTTATAACCAAGATGCAATTTTCTCGTTCGACGAGACGGATACCCTACCCTCCCCAACCCCCCTTCCTCCATCCGTCCCAAAAACGCCGGTCATCCACGAAGCTCATTCACCTCCGTGATTCCTCGCATATCTGTAGGAACTTGTAGATACCCTCCAAGCCCTCATAATCCGCACTCGCACTCGCACTTGCACTCGCATTTTTATCGGTGCTATGTGCAGGAGCGAAGGTGGTGTCGTAGGGATCATTGGGTGTGGGAGGGCTATGAATCAAGCTGCCATAGCCGGATGGAGAATTTGTTTTCGGAACGGGTGAGTGTAGTGTGGTGAATGAATGCAGGGAGTCAGGTCTCGATGACGAGAGCATGTGGCGCCAATCGAGTTCCTCGGGTTGGTACCTCTGATGCAGCGGCTTCGTCTCGAAATACTCATAGCCGTTGTCATACTCGCTGACAGCGTCCGTGCCACCACCCACAGGGGCGAAAGGGAATAACAGCGCCATTTCGACATCCGTTTCGTCACTCCACGCCTCGTCTTCCACAACGACGCCGCGAGATATACCTACTTCGTCGCAGAGACGAGTGACGAGATCTGCATCGCAGCCTGGGAAGCGGACGCTGAGTATCGGTCCTGAAGGCGTGGTGGTGAGCGAGATGGGGAGGTCTCCGAATGCGGAGAGCCGGTTGAGATCGGCGAGTATGGCTGCAAGATCTTTCAACGCGCGAGCGAAGTCGGTGGCGAGGTTATCGAGAAGTTTGACGTCGTTTAGGGAGATGAGACTGGCATTCTCCTGACCAGCGGAAGAGAAAGATGGGGATAGAGCAGTGATGGTTGGGCTCAGCTTGAATTCGAGAGTGGTGCCCCGGGTCATCGTCGCACATGGACTTTCCCATTGCGTATACACAGCATCCTCTGTCTGGGTTGCAGCACGGAAGCGCTTCTCTCCAGTTATAGGATCGACACCATCGAATCTCGCCTTTCCACCTCCGATGAAGAAAGCACGAATGCCGGCACTGACATTCTGGATCACTTGCGCTTGTGCTCCAGAGGTATGGGAGAAATGTCGAGTGCCCGCCCCACTGAGACCGTAGCCGCCTGCTGAGCGGGGTAAAACACCGCCGGTGAGGTTCGGTCGTAGAGTGGAGGCGAACGGAGCGGCACCGCGTTGGGAGATGGCTCTGCTGGTTTTTGACACGGGAAACTCAGAGCGATTGTAGCGGACTCGACTGGATGTTTTAGCAGAAGAAGTGAACGGACGGTTGGTGGTTGAAAAGCCGCGATTGTTGTTGGAGCGAATCTGTTTGAGATAGGCTAGGGGGTGGACAGGTTGGTTCTGAGCGTAGATGCGGACCGGTTGTAGCGAGCTTTGGCCTGTCGATGTCGTTGTCTGGGAGAATTTCGATTTGATGATCGTTTTGGTTTGCGAAATGCCAAACCTATCGCGATTCTTGTCAGCCTACGTTTCCACGTCGTATGTCACTACCGGTGTTGTTGTCTTACTTGACAATCCTCAAGATCTTTGGTATCAAGAGGTGCCCACTTGACGGCGCCATCTTGTCGCGGTGTGGTCAAATCTGAAGTGTTGTTGCAAGGAGTGAGGCGACTGCACAGGATGACGATGGGGTTTCGACTCAGCCACTCAGCCTCCTTCTATTCTAACCACATCCGGCCGATGCGCCACGCCTGAATCCCGGGTACTCTGGTATGCGGAAGTAAGAATAAACAATTGGGCTCAAGACATTTTTGGGATTTATTGCAATTGAGTATTTCTTTGTTTATGTCCATACACCGAGCTTGTTATTCTATCACTTGAGCGGCACTATTCGCCAAACCTGTAGCCGGTGCCATTGCCGATACACAGGTATGATAGATTAGTGGGAAGCAAGCGTCCTTGTCCTGACATGGCTTTTGTGCTAATGAAGAAGATCGAGAAGTAAAGCATGCCATGTCTTTCACAAGACGATCAGCGCCGTAGATTGGCGAAGTCCCGTTCATGGAGATGATCGTGACATCAGTACCAACTGATCGAGGCAATAAGAGTATCTATCACTGGAATGAGATTCTCAAGAGAAGGAAGAGAACATCCGTTGCTAACATCTCTGGGTCATAAATTGGGAGCACGCTGGTGGGTATGCTCCTGAACGCCTGGTGATTCCATGCATATGCCAGCCATGCAACGCCCGTGTCAAATTTTCAATTCAGTAAAGAAATTTTAGCCGAGTGAGTAACCCGGTAGAATGCGAGATTTGTCCGAGATTGGTGCCACTGTCCTTGCAACATTGATAGTCGAAACGTGCCGCGGCCACCTGGGATGCCAACGGTAATGTACAGAGGTGTCTGAGGATTTCAATCTCAACGCTCCAGCTCGGCCTTAAGGTCTGCATCGACGAATTTTGTGAGCTTTGAACGATTCCTCATATTGAAAGCTCCGTTCCTCCACACCGCTCTCAATTTGGTGAAAGTTGGTCTCTCGTTGAGAGAGCTCTCCATTTTCACAATATCAACAAAGTCGCGAGCGATGGTGTCGTCTGATATGGCTTTCTGACTTAGGATGGACTCATCATAGAATCGTATTAGGCTACGCATCCCAGTCTGGGAGTCTCGCTGGGTAGCATCCTCCAACGCCAGTCGATGAAACTCCTTGTACATACCGGCATTGAAGTTGCGAATGAGGAAGTGTGACCAGAACTGATAGAGGCTCTGCATGTTGTTGTGGTCTTTACCGGTCCCTGATTGATCTCTTTGCCGTAGCGCATCCTGACGAAAGTCATGGTAAGACTCATGGACACAATCGTGAGGAACAAGATTGAGAGGGTCAACAGAGTCTTGTCGGTCCTTGATCCAAAGCACTGGTGGTGATACGTTATTCTCCATCTGACGAGGGGAGCCTACTGGAAAAGGACTTCGAGACCTCTGCGCATTGTTCACCTCCGTACTGTAGATTATCAGCAAATTAATCGTGGGACAGGTTTGACTCGGCCTTACCTCTCGGAAGCATCTCCATTTCCCACGGGCCTTGACTGACGCTCTGCAGATTTTGAGAGCTCCGCGTGTATTGACCTGCCGTCTATTGATCCGTTGGAAAAGGTACGAGATGATGAAGAATGAAAAGGCGGAGGCATGGAAGCTGCAGCATTCATCGGCTTCCGCACCAGTATATGTAGATTTTCAACCTGCGCATCAGTGAAGACGCTAGTGCTTTGTGAATGAGCGTCTGGCGTAGAAGGGTTACGGCGGTTATCCGAGCGCACCGAAGGAGAGAATTCTGATACCGCTGCTGATAGTGGAGTTCGCGTCACTGAAGCATCAAGTGTATTCCAACCCGCCGTAGGATGTCCTTGGTCGGAAGAAGGCGTTACGCCATTCAAGGAATGGTATTGAATGCCCATTGGATTGCCTAGAGCATTAGGCCGAGGCGAAAGGGACTGCCGATCTTCGAAAGTTGGAATATAATTAGTCGAGTGAGGATACTGTGGAGGAGCTTGCAGTGATGGTCCAACATTCTGAGCCGAGGCATCACGGTCATTCATTTTCAAAATCCACTGTTGCCAGCCTTCTCGTGCTCGTACACGATCGACTCCTTCAACATGGACATACTCGATGGTCTGAGAGTGAAGACAAGCCTGGCGAATGAGGTCCATGTCGCTCGTAAGCTGTTTAATGCGATTGAACTTCGCCAACAATTCCAGGAAAACGAATCCTTGAGAGTCCATGTGTTTTCGAAGGTACAAGTCCTTACAGAGATTCTCAACTGAGAAATAGTAGTTCCTGCAGAGTGTCAGAGATGGGAACACACAAAGCCAGATACGAACTTACATCTGCAGGTTGACCATGCCAAACACCGACGGTTGCTCCCCGTAGGAGTTGAATGGCATAGCACTCATAGCGCCCTGATGGGCGGGCAAATAGCTATACTCATTCGCCAATTCGGTCTGGAGATTTGGAAGGTTTGGGGGCCCGCCGTGATGCCCATTAGAGAATCTACCGTACGGAGTAGATTGCGGTATAGATTGTGATCGAGAGTTAGTGCGGTAATGTCTGTTCTGATGATGAGGTGGCTGATAGGAGCCTGAACTTTGAGGTAGTAACCGCTCATGGTTCGAGTGCGGCTTCGAGGGAGAGGCCGACGGCGGCTGGTACTGGGATGCATAGCCATTGTTGTAGCTATGTCCGTTCAAAGGATTGGAGTTGAAAAAGCTGTGATTGCCTCCGCCTCTACCACGATAACTTCCACGTCCACGATCTGACCGTTGCTCGCCGCGCTCACGGGTTGGATAATTTCCTTGCAAATCTCTCGAGGGATCTAGTAGTCTACTTGACCCTTCATTCCGTCGCTCGGGTTCACTAGCCTTGAGCTGCGCACTGGCATCTTTGAAGACCGCCTGATCTTTCTTCTCTTCGTTAACCATATTTGAAACAATGTTCGAATTCCAGGACGGCTCATTGGTTTGGCCACCATCAGAATTGTGAACCGTATGTGAATCTCCGCTCATTACTCTAGCAAACGGTCTACGAGCCGTATTCGAAGCACTCCCGTTCGTTATAGGTGTCTTTGGTGTTACATCTTCCCAGTCTTTCTGCTTGTCTGCGCCCGTAGAGATTTCAGTCTTACGCTGTTCTCGTGGAGTGGTAGGGCCGGCACTGGAGGCTCTCTTTGGCTTCGATGTGGATGGCGTTGGTGCGGATGAAGCCACACCGGCCCTACCTCGCTCTTGCCCGGATATGGTCGACATCTGGCCGTTGACGACCCCCGTGACGGAAGATCTCTCTGCATTATTGCCAGTGCTAGTCATGTTTCGTCCACGAGTTTCACCATCTCGTCCTCCACGGGGTGCGCCTCTCCCACCCCTTCTGGCCGGTGGCAATGGCGTGTTAAATACAGCTGTGGGAACATACGGAACTGGGACCCACTTCTCCTTTCCATGGGGCTTTGGTGTTTGTGGTATGTCTTTCTCGGACTTTTCCACTCGATCTTGGCCTTTCTTCCTTCCATCCAATCCAGCGCTGTCTGGCGTAGGCCAGGAGATTGCGTCTCCAGGTGGGGGTGGCGGAGCCATAGGTGCTGGAGCTGCCTTTTCAGCAGTTTCACTTGGTCTACTGCCTTCCTTGCCAGCGCCTAACGTGGATCGATCTTCCGTTGATCCTGGAGCAGTCTTAGACTTCTTCCTACTATCCTGTTTCCTTGTTTCTATAATGGTCTCGCCATTTTTGGCAAAGCCACTTGTTCCTCCAGACCCATTTGTAGGGTTTACGGGTTTTGGCGGCTGGATCGTGGTGGGTACCTTGGACTTGGCCTTCTCTGAGCGTTGGGTCCAGAAATTGACTGGCGGTGGTGGCGCCTCCTTCAGTGTCGGCACGTGGACTGAAACTTCCTCGTCCCAAGAAGAAGCGGGGATATCCTGCTCTTTCTCACCAGCAACCTTCTCTGTAGTTTTACTGCCATTCTGAGAGGTCTGAGACTGCTTATCAGAAGTAGAATCAGAAGACCCGTTCACCGTAGAGAACAAATCCTCTTCCTTGGGCAGTGTCGATGTTGACGTGGAGCCATATTCAGGAGATGATGGCGTAGAGGCAACGGGTTGTGACTGCCCAGAAACAGCAGGCTTTTCTGGATCCGATTCCGCAATGGTAAAATCTTTAGTGCGGCCAATCAGACTTGGGTGTTCATCTTCACCGCCTTCAAAATTCTTTCCTTGCGGTGTACGGCCTTCACTTGCTGTACGTTTTGTAGATGTTACACTCGGGTTAGCGATCGGATTCCTCATCTCAGAAGATGATGCTCTCTTGCCATCCGCCTCTGCGCTATCAGAGCGAGCCTTGCCAGCCGGCAACGGCGAAGGCACAGATGGGGATCGGCCTTTTGCAGCCTGAGCATACGAGAATGCTGGGATAGGCTGCGGCATCCCCCCATATGGCTTTTGTGTGGCGGCAGACATTGAATCTGCCTGCTGGTGTTGCGAAAGGTCAGTAGGTGCAACTTCTGCTGCCATGATGAGAGTACAATGTACTGCTAACGGCGACGGTGTGATGTTGACCACGCTTCCAAGAACCACCTGAGTCGACCAGGGCGTGTTGCTTCCTCCGCCAGCACCCTTCTCCGCCAGGCCCTACCAGCCTTTATTCCTTCAACAACACTCAGTGACCTATTTGTAGATATGCTTGTTTGGCAGAGCGATAGAACTTGCAGAACTATATGTTTGGAGAGTAGTCTTCAGTAGCTGATATCGAAGGGGATGAAGGCGCTCCTCAGATGTAATGTAGCGACAACCGCTTGGCCGGATAATTTTCTGACAGCTGAACCTGGTGGCGGATTTTGGGTGACTTCTGGTGTCAGGATAGAAGGTCGGTCCGGTAAGTGTAACCTTCGAAAACTTATTGCCACGGCAAGTGATGGCCGAGCTCCAACACAGTGCACAATATCCGCACTCTTGAGGTCGCGATCACCAATCGGAGGGTACCCTGCCGGAAGGATTGCGTAAGTTCAGACGTTGTAATAGGAACATACAGCTGTACCCTATCATGTGAGGGAAATCAGATCGTAGTAAGTGTGAATCGGAAGATTTCGTGAGATGTAATCTGAGTCGAAGATGAAAAACAAAAACCGCGGCACATTGTAACCGGCTGCAGCTCAGGGCTTGCTTTGAGAGTCTATTGGCCGATTGAAGACTAGAAGATGGGTAGACTTACTTAAAATGTCAGACTGATTTTTCACTGTCAGTCGATGTTATGCGGAGCTCATTAGGCCACTTGCGGAGGCCTCACAAGATACGTTATACCTCGTCGCCGGCGTAGAGGAAAGCTAGTCGGGCCCCAATCACCACAAGAACAGCGGTTACCGTCGTCCTGATTTAGGCGGCGGTCGGACAAGAATTCTTGTGGGTAGTCGTGGAAAGAAGTAAGGCGGAGAACCTCGAGGTTTTCGTGGTTGTAATATGGGCTAGGCAAACTTTGACTGTGGCCGCGACTGACGCAGAGCGAGCGGCATTTCTCGCACCATTTACCCGAGACTGTCCCTGTTCGTTTACAACTACTTTACTTTTTGTTACTCTTCACTGTGTATATCGATCATCTAGGATGAATATTTGGGATAAATCCCGAATCGCTCGGTTTTATAGATTCGAGCTTGGCTCTTATCAATGAAGGGTTTTGTTCTCGAGGGTTTTAACTTTCGAAATGATGCGACACTGCCGTCACACGTAACAATAATCGAAGGAAACAAACGACATTGTGGATATCGTCCCTCAACTCCTAATTATGCCATTGCCCAGTCGACCATGCATTCGTAGTAACAGCTCAACCCATTTGACTCGCTCGCAGGTACCTTGTGAAACTATGATCATCCGAGGACGAACCCGGACCGCCTTCTTGCGTCAAAGCCTGCTTATATCGATCTGCAAGCTCATTATCTGTCTTGCTATCGTCGTCATCATCGGCTCCGTCCTCCTCGGGCTCGACCATTTGCGCTGTGGGCTCAGGATCAGAATCGTCCTCTAGGTCGCTGAGCGTGTCAGTGTGCTGTCTCTGTGCTGGCTTTCCTTCTCTCGAAGCCCCCGAGGGGTTTCTCAAGTCGGAAACGTTCATGTCTTTCATTAGCTTTCCGAGATCTTTTTCTCTTCTCCCTTCTTTTTCTCGCTGCCTCTCTTCCCTTCGCTTCTCGAGCTCCGGTCTATAGTCGTTTTCGAATTCTTCCGCTTTCTGACTTACCGCTCTGAAGAAATCGTCGATCCCTTTGCCAGTCATCGAACTCACGCCTACCACACTCAGGTGTCGATAAAATTCCTCGAGCATTAGGCTCATGCTGTTAAGAAGCGAACCCATGTATCCACTACCACCTCCCGCTCCTCCAGCACTACCTTCGAAGCCACCAAAGCTGCCATTGTCTTCCTCCATTTTCAAGGCCTCTTGAAAGGCTTCGAAATCAGTCATCCATTCTTTAGCAAACTCAGCATCTCTCACATCCGTTTTGTTGAAAACTAAAATCATGGGAAGCTTTGTCTTGTAGAGTATACTACAAGCGTAGAGCATGTTGCTCATAAAAGTGCTTGTAGAGCTTGTTCGTGGGGTATCGATGATGTACGCGATGACAGTAGGAAATGAAGACGCAAGCGAGTCAAGTAGAATGCTACCAGAAGCGCTCCAGACGAAGACTTCAATTTGGCCGGGTGTATCAACAATTATGTTTTTGATTGGCCTGGCCTTGGGAGCGTCTGTATTGGGGGCTGTACGCTTCTCCAAGATATTGATGATTTGATCTATTTTTGTAGCGAATATATTCAGAGATGTAAGAATTCCACCATTAGGCCCTAGATTGTATTCCCGCATGACCTCCTTGTAGTTGAGCGAATCCCGGATATCAATGTTACACTCGAACGGTACAGTACGGACTGCCGGATCTAGGTTGATGACATAGGGAGGTTCGCGCTTCGAGTGTAGATGTGAGTTTATTCTCTGCATGAAAGTTGTCTTCCCCGAACCTACACATATTTGCACCTTTAGTTTCGTCGATGGAAAGGAAAAGGTCTTGACTCACCAGCCATACCGACGCAGACAATAGCTACTGGCGCTTTGGCTGCCATCCTGAGACTCAAACAATCCTTCGTCCGGTCTCGATATGGTCTCAATACACTCAATAATTCCAATCTTTGAAAATCACAAGTTACTGACTGGATTTGAAACAAGCTTGGCCTGACAAGGCGGCTTTAGTTCCGCACCCCCAAGCCGGATAAAGTAATATCACACCTCTGCCGCCGTTGGTCATGAATTATGACTCTAGAAGAGTTTGAGAATTCGCTGGTAGAGGATAGGAGGAGTGAAAAGGAACCAGGGGCTCTTCATGGCGTTGAGGGAAGAAGGAGGCATCACAAACATCATGACCAGCATGAAAATGGAGCAAACCGTCATAGGCACAAGCGAAGACGGCATTCCAGAGATGACCTTGATAGAGGCTCCGACGGCCGTAAGAAGAAGCAAGTCCGCTCAAGAGAAGGGAAGGAGGAGAATGATTGTCCTACTTCCATTTCAGCGAAAGGCGTCTCCCATGGGTTGAGCTCCAATAAGCAATTGCACAGAGACTCTTGGATGGAGGAGAAATCCGCACCGGATGTCAATTACATACAACATGGTAGCCGTTCCCCGATCAAATTGACAACATCTAGATCCTCCAAGACTGATTTCCAGCCTAAAATCCACGAAATGGAACTGAACCCACATCATCTGCAAGATATGCCCAAAGGATTAGAGGTGCCTATAGAGATTGGCCAAGAGCCTTCAGAAAACGAGGTCGACTATTGTTTTGGGGATGCGGGAGCTCAGTGGCGAATGACCAAACTCATGGGTGTCTACAGACGAGCCGAAGAGACTGGCAGGTCTGTGGATGATGTGGCTGTCGATCAATACGGAGATCTCCAGGGCTTTGATGATGCACGAGAGGAGCAGACCGAGCTTGATCGAAGGGACACCTACGGGAATAGCTATATAGGCAAGGAAAAGCCAAGCGGCGAGCTCTTTAAGGACCGGCAACTGAATACAGGCTTACAAACGGACCACACTCCCTCCAATGACGGAGGAAATGAAACACGGGAGTTGCCTCAGATGCTTGATACGAGAGAGTTAGATACAAATACGGTGCCAATGGATCAAACTGCGCTAAATAGATTAAAGGCCCAAATGCTCAAGGCCAAAGTTCGAGGATCTTCCAATGCTACGAGCCTTGAAACAGCGTACGATAGCGCTATGGCCAGCATCACCAACCACAAGCAACCTGATGTGATCCTTCTCAGTACCATGGAAAACAGGATGCTGGCTGGATCACGACAAGGAGAGGTCACAAGCATCGATAACATACGGGGCCGAGAACGAGGGCTTGTGCGAGAGAATGAAGACATGAGTATTGAGGATATGGTAAAACAAGAACGAAGGAATCGCCATCAGGCCGGTGGGGATGGTCAACAATTTGCTGAAAGTATTGCAAAAGATGCCAAATTTGACAACAACCTTGACTACATGGACGAAAACGCCAACAAGCTGGCGAAGCGTGTTCAAAAGTCGGAGATCAATCTAAAGAACATCGCAGTATCCGAATTCCAGAAGATGAACAGAATATTGGATACTTGCCCACTTTGCCATCATGAAGATACAGACACCCCTCCCGTTGCACCAATAGTATCTTTAGCCACCAGAGCGTATCTCACTCTTCCCACAGAACCCGAGATCAGTGATGGAGGTGCTTGCATCATACCTGTGCAGCATCGAGGTAATCTTCTCGAGTGCGATGACGACGAGTGGGAAGAAATCAGGGTTCGTTCCCTGCATGGCCTCCTCTTGCAACTTCCTAATTTGTGTGTAGAACTTTATGAAAAGCCTTATACGCATGTATCATGACCAAGGGAGAGACGTGATCTTTTATGAAAACGCAGCCGCTCCACAGCGGAAGAAGCACGCTGGTATGGAGGTTGTGCCACTTCCATATAGCCTCGGAGGGACTGCTCCAGCTTTCTTCAAAGAAGCCATTTTGACTGCCGACGAGGAGTGGACCCAGCACAAGAAGATCATTGATACCCTTTCGAAAGCGAAGCAAGGTCTAGGTAAGCTAGCTTTTCGTCGTACGTTGGCTAAGGAGATGCCCTACTTCCATGTCTGGTTTGAAATAGACGGCGGGCTCGGTCATATTGTTGAAGATTCCAATCGGTGGCCCAAGGGCGACTTATTTGCAAGAGAAATCATTGGAGGTATGTTGGATAAAGGGATAGATGTCATTAAGAGGCAAGGCCGGTGGAGCAAGGGTGGTGATAGAAGAGTTGAGGTTTTCCGTAAAGGATGGAGAAAGTTCGACTGGACAAGGGTTTTGACAGATGTTTAGAACGACCAAGTTCGTCAACCGTTCCGATGCTGCTGCTGCTGCTGTCCCGGAAGTGTGGGTAGAGAGCTACGTATGTCCAGGAAGACTTCCACTCATGACGGTCCTGGCTCAAAACGGCGAGCTCGTTCGGACCACGAATCGGACACTGCTCGTATGGAGCACAGCGATGTTCACTGTAAGTGTCAGCACAAACGGCACGATTGGACCCAACCTAATGCGGTCACAGCTGTTTAAGTGCGCTCAAAGCTTTTCACTATATAGCATATGTACGAGCGTTTCCAAAGCTTAGCATGGCTACCTATCGCCCTGGCTTTTTGGAATGAAAGACACCATAGCGGGGCTTCAGCTAGGACTAGATGTCCAAATCCCACATCGACCATATGACCATGATACAAACTTACCTAGAGGCTTTACTCAATGATTGGGAAAAATCTCCCGCATGAACAGCTAGCGGTCAATTTCAGGACTTTCCATGACCAGAAAACAAACCCTGGATTCGTCTAGATTTATGTCTGAGATTCACAACGCTGGGAAATCCGTTTCGATGAATCATGATTTTGGACCTGGAATTGTAGTAAGTCGTACTCTTGAAAAGGTCGACGCGGCTCGCTTGTCGAAAAGAAGGGTCTCACAAGACTATGAAGCCCCAACACATCTGTCACTGTCTCGACATAACACCAATCCTCCTTATACTTCCAATTATATGCACGATTGCGTATGGAGAGGCATTACTATAGGCAAAAGCTGTGGTGGATATTCTCGCGTGAATTTGCACAAATTTGGCGTGTATTCCAGAGCTTTCCCATACAACTGCATGGGAGCAAAGCGGTTTACTTAACCATGTCCGTATCCCGCTTGACTACCAATCCCAGCAACACTGCCCTGGCAGGCTTATTGTAGCAGGCGGTTTGCCATAGAATACATCAGTTGTGTCCACAACGATTGTCTCGTACCAATAAAAACCACACGACGAGCTTACTCACTACGCTCTATCTTGACCTTTCAGTTTACGTGTTATGATGTGTAGTAGGATAAGTGGATTCATGACTCTACATATGAGTATTGGTTTCTGGATTTCCTATCCTCAAGCGAAGTTTGGATAGGAGTGCGGCTCAAGAGCAACTCAGGTGGCGTGGGCCTGCGCTATTCGCAGAGGACGCCAGACGCCTAAAGGACTCTCAATTGCAATTGCAATAGTAAGCATGGCGGTTTCGAGATACAAGCCTACAATAAATATACCAAATCTTGGAGGTTTAACCAGCATTATCAGTCAGCAAGGCGGCAAGTGGAAGGCCCTTTTGCGCGTGCTAGCGCTTCGAGGCGGTGCAATATTCCTACGGTAAGGTATGTGCTCCATATTCCCGGGTAAGATCCCCCGCAAACATCCCTACCACGCGGGTAGCAAAATAATTCGGACACTTCTAGCTGAGATCCACCGCGTGCCTACTTAAACTATGTAGCATTGCTACCACATGGTATTTGAATCTCAGCATTGTGTATTCGGCTTGGTCTTAAGATTACCACGTAGTAAATACGTAGATCACATGCGCTATATTCGTCGATGGGTCGTTGGGCTTGTCAGATGTGCTTATCCTTTCCGAGGCCTCTATGAATCTGTTTTTCGATCCCTGACTTGTCAGCGTATTGTATCAAGTATTGAATATCCACAACCTAGGACCTCAGCTTCACAACAGGCAGGATGCTAGAATGTAAGCTACGTAAGAGGACGATGAACGAAAGATTCGTGAAGCTATTCTCTGCAAATATGAAGCTGGCAAACGCGTTGCTATCGGAAATTTGAAAATCAAGTCGGCCACACTAAACCATTCCCGATGCTACAGACTTGCGACCCACCACCGAGCAACGGACGGTGTTCATCCTGAGGTCACGCCAACTTGGCAATCCTAGGAAGCCCCAGAGTAATTGTGTGCAGCCCGTATGCCCGAGCTGAGCTTTCAAGTTGCTCTATTGAAGCCTCAATATCTACCTGCTCAAATTCCCTCCCAACCATGACAAGTCAGTACAGCTATCCTCCACCGGACGGGCAAGGGAATTCTCCAACTGGCTCGATAATGGCTCTTCCTTCTCTCAACCTGCCTCCCATACGAAATCTAGATGGTTCGCAGCAGCCACAGCCTCCACAGCAGCAAGGTGCACAAGCAACCATGGTCTCCGCAATGCCACCAGCGATGAACCAATACTACGGTCAACAAGGAGGTCAGCCGTTTCAACCTACTTCAGATCCAAACGCGCCTCAGCGATGGCCAATACCACCCGATGGTAGGGTCATGTCCGGCGGTCGCCACAAAAAGGAGATCAAGCGGAGAACGAAAACCGGGTGTCTGACGTGTCGCAAGCGCCGAATCAAGGTATGCGAATGGCGCCCACATCATGCGTGCAGCACATCAACGACTTGACGTTTCTCTTTCGAAGGGTTGTAGTTGTTCGCTCAACGTTCTACCGAGTCCTTTTCTTGGTCCGCGATTAGCGACCGTGTCAAGCGAGCTCTTCATTTTGGCGAGTCCTGTGCTTGATGTCAAATCCATCTTGCTTCAATCCTCAACACCAAGCCCACGACCACAATTGCTGACGTATGACGCCTGACTGTCTAGTGCGACGAAGCGCATCCAGCTTGTCGGAATTGTCAAAAGAGCAAAAGAGAGTGTTTGGGCTACGATCCAATATTTAAAGCACAGCCAGGACCTACCGCCATTCAGCCTGCTATCAGTGGTGCTCCCCCTCTGCAGCCTGGCTCGGCCAACACATCACCCTATCCACCCCCACCACCGGGTTACATGCACGCGGGCACTCACGGATACCCCCAAGTGGGAACAAATTCGGAAAATTCTACGGCAGAATCGTACGACTACAGTACTGCCATCGATCCATCATTAGAAGGAGGAGGGGTAGGATCAATGCAGGATAACAAAGGCGCTTTGGTTACTGGCACTTCTTATGCGCAAGATGGACCAGAACAGCATGGGCCCCGAGGTTGCCAAATCTAAACGAATTGTCGCTCGCTCAAATCAGCTAATCTATTCCTAGCAGCAAAGCGAACGAAGATCGAAGAGCTGCTTTGTCTAAGAGGCATCCCACCCCCACCTCCCGCCCCACCGTCTCAGCTCCCTACTGCTACGAGAGAAGAGCTGAAGCATATATGGATCACTGTCTACGCCCCGGCAATCGATAAATTCTTGGAGACGAGATGGTTCGTGCTGAGAGGCTTACACTACTTGATGGCAAATGATCGACTGTGTGACCAGTTCGCAACCCTCCTTACAAGATTTACCATGGCTCCTAATCCTTCGGATCCCTATGCCCACCAGCAATATTACATTACACAAAGCTTGGAGGCCACGATCATCTGGTCGATGATGGGACTATGTCGTCGAGTCGCGAGTACGCCGAAAGCCGAGCTTGGCGAGGCTGATGATCCAGATGTCAAAGATGGAGTCCTTGACGCGGCAAAACGGCTGGAGGTTTTCGAAGCCTTGGTGACAGGCGAGTACCTGGAGTCCGACTCAGCGCTCATCGAGCCGAGCTCAGAGATCAGTGGCAATGGCACGCCACTTATCAATCAGCTGAAATCCCGAGAACGCGAATTCTGGCGATTCGTGCAAACCTTCCTCACTATCCGAGACGATGAAGCCAGCGCCGCGAAAGAAATTGACGACACGTTAGGGAAATGCCGCAACCGACTGGACGGTCGCGAGAATAGGGACGTTGTCTATTCGATCATCATCGCTCGACATGTGGGTGCGCGGGTGGCTGAATTTCCTCACAATTTGCAACAGCCAGAGAGTGATGATGAGAAGGATAATCGGAATAAGCTGGTTGTAGCGAAAAGATTCATCGAGGATCAGATGGAGAGAGGGACAAATCAAGTGGTGCAGAGAATGTGTGGCATGGCTGCTAAAAGCTGGGGTCTTAAGCGTTGAGCCATTATCGATTTCGGCAGTGAGCGCGGCGTTTACATGGGTTTGTATGGCATCTTTACCGCCCATAAGGCGCAGTCGCATTTACGTTGGGTGGAGTACCTAGGATCACATGGACGGGTGGCTAACAGGCCAGTTCCACTAACATAGCATGCCTGGTCACGATTGCAGATGTGTGTATGATACGAATTCGATAGCTCAGAACTTGCACTTCGTGTAGGATAATGATCAAGATTTATTAATGTGTCACTCCTACGACCAAAATTTGAGCTCGTGAGGGTTCAATCGTGAAGCATTCGGGGCATCAAGATCGCCTGATATTTGGCATTGTGAGATAATGTAATTGCTGAGATTTTGAAAAGGCCAGTCTATCTGTATGCTGTATGGAATGTTCAGTAACAGGCGTGCAGGCAAACAAATCCCTAGCGCCGTTACGGATCACACTAGAAGGGTTCCCCCTTATAGTACACACCTAGATATGGTCCACCCTTATTATTCTCATAACTGAAGACTTTAAGAACTTACTTTCGCCTATGAAGCTAAAGCCCTCTTAACATTAACTACTTCTTGTCACAGATTTTTTCCTACAAAAGGTCGGGTCACCGAGTTATAAGAGCATAAAACTCAGGCCCTAAAGTACCCTAGAGCTCAGCCCCGGAGTACGGAGACCTTTCATCCGTGCGACTAACCAGTTGGGGTTTGGACCATATCTAGGTAGGTGTGGACCATAAGGGGGTGAACCTAGTACCTATCGATCCCGCACTCCCGCCACTATCACTGAGCTATCTCCCTCCAAGATAGCCCGCGAAACTCAATGCATTGGAACGTCACTGCTGTTTCCGTAATGTCTCAATCACGGATACACCAATTTTTCGTCCATTCACAAGGCATTCTTTATAGCCATGTCATCCAGCTCGAAGCCTAAGATACTCTTACTTGGTGACATAGAGCAGTACATACCCTTTTCGACAATACACCTTTCCCCTCGTTCACTACAGGTCATATATAGGAAATACAAGACCAAACTAATCTTTCTATCGTCCGTAGTCAGCAAGCCCGTGACTCCTGGTCCTCTCTCTCTTCCCTAGGCGAACTCATAACTCCCGAATCCCAAAACCGCGATGAGTTCCTAAAGGAATGCCAGAGCGGCCGCTTCAATGGCGTCAAAGCCGCCTACAGAGCCTTCGACAGCATTAGTATTACAGGCAGAATCGAGGGCGAGGTTTGTGAAGAGTTGGGGAAAGCCGGATTAAAGTTTCTGGCCCATAACGGCGCCGGATATGATCAGTGCAATATCGCGGACTGCACGAAAACCGGGATTCGTGTCTCGAATGTCCCTACAGCCGTGGACGCTGCTACGGCAGATACGGCGCTGTTCCTCATGCTTGGAGCACTAAGGGGATTTAACCTTCCCCTAACGAATCTGAGGAAGGGTGAATTTAGGGGTAAGACTCCACCGCCGTTAGGTCATGACCCGGAAGGGAAGTTGCTTGGGATATTAGGGATGGGTGGCATTGGGAGAGATCTGAAGAAGAAGGCCGAGGCCTTGGGAATGAAAGTGCAGTACCATAATAGGAACGACTTGAATGAGGAGATGAGTGGAGGGGCAAAATATGTGGGATTTGAAGAATTGTTGGAGACGAGCGACGTTATCAGTTTGAATGTGCCACTGAATGTAAGTTTTCCCTTGTTAACCTCACATTGTAAGTTTGGTGTATTAGTCGAAGTGAAGCCACTTCCACCGGCACATTGAACACCCTGATACCGTGCTAATAAGAATCCCGCAGAAATCTACGCACCACATGATTTCCACTCCACAATTTGAGAAAATGAAAGACTCCGTCGTCATTGTTAATACGGCTCGCGGTGCCGTACTCGATGAGGCAGCCCTTGTGAAAGCTCTTTCGGAGGGTAAAGTCTCTTCTGCCGGCCTTGATGTCTACGAAGAAGAGCCGAAAATTCATCAAGGCTTGATCGACAACCCCTCTGTGCTCTTACTACCGCATGTAGGGACCTCAACGGTGGAGACACAGATCAAGATGGAGGTAAGTCTGTATCTTTGAATTTATCGTGAAGCATTAGTGACTAAAAATTTGTTTTCTATCATCTTATTCATTTAATGACTTCATTCTTCAATGGGAGATTGCTGATTTGGACCCATATCTAGCTATGGAACATCGATAATATCCGAAATGCACTTGAGACAGGAAAGCTGAAGAGCCCAGTCCCGGAGCAAAAGGACATGGATTGAAGCGTGCATGGAATTCCTCTTCCTTCACTAAAAGCTTGCGGAGATCTTGCTGGTTCATGAGCGTGCATGGTGATCTTCAATAAATAAAATTGCAGCAAATACGTATTGGCTGTGTGTCGAGCACATACCCAGCGACGAACTGGTCACATCTGGCGGTACCATGAGATCAGTGGCTACTGGAAAGTCAGTAAGATCATAGGAGAAGTGGCTCTTCTTCCTAAAGTACTACGCCTCTTAAGCAAATGAAGTCTAATTCGCTTTCAGTTTGGATGACCTTCGTCAACGCTGATAGCACAATTTTTGACATGAGTCTTCTTTTTGGGCTCGAACCTGTTTATGTTCCAAAACTGAGTTATGTAGCAATCTCTATTCAAGACGATAAAGTGTGAGCACGCAGTGCCGACTGCGGAGAGCCAAGAGATGTGCGCAATGAGCCACCCGTCAAGCTTACTAAGAGGTAGCCAGATTGGTTCTAGCCGCCGCAGCAAACGGCCGCAGGAGGCTGGCACGTGACGATTTTGGCCACTATCCGGCAAATATTTCCTATCCGGTCTATCTCTTGCAACGTCCAGATGGAAAACAGATCCACAACTTCGTCGAAGATGTCTTTTACACGATATTCACAGCACTGTGAGGATGTCCGCAATATTATCGGCGGACGATCTCAACGACTTTATATCACCGGGTGTAGCATGTATCAAGCCTGTCGAAACATTACCTAAACAAGTCCCACCAGAATTGAATGTGAGTCAATCCTCTGAGCTGCACTGCTCTACTTGCTGACAATCATACACAGGCTTACGAAGTCACCACAGAAGACAAACTGCAGAAAGAGACTGCCCCACCTGCGCAGATATCCCTGACTGATTGTCTCGCCTGCTCAGGGTGTGTTACATCTGCAGAAGCAGTCCTTGTGTCTCTTCAATCTCATTCCGAAGTTCTCAGCGCTCTAGATTCCAGACCGTCAATCGATCTCCTAAATCTAGAGCACGGTCTCGTCACCCCCAGCCACGATGGAAAACTTTTTGTCGCCAGTGTCAGCCCACAAATACGAGCGAGCTTGGCAGCTACCTATGGTGTTTCTGAGGCAGAGGCAGGATGGATGATTGACCAATTGTTAAGCGGGCCGAAAGGTTTAGCGTCAGGGGGAAAACACGGCAATGCTTTTGCCTGGACTGTGGACACCAATGCTATGAGAGAAGCAAGTCTGATCCTGGGATGGGAAGAGGTGAATCAATCATGGCGGAGCCAGGACCTGCAAACAGATACTTATTACGGTCCAAGCTCGACTCCCATACCCAAGAGACCCATACTCAGCTCGGCATGTCCAGGCTGGATCTGTTATGCGGAAAAATCACATCCGCATGTCCTACCACATCTTTCCCATCTCAAATCACCTCAAGCTCTTACCGGCACTCTCCTAAAGACGATCCTTAGCAAGACTCTCAACATAAGATCAGATCAAATATGGCACTTGTCTATAATGCCTTGCTTTGACAAAAAGCTTGAGGCCTCGCGAGAAGAGCTCACGGACATCTACTGGCGTCCTTCATCCACCGACCCTCCTCCCGCGCAACCAGTCCGCGATGTAGATTGCGTTATCACGGCTCGGGAACTCATCATGCTAGCTGATACCCGAGGCATCAGCTTTCCCAATCTACCGCGTGAGCGCCTGCCACCACAAGTTCCATTTCCTGACTCTACCATATCCGCCTTTCTCTTCCCAAAACAAGATCGGCTCCGCTCTCGAGCTCAAGCACTGGTAGCAGGCACTTCGGGCGGCTATCTCCATCATATCCTCAAAACAAAGCTCTCTTTAGTACCTGATAGCACGCTACACACGTCCCGAGGTCGTAATGCTGACGTTATCGAATACATCATCACTTCTCCGGATAATCCACAAGACGTCTTCAAAGCAGCCCGCTATTACGGGTTCCGGAATATACAGAACCTTGTTCGAAAGCTAAAGCCTGCCAAAAAAAGCAGATTACCAGGTGGACGAGCATCACGGCCTGGAGGGACACCGGGTATGGACTACGCCTACATAGAAGTGATGGCTTGTCCAGGCGGTTGCACCAATGGGGGCGGGCAAATCAAGGTCGATGACATACCTATCAAACCGAATACAGCCATGAGCCAAAAGGAATGGCTGGCCAAAGTCGACGAAGCTTATTATTCGATGGAAGAGAGCGAGGACGAAAGTGGTGACACAACCATGACTACTGACAACGACAACTTGAGACCTGATAATTATGGTGACAAGATCAATGGTATCTCGCCATCTTACATCAAGGGTGTGCTCGAATACTGGTCCACTTTTACAGGCATCGACTTGGAGAAATTGGTCAAGACGAGCTATCGCAGGGTTGAGAGTGATGTTGGAAAAGTGGGTGGGGGGGAGAATGATAGGGTGGTGGAGCTGGCGGGGAAAATTGGGGGAGGGTGGTAGATTGGATTGTTTATTGCATGAGTATCGAGTGTACAATGTATGACGAGCATTGGATGTGAGGGTATCGCGCGGTGGGCATTGCAGATGTTTGGTATATTGGTATGTACTTAGATGCTGGCGACGGGGTATGTAGATAGAATTTGATATCGACTTGGATCTCTGGGTCTACTCGTAATCTATTAGATGAGCGTAATTCAGTCGTACCTTGACCAATATAGTAGCAAATTCACTGGCATTTAGAGCATAGACTTTCGCTTTGAACATCGAAGTTATCATTCTCGTAAAGCAATTCACCTAATACTGATAGTAATTTTTTACCCATCTAGATATCCTTGATTTGGTCCGCTACCTTGGCACAGCATGCTTGATACGAGATCGAGAGGAAGAAACACCACGTCCAGTCATTTCATCACATGGATCAAAACTCTGATGCGATCCCATTCCAGTTGCTTTCATTTTATCATCAATGGAACCACGGATTCGTCAAAGCGTGCGGTCCAAAAATCTTAACAACGCACTTTCGATTCATCCAGCAACCCTCTTCATTTAGGGACATCCGCCCCTGCCGCAATGGCACCACCAGGCGCCAAGCTCAACAAGTCCGTCCCCAACGTGACCAACGTAGTAACCAGCTCTCCATTAATATCCTGCGGGCCGAATTGTCCGGGAGGCAACGTAATCCCGTTCGGAAAAGCCGCCGTGGGGTCCAGAAGCGTGACGACAACGTCGAGGATCTCGAGGGCGGCTTCGATATTGTTGAGGAGCGTCGCTGGGGGTATACCCAGATGTGGGATGAGATCTGTGGAGGGAGAGCTTTCGCCACCTGTGCTGGGGACAGTGGTGGGGAGGGCGACCGGGATGGATACGGGTACGGGAAGGTTGGCGATGGCGGAGGCGGCGAGGCTGGCTAGGTGGGTCGGGACGGCTGTTGGTATGCTGACGGGGAGGCCGACGGGAGGTGCTGGGCTGGAGAGGGCGAGGATTGGGAGGACTGAAGTCGTGAAGAGCGTGGAGAGATGCATGATTCTAGGCGTTGGTTGCTGACGCTGAACAATTCATGTGACGATGGTCCGATTGCTCATATACTGTAGAGTCAAGGATAGAAAGGCGGAAAAGTAGACGAGGTGCAGGATATGATTTCGACCTGTTCGATCTTCTTTATATGGTGCTCCAACATGAACACGTAATTGCATGCGAGGAGGATCCGCGTTTCCCCACATTCCAGCTGTCAGAGGCTGGATTGCCGCTGTCAGCTGCTATTGCAGCCGGAACCCAGCCTCTTTATTGCCAGCTCTCTCTATTGCGAGGTTGGGCAAATTGTAATGGGTCTGTGGCTTTCTCAAGCCATTTGGCCGATCGGTATATCAGTAGCCAATATGGCGTTCATTGTCTTGATTGTTCTCCCGGTGGACTCAGGAATGCCAATTGATTGCAGGCATACTGGAGTATCAGGAACCGACAACATGTCCCTCACGTCGGACGGCCTCTGCGGGGTGCAAAGCCGAAGCCGCCTCGTCCACTGTTGTCAGGGGCTTTCGGATTTCTGATCGGCTGAACCTCATTTGGGGCAGCGCTCGTCTCCTTTCTCAAAACACTGGATGCTCCGGGCTTGCCGGTATCATTGGGATCGTACAATTGTCTCATCTTGTTGCTGGCTGACGAAGAACGTCGACTATCCCTTGCGGGTTTGTTGTTCCTGCTCTGATTTCTAGAATTACCGTCCTTCTTCGCAGGCGATGCAGAACCAGGAGTAGAAGTCTCCCCACTTCCGAAAAGCTTCTGACGAACTTCCTCATACTTTCTTTGCTTCTCCTCTCTTTCTCGTGCAGCCTTCTCCTGGCGTTCTTGCGGGGTCAATGTGTTCTTCTTCGCATCATCCTCACTGTCCTCGTCGTCTTCAATGCCAAGCTGGCCAATTCCAAGAGACGGATCTCCGCCAGCCGCTGGCTTTGGCTTTGGCTTTCTGCTCAGCACCTGCATGGCAGGCTTGAAGTCCGACTTTAGAGGGACAATGTCACGAGACCTCAGAAAGAAGTTGTCTTGAGGATCCTCGGCATCTTCCCATAATTGTCTGTTAAATTCTGCCTGCTTTGCTCGTCGTTCTGCTTTAGATACTTTCGTGCTGCTGGGGGCAACCTGACTTTTTGCTATGGATGTGTCAGCTTTTGCAGTCCAATCGTCGTCCCATGCATCGGGCATCCTTCGTTCGACTAGTATCTCGCTGTACCACTGAGTCTTATTTCTTGTAAGATCTGCGTTACTTCTAAGAAGATCGTAGATTGTGGCGGAGAAGAAGTCTTGGTATGTAAAGGAAATCGTAGAAATTGTCTGGGGGTGCGGGGCGCTCCGAAGATTAAGTACTTTTAAGGCTGGGTCTAGGCGGCTAAGGCTGCGGTAACGCCCCTAGAGCCTCAAGTGATCCCCAAGCTTTCAAGCTGATGTTGCTCTATTCTACCAATAGAAAGCTAAGTATCGCAGCGCAGTCTAACAATCCTTGCAGTGATCCCTTCCAATTCTACAAGTTGGAGAATGTCAGGTGTGTCGAACCCTCCCTTCTCACGAAGCGGACTCCACTAAGCTAATGCGACTCTCCTTACCATCAGGCGATTCCCAGATGGTGTACTCTTCTTCATCGGATGAGGCCGAATCAGAAGCCATGTTCCCTTCTGAGCTTGAAGCCCCGGGCCCATCATCACAAACTGTCGGCCACGTCCTCTCAGAGCCCTCCGAGTTCACACCACCACATTCGCAAGACACAGGCGGAGCCATGGATACTAGTTCGGGCAACAAGATCAGCCAGCCCGTGGACAACGGAGGATCAGCAAATCAGAGTAGTGGCTGGGTTCCACAGAGTGACTTCGCGAAGAGTGCTGCTAGGGACACGCATGAACCTGGTGCAGGTTGGAATAATAAGAAAGCGATAGATGAGTATCAGAGAGCAGGTATGCAGATTGAGGATAAGAATTTTAGTCTGAGTAGGTTGCAGCATCAAAAATCTGATGAGCCAATACTGATGCTTGTAGAGGAGTTTGGGGATCCGTTCGATGACACTGAGCAGAGTCAATGAAACCGAAGAAGATGGCCTGTTGCATCATGAGATAATGACAACCTTGAATGACGTGGAGCACTGACTCCATAACACAAAGCCTTTCTAACGCGACATGCTCGCTCGTCTTCGGCGCCGGTGATCCATAACTCGGTACGCATGTAGAGCTGGATTTCTGACATAGACCTTGTAACTATGCGCCCACTTGTGTTGCGTGGCCACCAAACTTGATATTTGGGATCATTTGATGTTACCTCCGTGGCGCGGACGGAGCAAGACCAGGCACCCCAGCATACCTCTCCTCTCTCTCCGTCTTGAAAAGAATCTGCACCCAGAATTCTTTGCTATCCTCGTCAAACCAAGTCCAGAACCGCCCTTCCCTCCTATCCACTTCTCTGGCTTGTAGTTTGAAACCACATGTCTCGTATGGCTCGGCCGCTACCAGCAGATACTGATAGTTCTTGTCCGGCGGATCATCAACCTTTTGCTCGAATGCCGACATGAACCTGACTCTTGGTGCCACGCCAGGCGTGATCTCTGGATATTGTAGCTGGAATAACAGCCCATGTTGTCTCGTCAGAGGATCCCTCGTCTTTGTGATCTTGTACCCGGGTCTTCCAATCTTTACAACGTTCCTCCGTACCTGCACTCCCATGTTCACACCGAGCATAGTCGCATCCTGCGCCCTTCCTTCCTTCTGCTCCCGCGCAGCTCGTCTTGCAAGATTCGTCTGATGCTTGCGACCTTGAGTATGGGCGAGGTATGAGCCATCGTTCTGATGTACTGTGAGACACAGTCGACATTCGAAGGAGCCGACGTGGTTCTTGAAGAAGTATGGATCTTTGTCTAGATCTATGGTCTCGAGCGCAAGCTTTCGTAGTCGCTCTCTCCGGTCTGCGTTTGTGGCTGACTGTGATGCTACTCCTCCGCCTCCGAATTTGGACCCTGCACGATTCTATAGCGAAACATAGTATTAGCGATGTAGTTGTATATGTGCTTGGAGGTGCGTACCTGGTAATCCATACTGGCAGGTACTGTGAAACAGAGTCAATCGATGGAAAGCGTAATGATGAAGAAAAGGGTAATGAACTGAGGAGAAAAGCGTATCTGTTCCTTCAATCTCTATAAATGGGGATTGTGAAAAAAAGGTAAAGACCGTGCTAGCGCCTAATTTGGTGATTTTGGGCTTACGGAGTACACTACGACCTAGAACTCAGGTAACAGAAGGGTTGACTATGCTAGGTACATACTGATTAGCTGTACGCACTATGGGTGTAAGGCAAGAACAAAATACTCTTCACACACTAGCCAAGATGCTTTGTGAACATGAATTCTGTCACCTGCATCTACGCTGCTCGCTAATTGTGCAGCAACATCTACTATCAATACATCTATACGTATCTCATGACAGGCTTCCAAGCTAAGGACATGACCAGGTATTACATTGGTCGGCGGCTTTCCTTCCAGGGTGCGCCTTGTACAGTCCGCTACCATGGACCTGTCGATGGCACCAAGGGCGATTGGCTTGGAGTAGAATGGGATGAGTACCAGGGTAGAGGCAAGCATGACGGGAGCCACCAGGGTAAAAGGTATTTTAGATGTAAGCGGTGCGAATGATTTCTTACTCAATGATCGTCATGCTCTGGGAGCCATGTTGCCCAGACGAGGAAGAATACTTTCCTACAGCTCATTTTCAGCTCGACGCCGCTCTGTTCAACGCTCTTCTCTTGCAAAAACTCACAGATTGTACGGCTTAGGTCTCAGCGATTCTCCTACTGCAGCCTCCTTTGTTCGACCTTCCAGACCCAGTGACAAGCCTTTGGGTTTCCTTGATGCACTTAGAAAGAAGTACGTCTCAAATGAAATCTCTGGGACTGCGTTGTTAGAAGATCAAATCAAGATCAGCGGTAAGACCGTCGAGGAAGTCGGATTCGAGAAGATCCAAGAGCAGTTGGCGATTTTACAGGAGCTCCGGTTCGTTATTCTGGACGGTCTCTGCATTGCTGGTATCGAGGGTCTTCCGGGGCAGAAGATGTCGAAAGAATGGCTACAGATCAAAAACCAAGCGCTGTCAATCATTGAACTTGACCTGAGCCGAAATCTCCTCGAGGAATGGTCTGATGTCGTGGGTATATGCTGTGCTTTGCGGTCTGACTTTTTGCGAAGCCTGAAGCTTGAGTATGTTCGTTAGTGATTATTCATTGTATTCCATGCTTATCTGAGCGCTACAGTGGTAATCTTTTTCGGAACCTGGACTCGCCAGACATGTCACGCTCGAAGGGTCTACCATTTCCAACTGTCGCTCATCTGAGCTTAAGCGCTACACAATTTTCTTGGCTGAATGTGAGCGCTCAGTCCACTACAATCCATCCTTAGGTCTAATCATGATTTGACCTAGATCACACGAGTACTCCCTCAATTTCCATCACTTGCCGTACTGAACCTCTCGTCGAATGGGTTGAGCACCTTACAGGTCCCACTACCCGCACCACACTTAACAACATTGGATCTATCCTTCAACAAGATCGCATCATTGTGGGACATAGCTTCACTGATGAGCCTACCAACACTCGAAAAACTTTCCCTTCGACAGAATCCGATCTCCTCTCTCGTATCCCGACTCCCGGAGGCAGAGAATCACCTTCTCTGTTTCCCGTCCCTCAAAACTCTGAATCTGACCTCGACACTCCTCCCAACCCTATCCTCCCTCGATCCCATGCCAGCAATATTCCCTACATTAAAGTCTCTTCTCACAACACACGCTCCCCTCAATACCTTTCCATCGTCCAAGCTCCTCACCATCGCTCGATTACCAACGCTGACAGAACTGAACTATTCGCCCATCACAGCCGCCGAACGCCAGAATGCCGAACTCTATTACCTCAGCACAATTGTCAAGCAGCTGGAAGTAGCGGGTACCCCGACCGAGGAAAAGCAGATCATCAACGAGCATCCGCGATGGACCGAATTGTGCAAGATCCATGGCGAGCCAAGTATCGAGAAGAAGTCCGCCGAGCAATATGCTGCAGGCACGTTGGGCGCTCGACTAACGGAATTCACCTTCTACATGTCTAAAACAGATCTAGAAACTGGACGGAAAGATGCCTGGCAGCATGAAGAAGACGAGCTCGAAAGCCTGAAACCACTCGACATTGATCAAGGGTCAGATCTCGTGTCAAAAAGCAAATCAATCCCTCGCACGGTGGATGTATATCGCCTCAAAGGCATCGTCGGCCGGCTCTTTGGAATCCGACCCATGTCCTGCAAGCTCATTTGGGAGACAGGAGAGTGGGATCCGGTAGGGAGTGAAGAAGATGATGGATGGAGTGTTAGTGCGGATGACAGTGATGATGGGGACGGTGGTCCTTCCGATGGAGATAAGGTTCGGAATAAGGATCAGGAAAGGGATAGGACTAGGTGGGAGCGACGGGAGATGGAGTTGGTGGATGGGACTAGGGAGGTGGGGTTTTGGGTGGAGGGGAAGAAGGCGAGGGTTAGAGTTGAGCTTCGGTAGATGCTTGGAGGCTGACGTTCCTATGTTGTTTTGTACATAGCAGCAGGTATGGACTTACTCTTGTCGCACGAGGAGAGAGTAGAGTCATTGTGGACTTTTCGTATTTGCTAAGGTATGCTATCAATTCCTTGAGACTACAGGACCACTCCTAAACCGGTAGGATATGAGTACTAGTCTAGACTTTCAATGGCCTCGGAGAGACTATCCGAATTTTTAGCATCATAGCAATCAAAAATCGCCTGAACCTGAAAGCCACTAATTGGCAAAAGTCAGATGCTGTGATGTATGCAACAGAGAGATCGCCCAGCGATCCTCACTCATCGTCAAATGCAGCTTCATGCCATCACCGATCCAACGCCCAGCCTATGCCCGCCATCACTTCACGTCCTCATACCCTCAAACCTCTTGAACGTATACCCAATGAACGGCAACGCCATATCAGCCGAATGCTCATCCCCAAGCGCATCCACAGCAGCCCTCTCCTTCGCGCTCGTATCATCCTGTGGGATCTCGTTGATGGGGAAGTGGCTGACGTCAGTGGCGGATTGCAGAGACGGTTCGAAGGGGGCATGGATGCGGCGGAGTTGGTCCCAGTTGACGCCGCGGAAGAAGGGGTGGGCTTTGATTTCTTGGGCGCCGTTTTGGCCGTGGTGGCCGCCGAGGCGGTCGTTGACGTCGCAGAGCATGCTGTGAGGGGGGTGGTTAGCATTGAGACGAGGTTTCACGCGTTACTTATTGGTGTGTGATAAAAGGATGTGAAGATGGTCACATGCGGAGTTGGGCTACGGCGAGGAAATAGACCTTTGGTGGGATACGGGATAAAGGTGAGGAATGAACATACCCTCGTATACAGTTCTCCGCATCTGGCCATTGGTGCTTGCCTTGCTCCTCATCAAGAAGAGGATTCTCCTCGGGAAAGTACAGTGTTTGTCGCCAATTGACGATTTTGCGATAGGTGTCATGAGCGTCCTCGGCACAGAAAGGGGGCCACCCGACGAGACATTCGAACATGATGGCTCCAACAGACCACCAGTCACAAGCGAAAGAGTAACCGTGACCGCCGAAAATCTCAGGGGCGATGTAGTCTGGAGTGCCGACGGTAGAGTAAGCCAGGGTACGACGGTTTGATTTGCGCCATGTGTTGGCCATGCTTCTACGTTCGTTCATTGTGAGGTTGATTTGGTCGAAATTGACGGAGTTGCGATTCTTCTCCTTGTTTGATGGACCCTTCAGAAGATTCTGATAGTATGCGTTGTTATGCTGCTGGTAGAAGCCAGTGGACAGACCAAAGTCAGTGAGCTTCACATGACCACCTCGATCGAGAAGGATGTTATCTGGCTTTATGTCCCTGTGCACAACTTAGCAACATGTTGAGTATGCGCATATGCACGAAAGTATTGAAGGCCTAACGGCGATAGCACAATGAAGGCGGCTAATTGGCTTGCTGAAGAGGATCATGATACTGATGGCAATCACTAATTGGAAATCAGATTCAAAGACTTACCGGTGAATAAAGCCGTGGTTGTGCACAGCTTGAATCGCAAGGACTATCTCAGCCATGTAAAATCTCGTGATCGGCAATGAGAAGATCTCATACTTGATTAGCATTGTCATTAAATCTCCTCCAGGCAAGAATTCCATTAGCATGTATAGGTAAGTATTATCCTGGAACGTTGTGTGTAATTTGACAACCCAGGGGTTGTCAGATTCGGCTAAGATATCGCGCTCCGCACGCACGTGTGCCAACTGATCTTTCTTGAACATTTCCGTTTTGACCAGCGATTTCAGCGCGTAGATCTTTTTATCTCTTATGCGACGGACGAGTTTAACCTCACCGAAGGCTCCCTTGCCAACCTTGGCTAAGGTTACAAAGTTCGATGGAGTCTCCTTAGTCCTCAAGAAGCGAAGGTATTGGTTCTCGTTGTTGCGAACGTGCTGTGCCTCATTGCGTTTCTCTTGCTCCGTCTTATCGTCTCTTTTTAGAACCTCTTCGAGTGCCCGAGCCCTATAGCCACCGTATCAATTATGGTGGTTCATGGCATGCATGGCAATTCAATTTACCTGATGTTGCGATCACGAGCGCGGGTTATGTTCTCTTTAAAGAAAGCTTCAACTAAAGCATGCAATCCTTGGCCCCTCTTGATGACGTTCTCAGAGAACTTTTGCGCGGTCTTCTCGGGAGGCTCCTCTGTGGAGGCTGACAATAATTGAGCGCTGCCATCATTAGGTGTCAGAAGGCTCGACTGATTCTGCTGATTGGACATGTAGCTTTGCTGATTACGATTCTGTTGCCCATGGACCGGTTGGCCGTTTGTGAAGAATCTAGGATTGGGAGACGGTTGACGATTGAGCGGACTAGCTTGACGCTGAGGTGTACCAAGGTTCTGATTTGAAAATTGTCGTGCAAGGCCCGAGGTGGGATCATTGACATTGTATCCTGGACGTTGTTGGTACGAAGGCTGGGGTGCGGCGAGGTTCTGTTGTTGGTACGGCTGACTTTGATATTGGCCTTGGAATTGACCAGGGTTCTGTTGGTATGGTGACTGAGGAGAGCTGTACTGGGCTTGATACGCCCCAGTAGGAAAATAGCCTCCCTGCTGACCACCATAGGCATTTCGCTGGATCTGAGCCCCCACATGATCATTGGCCGGGTGAGAGCCTGGGAAGACGGACTGGGGGAAGGTTGAGGGAGTGGTAGGGAAGATGTGCTCGTTGCCGGGTGTGTAGTTTTGGTCACCATCATAGCCACCTCCGGCTGCTCCCCCTCCTCCCAGACCTCCAAAGTTGAGATGCAGTCGTTTCTTGGGGTCCATGGTTGGATCCATGGTGAGATTGATGAGTGTTGTTGTTTGAACAAAAGATGCCCGAGTGCGGGAAGTCTCAGGAGTCCCGTCCCTTGCGCTAAGCCATACAAGGCGGCCAATGAGAATTCAGGTCAACGATGGAAATGAACGTCATCCTGGTCTAAAATGTGACAGTGGCCGTGCTACTTGTAAGTTACGTGGTGATAGAGTTTAGTGTCGTGAAATCTTGACTATCATAGACTCTACAGGGCTCTGTTCTATTGCTTCTCAAGCCGATCTAACCAAGAAGCCCCCAATCAATGCGGAGGATGAAGGGCAAGCAATTCTTTTCTCTAAGGTCAACTGCAGGTAGACCCCAGGGAACGTTCTTGTAGGCGCTCGAAATATAACAGAGCGGTACCTTAGCCTCCAAACAATAATCAGGGGTGCATGAAACGCCATGTGAGCATGGAGCCTAGAGCGTCTGTGGCTAGACTACCCGTAGGAAAAGTTTAAGCCCTGGCTGGTAGCTTCAAGGTTCTGAAAGCCTATAAGAATCAATGCCTCTCGAGATCAACTTTATTCATGGCAGAAATACCTCCCGCCAAAGATGTGTGGCCAACATCGGGGGTCAAACCAGCCAATGCCAAGTCGGCTGGGAATCCCGCATTGCGGATGATGGGTAAGCTCGTATTCCAGAGAATTGACTTCTGCAGAAGACTTATCCATGGATGATGTAGGTCTACCCAATATCAGACTCAAACTACCTTCACGTAACTGGCTCATATTCTGGACCATTACTGGCTCATTCACCTCAAGCCTTCTCTATGATAGATACCACAAAAACAGAGCTCAGCAGAAATGGTGCCATTTCGTTGCCCACCTCGCAGACGAGTCTCTTCCAGCCAATACAATGCCACGGAAAATCACGATTTTCCTTGCTGCTCCGCCAGGAGATAGTATTCGGGCAGCTAGGGAGCACTTTCACGAATACGTCAAACCAATACTTGTAGCTGGAGCTCTTGATTGGGATGTCATCGAGGGACGGAAAGAGGGCGAAGTACGAGCAGGCCTTGCGGAAAAGATAAGGAGACTTCGTAGAAGGAACGGTGAGAAGCCTCCGGTAGAAGACAATGAAGAGAATCCGGAAGACGAGAGCAAGGAACAACTGCTCCACGAGTTGCGGCAGAGGACTGGGATCAGCGAATGGAATGGTGTACAAGGTGACCTGATAATGGGAAGACACACATGGAAGGAGTATGTACGCGGTCTTCACGAAGGCTGGCTAGGACCTCTGAATCCAGCAAAACCTCCACAACTTCTGGCGGAAGATGTTCAGCTCTCGGGTACTCCTACTTCAGACATTGTTCCTGGCGACACGGCGACCTCAGATACAGCGTCGGATTCTCCACCACTAAATGATTCTCCAGCGGCTGATCCCCCACCTGCGAAACCCCCTAGGACAAGCCCTACGCCTCCTTATATTACACCATCTGACTATCCTTCGTGCGCCATTTCCCCTTTGGTGGAGTCGTCCATGAATCCATCTCTTCCTCTGCCTTTACCACATCTGCTTGGTTTTCTGAATACCCCGACCCGGCTTTACCGGTTTTTGACGCGCCGACATATCGCTGAATCCACTGGCCGTTCTGTAGCAGCCTTAGTAATCGCCTCGCATTTCCGGCCATATGCTCAATCTACCGAATTTTCCTCCGCGGTTGACCCTGATGATGCTTCACCCACCGCCGGCAGCGGCATTGAAGCCGAGTCCATAGCATTATCAAACGAGACGTGGGAGCAGGAAGCGGTGCTGATACAGCAAGAACAAGAATGGCACAAGGGTGCTTGGAAAGCAAACGATGAAGGGGACCAGAAGGAGAGGGTGTGGCAAGAACCAATGGTCATTGATAGCAGGATAGGTCACAGGATGAGCCAATTCGAATTGGCGAGCGGTGAGGAGGAAAAGGCAGTACGGCTCGATGCACAGAAGAGACAAGAAGCCGGAGGATGGGTAGAAAAAGCCAAAACATGGACTGGTTGGACGAGGACTGAGAGAAAAGGCTGGGATATGGGTTTGGAAGGTGACGAGAGCGAGTAACGTTGTCTCGGTGGGGACTTTTCCTATCTCCTGGTACGCATATGCATAGCCCGGCGCAAGCATCTGTCTGAGTAGTTTGGAGCAATATTTTCTGTGGTGTACGGGAATCTCTTCCAATATCCAATACCAAATGAACTATCGAGCTACAAATTTCAGGACAACTGGTTTCTGCAAGCGACGATGCTCAAGTGTTGCTAACATCCCATGCTTCGGCAGTAAGTCACACCCTCACTAACGCTCGGAAGCTAATTTACAGAGGCTTAACGTCAATCCTGTCTGAGCCTGTAAAGGCTAGTTTGCCCAGCCATTAAACCTCGAGATGTTAGCTTCCGAGCGTTAGTGAGGGTGCGACTTTCTGCCGAAGCATGGGATATGGAATGTTGCAGCTTCGCGATGATTGGTCAAAATCGAATCTCAGGAACCGATCTCCCTAAAAGCTTAAATCGGTTCATGCAAGATCCGTCATACGCAAATACAGGTTTGATGCGCTCATCGTCCGAACGCGTTCTCTTATCCATCTCATCTATGCTATACCATAAGCATGGTCCACAAACCGCTTCCTACTCATGAGACTAATGGCTCTTACAACTACAAACCTGACGATCTCGAACGCGCCATCTCATCGACCAGGCGCAAACCCCGATTCCAAGACGTCGTCAATCTTACTGTCGGCGATGATTTTCACAATGAGTTGAAGCGTAAACTGAAGGAAGGCGTGGACAGAGATGAGTTGGAGAAATTTAGAAAAAGCCAGAAAGAATTGGGTGAAATCAAGGATAAGAAGATCAGGGCCTTCTACGCACAGCAAAACGAGAGCCTCAATGACTGGCTGGAGGTCGATACGCTGGTCATGAGTATGGCGAATGACGTACTGGACTCGATGAATCCGCAGGATGTGTGCAAATTCCATCATGCTCAGCTCGTCCAGTAGCCACCGCTGATAATTGCGCAGATTGATGGAGACGGAGTTGCCGAGGATGGTGGAGCGCTGAAGAATACTGGCGGCGACATTGACCCCCTATTGCCAGAAGACGAGCGAGAGAAGCGCAGAACAGGCGAAAAAAGAGCAAAGTGGGCTATCAATATCAACGTAGTTGCCAATATCTTGCTCCTGGCCGCCAAAATCATTGCCGCTTTCGCCTCTTCCTCCCTCTCCCTGATGGCATCCCTTGTTGACTCCGCGCTCGACCTCTTGTGTACCCTCATCATATGGACGACCAACAAGCTCGTTCAATGGAAAATACGACGTCTGCGGCACAAGTTCCCCGTTGGCCGGCGACGACTGGAGCCGTTGGGAATATTAGTCTTTTCCATCATCATGATCGTATCGTTCTTGCAGATTTTGAAAGAGTCCGTTACGAATTTACTGCCTGGGGGTCCGAGAGAAGCAGCGATCTTGCCACCAGTAGCGATTGGAGCACTTGTCGCCACCGTGGTGGTCAAAGGAACCATCTGGATCGGGTGTGTTAGGGTCAAGACGACGCAGGTACAGGCTTTGGCTCAAGGTAGACATAAGTTTCATCTGCCTTCCTACCTCCCATTCCGCCACAAACCGTCCACACGTCGCTAACGCATGTGACCTAGATTGCAAAACGGACGTCGTCTTCAACACCCTTTCCCTCCTCTTCCCCCTCATCGGCCACCAATTCGCTCTCTGGTGGCTCGACCCCGTCGGCGCAGCACTACTGTCCCTCTTCATCATCTACGACTGGGCAGACACCTGTTACCAAAACGTCGCCCGCCTCACCGGTAGCGCCGTCGACGAACGCGTTCTCCAAAAAGTCACTTTCCTCGCTTGGCGCTTCGCCCCCGTCGTAAGTAAACTCCTTTCAAACAACCATTCCTTGGCCAGATCTCCCCCACCTAGAGTATCAACCTAGCCATCTCAAACATATCTGTTTACACCAAAACCGCTAACACCACCATCCCCAAAATCCCAGGTCGACGCCTACAAAACCATCATCGCCTATCACGCCGGCGACGGCGTCTGGGTCGAAATGGACATCATGCTCGACGAGAAGACACAGTTAAGCCGCGCGCACGACGTGGCCGAGACGTTGCAGTATTGTCTCGAGGGGTTAAGCGAGGTGGATCGCGCGTTTGTGAGCGTGGATTATACGAGTCAGGGACCTACGGGGCATGCTGTTGTTTAGATGGAGGATTTTGGAGGCTTTGTATCTGGGAAGGGGAGGAGTGCATAGCGCGGTTGCATTTTCTGTATAGATTCTGGGAATGGGTAAGACCGAAGCGGCATTTGGGAAAGGCGTTGTTTGATGTTGAGATATTCGTAAGTAGAGGTTGGATACTCGACCACCTACCTATATTACCAATAGATCATGTTTCATGGTCAGAGTAAAATTGATTCAGATCAAGATTTCTACACGGTCAGCCAACCCACCGATGCATTTGATTACGAGGACTGAGCATCTCCTTCATTCCCAACCCCTTTTATCGACGCCAAAGCTGTGCTACATGCGCTGGAGATGCTACCTATGCGTCACATATGCATTGAGTAGGAAAGGCCTACGATATAAAAACTTCTCTATCTACTCACTCGCCCTTCTTCTCAAACGCAGAAGCTTGCGGCCATCGTTCCCGCGCTGCAGCTACATAATCATCCACATACTGCCCCTTCGGCTTCGAACTCGTCAATTGCTTTAACCCAGCAACGGCATCGACAAGGCTACATCCCTCCAGCGCCAACGTCCTTATTACATCCTGCTGATTCTTCTCAAGACTACTCGGATCCAATGACTGTCGTACACGCAAGGCGGCCTGCACGTGTGGTGCACTGTTGTGGTGCTCATGCATGAAGGTGTCGTTGTGTTTGCCGAGGTTGGTGGAGGCTGGGAGGAGGGTGTTGAATTCGGAGTTGAGAACTTCCATGGTTTTTTGCGGGAGGGGTGAGGAGAGGGTGGAGATGGCGTGGTGGAAGCCGAAGATCTGTTCGTGGGTTGTGGGGTTGGAGGGTGAGAGGGTGTGGGAGGCGATTAGGGTGCGGAGAGCGAGGAGGTGTTTTTCTGCGAGGTCATTAGTCGATGTTTGGTAGGATATGGGTAGATAGGGTTTTACTTCGGCGGAGGAAGACTTCGAAGGCCACTTGTTGCGCTTCGATGTTCTTTGGGCTGAACTCGAGGAGGGGTTTGATAAACTTCATGGCTTCTGTTAGGGGCTCCGAAGTCTGCAGCAGCTTCTCGCCTTTGGGATCTTGATCCTCTTTCTTAGGGTCACCATTATGGTCTACTGCTGCAGGCTTCTTAGCATCCTTCCTCTCTGCCTCGAGCCTGTCTTGCTTCTCCTTTTCCTTACGCGCCTTTTTCTCGGCTTTCTTCCGTTCCGCATTGTCCTTCGTCCCACCGTTGATTCCGTTCGTAAGGTGTTCATAAGCAAGATTAGGATTATCAGAAAGCATAACATATATGTTAGCTGCAGATATGGCCGCGCGAGAAAAGAAAGGATGCTCCCGAAGCTGATCCTCCCACCGTATCATGTTAACGTACGCTCGTATCTGCCCCTTTCGCAATGAAAAGCTGTGAAAATCAAATTGGTCCTCCTGCCAGATTTCAAATATAGACGAAACGGAAGTATACCGTTTCAGGGCTAAGCCTAACTTGCCTTGACGTTGATATGATTCCCCATCTTCTGTGATATACCAAACGCATTGCATGTCATGGAGATCTCCTAACGGTCCACCTAGGGCCTCGTTTCTTGTGAACTTGCTCATATTCTGTATGGCTGCTTCATTGTCGTTGTTCCGCAAGTGATATTTCGCTGCTTTTGTGTTAATGTACCGATCTCGTGTATCCAATGTTCTCGCTTTCTCCATCATGTCAGCTGCTTTCTGAATATTGCCGTAGTGTTTCAATATCCTCGCTTTTGTCATATGATAGTCCACAGAATCTGGGGCTAACTTGATAGCCTCATCAATAGATTTCATTGCTTTCGCAAGATCTCGACTAAGATGATAGTTGTAGTGTTGAGCGAGAAAGTAAAGCACTGATTGTTTAAATAAATTGGAATCGCCATTGGCCTCCTTCTCAGCACAGCCATTGACTTGCGGTGCGCCCTTGTCAGCTGCATAGCCCTCAACTAGTTCTTGTATTGTCTCTCGCTTCGCAGTATCTGAATATAGAGCTTTGACGTTGGCAAGTGTTGATGGAATCCCTTTGTGCAGCATATGTTGCAGGTATCGATCTGCCGCCTTCCGAAAGTCCTCACCTTTCAGAAAGTCCAAAGGTATTCGTTTGGCGGCATCTCCTCTCGGGGTTTTTTCGGCATACTCGTTGTATAGGGTTGCAAGTGAGTCGACGTCCGAGTCCTCGATTTTGGATGAAGCCTGGAGGCCCTCGAAGTAAGGCCGGTACTCAGCGTTCCGTTCCAACAGTGCACGATACGCTTTTTCTGCTTCCCTTTTCCTTCCCAGCGTGAGAAGGTACTTGGCTCGTAGCTCCATCACCGAAGTCCGATCGGGGTTGTCCCTGCCAACTGCATTCAAATGTTCCAAAGCTCGTTCGGTCTCTCCCATCTCTGCAATGATAGAATTTTTGTAAAGTGCCGCCTCCGAATGTTCCATATCTGTCTTCGGAGGTGGAGCCTTCAATGTCTCCTCCCAGGTAGTCAACGTCCTCTCCGCATCCGCCAAATCCCCAGCGAGATGCTGTGCTATCGCAAGAGCTGTCCAATTGGATCTTATCTGTGTCCGCTGCTGTAGCATTGCTCTTCGACTTTGCACATAACCTGGGTAGTCTCGCATCTGCACCTGCAGCAAAGCTAGATCTTTTTGTATCTGCTGGGATTCCGGCTCCAGCTTCAGTGCGAACTTGTATGCTTTGATGGCCTCTTCGAAATTTTTGGCCGCTCGGTAGAGAAGCCCATAAACGTGCCAGCATACATGGGATTTCATAGATTTTTGGAGCGCAACTTTTGCAAGAGCGAAGGCTTCCTCTGAATTGCCTTGGGAATTAATGATGAGCGCTTTCATTGCAATGGTATCGCCATGATCAGGACTTTTACGTAATATTTGGTCAGCTGCCTTCAGACCTGCCCAACCTATTAGCCAGAGTGATGATGGCTGACGTCTCTGTTGAAGCTACCTTTCTTATATTGCTTGCTCTCGTAGTTCTTCACCACCTGTGTGAAGAGTGAGCGCTCTTTGGAACCTAATGGCTGGGGCGATTGGGGCGCCATGATGCAGCGGAGAGTTTATTATGAGATTGACCAGTGATTCGATGGGGCGGAGAGATGATATTGAGATTCTTTTTCTGCTATGTCGCAGCGCTTGCCCTGAACCTACTCAGCTCCAAAGGGGCTCTCGAGGGGAACATTCGTGTCCGATGCTAAATGTTCAGGGCATAAATGTCTCTATATTTTCGCTATGTGGCTTAGCCATCTTCATAACATTCTAGCAAGCCGGCAGCTGAAAAAAGCGTATTGAAGCTGATGAATTTGCAGCTCCGCAAATAAGATTCGGGGAATAGGCAATGCTTGGCGCTGCTAGAAAGACTTTACATTGGAAACGGCGAGCATAACCATTAGGGTGAGGGTTTCTTGTTCTATAAAATACTGATACAATACGACAGATTAATCAGTAGGGACAAGCTCAAGCTTTATCTACGGATGTAATGTGTCAGCTGTGGGCCTTGTTCTCTTTGCATCATAGTCGTTGACGTGAACATAAGGATCTACTGTGCAGGTTCAGGCAATGATTTGCTAAACATTACAGGACCATGCGTCTTGAGACACACCTGGTCTTGCAAAGCAAGAATAATCTGTCCTTCAGGTCCATCCTCCGTTAAGCCGACCAGCCAAGGTTAAATATGTCACACTCCTGTTACCGAACTCATGGGACACTTTACCGTTCCTGATAACAAACATAAGAATGCTAATGACAAGTATTTCCAGCGCCTCAGCCAAAAATGGGGGTATCTCTTGCGTATAATATGATTGATCTCTTACGAGAACCAAAACAAAGTCCGAACGAAGACAGAAGCAGATTAGTGAACTAATGCAAGATGTTTGCCATGCCCGACGGCTTGCTCCCTGTGGGCGACACAATTTCTTCACTCATCCTCTTCAGTCGTTCATTATCTGCGAGCAAATCTCCGTTGTGAGGGATTTTGATCTTTAGTGGGGTTTCCTTGAGCGGTATTTGGACTCTCGCTAGCTTTGAAGCTGGACTTTGAATTTGGGTAGAGCTCAGAGGGCCGTTACTTTTCGCAGAGGTGGGCGAAAGAAGAGCCATAGGCACATGCTCCCCTAAGCTCTCGAGTAACTTTCTGGCTTTTTCTGGCCCTGTTGGCGATGGATGATGAGTTTTGGCCAGTTTTCCAATGGTAATCAGCTTGTCCATTATCGGAGAAGCAGGTATGTTATGACCTTTCGTGACTTTGAAATTGATGTTCGCTTGACCAGGGAACTTAGCAATCTTTGGCATACTCGTCGTCCCAGACGCAGATTTCGACATCTTAGAGCCCTTCTTCTTTGCTGCGCCATTTCGAGGGCCTCCAGAAATAACTGTTGCCTTGTTGTAGATTGAGGGAAACGTTAATGGGACATTGGGAAGTCCGACTGGCTTCGCTTTCGGGCTTTCTGCAGGCGTCATCATTAAAGCAGGGTAACCAGTATTGTTTGGCGTGACACTCCTTCTTGAAGTAGGGCCTTTGCTTTCCGCTGCGGAAATCACCACCTGCACGTCAGTACCTTTCTGCTTAGCTTGTTCAGCCTCAGATTCAGTACACTCCTTATAGTCGTTGCCCTCATCATTCCATCGTCGCATCTTGGCAAGGCGAGCTACCTCGTCACAATCACCAGCCACAACCAAGTCCCAGCAGTCATCAAACTCCTTAGCTATAGGTGGGGGACCACGATTTATCCACATAGCAACTCCATCCCTTCTCCCTCTCACCACTCCACAAATTGTTCGGACAAACCTTTTGACACCCGGTATCTCCATACTCGTTCCGACCACGATTACAGCATCAGGGCGAACGCGAAGATCCGCTTTCATCACGAACCCGATGGCTTCATCATCGGGATTATGCTCGTTGTATAGCACCATTCTTGGCCGAAGTCTACCAATCCCATGGCTCCGTTTCCCGGCGCTCTCGGTGCGAACTTTGTCCAAATCCACACAAACGGTGCAGAGCGGTGGTACAGGTCCGTCGAACAAGGCTGGATCGAAGTCCTTAAGCGTATTGCATTTGGAGCATACCATCTTCTCTAAGCTTCCGTGTAGCTGGATTGTCCGAGGCCATGGTCCCTTTCTATCTAATGGAACACTCGAGGCTAGTGGTGGAAGCGACGTGTCAATGCCATCAACATTTTGTGTATATAGTCTCAGGAGCCTCCCTTCACTGGCTAGTGTGGCTAGCATCTGGTGGAATGCGGTGGGCTCAGCACCGCTGACTTTCTTGGATAGGATGCGGACCATGTCGTGGAAAGAAGACGTGGAATCATCAGTCTGGTACACGGAAGCGTCAAAAAGATGTTTGCCAGAAGCTTTCAGCTTGTTTTCGCTTTTGAGGGTGGTAAATAGGCCGTTTGATGAGCGAAAGTCAGGGACTGCACAGCTGTTAACCATAGGATGAGCAATAGGTTGCATGAATTGTACTACCTCCAGCAGATGTAGAAATACCCGCACCTGCGATCACGACAATTTTCCGCCTTTTGCGCAATGTTTTGAGCAGCAAATTCAATTCGGCTGCCTGCTCAGTTGCTAGTGAGGGCGAATGCGATCGTATATCTAGGTGAACAGTAGTCCTAGATTTGGCTTCAACACTCTTTCTCTTCTTCGTAGGGGGTAGATCATTCGAGCCAAGAGGTCGTTTGCGAGATCGTTCTTGACTATCGGAGACATCATTGCTATGATCTTGAGAAGACTGAGGCGATGGGTAACCGAATGTGGGTGGAGGCGATAGGGAAGATCTGACAGAGCTCAGCTCTGAGGACAGATCGGTCAGGTCGCTGTCGCTATTCATAGTGTTATTGCGCTTGGGTAATGAGAAGGATCAGGGCGTCTTCGTTTATAATATGGTATGAATATGCAGCGACATCGGTGGATGGAAAAGTGAAGGAATAGTTGAGTAGGCGAATGGTATGAAGGCGCAGTTTGCTGTCAATGCGAGCGACAATGGGATTAAGAAAGGTCGTGGGCCGGTAGAACAAGAGTGACAAGGTACTTTAAGGACTATGATATTGTGGCCATGGCTTGACACTAAGTCTGGGCTTTTGACCAATCATGTACGGGATCCCACAGTCATCCGATGATGTCTGATTGGACTTGCGCCAATATAATGCAGTTATCACAGCCATAAGACCCCCTCTCAGCACTCTGTTTACCTTTCCTTGGTTTGTTTACACTGATCTGCAGCCCACGCCCACTACCGCTAGAATATCTACTTCAGCTTCTCAGGACTATGTATTCGTAAGACTTTCGTTGTCGAGGTCCTGAAATAGCTTTTCCGCTATTCTATTCTGTTGACGCTTCATCTGTAACGTCGCCTTTTCACTCGGCAGGCGCAGGAAGTCTCTTCATTGTTTCGCCCAGTCTTTCACATCAAGAAGCTCAGGAATTGATCTTGTCTTGAGCTCTAGCGTTGTGCTCCCTCGTGAAGGGCAAGCTTGGGCTTCTTCTCATTCTCATAGATTGTGCGGTCTTGCCCTGCGTAGCGCCTACCTCCATGACCATCTAAGCATATCATACGCAGGCTGCAATGCCTCTGATCATGGATGATGATCTTGACGAGCTGTTTGGAGAAGACGCTCCACTACAGCTTCCAGCGTCCCTATCTAAGGGTCTGTTTCAGCGCGTTGACGAGCTGTCTCTAGGTGGATGCAGCCAGTACGTTGCAACTTTCCCATAATCATCGCCCCAGATCTCTAAAAGTGGCCAAGGAAATTGACATGGTCCAAAAATGGCTGCATCGCATACATCAGTCAGAATAGTCGTAATGTCATCTTGCACCATTTGATGTGTGATCCTCGTGATGGCCAATGGAGATTGAGCAAAGAATACTATATCGAGGGTGTTTCCACTGTGCATAATGACCATCCATTGGTAAACATTTGCTGGGGTCATAGCGGCGCAGAACTTGCTATTGTTGATGTCTATGGGCAAATTTCGATCTACAATGTTTTCCTTGCGATCAATCGTCTCAACTTTGTCAAACGCTTTACTTTGGACCCGGAAGACAATTTAAGCGCAGTGATTGGCCTGATGTGGGTGTACAGTGACAGATGGGTATGTCTGCACAGTATTGTTGTATCTTGCTATGTTCGTTGACATTGCTACAGGGTTTCTTTCATCAGCCGATGCAGAAAACGACAACCGAAGGTTGGGTCTTCAAGCTTTCTCAGCGAAGGTTGCTTGGCCCTCATAATGAAACTTATAATGGCGTACAAAGGCCCGCCTTGGTTGCGATCACGAAAAGTGGGATCATCAAAGTCTTGTTCCAAGGCCAGAATAATCAATGGCAAGAAATTTCAACTGAGGTGACCAATGCTGGGAGTCCTACTGAGCTTCTTACGCACGCCGCAATGTGCCCAGAGAAGATCGCAGACAAATCGACCCAAGAACAAGGCTTGTAATCTCTCGTCGCTATTATGGGACTTGGCTGACAGATGACGACAAGAGAGCGCTTTACTCGTCGCCACGTACAATCATGACAAGGAACTTCGATTCTATCGCATGAATGTTGACTTCAATCGTTTGAGGATCGACGTGAATCATGTGAAAACAATGGACCAATGCTCTCCAATGGATGGCACTCACGATACGACTGCTATCGATGGCGGTACATTACCATCACATGCCCAACTCTCGCTTTTCGACTTCATACCTCCAGGACCCAAGTCAGGAACAAGAGATCTCACATCGCCCTTTCTTCTTGCTTCTTTCTCATACCTCGCGGACAGTTTTGAAAGTGGATCCGCTCGGACGACGCAGTTCACAGTAGTCTGTAAGTGGGAACTGCAAAATGCGTCGCCAAAGCTACATCCTAGTCTTGACTCTTTGTCGTCTAGAAAGGCTAGTGCTTCGTCCATTCTTGATCTTCCAGTGAGCCCGCCATTCCATGTTTCAAGCTCATAAGATCTGATCTCTAACGCGAAGGCCGAATGTCTTCTAAAAAGATCGAACGATGTTATTGTATCCAAGACGCTCCTTGCTATCCACCAAGTCAACATGAGCACCATCCTAGCCATGCTATACAGCAATGGAACGGTCGAATATCGAGATCGAACAAGTATGCAAGTGCTTCCTCAGAATGCTACAGACCAGTTTTCGACCTTAGGACAGATCGGCTTTGAAGGCGACATGAAAAGATCCTGTGAGCTGTCCTCTCGAGCTCTCCCTAAACAGCAATTCGTGAAGAATTCTTGAACAAACCGTAGCTTACGAATAAAAGGTTTATATACAGCGATATCACCAAACCTGTGTGCCACTGCGTTTCTTGACGAGCAGCACGCTCTGACTCTCAGTCTGATGCATATAGAGATCGATAATTTCTTTAACGAATGTAAGCAAACGCCCTTCCAACATGGGAACTTGGCTTAAGATCACATAGCAATTCTCGAAGTAGTGAACGAAGCCTTCGTTATGCAGGGCTCGCTTGCTGCTATGAATTTTCCGAGCTACAGCGATGACCTAGTCGCAACAATGCAACAATTTTCACACCAGCACCTCTACAAAGGCTCGGATCTCGCAGCTTCACCAAAATTGGTAGAGATCGACGCGTTTAAATCGCATTTCCTGAGCGAGGTCTACCGCGTACTCGGACTTCAGTATGATTATTCTGTTGATGTTCATCCCCAACAAATTATCCAAAATCAAGTGATCCAGAAGTGTCTAGCTACTCAAGCCTCGCTCGGATATGCAGGAAGAATTAGCCGCCCTTCACTCTCATCCGTTGTGGCTCAGGCTACGTTGGATTTGAGACACGCAGCGTACTCACATATATATGTAAGCAGAGCCAAGCCGGGGGCAGATGGCGAGCTCAAAAACCCTGGTCAGTTACGCGTGAGATTCATATAACTTCTACTAACAGGTGTTTAGATTCAATCCATTTCATAACAGGCCTTGTGTCGTGGTTGATGGCATTATTCGGCTTCATCGTAGATGAGATCTTCACACTTGCAGATCTTGTCCAAGATGAAGGTAGTCATTCAGGCAACCTACAAGAGATAATCAATCAGAAAGGTGACTTATACTACCGTGTGATATCAAACGTGAGGGCATACTAAAGTAAACAAGTTCGAGACAGCAACAGCCCCGCCCTGCCTCTTCTCCTAATATCCTCCTCTCGCACATTACTGCGCCTCAACTGCGCCCATATGCGGAGTCTCATAGGTCTCATCAAAGGCCAAGCTGGTCCCAGTCCCGTCGGTCTCGCCTACCGCGAACTCGAAGCCGTCTTCCAGAAATCTCCAATCACAGTCCCGCAATTCGAGCATCTACTCTCACATCTAGACAACAACATCAAAAGTACCTACCAAGCTGCCGGCCTGCATCATGACGACGTCGACAAGCATAAACGCGAAAAGGAAGAACGCAACAACATCGAAAAGACCATGCTCATCAAGGCCACCATCCCTCCGGTCCTTGAAGCTTCCGTCAAAGATCTGCTGACCACTGCCGTCAACGCGTTGAAGGAAGAAGTCAACGTTGCGGAACTCTATTTCACAGACATGGGCTGGCTGGGCCTCACGGACGACAACAGCAGCCGGCAGTGGCGCGAGAAACATCCGATAGATTCGGTGCGGAAGACGCCGTTGAAGAAGGATACGAGGACGAAGAGGTGCATACGCTGTGGAGCGTTGACGGAGGATGCGTTGCCGTTCAAAGGGGCTAATATGATGATTATGACTCTGCTGCGGTATTGTATTTGTGGGAGCTGGTTCATGATTGGCGAAGAGGAAGGTGTGGGAAATTCTGGATTTTGAGACCTATCTATGGAGTAGTCACGGAGTACATTGAGTGCGTTGGTGCTCGTCTGTCTATCACGGTGAGTTGAATTCGTCGAAGTACTGCAGACATTCCAGTATGTAGTGTCAAGAAATCGACAGGCTCGGTCAAAGTTCCGCACCGTTCCTGAAAAACCTGCGAGGAATGCTGTTTTGTAGGAGTACTGAGCAGTGTTGAATAGGGCCCTTGATAACGCAAGAGTAATTATGTACATGAACATGAGAGCAACCGTTATCGCTGATCATCTCGATAATCTACAATGCTCGCTGCTCCCCTACTATGTGCACTGGTGCAAGTTTCAACCAACTACGGTACTCTGCTCGCTGCTCCCCTACTATGTGCACTGGTGCAAGTGTCAACCAACTACGGTACTCTGCTCAAATCCCCATCAATCCGAGTACTCGACAAATATATATCTAACTTCAATCATCGAAACTATACCTCAACCATCCACCCACAGCCCTTAGACTCTCCCACCTGACACTCTCGTCGCTATCGGTCATCAACTCCATGACCCTCCCCTTCACCCCTAACTTCTCCAACACGCCCCTCTTCTCCGGTGCTTCCTTCACCAACCAGCCAACATCATTACATGCGATAGCCAGCACTTGCTTCTCGTCTTCCCACGGTTTGTCCATGATCTCTCGCAAAGACTTCGGTAACGCGCTGCCATCATCTTCTAGTATCTTGCGGGCGTTTTCAACCCAGAACGTAGCATCGCGATGCGGCGGCGACCAGCGGAGATGGCCAGATTGAACCTCGGCAGCATATTCGTCGAAGGTGGTTTGCGAGCTGGTGTAGTCATTTAGCAGATCCGAGATGGCATTTAGATCCTCGAGAAGATCTGGGTCTGTGAGATGACGGCCTTTTAGGTTGGAGAGAAGGGTGGGAAGGCGTGCTTGCGTTGCTGCTGGTAGTAGTGTCGATTTGTTCGAAGTTGCGGAGAGTATATTGAGTAATGTCGAGAGGAGCAGTCGGGTGGTCTTCTCTTTGGGGGAGAGGCGAAGCAGTTGCGCGTAGAGGGGAATGAGCTCCTGCTCTTTCTCGAGGCCTTTGCCGATAAGGGAGGCTTCAAAACTGAGTTGCCAAATTGTGAGAAGGACGTGATAGAGAAGTTGCAGACCTACGCCCCCACTGAGACCGGTTTCACCAGCACTGCGAATGGAGCTTCCACCGGTGAAGAGGGTTGAGTCGCTGTCTTTGGACGCCCCGACGGCGGCACGTAGAATATCAATCAGTGGGTTGAGGGTTTCTTCCCGTTGATTCCAGAAGAGCTCGCGGGCTTTCTTTGTGCGGAGGAGGGAGGAATACTCCTGTACCGCTATATCTTGCAGGCCACTGTCTTGGCTTTTGGTTAGGGTGGAAAGGTAATTGTAGAGTTTTGCAAGGGCTTCGTCTGTTTGAGGGTTCGACTTCGGTGACTGGACTTGGGCAGTCGAAAGCAGAGATGTGAGGACTGATGACGCAAGAAGTGGTATTGGGTCTTCAGGGTTATTGGAGTGTGAGAGATACGGAATGAGGGGCTTGTAGGGTGACTCGTGCTCAAGCAGCTTGGAGGAAAGCGTGGGAGCATCTTCATATCTCTGTCAGTAAGGCTCCCGTACTGTTGGTTCCCAATGGAATGAATAGTACCATTGATCAAGTCCCCTGTGAGCACAAGCATATACTGTATTACATCTGGCCGTTTTGAAGCCGAATCCAGGACACTCCTTCCCTTGGTACCACCTAGTATAAGGCTTTGGTATGCCTCTATATCCGATTCCACAGTCTGCTTTCTTTGCTCTTTTCGCACCTTGTCTACAGCCTTGATGGTCTTGAGGTCATTGTCTGTTATGGTGCCTGCACGAACTGCACCCTCCCATGGTATTGGTCTTGCTCTAATGTTGTTCTGTAGGGAGCTGAGGTATGTTGGCGGATCGAGTGACATGGTGAGCCAATGTGTACTCAATCTTCTCGTGAACAGAAGATCGATTTGAAGGTTCTCCGCAGTTGGCTTGAGCTCGATATCGCTGATCCCTGGAGATTAGGGCTCGGCTCCACCTGCCCTTCGTGATTAAAGGATCACTTTTGAACATTGATAATCCAAGTTATCCTCAAGCCTCGCGCCGCATGATGCTCATACTTTAATAATCACATAACCCTCTGTCCGCAGTGACCTAGAATTGATCTGGATCCTCTTGTAATCTGATTTGGTTTCATTCAGAGTGTACATCGCGATAATGACAAGTTTGAAACGATCACTGGCCGACCCATATGCCTCGAACATTTCCAGCAAGGTCTTCGTGAGGTCTACGAAGAGTGGAAAGGTGCAGAAAATTGTTAGAGAGCTGTATCTAAGACAGGACATACCATGTTCATCTAAGTTGTGCTCGATTTGCTTGGCAAACGCTCCTGCAGACGCAAATGGAGTTGGTAAGTCGACTTTTCATGCTGCACTGATATGATCACAATGCTCACGGCAATGATCAAGTTACTCCTTTCATTCTATCTGAGAAGCCAGCAGGCACACAACAGTTCCCAACAGGCCATTACCTTGTACCTGATACTAATGCACTACTTAATGGCATGGATCTTTTCGAACAAAAGTCCGGATTCTATGATGTTATCATCCTCCAGACGGTCCTCGAGGAGCTCAGAAATCGATCTCTCCCACTGTATAATCGGGTAATTGGATTGACCAAGAGCGACGACAAGCACTTCTACGTGTTCTTCAATGACTTTAGGCTTGAAACCTATGTTGTTAGGAAGCAGGGCGAGACCATCAATGACCGTAATGACAGAGCTGTCAGAAAGGCCGTCAGCTGGTACGGAGAGCATCTCCAGCAAGCTCTCAAATTGAAAAAGCGGACTAAGCAGTGTCCAACGATCATCATGCTCAGTGATGATAAGGAGAATCTACGGAAGGCAAAAGCCGAAAATCTCAGCGCGTGCACGCTCTCTGACTATGTATCCGGGCTCGAAGACGCCGATCGCCTTCTTGACATGATCAATGTCTCTCGCCACGGGCAAGGCGTAAAAGGCCCTGCTACAGAACAGCTCTATCCTGAATACATTTCGCTATCGAAGATGATGACAGGTACCCGAGCGGGGACTCTGCACCAGGGTATCTTTAATGTTTCGACGTACAACTATCTTGAGGGCTCTGTGCACGTTCCCACATTCGATAAATCTCTGCTTATACTAGGTCGCGAGAACAGCAACAGAGCAGTTTCTGGTGATGTGGTAGTGGTCGAGGTTCTACCGAAGTCGCAATGGAAAGCGCCGTCTACTAAGATTATCGAGGAGGAAACCCTCAACAAGGATGAAAATGCAGAAACAGAGGAAGCAGAAGCAGAAGCAGTCGTAACAGAACAGGAAAGGCAAGCACTTCAGGAAGAAGTCAAGAAAATTCAAGGTAAAAGCATCGAAGGTCGACCACAACCTACTGCAAAGATTGTAGGCGTGATAAAGCGTAATTGGCGGCAGTACGTTGGGCATGTCGATGGTAATTCAAGTTCGATAGCAAGCCAAAGGCGGAAACAGCAAACAGTTTTCTTGATACCTATGGACAAGCGGATACCGAAAATTCGTCTGCGAACTCGTCAAGCCGATGAACTACTAGGCAAGCGTATTTTGGCCACTATAGATGTGTGGAATGAAGATTCCAGATATCCAGAAGGTCATTTCGTGAGGTCCCTCGGCGATCTAGAAACAAAGGGTGCGGAAACAGAGGCATTGCTCCTCGAATATGACGTCCAGTACCGACCGTTCCCAAGGGGCGTACTGGACTGTCTGCCCAAAGAGGGCCACGATTGGAAAGTGCCAGCAAATCTTGAGGATCCAGCTTGGAAGGGGAGGAGAGACCTCCGTGACTTGCTGGTCTGCAGTATTGATCCTATTGGGTGCCAAGACATCGACGATGCTCTCCACGCTCAGCTCCTGCCCAATGGAAACTTTGAGGTCGGTGTCCATATTGCGGACGTGTCACATTTCGTCAAGCCAAACAATGCAATGGATGCAGAGGCCAGCATCCGGGGTACTACCGTCTATCTTGTGGACAAGCGCATAGACATGCTGCCAATGCTCCTTGGTACAGATCTATGCTCTCTCAAGCCATACGTGGAAAGATATGCTTTTTCCACTATTTGGGAGATAAACAAAGATGCAGATATCGTCAGCTCATCCTTCAGCAAGTCCGTCATTAGATCTCGAGAAGCTTTTAGCTACGAACAAGCACAACTTCGCATCGATGACAAATCGCAGGAAGATGAGCTCACGCAAGGTATGCGGACATTGCTGATGCTTTCCAAGAGACTGCGGCAGAAGCGCATGGATGCAGGGGCGTTGAACCTCGCAAGCCCGGAAGTCCGAGTTCAAACAGAATCAGAAACTTCAGATCCGGTGGATGTCAAAACCAAGGAGCTATTGGATACCAACTCACTGGTTGAAGAATTCATGCTGCTGGCTAATATCAGCGTTGCTAGGAAGATATACGAATCATTCCCCCAGACAGCTTTGCTACGACGGCATGCTCCGCCACCCAAGAGCAACTTTGAAGAGCTTTCGAATCAGCTAAAGGTCAAAAGGGGGTTCAACCTTCGTACGGAGAGCTCCAAAGCGCTAGCGGACTCTTTGGACACCTGTACGGATCCGAAGGAGCCTTTTCTTAATACACTTGTTCGCATCATGGCAACTCGATGCATGATGTCTGCCGAATATTTTTGTTCTGGCACGCAATCGTATCCAGAGTTCCGGCACTATGGTTTAGCAAGCGAAATTTATACACATTTCACCAGTCCAATTAGACGATATGCAGACCTTGTAGCTCACAGGCAGTTGGCCGCAGCGATTGAATATGAGACACTCGACATCAGCCTGCACAGCAAGCCTAAACTTGAAGGAGTGTGCAAGAACATCAACGTCAGACATAGGAATGCACAGATGGCAGGCCGAGCAAGTATCGAGTACTTTGTCGGACAGGCGCTCAAAGGAAGAGTGGTGCAAGAGGATGGATTCGTGATGAAGGTCTTCTCTAACGGATTCGTGGTTTTCGTGCCCCGATTCGGTATCGAAGGCCTGATACGATTGAGGGATCTGGCGACGCCCGAGCCAGAAGGGTTATTCGATGCAGAAGAGTATCTCCTGAAGGTGTCAGGTACGGTGGAGCTGCAGGTCGAGCTATTCGAAAAGGTTGTGGTGAGGATCAGTGATGTGAAGGAGGAATCAACGGGGAAGAGAAAGCTGAAGCTTGAGTTGGTGAGAACCAATTGAGGGCCCCTCAAGCGTCTGTAATCTCATGATAGTCGGAGGTTCTCGGTCTAATCATCGCATGTGATGGTGCATATATACCCCCTACAGGAAGGCTGTCCAATGAGGGACAAGAACAAAGCATTGTCCCAATACCGCGCTCCAGTCCATGGATATTTGCACTTCGTCTCATGTGCACGAGTACGTAGTTATTGAAAAGGAGTCACTTGTCCATCGTTTGCCATGTGTACGTGCGACCTAACTTATGTTGCGAACGAATTGCAAAGAACCAAATCTGCAGATCCGCGACCCCTTTCCGTTTCCCATCACCATCCTTGTCATATAGCAGTGCGGGGTTCATTCTGTGCCTGTGCCTGAAGATCTCGAACGAGCGGGAGAAGGACTGGCGCTACGATCGCCAGTTTCAGGTTGGGAAACCGCCAGACTCGAGTTGCAACCACGGCTAGAGATTTTTGATGGAGAGTTGATTTTGAACTCCTCCCTCCCATGTGGTCTTCATGAATGATAGAGATTATAGAGTACAATGATTTCGCCACCATCAGTCGGCACTTGAACAAATCTCACCGTCTTGCTAACAGCTTCCGACCTTGCCGAAACGGGTGGTAGCTTCTCCTCGATTCATCAGTTCAGACGCCTCGAGCCAGCAGGACCGAGATCTGCAACTGGGTCTAAAAGGACTAAAAGCTACTCCTTTTCGTTATCAAAGTGAAGAGGATTCAATAAGCCCCAATTATACTGCTGCATTGGGAGTTTCGCTGTCGAATACCACGCTTAGCAAAATTGTGGATCGGAAATGAGAAATGAAGCAGGATGATGAACCGTGGCCGCCCCTCACGTCTCGACGTCTCCTCCCCCGAACCACCTAATCCGACACCACCCATCACGCGCCCAAAGATCACAGTGCCCAAGCCTGATATTGTGAAGAGGAAGCCTGTCCCCTCCCCTGCTTCGGCTGCCTCTCCGGCCACCGCGCCAGTTCCATCCCTTTCCACTGGAGGCATTGTTGTGGCTGTCGGAGAAGAGGAATTCAACGATCATAATGTAAACAATCGGCAATCTTTCCTTCAGGAGCCTCCTTCGCTCGTCCGACCTATCACCAATTCGCCGCCCCTTATCGCTCGTGATCTTGATCAGTAAGTCCGTCGTCAGTCCCTCAAACCCACAACGCTGAACCATTGTCCCTCAGGTTTCCTCGCGGCCAGTCCCCTCGAAGTCCGCTTCCTTCATCCAACGGGGGATACTTCCCTCCTACCACTGTGGAAAACAAAAACCCCTCTCTTCGGCCCCATCGGTCACGGCAAGCAAGTGAATCTAGACTCCATGACACCTTCAAGGCATCAAAGTTCCCGAATAACGAGGGACTGCAACGGACAATGTCATTGCATCCCTCGGGACGACCTACAAACAATGATTACGAGACATCTGATCCAACCGTCATAACAAAAACGCCCAGATCGCCTGGACCTAATAAGCTGACTTCCTTCTTTGGATGGAAGACCTCTTCCCCTATAGCCGAGGGCTCACCAACTCCTTACTCCGACAGAAGCCATTCGCCTGGTCCTTCGCCGCTTTCGCCATCGCCTCGGAGCATTTCGTCGTCGACTAAATCTATACCCAAAGCCATCGATACCTCGAAAGCCAATGCAACTGGTATGGCCACCACTTACATGCCGGGGACCGTGTTTCCATTGCCGCCCGGTACAGACTTGGGCAACTTCGGAACTGATGTGGAGGAAGAGCTGCGGGAAGTAAGCACGGAATTGGCTGGCTCAATACGAAGGGAGATGGAATTGGAGGACCTCGTTGACCGCCTACAGCTTGAAGCATCACAAGGCCCGGAACTCGGTCGCCGGACGAGTGACTACTTCTCTGATTCGGGGAGTGGATCCTACAGATATGCTATGAGTGATGCAGATGGAAAACTGGAAGATCTGGCAAAGCAGAAAAGGTTATCGGAGCAGGAAAAGGCCCAATTCAAGTTGAGCTTGACTCAAAAATTGCAGGATGAGAGATCCCACCGAAAGTTACTTGAAGAGCATATCCGCCAGCTTGGAGATCAGGTGCAGAGCGTGAGCATAATCTGTACAAAGTTCACGTGACGTGGCTAACCGTTGCATAGTTGGACAGAGAGCGTGCTCTCTCCTCTGGCACTGCTGGCCGTGTTCAAGAGCTTGAGAGCTCCCTGGAAGACCATCGAAGACGGCTACAGGAAGAACGAAGGGTCAAGGAAAATTTTGAGGATCTCCTTACTGCGCTGAAAGGCGAAATAACACAACATCGAGACGAACGGGATAACCTTCGAGACGAGGTAGTCCCACAGCTGAAGTCGCGTGTTGAAGGTCTAGAAGGGGAAGCGGCAGAATATCAGACGTTAACTTATGAGAACGCGCGGATGCAGCAGGAGCTCCAATCTCTCAAGAATGAGAACACTACGCTGATGAACGCCAGAAGGCTGCAGTTGGAGATGCAAAACCATTCTTCACGATTTGACACAATAGCTGAAGACGACGGGACAAGTGTACCGACAAGTCAAGGTCCTGGCCTGACCAGGTCTGCTACCGTAAGAGGTACTACTGGCGGTCTGTCAAGATCCTCATCGGTAAGGAGGTCGAATTCCATATCAAGCAAGGAGAAAGAATCAAGAGACTCTTTAGCAGATCGGGTGAAGGATATTGAAATGCAGCGAGATGCTTTGCATCGAGCATTGAAGAGCCTGTTGGAGCGACAAAATTTCCAGAATAAAGAGCACGAAAAGAGGATGAGGAACCTCGAGATGGAGCGTGATCGGGCCCTCCAGAATCAGTCTCCTCGGAGGATGGGCTACGAAAAAGAAGTCACTGGTTTACGAGATGAGATCAAGCACCTTCGCCGTCGAGCGGAGGATGCTTCCATGCAAAAGTATCAAATCGAGAAAGGTTTGGGTGGGCTAAAGAAGGACCTTGATCGAGCCGAGCAAGAGACAACGTCGTTGAGAACAGTGCTACAGGAGCATGATATTCTGATACCGGAGTTCTCTGAGCAGTCACCGGGTGACCCTACTACTGGAGCGCATGCGACTTCTGCTTCACTAGAGAAGGCCTACAGAGACTTGCAAGTGTCGCAGACCATGTCCATTAACAAACTCCGGGAGCTGCACGATGGAGTACCCTCAAGTGCTGAGGATGCTGATACGGCAGCAACGATGGAGAAGCTTCTGAAGAGCATGAATAATACCGAAGCCGAAAGGGATTATGCAAAAAAACAAGCAGCGATTTTCCGAGCAGAAGCAGAGTCTTTGCGCGAAGCCGAGTCTTTCCACACTGGTGAAAGTACAGCTTTGGCTGATCAGCTGACTGCATCTGCCAATCAAACGGAGACCTTGTCCACGCAGGTACGGATGCAGTTGGAATCCAATGCCGGACTGCGTCAAAGGCTGGCCGAGGCCGTGGGGAGGGGTGAAGCGGAGCAGAAAACTTCAACCACTCGCATCAACAGCATGCAAGGCAAACTGAAATCGCTCGAGGACAAGCTCATGAACGCGCAGCAACACTCGGAAGAAGCGTTCGCCCAGCACGAAGAGGAAGTCAAGGAGATCCAGGAAAGCCACAACGCTCACCTGCAGCGCCTCAAGACCGGCCTGCGGACGCCGACCGTCTTCGGTTCTCGAGAGACGTCGCCGCTGTCTCCGATGTTCGGCAGCCGGACACCGCGGCTGAAGAAGACGACGAGTGGGATCGGCATGTCGCTCGACGATGCGATGCGGACCGATTTTTTGGAGAAGAGGGTTCAGGAGCTGGAGCGGGCGTTGGCAGAGGCGGATCGGGAGATGGAAGAAGTGGTGGGTTTGATGAATCATGCGCAAATTGAGGTCATGGAGTTGCAGTCTGCAAGGTAAGTTTTTCCTACTCCTCTCTCTCCCTGTAACAGAAAGAAGAAGTTCTTGACTGACTGACCTATTTCACTCACTTCAGAGACGAAGCCATGCGCCAGACCCGAAAGCTGCAAGCCGCCATCAACGCCGAGAGGGTCAAAGTCGACTCTTTAATGAAGTGATCACCTCCGTCTTCTCTGTCTGTCATGCACTCATTTCCGATCACCAATCACCCATTTACGCGGCGTTCGTTCATGGAAAGATAGCATCTTGAGCGAAAAAACGGATCTATTCTGCATTCTGCATCTTGACATTTAGATCCAAAAGCATGGGGGGCGAGCGAGTGATGGCGTTGATATACCCTCGTTCTTTTACTGTAATATAAGTATTTGTACTTGTAATTTCGTGTATGTATATACGCTATACTATGCTAGGTCATCGATCTACCTACCTACTTCTTGCACGGATTGAAGGTTCTGCACGGCTTTCGTTTGATGAATGGTGGTGTGTTGATTGATGGTTAGTACGCCCTCCTGTCAAGCTTTGCAGGAAGAATTGACTATATTCTTTCTAGAAGACGTTCGATTCCATTGGTGCTGAACTAATGGTGGTATGTATAAAGTAGTAATCGTGTCCTTTCCTATCGAACGCTCCGGACGTCGTTCGTTCTCGGCGATAGGTCGGTCCCAGTCCTCAAGAGCAGCAGCAGCAGTGACCTTGTCGCGCACACGCACGAATACAGTGGTACAATCCTCTCGGAAGAGGAGGGCCTTATATCACGGGCCGCTCAAAGCCGACTGGCAATCTGTCTCTATGTACACTCGTCTCCAGCACCATCCAGCACCTCAAGCCTTCAACCTTCTCTCCTCACAGCCAACGCAGACAGGCCTCTCCTCCTCGCCTCTAGCGAAGAATCTCCCGTCCTCGAACTGACCACCGCACTCCTAAAACCAAGACATTAGCCCCTCGAAAACGGATTTGCCGGAAAAGAAAAGGGATACACTCACCACACAACAAAAACACCCAACATGCCACTCCTCCCCCAACGCCACCACACCCCCATCAACAACCGGCTTCTTGCAACCTTTGCACTTCCCACTGAAGCGCCCAGCATGACACCCCACACACCACGCATACCCATCTTTCTCCACAAACGGCGTCTTCGCATCGAACGGATCGCCGCACTGAGCGCAGAAGAAATGGCCCACGTGCCAGGAAGCCCCGCACGCGATGACGACTTCTGTCTCGATCGGCGTCTTACAGCTGCGGCAGCGCGGGGAGTACAGTTCGTGGAAATCCAGATGGCAGTAGAAGCGCAGGGAGGGATCGCCATCGTCCAGCGCCGTCTCGCCGGGCTTTTCCTCTTCCTCGGGTACTACTGATGTCCCATCGGCGCGCGCATCGATACGTGCCAGTCGTGCGTTGCGCGCGGTGTCGGGTTCCGGGTAGAATGCCACGCACTCGAGGGCTTCGGCGCAGTGGTGGCAGGTGAAGCAGTGGGGATGGAAGCGCTGGGAGGCGGCGCTGACGATCCGCCCTTCGATGGGAAGGGCGCAGGCTGCACATTGGGCTGTGGCGCGACGAGAGGATGGCGACCAGTGCAGTCTGGATGAGATGACTGGGGTGGTTGCTGAGTGGTGGGGCAGTGGGCGAGTTGCAGGAACTGGTCGATGTCTGCTGGAGGGAGCAGGTAGTGGCCGCGCTGCGGGCGGGTCGTAAGGAAGCGAAATGGTCGGAGTTGAACATTCAGAGATGGCAATGGATGGAATCGAAGGAGCTTCTTCCGTTGGAGCATCTTTGACGAAGATTGAAGGCGGATTTGGTACGTTGATAGTTGGAATGATAGGGGCTGAAGCCGTCGATGGTGGCATCTGAGGCTTGGAGCGCATTCGCGGTGGGACTCCGGACGGGCGAGTTGGTGACGAGTCTCTCCGGATGTCGGTCCCCTTGGGTTTCCAATCATGTGAGAAGCTGACGATGGGTCTCCCAGGACGATCGCTGACTACGGTTGGAGAAGGCAGTTTGGGACTTCGATCCTTCAAGCGCATACTCGTAGCTGCTCTAATATCATCGCTTCTGATCTCTTTCCCGTCTAACATCTGTTGAGTATCTAAATCGGCAACAGGCTCGATGGGTTCGGGGTCATCATGCGGCTCTAAGGATCTCTTGTTCTTTAGATAAGATGGGTTCCGTGATTGGGAAGGCGGATTTCTATGAATTTCGGAGCGGTAGAGTCTCTGCTTGTCCTCAGTAGTTAAACCTGTGAATGGCTGGCTCGAAGTCGGAATCTTGGAGATGGCATTGCGATGTTTTGTTCTGAGCGGGACTGGCAATCGGCTGTGCTCGGATTGGGATGGCATAGGTGACTTTTGGCTGTCATCTGGCTCTTCGAAGATCTTGTCATCAGGGTTCCTGAACAGCCCACCACTCACGTCTCTTGCTCGCGGCCCGCTTGACCGCCGACGGCCGGACGTTACTGGAGGCAGGACAGTAGACGTAAGATTCATGTAAGCTTTCTTTTCCAGGGAATCCCAAAGCTCGTGACCTGTTTGGCCGCTAATGCTTCTCGTATGGCTAGCCTTCGCAGTGTCCTCAGCAACTATACTTGGTTTCCGGCTTTTTGGTGACGAGGCTTCAATAACGTTGACAGAAGCTGAGTGATCAGAGAAGGATGGTTGGCCTAGCGTCTGGTCATTGCTTGCGGCATCCGGCATTACAAACCGTCCATGACTCTGGCTCCGGGCGTGTGCTCCTTTCTCAAGATGCTTCTTGTAGTTATAGGGCTGGTATGGGTTTTCCAACGTGGCATCCTTCTTTCTGTGCGTCCAGACGAGTTCAGAAGCCTCATCTTGAGCGGCTGCATGAACTTTGGCTTCATCTCGCAGGTCCATGTCCTCAAGAGCCTCCCGTAGTGACCGGGCTTCCTGTTTCTCCATCCATCGCATCCCACCCTCTCTGTATGTTCCACTGGGTAGCATGGACGGGGCTTGTGGTACCACCATCGAGGCAGAAAGGTCTTGTGACCTTACACCCGTGATGGGCTCCCTAACCATGGGCCTACCAATGTCTTCATGATTGCCAGGCATTTGTGACTGTGCTCGTCGATGCGACAGCGCACTTACCGATCTTTCTTTCACTGAAGCACTGGCCAAATCAGGCTGTCGTATCGAGGGATCCGGTCTGGAGGACACCGCTGATGATGTCCTCACATAGGGTTCTGGAGTAAAGGTGGCAGCCCGACCAGGCAGTGGACGTGAGCCACCAGGGCGTGCAGGCCGATTGGCACGGAGATCCTTCAGGTACCCTGCTTCCCACGCCTTATGTGAATCTTTCGATGCTTCCGCTTTCGGAGTCGCAGACGATGCAAAGACTTTGAGCCCAGACGAGCGCCGTCTCGGAACCTTAGATGAATGCTGTTGCTGATCGATCCGCTCGGGGTTTGTCGTGGGCGACCCTGATGACTCGGCAACATTCATGTCGTGCTGATCTCTGAGCCTCCTGTGGAATAAGCTCATTGTTCTAGTGTTCTCGTAACCGCTGACTAGGGCGCTTGGAACTGTGTGGAGACTCCAGCGGAATAGGATGGCACTGGTCCGCGTAGGACTATAGGAGACACCATGTATGGCTGGATATATAAGACTGCAGAAAGGGATGATGCGCACTTAAGAAAATGTGATAAGGGCGTCTAGAGATTTCAGTTATCGGTGCGGCTAAAAATGGACAGAATCAACAAACCAATCATTGTCCTAGCAACCGGGGCTTTGGCGAAACACCAGCGAACCCGGCCCCAGAACACGGTTTTTTAGTTTAAGTATCTGAAATTTCTTCCAGACCACAACTCGTGGTTAGTGCATTGAATTCCAAAGGTTTTCCAATATCTGTGCGGATTACTCCTCATGAGCGCCCAGTAAGAGTGACAGTCTGAGACTTGCCAGTACCGAGGTGCATTCTACCTGATACTCCAACAGTATTCTTCGAAGAATATTGTAGTCGACATTTGAGGTATTGAACCAGTGTCTAGTGACGTGGGGAATATACGGCGCTGACTGCTATCGGCCTCAACGCTTGCTCGTAGGCGATACCTCCGGATCCGCGTCCGTACTTTGGTCAATCTATCCCGCCTCCGAAGACCTCTACATCAGATGGTTGCGGTAGCCAAGAAGCGTTCGATCCCCCATTATCCTTCTCATCTTCGTTGAAGCTAGGTTGGCAGAAGTTCAAACTCCTGTATGGTTTGAGCATGTTCGGCCAGTCCAAAAAATCCCTCTTCGAGTTTTCCCTCGTCTTCTTCACGACCCTATCGCGCGCCCGCAGCATGACCCCCAACTTTCCGAGCGGTTGCAAAGACTTGCGCTTGTGTTCTTGTAGGTCATCACGAAAATAATCAGACCATGATACCTCTACCTGTCTCAGTGCGAGCGACTGGGACACAGTGTCGCAGATAGCTTCCACGCTGTTACCGAGCTCTTCGAACGTACCATCTTTGGGAGCAATATATGGGGTTATCTCGCAGAAGAGCCTGATATCGATGATACAGGTGTGCACATGGTGAAAGAGCTTTGAGTTCGAGAAAGTCTTTAGAGCAGCGCTAAGACCCCCGCCGAGATCCGCTCCACAGGCTTTGTCCCCATTGAATATAAGATAAATATAGAGTAAACATCCATTTCCATCGTACAGGAAAGGCGTAGCCTCCTTACGAATCAACTTATTCACTCCGATTATCGCAGCGTTGTAGGTGTAACGGGTGTAGCACAGCACTGGACCGCTCGTGGCCGGGCTGATGCCTATGCGGCGAGGAACTGGGATAATGAGCGCATTGTAGATGTGGAGCCGGAGCTCTGCTGGAATTGTGAGGAGGGTGGCCATCTTAGAACTCAGCGTCAAGACCCTGTCCTCACTAGGCGAAGAAGCTCCTAGAGATCAGTCTTCGAGTCGTAATCAGAAGATTTGAAGGGGAGACTGGAGATTCTGATCACGCCAGCAAATGGTTGAGTCATACCTATGTTGTAAGTACTTTGATATGCATTTAACCGAAGATTAAGCGCCTTGGCACGTATTCTACATCTCTTGGGGAATATTGGGTACATTCACATTGCAATCTCTATGAAATCGTAATTTCACTACAAACATCTGGCCGCCGCCATGTACGAGTCGGTCATAGGCGCCACTAAAAAGAATGAGTAAATGACAAGGACACCTTAGACACTCACGTATAAATAAATTGTCACTAATATCGTCTACGATGACGGTGATCTTCAACCCACCTAGAAGGCTTCTATGGTCAAGCTCAAATCTCTAGCCGGTGAAAACGGTGTGAACAAAGTCTGAAGTGATATACACTAGAGAGAGACACAAAGTACAAGGCTATTGCCATACAGGCGCCCAGTTGGACCGATTTGATCCGCTTTTAAGCAAGAGTCCGATTTCCATGGATCAAATGGGTGACTTGGTCGGGTTGGCGGCTTCGACAGTACTCTAAAGTAAATAGCCTCTGTCTGTTTTAAGATGTGCGAGACAGAGATCTGTACTGCGTAAATCCTTCTTTCTCAGCACTACCATCATAAAAATTGTCAAGCATCTCATCAACGCATGTCGCCTGTGTTGCCATGTGGTCTGGGTTTCATAAAATATCAGAGAGTGAACGCTGTGTTAGTCAATTACAGAGAATTGCCTGGACTTTTTGGAGAAGATTTTGGACTGTATAGCAATCGACTCAAGGTTTCAGGGTGGTTCATCCCACCCGCAGTAGATATCAAAGTTTCCCGTGCAGAAGTCCTTGGATGCGTGCAAAGTCTCTGCAGAATTTGCGAGGTACATATCAAGAGGTAGTAAACAGGTAGTATCTTCATTCTCGCGTTATTAACTTTCGAAGAATTTTGTGGAGAATTCTTATACGATTACCTCTTAAAGTGCTCGAACGATTAGTGGCTATCCCCAGAATACCCTTTTCTATCGTTTTTCCCATGAGTGGACGGTTAGCAATTAAAATGAAAGCGCTTTAATAAAAGATTTCTAAACCTTATACCATGTCTCTGAATGAAACGAAAAAATGAGTTTCCCGTCTTGTAGGTTTTCATAGTTTGGTTGAGCACGAACAGGATGCATAGAGAATCGCAGCTCTAGCACATGTGCGGACAAGTATGGCCATGAAGATTCGCACAGACGGGAAGAGGACCATGATGGCCAGTAATGCGCGCATACAGTGAAGCTTAGAAATGGAGCTTATTTCTGGAGATCCCTCTATCATGATGTCTAGGGCAACATACAAGTGTAAGCGTCCTCTCAATCGCAACAAAGCCCTGAAGACGCGATATGGTTCAGAAACAACATAAACACTTCTTCACAAGACGCCATGGGGCGACCAGCCAGTAAGGATGGAGCACAAAGTATCGAATCACCGGGGCTGGGGAAAGCAGAGCCGACTCTGACTTGGATTGGGACAAAACCCTAGACTCTGACAGCATATATTTGACTGTGCCCACCCTTCACGCCATAAGTCTTGTCCAGCTGCTTGTGCAGTGCAAGATATCTGGGGCTTTGCTTCCATATTGAGAGCGTATCCGTATATTGTACATTCTTCAATTCCTCTGAGCTCGCTATTGGCGTTGTGAATTTCGCTCAAGCCAAGGTAAAAATGGCGGCAAAACCCTGGGACTTGGCGTATAAACCAATGGAGCCACATAGCCTAGCTAAATGGCTAGAAGGGCAAATGAAGTCTCCTAGGGAGGAAGGCGAGAACGAAAAGGGGTGTGCAAACAAGATTGCAATCAATGAGCTGCGACTTCCAGAGGAGGAGAGGATTAAGAGATATAAGATCACCGGCAAGAGGCGTATAAGTAATCCAAAGCCACTGCTTGTTCGGGGCGTCGAAAAAGCAGAGAGGAGATAAGATCGAGACTTAGAAGTATGAGGCGATAAAGGGTGTTGGAAATGGGTTAGGGCACGAGTGGGTTTGCATACCACTTCTGACTTGTAAATTGCATATCGTAGGATAATCCTCCCCCTTGCGCGTCCGTAGGCTATTTTGACAGTCATCCTACGAAAGGCATCACCACCGATCCGTTCAAACAATGAAGTGGAAAACAGAGGGCAAGTCGACCACGTCGGTCACATATACACCACGACGTGCCGTCATAGCATCATCTGGGTGCCTTTTCCTCGCCCAGCTACTGCAGAACACACTCTGCTTGCCAGACATAGATTAACGACGAGAGATAGCGGAGGATTAGCCAACGGGTAAATTTTCTACCCTCTTTTCTAATCAACTGTCGTCCCGGAATAACTTGAAACCACACGACCTCCACGCGATGACTTATAACGGTCAATTGGGTATTTTGTTCACCAAACCGGCATGTTTCTACTTGTACGATTATCTGGCCATTAGCTTCACTGAAACTCCGAAATATGGCGAAGGTGCTTACGATCGCAGTAGTATCCTGGGGGATTGAATGACGATAGAATAGGGATGTTACGGTCGCTTAGGGAGCCATGATATGAAGATCAATTCTCTGACTGGGATCATGAGGTATGCTCAAGATAAATTGATAGTAGATAGCATGCTGATGAGCTAGGCCGAATATGGTTGGTGCAATACTAGATCTAAGTATCCGTCATGGAACGCGTAAGATAACCCGCGTTCTGACCTAATCGTCTTTACCATGCCCGCACACCAGCTCCACCTCGGACTGGTGTTGGACTGACATGAAGCAGTGATGGCTGGCTATGTCCTGCGAGAAGACACTCGGATCCCGACCATCCATTCTTGATGTAGGAGTGCCCCAGCGGAACCTGCAGTCGCCAGCCTCAGACCCAGTCGACACGGTCCTCGTCCACAAGCCCCGGAAACGCAAGCACCCAGAGATCGATCATTGTGATCGCGTGGAAGAATCATTGTCTATCCAGGTATGAAGGAAACACGTCTTGCTGAAACGAACACCCACTGAAATATGCCTTGGAGGCAAACTCTTCGCTTCCATCCTCCAAAGCCCTACAATTGACGCCCGGTCTTTTACTCCATCGATCCCTTCTACCTCTAGCCTATCTTGACCAGGTTGGCAGCCACACGGACAATCATGGCCCAAGATTGTTCTCTGCACACATCAACGCCCTTGAGCCAAAATTCCAGGTGGATAAGCAAGTGCAGCCTATAGTCTTGATCGCGCAGTCTATCGGGGATGGCAGACTCCACGCGATAGAGAGAGTGCAAGACGGGATATATGCATTGTGCAAATTAGGCTCGTGGGTGACTTTGAGAGCGCTCAAGCGATTGTCGGCCCAGGGATGCGATCATGGTACCCCACCTAAGATACAAACTGTAGAGCAAGACCAAACATCAGCTTGCGAATGGTGGCGCGTTGCTACAGTTGAACCGGACCGTGGGACCAATCCCAACTTCAACACCTCGTTCATTGATGGGAAGCCTACGAACGTCCGACTAAGCTTGCAAAGATCAGTGCAAAATTGTATTACGCAGAGCGTGACGACCAGAGATGAGGTATCTCCGCTGTTACAATCGAAACCCACCGAGACGATGGTGGGCACTGTGTTAGAAGAAGCATCCCAGCCTCCAGAAGAAGTACTTGAATTGATCAAGTCTCAATACTTGGAAACTTTATACGCATCGAAGGTAGGAGTAATCTACCTCGTACTCCTCGATGCAATCACTAACTACCGTTTGAGACGTCGTTGGCATACTTCGCGAAAGGACCTCTCTCTCGAGCTCGAGCTACCTTTCATGCTTGCAATGCATCTCCTTACGACCAGTCAAAACTCGTACAATATCTAAGATTCAATATACTACCATTAGCGACGATGGATACCAAGTATCGCGAGACCTTGCCCAAGTTAGTGAAGAACCTTCCATTCCGGTCTCTCTCGGACGATGAAGGTGCGTCAATGATTGCTGCTATTGGTGAGAAAGCTCGGAAGTCGAAGAAGTCCAAAGTTGGCAAAAATGGCTTGTACACTGGAGAAAACCTTAACGCGACTCGGTGGTGGTTAGGGAGGAATATGTCTCACATGGGTTGTGACTGTGCCGATGCGCGGGAAGACGCTATTAGGACTACTCTACTCGAGCAAAGGGCTAGGGAGACGCAACTGCAGATAATCCTGGCTTGCGAGACACTCGCGCTTGAGGCCTCTGCCAAAGACTCTATAATCAGCTCCATGCCGGCAGATCTGCCAGAAACTGAACCAGGCCCAGACAAGAAGTCTAAGAAGCTCAAGAAGCCCCAAGATCTAGCCACCCTGGTAGAGATACTGGCGGACCGGCTATGTATATGGCAGTCCATGAGTATAGATGAAGCAAACACATCGGACAACAAGACCAAGTCAGTCCCTCAGCGTGGAGCCAATGTGAATATTGCTGTTACCGGGAATGATGATTTGCGACAATTTTGTGTGGATGTCGTGCTCCCCTTGTAAGCCTACCTTCTCGCCTTTAACCCCCATTGTGGGCATAGTGCTGACCATAGTCAGTTACGGTGCTCGACTATCAAATCTGACCGCTATGCTGTGCCAAAAGCTCGGAGGACCGAAACAATATTCACCAAAGCGTCCAGCATTAGCTAAAGGGGTAAGCTCCTCTACATCAATCAAACCAGGCTCTGAAATACAACGCCAACAATCTCGAAAGCCTCGGCGGACTCTCGAGCGATTTCTGACGGACGAGCGATGTGCGTCTCAACAACCACGTCCATCTCTGTCGCGATCTGCCACTGACTCTATGTTACCCTGTATGAAACGTGAAGAGAGTGATGTCTCTCTGTCATCGATTCCCCTTAACAGAACTTCGATGCACAAGCGATATAGTCAACGAGAAGTGGATCTGAATACGGCTGCTCAGGCCACTGAAGCCAAGCTCAAAAGGAAAGCGAAAGTAGACAAAGAGCTTCAAGGCGCCATTGCCGCCTTGAAAAGGCCAAACCCTCGAATGGCAGTCAAGGAATTAGTCGAGGACGCGGAAAATCGGATCGCTGGACCGTCTTCACGAAGTAACTCCTCAGCCTCTCCTGACTAACGTCCACGCTGACTACCAGCAGAATCCAAGAACCCTGTTCGCAAGCCACTGGCTAAAGGTGTTCAGATCATGGCCACACCAAGCAAGAACAGACATTGTAATGTCCTTGCTGACCTACGTTTTCCACGACCTCATTCTGCATCAGCGGCGACTACTTTGGATGAGGTCCCGCCGTCGAGCGTCTCACGGATCACTGGCTCGGTCATAAAAGCACATGGGTCTTCCTCCTTCTGCCAAGATGGAGCACCGTGGATCGGCAGTAATGTACTGCCTAGCGTAGAGCAGACGCCGACTAGAGGCCCAACGAAGCTGCTGGGCCGTCCTATGAGTTCTTCCACTGCCAAGGCGGCGGGTGAAGGTCAGATGTCTTATACAAGAAAGTTGAAATCGCCAGAGGCAAATCCTGACTTATCCTTGTCGTTTTCGCTACCACCGTGGCCTTCGAAAGTTCAGGAAACGCCATCCAAGGAACGCACTGCCGATCACAGTTTTCAGCAGGAGAAGCGAAGAATTGAAGAGACCCCTAGCAAGCCTTCCGTGACTATACAGGACTCCCCTAAAACCTCTGCCGCTGCTACGTTTTTTTCATCACAGGAGCAAGAGACCTCAATATACGCGAGCTTGGGATGGGACGATGATGCCGACGAGCTTGCAAGATGATTTGTTATGACACTGCATTAGCGAAGGTGCTTTCTTATTGTGATGGAGTTTTTTGAGAGCTTCTTATGCATCCAATCTCTTAGCCCCAATTTGTCTTTCCGTACGCAAGCTACACGAACGGAATAGAGCATTTACTCAAATATTGTGTTCTAGCCGTCGGCAAGGACCTCATAGAGGTCTGTGATCATGATCGCTTAGTACTTTGTACACTCTGCGCCATGCCAAATGATGGTTCCTGCCCGAGGTGGTGGGAAGGTCCTCCCTCGACAAGATATCTATCTGAGCTATCTGAGCAAGATATTGAACATAGTTCATCAAGCGCCCCAGAAGATGAGGCTTTGAAAGAATTTGGTGGTATTCAACACGGAACCATTTCCAAACGGACGGACGTTGCAGCTAAACATCCAGGCTAGGGCATTTCTCGATTTACTTTCCGTTGTCTTAGCACAGCCATCCATTTTGCTAGCTTCTAGTCAATCTTTTGAAATCGAGCGAACTGTACCAAACCCAAAATCATTGTCATCACGGGTTTTAACCAAAAAGATGAGATGTTTGGTGATAGCTTGCTTGGTCCTTTGTTCATTGAAGAGGAGGGTGTATTAAGAGTGGAGTCATTTCCGGATTGGCTCCGTCAAGGAAACGCCTTAGCATGATATGGCATCCACTCTTGGCGATACAGTGGAGTCAATAATAAATCTCTGCAAAACTCAAAGGTAGTCGGAAAGTCAAATGAGAATTATGTGTATTATATTTTCTCTTTTCCGCCCTGGTCCTTCAGACAGCATCTCCAAGCTTCCATCAACAGAATCAAAATTCATATCAGAATACTGCAATCATGTTGGCCATCGCCACAGTCAATGCAGCTACATTGGGTCTCCTAATATCATCACCTGTAATCGCAGCACCTCAAGGCTTCTCGCCAAGGTCAGACATTGGGGGACCGACTCATTCAGATTACTTGGACACGGTTCATATGAGTCAATATACACCACCATCTTCCTACACGGGGGACGTCCTTAATTTGACCAAATGCTTCTGCGAAGACCCGAATAATCCAACTCCGTTAGAGCAAGATTCAGAGAGCATGTATTTCAAGACCTCGGCGTGGGGCCACTACTACCAATTCGACTACTACAACTGGCATCTCAACACACTATACTCGATTCCATTGACCTGCAGCTCCAGAGAACAAGTCGAGGACCACAGGATGATGCTACCATTGTGCTGGGACGAGATTTCAGCAAGGAAAGATTGCGGCCAGTATCTTGACGGCAACATGTTCTGCTTTCAGGTTGGCACGCTTGGCAGTTGGAGCGACAAGCAGATGTATCACTATTCGTTCAATGACCAGCACAGAGGGCTGCCACGAAGGCATGGGGTTATGGAGCCTGATATGTGCGAGGGATTTTGTCGTGAGAAGCTCGGCATGGTCGTTGCAAGAGATGCGGGATCGAAGTATGTGAAGACTTGGAAACGAGGTGGTGGAGCGGGGGCTATAGAGGGAAAGATCGAGAGTACGTTCACAACATACGTGGATACAGACGATATGTGCGCTGGATGCAAGTAGGGATGTGCTTTGGAAATAGTAAGAGAAACTTGGATGGGAGAAATGGCCATGTACTTTGCGTCGCCGTCGAGATTACAAGGGAAAGGGACGTGTGAACGATGTGCACAAATACTTATTCTAATGCAAAGTTGAAAATATACCATTAAATTTACAATATTTTCGTGCATCGACGCGTGCTTTCAACACTTTTAGCGCTGGAACAGTGCAGCATGAAGTATCAACCACACGTTTCCACTCTACCTATATCAGACCCACCTTATTGGCCTACCATTCGTTTGAGAGCTGAACCCAACTACTCTCCTGCCCATACACTCCATCTCCCCTCAATTGGCCACACCCACATCATCGCACCCCGCACTCCGCACACATAAATACCAACCATGGCCCCCCGCAAATCCAACATCAGCCAAATCTCCGCCACCGACCCCGAAGGCGGTGGCACTCCGCTCAAAGATCGCGATGGCATCAACATCGAGGTGCAAGCCCCTCTTCACCCTGCATCCCCTTCCGCCCTAATGGCCCCAGGCCTCCCTAATCCAGCTGCGGACTCTAACTCACAATACCCCCAGGACCTCTCCCTCCCCAAAACAATGGTGCAACGACTCGCAAAAGGCGTCCTACCCCCCAACACAAGCCTAGGCAAAGATGCAATCGTCGCCATGCAAAAGGGCGCAACGGTCTTTATAAATTATCTGGCGCAAGCGTAACCTCCCCCCATCCCCCTTCCCTCCTTCACCCATATAACCACTCCAAAACCTTACAGCCCAGTCGCTAATACAGCCACAGCGCCAACACCTCCACCACAAACGCAAACAAACGCACCATCCCACCCCCCGCCGTCCTCGAAGCGCTGGTAGATTTGGAATTCGAGGCCTTCGTCCCGCGCGTGGAGGCGGAGTTAAATCGGTATAACGAGGTGCAGGTTGGGAAGCGGAATGAGTATCGGCGGAAGGTGAAGGAGGAGAAGATGGGGGGTGTGAAGGGGGGGAGTGGGGATGAGGTAGAGGAAGAGGAGGGGAGGGCGGCGAAGAGGGTTAGGA
>JAABUV010000140.1_pt1 | contig 103863 bp, 105 predicted proteins | sample 5559971 | NCBI WGS metagenome assembly JAABUV01 (sample SAMN10711881, study PRJNA513362) | rock metagenome | isolation source: Antarctica rocks | place: Antarctica: Victoria Land, Knobhead nord | collected 2015-12-19 | reverse complement strand
CGTGGCGGACAGGAGATTGTATTCGATATTTGGTACGTGACGAACATCAGTCAGTAAAAATTCGCTGACTCTGCTGTCAATAATTACCGGAATTAGTACTGATCCAATCCCTTCAACCCGAATGGGTTTACCCCCAGTTAGTCCTGATACCGTGTGGTTCTGGACTGGTGAGTAGTCGGTGAACTTGGATCGGTCCCAGAAAGCATGCTCCTGATCCCCTGAGTCGACGATGATCTCATGAGATTTTTGTTATGGGTTGTTCTTGAAGCGAGCGGTATAGGCTTTGTCTTGCTTTTCATTATTAAGGTTTTATTTACTTTACTGACGACTCGGCCGTTGTTTTCCTTGATAGTATTTCTTCCGTGCTTCCAACTCCTTCTTTGTTTTGGGAGTAAATCCTTCTGGGGCGTCCTTGGGATGGACGTGCCAGCAATCCTTTATATTGTGATTGCAGTCACAGAACGTACATTTTTCGTTGTTGTTGCTCTGGTTTTTGTTGCCAGAGTTATTCTGATGTTGGCCTTGTTTTGGCTGTTTACCAAAATTGCCGGCATATGCCTTGGTGTCCTCAGTCTTTATAGACACGTATCGATTGACCAGCGATGTGGTGACGTATTCAAAGTCTACTTTTTCCTTCTTGGATCGTGCGATCTCAGTCAGGGTGTAGACTGCCCCTTCCATCTCGTCTGGTAGGCCTTGTTCGAAAATGGCTGTTTGAAAGTCTATATCTACCGGTGACCCCATTTGCAGGAGCTTGTTTGTATACTCCTGGAATTTAGCGAGGTAGCCGTGAAGGTCCTTGAATTGATCTGAACGAAGTGCATGTAGGGCGAAGTACGTCGCTTTCTTGGTGGCGTAGGAGTCCGTCCCAAATAACGTCTTCAATTTGTCCCATGCTTCTTTAGCAGTGTTCAGATTTTCGATCATGCTATAGGCTTGGGGCGATGTGGTGATATGAATGGCGGCGAGTGCTCGCTCTTCTATATCTTCATGCTTTTCCCATTTATCCTCATCCGCCTCCAGGATAGGTAGCTTTGCTCCTCCTTCGGTAGTCGGTAGGTTGGGATTGGCTGGTGGTTTGTATTCAGGTTTGATGACCTTGAATACGCCATTGGTGATGAGGCATGCTCTCATGGCTACCTCCCATGGCTTGTAGTTGTCAGTGCCCTTGAGCTTCTGAATTTTGTGATAGTCAGCCATGATGGTGGCTGCTGTGAATAGTCCTGGGAATGATGCTTCCAGTACTACCCCAAGTCTTAATGAAAAGCTTGCTGTGCGAATTACGCGGTTCCCAAGTTACGCAGAACCCGGGCTCATAACCTGTTAAGTTGTATGAGGATCTGATGAGTCATCTGCACGTGTCTTGGGTGATGTGCATGTATGTGATGATAACTAATGACTATGATGATAGCTATGAGAATGGAACGCAGACAAGAAAATCTCTTCTAGTCTGCCAAGACCCCCTTGATTGGTAATTACCGAGGTTGACCCGACATGAATTCCAACACACGTCACCTGGCCACAGCGGCGGCTTTACTAGTCTAGGACTAGTGCTAGATTCACGTGACTAATGCCAGCGCTATTTGTTCAGCCTGTTGTTCAGTTAAAGTCGTTGTGCGTCGCGTCATTTCGCCCTATTCTATGCTATGGCTCTGCTCTCTGAGGGTATGACTGAAATAATTGAAGCCTATCCCATTAACGATTAATTTAAACCCTTCCTCGCCGTATTCACGTCCACGTATCCTAGTACGAAGTCGACGGACTCGCGACTTAATTATGAGGACCTTCTTCTCTTATATCGAAGTACGTGCAACGCATAATTCTTTTAGACGTGGCTGATATAAGATAGATGGAAGTAATCTAGCTCTTAGGCTTATAGGCACCTTATAATTACTCCCAGCTGCATTAGCTCTACCCTTAAGAGGAGGAGATAGACCTCTTAGTAGAGAAATAGCTCTACTCTACTCCAGCCTCTCCTTACGCCGAACCGATATCAAGCTTATCGCTGGCTAACTACGCGCTATAGTCGCTCAGGAGGACGATTAGAAGATATAGATGGGACTATACGAAGTACTCGCGCGAACGAGACCGTTACCGTAACCGACCACTCCTCCCCCTTCTGGTCTATCGTTCACATCATTATTCTAATAGACGCCTTGGTCCTTTAACATGGGTAGCTTCGCAGACACATCCGAGCACAGGAACCAGGTCGATGGACCATTAAAAGAGGAACTCCTGTCCGGCCTCCGACTCGACATCCCTGACAGGTCCCACAACTCGATGAGCTGGCAGAAGAGTTGTTCGATAAATATTAAGATAAGGAAACACCACTTTATAAACAAGGCTCCGGTTAGACGAAGTGGCCTCTAAGCGTAAAGGAAGAACTTATACTCGAATAGCTTTAAGATCTCACGAAGAGTCTTGCTATCTAGATTAATAATCGAGGCTCGCACTCTATAACTTGCCAGTAGATATACTAAGGGCCGACCGTCTACCTCGATGGCTCTCCAATCAAACAGAAAATGGACGTTGGTATTACGGCACGCCATGGAAGGAGCAAGAGTGAGGAGGATAGAGTTAAGGAAAAGTTAAATATACCGACATCCAACTGGGCTGAGATCCTCGTGGCTGGAGAATTGAAGAGCAACCCCGTCTAAGATGGGCAGATACCAGCGTGGCTGGACCTGGCTACGTACGTTCGCGAGGTTTTCCGTGCACAAGATCGGAGGTTTTCGTCCTTGGGTTCACTCTCTGTGGATCTATAATGCGCTTGTGGCAGTTTGACCGGTCGGGCAGCTCTGGATCCTCCTCTTACGATACCACCGGGAATGTACGAAGAGGGTTGATGAAAGCATGCGGTCGAACGACGTTCAGGCAGAAATCTTCCAACAAGCCTGAAGCACCAATTTCGGAGTCACTAGAGAAGACTATTCCGAGCCGAAGTCAAAGCCGAAGTAACTCACGAAAGCGATCGTCAGATTCGACCCCAATAGCCCCTCCACTGCCCAAGAGGTCGTGCTTAAGCCTCCGGTTAATCAACCCAAAGAAGTCTTTCCACAACCGCGTCCATCGCCGTGTCATCACCCGTTATCCTGGCAGGCCCATCTATGAAGCATCTTCTCGGGTGGCGGTTATCAAGGGCTTCATTGGAGCCATCTCTGGTAAGTATGCCGGCATCCGCATCAACGATATCTCACTGACTTGTTCAGGGCATGAGTCTTTGTTGAACGCCGGAATTCTCCACCGTGATGTATCGATTGGCAACATTATACTCACTGGGAAAGAAGACGACGGCTTCCTCATCGATCTCGATCTTGCTATTAAGACGAGCGATAACCAAGCGTCTAATGCACCCAGCAAGACCAGAACCCAGTTCTTACCTGGAGGTTTGATCGCTTTACGCGTTGTAGAACGTTGGCGGGCGATACTAAATGCTAGTGAGGGCACAAACTTTATTCGCACAGGATTTCCGAGGTCAGATATCAATTTCAAAAACTTTTCGAGGGCTTTCTCTTCCGACGGAGTGAGATATTGTTAGCTTTGGGCCTTCTGCTCTTTCGAGCGTCGCATATGTGCACGATGATGGAGGGTAGAGAGAGGGACCTTTCGACGTTTTGATATGGCATCATATGTTCGACGCTCTCCCGGCAGAAAACCCTCTGCAAGGGCTTCACTGGCGCGGTCGCTCATAACTCACGGCGATGATGGATGGAGATGGGATCAATGTGTAGCAGTTCAGCGCAAAGCGAAAGCAGACACGTGGCTACTCATGGAAACTTCTAGAAGAACGCCATACTTTATGTGAATTCGGTATGATTACAATACAATGCAACTAGCGTCACTTTTAATACGGTGCTATGGTAAGCATCCTCCTCGCTTATTAAGACGCTTGGCGTTTTGTATACCTCTCACTTTGTCCGGATAAACTCGGCATGTAGGTTTCCTCCAGCTCTGTGTCTTCAAAGCTTGGATCCAGATTCTTTTGTAATTGAACTTTCGAATTATAGCCCCGAAACTCCGGGAAAGGCCGATAGTCGTGATGGAGCAGGGGGGAATAGCTGAAGCCGCTTTCGACGCCAGGGACAGGACGATCGACAACATAACCAAGACCGTGGTATTTTTCTTGCTGCAGACTGGTTTCGTGGGGAGAAATGGCTGAAGAACAATGGCACATTGACCATAACCTCATAGACTCACGAGGGAGAGACTTAAGATGCCTGAACAATGCATTTTTCTCGGCACGGTGGGTTTCTCTCCACGCAGGGACGGACGTTACCCATCGCGGCGTTAAAGGCACACCCTCACGGCCTCCCAGCTACCTCCTCATTCCCGAATGCTCCCTCTGGGAGGAATGGGAGAACACATGTAGCTACAAACCAATGGCTGGCAGGGGTAATGGACAACCCCATGGACAATCCTTTCAATGTCCCAGATCCAACGGGTCTTCCTGGTTGTGGAGGCGGGGAGCGTGTGTGGGAGCTGGAGGGGGAGAATGAATAGTCCTGCATTGCAGGGAACATCAAACACTCTGTTGAGACAATTGCCAAGTTCGCCCTATACTTGCAGTTATTCCTCAAATAAATGCTTCCACAAGCCCAGGACCTGCTTCATGAAACGGAAGGAAAACAGGGGCTGGACATTTGTTGGTCGTATGGCTTCTGTTATGCTCTTTAGAAAAAGTGTGAATTAGTGTTACAGAATTGAATAGACTCCTGATGGAATCTTGAAAACATCTATTTGAAGCCTTGAAACTCCCAGCTTAATGCGAATGTTTCCCGCACGCCGGCAAGCTTCGAAAGTGAGCGACAGGAAAGGAGAAAGCTGGCTGCTTATATTGAGGTCGGAGAAGCAAGAACCGAGTTTCATCGCCGACACTTTCACAATTCTTTACAGGCTTGAAGCGCCGCGGTACCTGATGGGACAAACTCTTCCATCTTCCGGTCATGTTGTCCTATTCATCGTGTCCCTGCTGTAGCTTGAGCGCAGGTTGACAGTGTGTGAGTGGCATCCGTTGGTTGCGTTTCATTCTCGCCTGAGAGCTTCATGCAAACATTTGTTCGAGTGATTCCTGGGTACTTGAATGGTCCTCCTCGCACCTCAACTATTTCCGAGTAAAGATTCGCAATATCAAAAGGCTGCAAAGCGTGTGAGTGGACTTTGCCTGTGTGTTGTAGAAAGGGTTGAGGACGTGGAGGTTGGCGAGCAGATATGAGTCCCTCCTCTTCCGCTTAATATCCATGAGAACTGTAAGATTAGTTATGAAATTTAATGGCCGGGTCTAAAATGCCTACGTGAAGACATCCTTCGACACTTTAATGGGATCAGATCTGTCAAAATCTTGTATTCCTCTATCTTCTTGAACAAAACGGTCTTGCATCGAGTGACAGCAGCACCTGGGGTAAGCAAGATGTCTTCAGCTTGAGAAGCCAGCGGGTCAGGCGCAGGTTCTGCTCCAGGCTTGCGATCGTCACTACTATTAGGGCGGCCGTTGTCGAATGGGAGTAGTATGTCTGTTAAGAGTGGCGGTCTTCAACGGCGGATCCAACGGCGGATTGCACATTGTGGCGCTTATATGTTCACTGGCTGATCAATGTATGGCGCGCCTTCGTCTGGAATCTAGAGATTCAGGCAGTGGAAGTTGATTGACATACTTTACTCTTCAGTGAGATGGCGCTCGATTGCCAAGCCTCGCTAAAGGGATCCTGGCCAATAGCATGCTCTTGTAATGCTTTCTCAAGCATTTACACATTTTCGACAACCGACCGCACCTCGGTGATGGTGGGTCGGTTTGGAGGTTGGGCCGGAGGTCGGGTTGAAGTCATCTTCATCGTCGTCGAAGAGGATTGAGGGCCCTCGAAACTTGGGTAAGTTCCCGCGGACATATTTATCGCCACTGAATTGGAGTATATATCGATTCGGAGAGCTTAAGGTGGAAGTGCTAGCCATGACTGATAGTGGCTCCAGCGAGTTGGGAATGGGAATATGGCTTTTTTCGAAAGTCTGGAGTCAAAGGAGAAGATTTCGCAAGAAGAGAATCATAGAAATTAAATACTAGGAGCCGGAACAGTGGTGGTATATAACGCTGACCAGTTATCCACAGGGCCACGTTATTCATTTACTCGATTCCCACCGCATACCGCGGATGCGTGAAGGTTTAACGCTATGCCATTATAATAGGTGTGGAACATTTGATACAGGTTCGGCCATTCTCCCGGTCTGCCCGAGGTGTATTGATCGTTATATCCCTGTCCAAGTTGTACACTAAACTTTGCAGTATTGTATCAATACCGGCGATTTGAGAATGAAACGGGCAAAGATCGATTACGCGAGGCAACAGACATGGGAAAGTCGGTGAGGGGGCCAGGTTGGATGATACTAGGACTGTCATGACTGGACAGCCTGACCCAGACCAGTCTATTGTGAGTGGCATTAGTGCCTGCAGCTCCCACCTGCTTTCAAGCCATCGGCAGACACCAACAGGGAATAACACATTTAAATCGGGCGAGCTTACGGCCCTGGTAGCAGACATGGCACGACCTAATGTGATCAGGTATCGCGGTCATACCACATGATTGACAGGCCAAAGCTGACCCGCTCATGCATGCTGCGTCACCGCCAGCTCAAAGAATGGCAGAGTAAGTGTGCCAGCTAATTATGCGCCTTTCACACTATTCTAAGAAAGGTGCGTTCACTCTACTGACGTTCTATGAACTTGGTGACACTTACTCAATTTGTACGCAGAAGATGCGTATATGTACTTGAAGCTACACAGAATATTTCGAATTATTACCCAAATCCTCGCAAATTATCTAAGACCGCTTCAAAGCACAACAAAGTCTCCGACGAGTGTTTCAAAGTCTGCAGCTGTGACTCGGGCTGCGTGGTCAGGACTCTTCCCACTTAGCCTTTTCAAAAAGTATCCCGTCAAATCTTCGCTCGGACATGCGCTCTCAGTGAAGCAAACAGCTCCTGACAAGAATTGCACGATTGCAGTCGACCTCTTTGCCTCCAAGACCTTAATTGCGTTGCGGAAGGACGCGAATAGGTCGAGCAGCAAATTATAGCTGTTCCTGAGCGCACTGCGCTCGGAGAGGAGCTGTCCGAGGCCCAACAGGTTCGACGTTATTGACTGAGGGCCGCTCACTTGGGACGGTGGATCGAGAGTCCATAGCAAGAGTATATCCACTAAGGCCAAGGCCAGCACTTCAGGTGCCAAGGGAGTTTGGAAGACCTGAAACACCTGATATACAGTACGTTCTCCATCTCCTGTATGGGTCCAACTTTGGAGTATCGTCATGAATTCCTCGTCGGTGGAGCTGTGATAGCATTGGTGAAGTAGCAGAAGATGGCGGTACTCTGGATCTCGGAAGCGTGGGAATTTCTCGCAGAGAAGTTCACTGAAGCGATTAGCACAACATCCACCGTAGAGGGGTTTGATAACTTACATGCCCATCCGGACTGCTTCCTGGTCGGTGACGCTCATACGAGTGAATACTGTGACGAAGGCTGGCGTTAAATTCTGCTTCCGGTCAGTCCTGACTCGTCTTAAAATCCCGGTCGACCTACCACTTCATACCGAGGACAGTCGATGGGTAAGACCTTCCGCATATAGTTATCCCAGGATTCCATCATTCGCGGCTGGATGGTTATGTCGTGGGAGAAGAGTCGAGTTTGCTGAAGGGCCTCTGCGAGACTTTTTTCGTCCAATGGCCGAAGGGCTCGAAGAGGACGTTCCTCGACTCTGAATGCCTCGAAGTATAGACATAGGTTCTGCAAAGGGAGGAAGTCTCGAGATGGTTCGAGAGATCGAGGTAGGCTAAATCCACCGGAGACGCACAGGAGCACATAGAGCAAAGCAATTGTTTGGTATCGCAGCTCACTGGGTGCTTTGCCCTCGAATACGGGCAATGTCGAGAGTCCCAACCAGTAGACTTCGTCGGAGGGAATCTGAGGGAAGAGAAGCTGTTGATCTCGGTGGAGGAGAACATAGTGGTGACTGTCATCTGTCGAGCTGAAAATGAGATAGGCCACGAGTTGTTTGAACTGGGACTGGTACTGCCCCAGAGCCTGGATTGTGTCAGCTTCTCTCTTGGATCCGAGCCTGGAGCCAAACCTCCATGTCAAGTCGAAATGCTTCCATCGGCGAATAGAATTGAAGGTCGTCCTGTGATGCTAGGCTGTCACGGATACTTATGTCTTGGAAGTCTAGGCAGCGCATAGGCGGGACCAACCTCCCATTCGCAGTGTCCCATTGCCTGTAGTACGAGTCAAGGTGAAGGAGGATTCCATCGACCCAGACGCACGCTTTCTTCCTCATCAGGTTGCTGGAGTCAGTGGATTGGGAGACCTCGAATATACCATCCAGATCCACGAATGTCCAATGGATCCAATCATCAGGCTCCTCGGCACCGCCGTCGTGCTCATACATAAAAATGAAGCCGTTTGCGACGAACGAGTTATCACGTTCGGGCCCGCACGGAAAAAGAAAGGATCTTCTGGAAAGGTAAGCTTCGATAAAGAGGAACGCATCTAGCTTTGTTGAGATGAAAGAATTAATCCAGGCTGGATAACGTGGCACTGGGAGTCGTGTAGCAGCAGAGCGTGGAGGCATTACTGGAAGGCAAGTAACCTTGCTTTGCATTCAGGCGTAAACAATTCGACGATGCATATGCAGGTGGGAAGGCAGCGATGTCAGAGACCGGGAGAAAGCTGGAACCAATAAAAGGGGTAGCCTGGACGACCGTGATTGCCCAGCGCCAGAATCCACACACCCTTGGCAGAAGTAGCACGCACTAGCAAGTCTCTGGTTTTGGTCAAAGCCGCCTGGGAGTCAGGGATCATTCGGCAAATTACTCGATTCGAATTACGTGCTTCTGCTTATGCGATGAAATTCGACAACGGCAAGGCCGTTTCACTGCCTGATCGGCCTGATCATCAGATCCTCCTAACGCATGCCCACAAGAGATAACATACCTAGTCACGCAAAGAAGCACGTGAAAATACTCCACCAAGAGCCCTTTGTCTTGTCAGGTACCCGGTCTTCGAACGACTTCCTCTCCGCCAGCTTTTCAAGTACTTCCCACTCCTCCTTATTAACAACGTTCCTCGCGTCACGAGCCACATGATGGGCATAAACGCCTTTATCTCATTTGTTCCTTCCACGAAATTGCACTACAGGGAAAGAGAGTCATGGATCTGCACTTCAAATTTGCACCTGCTAATGTTATCCTCGCAACCTAGCTTCTTCTGAATATAGCCGCTACCGTTAGTAGGAAAATACGACCGAGCCCAAGGCGTTACAGGATGTCTTACGAGCTTTGAGATGTACGGGCTACTCGGGGAAGAGCCGGTCCGCTAGGAAACGGAGTGATGTACTATGAATAAAAGGTAAGCTGGTCTCATCGTCATTTCATTCGATTCCCATCTCAAATATTGAATTACGCCAACCTCATATCCTGTCCGGTAGCTGTCTGATTCCAACTCTACAGTGCAATGGATTCGAGAGGCAGTAAGTAAGTAACACTATTTCCGGACAGCAGTATTGACAGACGAGCAGGTTCCAACGCCGTAAATGGTGCATACAATCCTCCGAGCTATCAATGGCTATTATGGGACTCAAACGTTATCCTCGCACCTCGGCACCCGACAGATTGGGCGGTACCATTCATTCCGATGGAGTATACTTTGCCAAGTCCGCCGACTCCAGTCTCGCCCTACCTTACTGTGGCCACTCGGAATTCAGGAATGTCATGCCATGATTTCATGAATTTTGCTTGTCACTTTGGGTCTGTGTATGAAGCACAATGGTCGCCGGCAGGGACTGCGATAGTCACATATTACTCGAAGGCGGACGCCTGGCGGTGCTTGGAAGAACTTCTTGATAAGCAGTTCGAGGCAGGAATCACTAACGTAAGTGCTCCGTTCAACAGGGGATGCAAGTGCTTAAGTGGTTTTAGGGAGTCACTCAGCTGCCAGGTTTTTTTCGGACGGCTTCCTAAACACTTCGCCATTGCAGGTAAAGATCAGGTGGTGCAGGAACTCAGTGTTGAAGGAGATCTTTGCCAAGATGCGTATAAACATCTTGTATGATCTGTGTTGAACCTCTTCCGCCATTGAAACTTTTAGTTAGTCACATTGAACGTTTGGGAACTCAGATGGTGGACTCCCTCACGTATAACTCTACCAACGTAGATGCTAATGACAAATCACGGTCGAAACTTCAAGATGGTAATCTCGGCTAGTGGTGCGTTGACGATAGATTGAGTATTAATTATGGAATAGAGGAGGGAGTAGCCAAAGAACGCGATATATGGCCGAATGTCAACGGTGCTGCGAACATGATCATTGTAACTTGGATAACGAGAGTAGGTAGAAGTAGGCTCAGGTCGAGACACGGTCAACAGGACAAGATTATTTTCAGGTGCCCCGTATTATGGAGTCAGCGCCTTCGTGCGCGTACGTCCCAGGAGCCGCCCAACTGTATCCTCTGCCATATCGTCTCATGTCCTACCGTTTGCGTGGTGGGTTGGACCAATCCCTTTTGATGCTATATGCTTCAACCAACGGAGATCGACGCAGCCATCCAGTTCGGGCCACTCCGTTACCAGTAGTATGCGTATTGACTCCAAGTCCTCTCCTTTGGAAACCAAGTCCAGGATAAAGCTGTTCATTTCAGGGAACCAACACCGCGGTGGAGGAGTGAATACATCGGCGGAATAAGGTAGAGAATCGATGGAAGAAGAGGCCTCGTTCGGTATAGGGTGACCTGCAATCTAAACGTCTGAATGGAGCCCCCGACGAAGGAGGGTCAAGAAAGTCCAGTCTTACCAGGATCTCTAGAACAGCCTCGTGGGCTCGCACCGCGGGTCAATGGCTTCGTCGAAGTAGATATGGGCGGTCTTCCATGCTGGCCAGTATATCGGTTATCCGTCAACTTCTCCCAGGCTTCCTCCAACGTCCTCCAAGGCTTCTTCTTGCGAGCTTGAGTGGCGATCATGATGCAAGTACGTATTAAAAGCTGCCCCGAAGTGCAGAGCAAAAATATCTGTATTCTTAGTTACTTTGGTTGCGCTGGCTGAGGCTTTTATTCTTACTAACCTTTGGAAGAAGAGCTTGAGCCCACAAAACTTTCCATCCCACGAATAAAGATGTTAACGACGAGAGAGCGACGGCAAGACAAGCTAGATAGCCACTTGCGAGACGGGACCATTTTCGAGCGAGTGAAATATCTTTCAAGAGCCATATGTGAGCAATGTAGAAGAGTGAATAGTGTCCAAGGCTAACGCCGGAAACCATCCAAAATTGCCATGACTCGTTACGCCATCTACAACGTGGATTTAGTGTACGTACGTACGACAATAGGATGAACTTACTCGATTAAGGGTACGAACAGTAGAAGGTTTAGAATGATGGTGACAGCAAGACCAGGGCGATGTATCGCCCACCCGAGGCCCTTCTCGGAGACCTTCTCATATGTGGTCCACAAGTAGAAGTGCTGCAGTTCAATATGAGTATTTGTTTGATATCTTTCACGGAGCGAAGACTTACCTCTAAGCTCGTTACACATATGGAGGAGCAACAAAGCAGGATGTAGTCGACCAAACAAGTTTTGGTTCCTGTACCGTTAAGCCGCTTGTTACTGTATGCCCAGAACTCAAGAATGCTTCTGAATTACCGTCCTCCAGTGAAATTCTCTTTGAAGAGTTTAAAGCCCCAAGGATGGTTGGCACAAGGTCAAGAATCAATTTAAAAAGCAGGACCAGTGTCTGAAGGCGTCTCCCCCGGATTGGAATTTTGTATGCCTTCGCCCCAAGTAAAGTGAGAAACGCGGCAAGAGTAGTAAAAAAAATACTGAAGAGAATACCGAGATGGACTGTCGGTGAGACTCTTTCCATAATAAGAACGATAAGGGGTGCAAGCGTGCAAGGGAGACAGACTGTAGGAGATAGAGCGGTGTCTAACAAATGGGGCGAAGAAGGTAAACGAGGCAATATGCAGGAAATTTGTCCAAAACGAGGCTGCAAGATCCATGGGTTCTATATAGGAGCTGTGGATGAATATGATAGTGGCGTTCTCTCCTTCTTTCCTCATTCGTAAGCCCATATCAGGAGCAACAAGATCAAGGATCAACTACGCTGATCCTCTCATTACGCACGAGGGCTCAAAAACTCGGTCTTCCTTGTTTACGAGTCTCCACGACCTTAGTGTCTCATTAGAGCAATAGTAGCTGGCGAAGTGGAAAATATGACACGTTCGATGGCACGATCGGATGGGAAGGGGGATAACAGCATACATGCATCACAAACCAGTGCGGTGGCTTCGACAGAAAAAAGCAGCCAATGATTAAATGATGCATTGCGCTTCGGGAGGGAATTCGTAATCCCTGCAAAGTTTTCGTCCTCCGAAAACTTTACAGGGGTGCTATCGCCTAGCGGTATCTAGCTTTGCGCTAACAATCACCGGTCTCCATCGACAACAAACTGCTTGGTCAACTCACTCCTCACAAAATAATTAAACGGGAATATGATGGGTGTCGCGGAAAGTCGAGAGTTCAGCAACGCAATTGCTGCAAGTGTCAATCGAGGCCGTGGCTTGGAAAACCTCTTGGAAGATCCCGAAGTCAAGTTCAATCCTCTCTTATGTGAGCGTTACTGACTGTTATATAGTTTATACGTCATTATAAGGCGTCGTGTGCAGCGTTGCCAGTTAAAGCAAGGAGAAAGCTTCTCACCAAGCATAAATCTCGAGACAAGAGAGGGAAAAATTATTTGCTCAAAATACAGCAGGTTCGGGAGGAAGAGATTTGCATCTCCGAGGGCCTCCAACCATTTTTCGAGTCTTGGAAGCGACCGAGGAAGTTTTTTAATCAATTCTCAAGGCTGCAAGGAGTATCCGCGGTGTCCCAAGTCTATGAGGAGTTGCGACACATGGATAGGCGTATTGATGACCCTATCCGTCAACGAATCTATGCCGTCGCCCTTTTTGACTTACGTATTTTGGTCGATGAGAGAGTTTCCTTACAGCTCAAGCCCGAAGTCAAGCAAAAGGTTGTGCAGATCATCTCGGAGTCACCAGTTGTCAACGACTCTCTTGAAGATGTGGTGAAATGGACTGAGTTGTACCTGAAATTCGGTGAACGAATGAAAGAGATTGCGAAGCGAAATGGAGGGCTTGGTGCGTTAATTCTAATGCCACCATCACTCTTGACATTGCGCCAGTAAGTAGCCTCCAAAAGCTCGTGCGCAGTTCACTGGATAACGGCGAATCAGGTGGGCAAGAGATATTAACGCCGAAGATCTTGAATTTGGTATACGGCATTTGCAAAGCATTGGACTCCGTGAAAAGGCTCAGACAGCCGAAGCTCATGAAGTCGCGGAACGGATTCATCGTCATATTCTACAGGAATTTACATCTGGCCTCGAACGCACCAACAAGGGCCACGAGAGACAAATTACAAATGAGGAGGCAGAAGAAGAGTCGATCGATGATCACTTCTTTGGAAATCGTGGGTCATCCAAGGATTGCAATGCTACATTATCGCGCACAAGTCTTCCCAGTCATTTTCACGGGTTTCATGAAGACCAAGAGCATCTTGGTCTTGCCGGCGACGCTGGGAATCCGATGATGGGCGACAACCAACAGCACTCTCATCATCTGGCATCAGCATTCAATGGTGAAGAGTTACGTGGTACGTTATCTCGTCCGAGAGGTTTTGTACTGGGCTAACGAATAAGCACCGACCGGCCTCTCATCCATGGAACTTCTATCGCAAGCTGCGAACGTTGTTTCTCGTCGTAAGTGATGACTCTTCACTTGTCAAAACCGTGCTTACAGTAGTAGAGAATGGGCAAGGAGACGAAAGACACAACTTGGTTCCCACGGTCCAGGACCTCCAGAATACGCCTTCCGATCCTTTCCCTACTCATGCCATGGAAACGGAGCAGCTACATGGTTCTGAAACGGATGGATCAGGCCTCGAGCGAGACGCTCATCCGGTTGCCGGCGCCTATAGCCTAGGCCACCAGGTGCCAAACGCGAAGGAGCCTCGAACATGTCAGGGGAGATCTCATGTAACAACCGTGCCTCTGTTCAATGATTCCCCCTATAATCAACGCCCCAACCCTTCCTTCACGTCAGGAGCAAACAATATCGGCGATCCTCGCTCTCAAGCAACTCCCCAAAACAATCAATACTTCTCACAAGTCTTCGAGCAGTATGACCCATATTTTCCACAGACCATCGACTGTGAAGATCCTCTTTTTGCCAGCTAGTCTACAAGTTCTTATGGAAGACAAGCAGAAGGGCTATTCCTCCACCCCGGCCCTTGAACATGTGCTCTTTGTCGTCCGAAAATTGGACCCATTCTCCTTGTACCAATCGATCCGGACCATTTGTCCACTCTGACAATCCGTTGTTCTCGTCAAGGTCCTCAAGAGCGATGAGGGCGACGTGCTTGCCCGGGAATGGAGGTTTCGCAGGTCCTGCCCTGGAGAGATTGCCATATACTATGGGATACCATACGTCGAGACGAGATCGAAGATTCTTGGCCAAGTTTTTGCCAATTTCTGCTTCGACTTGATCTATATTACTTGAATCCTAAACTTAATTAGCGAAAGGTCTTGCGAAAAGACATGGCCTGTGTACTTGGAACCAGCAATTTAGAACCGCCTCTGATAGGGCGTCTTTTGGAATGGCCAACATGGGCACATCGTTCTTAGCTTTGGATACCCGGAGGTTGGCCGTTGGTCGCAAGGCCACCGCAGCAGCCGCAGTTTTATTCTTCAAATTGGGTGTCATGATGGAAAGTGTTAAGCGAGGTTATGAGGCATGGGTTTGCGACTTGAGCGTCTCTGGCATGGGCAGCTGGCCTTGCCTCTGTGGTGAGGGGTACGAAATTTGTTATGGTGGGGCCGCGTGCGCATAAAGGTAATCTAATGCTAGCTCGATCATTAATCCGCCCGACGGAAAAGCGTAACTCCTGTCAACTTAGGAGCAACCGTTGTTTACCCGCGACAGCAACACTCATCGAACAATTCACCAACCATGTCCTCCGACACGGACGTCCAGCTGAAGAAGATCCAGGAGCAGCTTCAAGAGGAACGCCAGCGTGCCAAAGATGAGCGCAGGCTTCGCGAGCACAACCTTTGAGGAACTATTAGAGTCATGCCACCGCCTGTCCAAATTCATGTCGGTCTAAACAGACAAGTCATTGAGTACGCAAGGATCTACGACCAGTCCAAAGGGTAAATGTTGCCCTACAATGCTACTGCCTTGGAAGGACTTTCCAAGCATACGGCAACGCGCGTTCGACGAAGTCTATACTACTCTCCATCCAACCAACGGTATAAGCCCTCGATTATTTAGTCCACAGCTACACTTTGAAGAGCTTGGTCGTACAATGCCGAGTCGGAAGATTGCTAGCGAAGATGACCTCAAATTATTCCAACATTCCACGGTCGAAAATTTTGTCGCAGATGTCATCTCTGCCTTGGCTGCCAATCAGCAATATAGCGAGAACTGGCCTCTTGGGCAGGGTGTGGTCTTTGAAAACCATAGTAACACTCTCAGTGATATGGCGGAGGACGTCCAAGCTCGATTGCGCTTATCCCCTTCCTCAAGCAATCCTCGCCGCATTCATAAAACCATCTATGCCGACCAGATCTGCGTATACAAGAACGAGAATGATCAAATGAATCTACCGTTCATCATTGAGGCTCCGCACAAGCTTACGAAAGAGGTTCTTCGGGCCGGTCTTCGTGCGATGGATGTGCCAGAAGAGGTCATCCACCGATCGACAATTCCCACCGATCCGTACGAGAAGTTCAACTATAACGCCGATAGGCTCGTGGCTGCCGCAGTAATACAAATATACTCATACATGCTCGAGAGTGGTGTCGAGTACAGCTGCATCGTTACAGGGGAAGCCATCGTGTTTCTGTGGATCAAAGCGGACGATTCCAATACTCTCTACTACTATCTGGCGGAACCCGATAAGGAAGTGCAAGTCGACGATGGACTTAGCTTCAAGCATCCGCTGACGGCAATTGGTCAGTTGGTCAGCTTCTGCATTATGGCTCTCCGATCCGAGAGACGGAATGAGCTCTGGAGAAACAGGTCAATTCAGAGAGCTCAGACGTGGTCGGAAGATTGGGCGAAAATTTTGCGCAATATTCCACCCGAAGAGAGGAAGTTGGATCCGCCGCCTTCCGCCTTCACAGCACGGAGATATGCCATCAACGAGCGATCGCCCTACTACTTGCGCAAGAGGAAGCCGAAGTCCTACATATCAGGCTGCAGTCCAGAAGACGAGCCTACCTGCAACGAACATGACGATGGTGGCGAACCCCCCGAGGGTCCTGGTGGAGGGCCTGAGAGCATCAATACGCCGAGCAAGGGAGAGAGCATAAGCAGGGGAAAGCGAGGGAATGGGCGACGAGGCATGCAATCTTGGTCATCAACCGGGAACCAGCGACAGTACTGTACGCAAGGGTGTTTGCTCGGACTGGTATTGGGGTCTGCACTCGATGACAGTTGTCCAAACGCCCATTTGCACCGTCGAGGCAAGAAGGGACTTAAGCATCTGCTTAGCAAGCAGCAGTTCGGCGCGATGGTTCAGCGGCAGCTCGCAATGACCTTGGATCGCAATTGTAAGGACCTCAAAATACAAGGCTCGAGAGGCGCGCTCTTCCGGATTACTTTGGCTTCGCACGGCTATACCTTTGTGGGCAAAGGCACACGAGACGTCTTCGTACCGGACTTGATGCACGAGGGTCGGATGTACGACCGGCTCAGATGCATCCAGGGCAAGCTAATACCAGTCTACCTTGGAAACATCGACCTCGATCGGCCGTGGCTTGACCTGGGTGTCCGAATCATTTATATGCTTTTGATGTCTTGGGGGGGAGAGAGGATCGACAAAGTTAAAGGCGTGAGAAACTTTGAGACGGAGATCATGCGATTTGAGAGCAAAATTGCACGAATGGGGGTTCAGCATAAAGATATTCGACCGCCAAATATGCTTTGGAATCAGGAATCTAATGGGGTCATGTTTATCGATCTTGAACGAGCGACAGAAATTCGCAGGATAGCGCTTCAAGAATTACCAGTAAACAGGAAGAGAAAGCAAAGCTTTGGAGCCGGGAGAAACGAGATGGGGATCAAGGGTGGGAAATAGAGAATGGAGATTGAAGGGACGATTTAGAGATATTGGCGGGCGTCCTGTATTGATATTGATTAGTATAGACCTGAAACATGTCCCCGTCCCTAAATGGATTGAAGTCTGAGAACTTTAGTTTTTATTATCAACGCTCAAACCGGAGTCGGCCGGTCTTCTTTTACCTTTCCCTCGTGAGTGCTCTGTCTCGACGTATTTGTCGTTACGGTCGAGGCACACTGCGGGTCAACGCGGATCTTGATCATTGTGCTTCCCTTCTCTGCCCTTGAGATTAGCTGTGACCTTTGCCGTGCCTGTAGGCCAATTTTTGAGCTTCCTATAACAGCCTCCTTGAATCCTTGGCCGCCCATTGTAGTGATGGCTATTTCGGGCCTATTTGTCTTCCTAACGGTTGAGGATCAGCCGCAACGGAACTCGTGTCGTGTAAAAGCAGGTGCTCGGTGCCACAAGAGCCCACAGAGGTCAAAGAGAAGGGTCAACAATAATGCTTGAGGCTTATCTCCACCTTAAGTCTGCCTCCCAGAATATTTGTCACTGCCTCGTGCGATCACGTTACGCAAACATTCTATTCTTTAGCAAGATAATTGCCCTTAGTCCAACTATCTCCGGGCCTCAAATGGCGAATCAACCGCAACCTCGCAGTAGTCAAGTCGAGCCTGAGAGTAGCCACATGAGTAGAAGCAGGAAAAGCTCTGGCTGCGTTACTGTTGTCTGAAAAGGCGACCTAATGCAGGTTACGTGAATCCACGCCCCATCTGACCGCATGAGTCACAGTGCGGGGAGCACCACATTTCAAATATGTAGAACGGCCTCTTACTGGCCAGCGGAAAAGGACTATCAATGCGAAAATTCTGTGACCAAATTTTCATTATCTTCGCTCCGATAAGCCGTTGCTGCCTGTTGCGTTGCATAAAAGAGGGCTTCTCCCACCCGCAAAATGGGAAACCTCTCACCTCTTGACCAAGTCAGTATCCATTTCATCTGCAGAGTTACAGACCCTCTTTCATAAAACCTAACAAAAGTCCCACGTTGCTGACTGCCAGCCTCGACGTGAGCTTCTCCATAGCGTTCAGCTGTCGCTACTGCTTGCTGACATGAAAAAGGATGTGTAAGGAAACGGAATGCCTCGTGATTTATTCATGTGGACACTCCAAAACGCAGAAAACCAACGAGGGTTGTGAGCAACCCGGGTCAGCCGAGTGCAAAGCTCAAAAAGCCCGCAACCCTATTTCTATGGGCTCCAATAGAGTAAAGCAGAAGTGTTCGCCAAGTTGCAAGTGAAAGCTCGCATGAAGGTAAAAGCTTCCACTTTCTCACGCTCTGAGCTTAGCTAAGTGCTGTCAGCTATCGGACATAAGCTTTTGTATTGGTGCTTGATACACGTCAATTGGAGATCCTCTTTGAGATTCGTGCCTTGACCCGGGTGCTTGTCGTATGCTCAAGAGACGGCTCATAGTTCGTTTATGGGACATTCTCATAAATCACTGAGCCTGCTTTGCGATACTTGGTGGTAGATAGAAATACCCAATAGTAATGACTTCCCATGCCTCTTCATTCAGCTGGATCATCTCGCTTGTAGATCTCACTGTCTTTACCTTAATAACCACTCAGGACATCTGCTCAATTCCTGTCCGTCTGAAGCTCAAGTTGACGATCGAGTTCCACCAGACGTCTGTGAGCTTCCTCGGCAGATCTTATCTTCTGGTTCCAGCAGTCCTTAATTATATCGCCACCGATGATTTCAGATGTATCTGGAAATTTGCCCTCGAGGGCGAGACGCTCAAAGGTGTGGGCATAGTCCAATCGTTCCTGAGCCGTCTTGAGGATTGAAGGTCCGTGAGGAAGGTGCCCGACTAGAATGGTGTACATACTTGAGCCTAGCCCGAAAATTTCTGTGTCTGCAGTGACATCGAAAGAGTCAACACGAGGATCGAAGAAGCCAAAGTCAGGAAGGCCTTCTCCGTCATAGTCGTCATTCTTCGAGCCACCAAAATCACACAAGGAGAGATCCAAGTCGGCGTTGAGGAGCATGTTATCTGGCCGTAGGTCGCAATGAAAGACCCCCCGCGCGTGACAGTAGGCGAGAGCTGCCGAAGCCTCTATACACCACTTGAGTCGTAGCCGAAGGTTTATGGATTTCCCCTGGGCGTCCAAGTACCGCTGTATATCACCGTTGACCGCCTCGGTAAAGAGAAGGTCTTTGGCTGGCTCAAATGGATCCAGCGGTCCAAGGTATCTAGTCCACTGGTAAGCATTGAGGTACCAAAAGTACAAGAAGTGGCAAAGCTTACTGCACGATCCTGGGATGTTTATCCAGAGCTTTGAGAATGCCCACTTCCGTACGGAACTTGTGCATATGTGACTGGTCTTGTGGCTCTCTCCTCGGGGACTTCATCACAACGCTAGTATGCGTCGGATGTCGCCAAATATTCGCAGTAGATCCATTTTGAAGAAGCTCTGTTGCACCCGAGGGCGTGTATTGGGTCATCGTGTTGATCATCAAACAACGCACAAGGTAAGCAGATGGATCATGACCAGTAGGGAGCTGCCAGCTTTTATGTCGGAGGGGTCAAGCCGCCCGAGCCATCGAAATTACTATTTCGCGATCGACAGGCTATTGCCTGTGCCTTCACTAGCGCCTTGGCATTCTTGGCTGGAAGACTGTCGTGATCTCCAGGAGCAATTGCGACAAGCATGCCGAGAGTCGGATAGAACAGGAGCAGCGACGTGCTGAAGAGCAGGAGGAGCAGCATATGGTCTCTTGGTGCTACAGTAAGATCTACCGCTCTGCATCGATGACTCCATAAGACTATCTATTTATACTATTTGTAGGCCAAATGCTACTTCCTACGCCGACATCTTTTCGTGCCTGACGGTTTCGAGCCCGGAGATGAACGTTTCGCTTTGGCCGTGCTTATCTTACAAAACAAGTACTTTGGGCGCTTTCTGGAGAAGTTCTTCCAGCTTCTTAACGATAAAGGCGGGGCCGTTCTGAGCCGCGTTTTAAACTAATGTGGTGAGGAGACAGGGGTATTACTCAAAGGCTGATCCAGGAACGATCAACCTAGATGTCAAAGATTTCAAATTTTATCTGGTGAAGCCCAACCCGAGAGACCGATCGTTAGCAATCGATGCTTTGATATATCTATGGCTCAACGGTGTCTAGTGGTAATAAGGGATGTTTAATGACATACGCTGGCGAAAGGCACCTCACTGGGCAATGCTAATTGGATCTGCTCCTCACATGCACACTCTCAACCTTTAGAACATTGCAATAAACACAAGCACTCCCAGTATATATACACTAGCCGTTCGCTCCACATAGGCGCGACTACCGTATCCTATTTTGAAATTCAAATCACGCGCTCCACTCAAAATATTTCCTTCGACAGCCGTGCCACGAGGAGACATTTCACTCATATAGGGTTCGGCTGCCTGTAAGAAGCTTCTAGAATCACTGTCGGCGCGCGGTCCTCAGAAACTTGGACCACGTTTGAAGGTGGCCACTGGGCCTATGTTAGTATGATACCTTTACTATCTACAATTGCTAGAGGACTTTTGGACCACGCAAGGTCTGTTTTCGAAGCTCAGCAATAATTTAGATAGATTGAAGATATCCACTTTCAATGCGCCTCAGTGAGGGTGTTATATCTGGGTACCGTTAGCGATCACATTCAACCGAATTAATACGAAGTCTCGAGACGTACGCATTAGTCGAATCTACAAGATCACTAAGCGTTGGCTGGTAGTGTAAACCTGGAATTGGGTTTGGAGACGTGACCAGAGCCATGGCTGATGCAAAGGAGTACGAGAGATTCCTGAGGTGAACGCAGAGCCGTGAAGGACAGAAAAGTTGAGGGAAAGGATTCACCGATGGCACAACCGATGTGGATTGGGGAAGATGCAGATATATATGTTTATGTTAGAGCAGTCTAACCCCCACTCCAGAAAGGCTGCATTCCACTAGGCAGAAGAGTAGGTAACGACCTGTATGTGACTCATGCGTGGGCTGCACCTGCGTTTTGTTATCGTCCAATCACTTTACTCTCAAACATCGCCCTCCAGCACGTCCTCTGCGAGCTCTGACGACGTGTGGTTCGGTTCGGCGCGGGCCTGCGTATCGAATTCACAACCCTTCTCTGGAAGAGTCATGGAGACATGCTCCATAGGAAGTAGCTTTGCCGGGCAATGCCGTTGTGCATAAAGACCTGCGCTTGGCCGTAAGGCTGGCCAATTACCGAACGAATACCTCGCAAGAGCAAACGCCAATCTTCGCCCCGTTAAAGAGCGTCTTTGCACTGCTACCAACACGCCTTGGGGCAATGAGCGAAGAGAACTTGAATGGGAACCATAGCCCTTTGATAATAGATAACTATATTAAACGCGGATTATGTTATGTGCTACCCAAAGTCCAACACCCACGGTACGAAACGTAGGAGCAATTTGATTTTGCCGGTCGTGAGATCAATCGTATAGACTCTTAACAACGCTTGTGCCGTTGAATTCGCGGATGAAGTTCTCGCTCGCCTTGACCGCCTGTTGGACGTGGGAATAGGCCACCAGAGTATATTTCTTAATAGCTAAAGCGTGAGCTGTGGTGACGATGCTAGAAGTAGGACGCTTTGTTCGCCATCTGACCGGCACCGTTGTAATCTTTCTGAAACTCCTGGTCAAGGTCGATGACGATTTCTAAGTGCGATCGCGACAATGGCACCATCTCGTTGACAGCGAGGGCATGAGCAGTACTTATCATGTTCTTGATCTATATTGAGGATCGGTCAGCGCAGCGTCACATACATTGGCTCAACAACAAACCTGTCGGCCGTTCACTTCTTTCTTGGATAGCCAGTCGAGATCAACGGATGTGTATTCGGCTGGGCCCTTGGTTGTCGCCGCCTTCTTCAAGAAGCTTTCCAATATCGTCTTTCTCGTGTCCAACCCCAAGGGCCCGTAATGCAATGCCACTGAGATTCTGCTCTGAATCGCATCGTCAATATCCTTGACGCGATTGGTCGTAAGGATCATGATCCCTCGATAGTACTCAAGTGTACGCAAGAACACCGATACGAGAGCGTTATGTGGGTTGACGAAAGAGCGCGACTGCACAAACACGTCGGCTTCATCGAGAAGGAGGATGGCCTTCCAATGATGAGCAAGGCGAAAGATGGTCGACAGCTGCTCTTCAAGCACCTTCGCGTCCTGGCCAAGTTCCCCGGCCGATATCTAAAAAGTCAGAAGGACCAGATAAACGAAGAAGAGCTAGACTTACCGCGTAGAGTGGCCTCTCAAGGTATTCGGACAGTCCTTCTACGGTCAAGGTCTTGCCCACTCCAGGGGGTCCACTGGAAGTGTATGTTGGTCTATGGTAGAGGACCAAGCGCCGGGATTCGTACTGCAAAAGTGTTATCAACCCTTGGCCCTTTCCCTCCACAAAGTCGTCGATCACATCGTCGGAGGCGCGGGATATGTGAGCCTTCGCGAGGGCAGTGATGACCTTCTTCTTCGTGGCGGGAATTGCGAGATTGTCGAAAGAAGATGGATTCCAGACAATCTCCGTGATATCGTCGACCACAAATTCCACTTCGTATCATTAGCACAAGCTCCATCTTGTAGAGCGTTCCGGGGAAGAAGGCTTACGCCACCGTTTATTGCCAAAGCTCCACCCGTAAACCGTCTGGCTGCAGATCATCAGTTCGCCTTCGCTCATGGTTGTCGTATCAAGGCCATTGGTCTTGACTTCGTCTGCGTCAGTGTCAGAGAAGAAGATATAGCTAATGCTGGACGAGCTCGGCCTGGCCAACTCGTTAATATGCGGCCGGGTGTAGTTCGGATTGATTTTGCGGAAGTAAGCCACATCAACCATAATGCGACTGTCCACAGGGACTTCGACGTATTCGCCCTTCTCTATGTAGAAGGCATTGCCACGATATTGGACATGATGTTGGCCCATGAGGGAGGCGAATTGTCGACCACATCTGACAAAGTATTCCTTCATTTCTTTCTGGTGCCCATGAAACTCGAGTGGAAACGCCTCAAGCCTGTCAACTCGCTTGGCCCCTTGGAATTTTCCGATTCCCAGTGCCGACGACACTTCGCCAAACACCTGCCCGTTAAAGTCTAACAGGCGGCATTCCACGTGGAAGTATGGAATTCCAGTGCTTGTCGTCCTCTCCTTGCCCGAGTCGTACCGGCAACAAGCTGGCTTTTCGGCGTCGAGAACAGTCATGTAGATCTTCATGTTCGGCTTGAACAGAGCCCAGAGCAAGTCGTACGTGATCTCGCGATTTTTGAGAAGCGATGCAAGACGGGACGAAGTCGAAATGTAGGCCGCACGGATGTACTTCACTAGCAGATTGAGATGCTTGAACTTGGCATCATTATCGGTATCGTCTTCGAGGTGGGCTTCCAGTTCCACGATGTATTGATATAACAGGTTTCGCTCAAGCTGTTCCGTTGTTAGATTCCGTTCCGAGCAGATGAAGTAGGTTCATACAGTGATTTTATCTTCTCCGAGTGAGAGCCCATGCACGTCTCGCAGGACGATCCTCAGGACGTCTCTCAGTCCGTTGGATTTAATATCGACGTAGAATACCTGCTCAGAGGCTCCTTTTTCTGGATTTTCCGTCTTAGCATCGAAACGTGCCAGCTTTCCATCAACTTACCGGTTCGAGCACGAACAACGAACATATACTCGTCGAGATCGGTCACCTCTTCAGGCAATGCTGCTGAGTCCACGATTTTGTACTTGGATGTACCGTCATCCCAGCTGGACGGGAGACGTTAGCAGAATCGTAGCCACAGGCGAGCCAACATACACTTCGTCGACTAGTTTATACTCCAGCTTCGAGGCTCGAGTCTTTGGCTTCTCAGCTTCAACCTGCTTTGTGGCCTCAAGCTTGGCAACTTCGGTTTTGTTCATAGCGTCAAGCTTTTCTGATGCTCGAACCAACTTCTCGACAGCATGCTCGAAGCGGTCGATGCCATCGACTTGCGGGGGCACGTGTGCGCGTAGGCTGTCCTCAGGCATATACGCAGGGCTACCGGGAGGGGTCTCTGGTGGTCTTGGAGAAGTGGCCGGTTTTGGAATAACGTCCGTTGGTGCCATTATCGCAGTGATGAAGTAATTCGTAAGGGTGAAGATCTATGAAGCGAACGATGTGGCTGTTTGAGGAGTATGAGTCGAGTAGTTGAGGTTGGCTTTGCAAAGGCCGTCAATCTGGGCCGTGATGTGACAAATGAAGGAATCTGGACTGACGAAGAGAGCTGAAAATAGCGGAGACGGACATACATATCTCTCTTCACAGAGCTCAACCGGCTCCATCCTTCTGCGCGCCTCAGACACATCTCTTGGAAGGTCTGTTCCTCTTTCCGTGGCGAGAATAGCCCGTCAATGATACTATCTCATGCACCGAGTATGGGAACATCCAATGAATCCTTCCCCTTCAGAGTTAGAGGTCCTTAATCAGCGATTGGTATTCTGCAACGGGACAATACAGGAAGCAATAGGAATCTAACGCGGGCACTGTGTATGCGGAAAAACAGCTTTTGTGGACTAAGAAGAAAGTGGCTGATTGGCTGTCTTCGTCGATAAAATAGGAAGTGTCACAAGCCGGATTTGTCCGTCCCATGCGGTCTTATACCGTATCTTTAACGAGCTTTTCCGTATCAAATCGTACCGCACGGGAGCTTATGTAATATCCTACGTGCTAGTCTCTCCGCAACAAATCGTAGTACACTTCAACTTATCTGAACAGACCGCATACGCTGGATCTCGGAACGGTGTCTTACGTCCTTATTCAAAGTCAATTGTATCGATACGATGGAGGAACACAGCCTTGCTCTCGGAGACCATACCTCAGCCCCTCCTCATGAACGCAAGCGTTCCAAGCTATCAATCGATGATGCACTCAGAGAGGTAGAGGCTGCAGCACTAGCTTTGGAGGAGTCGTATCGATTGACCGACGTCCAAGAGACGGCAATTCAGAAATACTTCCGACTTATCAACACAAGCTCTGCCACTGTGCAGGAATCGGTGCTAAGGCAAAAGAATTCTCGCGCGATGACAGTATCTCACATGCTTCACGATCTACGATTTTTACTGGGCTTGAAACCGTTCCTACTGTGTGCCTTGGCAATAACGCCGACAAGAATGCAGACGATGGACAAGTCTGACGCTGCAAAATTTCCAAGCAAGTTGCAATCTTGGTGGGAAGCCTCAAAACGCCCATCAGCAAAGCTCGAAGCCTTGGCTAGGCAATTTAAGCCGACTGATGACGGTATTCCACTCATTACGCCAGATGTCAAATTATCTGACCCTCCAGGTAAGCATTAGAGTGACGATAACGTGATGCAACTAATGTTCAGTAGGACCTTCCGAGGGAGTAGTTCCGTCGGCTAGTCAATCAATACATAATATGGGTATGTGGGATCCACCAACACCTGTCCAAATTGCGTGCTATAATCTAATGGTCATTCAGAATATCTTGCCCAACGACCGACAAGTCATACCATCCTTTGGCTTACCGCGGGAGAGCTTCAAAGCATATTCAAAAATGAATCACAGCTCTGGACTCAATCCTCTCTAATCCTTCCGGTCGTCGATCAACCATATCTTATGGTTCCTGTGTCGCATGAAAGTGGGGCGGCAATAGTACGAAAGCGTTTGGAGTAGTGTCTTGATTTAGCATTTTCGAACGTATCTCACCAAGGGTTGTCCGCGAATGAGAGCATCGCAGCCGCTCGATAAAAACAGCATCTCGACTTTCCCAGTGTTTTCTTGCGCCGGCTTTGTAATTATGCTCGTGACCATTTTCCCTTCCTTGTCGAACGCTCTGACAGCACCCTCACTACTGGCCTTTTTTACAATAACAGCCATGGTATGCTCTTTGTCTTTCACCATCGACATATCCACTGCAGTCTTCCAGCCCTCGACAGTACACCCTTCATAACCTGTCTATGAAGCATATGAGCCATCTGAATCATCTGTCTGAGCATGACACGTACTTCGGTCTTGAATGTATTCTTAAGTTCATCTTCATCATCTGCAAAATCCCCCACCGAAGTTGACCAAACACCGTCTTTCATGGTCACTGAGAATGGTGTTGTCACTAATCTTCAGTTGTACCGACGTCGTCGCTTAGCTCGCGTCTATTCTCTGCGATGGACCAAAAAAAGACTGTAGTCGATGCTCCTCGGGGCCACAGCGTGTAAAATCTAGGGTAGATAGGCGTGGGAGTAAGAGTTTGTATGAGTCGCCGATGGGTTGAGGATAAGTGCCTCTTAGGCGGCTGCGTTGACCGGAGGTTCGTCCGTTGACGTTTCGACGTTGATACAGCTAGAATATATGATTTAGGTGCTGTCCAAAGAAGATACTAAAGTGATCGTGTGACGTACCGTCTCGTGAGAAGTCTGCTCAGTTGTGGATATTTCTGTGGAATTTAGCGCCCGGCTGGTGCAATGACTTTTTTTGCCCCCTGGTGAACCTAGGTGGGCACGCGGGTGACACAAGAACCTGAATGCCAAGCCTACGGTAAGCGGAGAACCCCACCAAAATTTGTATGTGTTTCTCTGTTATCTACAAATTTCTAGCTCGGTGTATTCATGTTGGAATTCGTGAAATATTGGGGATGAGGGTGGCATTGTGAAGGATGTAGGATTGTGGAAGCAGGTTGGACGGAGAATCACATACAAATTTTGGTGTGGTTCCTCGCCAGTAGCGCCTCGGCTGAAAATTCAGGTTCTTGTGCGCGTGGTGGGGTAAGAGCCAGTCTCGTGATTAAATCTGCTGTTGGGCATCAACATTCAGTCATATTCTTACGCCGTTTCCCATCCCTCTCCATCATATCGTATATTGCGCCCGACAGGCAATAAAAGCCCGCAAAATCCCCTTCTACTGCGAAGCTTCACCTTTCAGCTTTGCGCTTATAGTTGTCCTCCCTCTCCAATCTCTTACCCTGCGCAACTGAGGAGTTAACACCAAGATAGCCTCCTAACACTGGCCTAGGGATTTCTCCAGCCGACATCCACTTAAGCTCTACCGATTTTACTTATTTCCCTTACCGCTCTTCCGCCTAGTTAGGGCTGGGGCTGGTGCAATGACTTTTTCGCCCTCGTCGCAAACCGTTCTCCTCCATCAACCTCCAGGTTCTGACTGGCAATCATGGTCAATCTCTCTCATGACGAGCTAGGAATCATCGAAACCTACTCTAACAATGACGGACTACGTAGCTTTCGTGCAACTTTCAACACGACGTTTCCAGATACAAACGCTGCAGAGCTGAAAGCCCTGAGGTCGCGACTCCTCTCACACGATGGTAAACCTCATCTCTAAGCTTCTAAATGCATTGCTAATGGATCTCCAGGTAAAAATATCGTCCTCAAACTCATTGTCGCGTTGCAAAACCTCACAGCAGCTCTGTTTCTTCGTTCGCGAATTGGGAATGGACCTCTCATTGGCGACATTTCGAGCCTAATTATCCAAATCACCTCAAACACGCTGAAGATCGAATATATCGCCCCACTCATGAAGCTTGTTCTCACAAAGGCAGAAGATGCGGAGATATGGACAGCTGTATTCGACCTCGTCGCGCACACAAAACCCATAACGCAACCTACCACCCCCCCCCAATCTCACCCATCATTTACATCCTCGTTCCAGCAGACGCCTTGGTCCTTCAACACAGGCAGCTTCGCAGACGCATCCGAGCACAGGAAGCAGGTCGATGATGCGCTGAGAGAAGAACTCCTCCCAACCCTTCGAATCGATATCCCTGACTTCATCCCCGCCGTCTTCGGACATGTCCCCCGACTCGACGAGCTAGCAGAGACAGTGTTTGATCGAGTTCAAGAGGAAGATACCCGGCTCTACACCAAAGGCAGTGGCTGGACTAAGTGGCCCCTGAGTGCTGAGGAGCGCCCCGTCCTCGAGTGGCTGCAGGGCCTCATGAAGCTTTTTATGGCATGGACCACTGAGCGTGGCGAGTGTATTAGATCTGGACGGCAGATCTACCAAGGTCCTGGCGTTTATCTGGATGGATCCCCCCTCAAACGGAAGATGGATGTTGGTATTACGGCACGCCATAGACAGAGCCAAGATTACGAGGGCGGAGTCGACGAGAAGCCTGATGCACGGATCTCCAACTGGGCTGACATCCTCGTGACTGGAGAGTTGAAGAGTAATCCCGTCGAAGATGGGCAGAGTCCAGCATGGTTGGACTTGGCTACTTACGCTCGGGAGGTATTCCGTACGCAAGACCGGAGATTCGTCCTTGGATTTACCCTCTGTGGATCTATGATGCGCTTGTGGCATTTCGATCGATCAGGCAGCTCTGGATCTTCCTCCTTCGACATCAACCAGGATGGACTCAAATTCGTCCGTGTCATGCTTGGTTATCATCTGATGGACGATGAGCAGCTCGGCCTCGATCCGACGATTCAGCAATGTAATGGCCAGCGTTGCATGAATATCACCCGAAGTGATCAGATCGAACGGCTCATTCTGACAGGGGAGATAAAAAGGCAAGCGGTGGTTGCTGGCCGCGCCACAACGTGTTGGCGGGCATATTGCGCTGGAGATGAGTCGAAGAAGCCCCTCGTCGTCAAAGATTCATGGCAGTATGAGGAACGACCGGAAGAGGGTGAGCTCATTAAGGAAGCAACAGACAAAGGCGTGAGGAATATCGCCCAGTACTATCATCACGAAACGGTCCGGGTTGGAGGGGAGAACGATGATACTATCGAGAATGTGCGAAGAGGGCTGATGAAAACTTACGGTCGAACGAGGTTTAAGCAGAGACTCCTCTACGAGCCTGAATCATCAGTCTCAGCCTCCCAATCTCCTGGGAAAGCTGTGGCAGGTCGGGGTCGAAGTCAAAGCCAAAGCCAAAGCCACAGTCTTTCACGGAAGCGATCGTCAAGTACAGCGCAAATGGCGCCACCAGCCAGTTTTAAGAGATCCTGCTCGAGCTTTGAATCGTCGAATCCAGGGTCACCGATTCACAATCGAGTCCATCGACGTGTCATCACCCGTGATCCTGGCAAGCCTATTCACAATGCCTCGTCTCTGGTGGCCATCATCAACGGATTCATTGGAGCTATCAAAGGTGAGGATCTCATCATGAACATCGAGAGCATTGCTGACTTTATTTTAGGGCATGAGTTTTTGCTGAACACTGGAATCCTCCATCGTGACGTATCGATTGGGAATATCATGCTCACAGAAAATGAAGATGACGGTTTCCTCATCGATCTCGACCTTGCCGTCAAGACAAGCAATGATCGAGCGTCCGGCGCACCCAGCAAGACCGGCACAAAGATCTTTATGGCGATTGGTGCTCTGCTTGGCGAGCCTCACAGCTTTATGCACGATCTGGAATCGTTCTTCTGGGTGCTTTTCTGGATCTGCATACACTATGACGGTCGAAATGAGAAGGGGGAGGTCAAGCGCAGGATCGTCCCGCAATATGAAGACTGGAACTATCTTTCGACAGAAAGACTTGCAAGAGAAAAGGCTGGTCAAATATCGAAGGGTATCTTTGATACTGTGGATGATTACTTTACTGAACATTGCAAGCCACTGATTCCTTGTCTGAAGGAGCTACATCAAGTGGTATTTGTGGGAGGCAGTAGGTGGTTCAGCGAGCACCGAGAGCTTTACTCCGATATGAAGAGAACACTCGAGAAGGCAAGGGACAATATCAAGGCCAAGACTGTCGGCTAGTGCTAAACTTTCATAGTTTGACCATGAATTGAATTCAGTGAATCTCCATTTTCAGAGTCTTGTATTAGTACTCGAGACAAATAATCCAAGTCGCCTCAAGTACCTGGCAGAACTAGGACTCGAAGGAACATTGTCCACCAAACCACCTCAGTCATCAAGTATAGCTGGAACCAAGATTTTCATGGCCATCGGGGCGCTTCGTGGCGAGCCTCACAGCTTTATGCATGATCTGGAATCCTTCTTTTGGGTGCTTTTCTGGATCTGTATACACCATGATGGTCTAAATAAGAAGGGCGAGGTGGAGCGTAGGATCGTTCCGGAATACGAGAAGTGGAACTACGCTGGCACTACGGAATTGGCGGATCTTAAGGGAGGGTTAGTTATCGAAGAAGAGCGCTTCACCCAGGCTATCACTGGCTTCACTCCTAATTGCGAATTATTGATCCCCTGCGTACAAGAGCTACGCAAATATATCTTTCCAGATGGCAAGGGTTGGCTCGGAGAGAACAAAGAGCTATATTCTCAGATGAAGGCTGTACTTGACAAGGCAAGAGAAGATCCGGGATTGTAAGCTACGGGATTATGCTAAGTCTCCATAGTATGAACGCGAATTCAATTCTTTGCATCTATGTCTTGAGAGTCTGATATTATTGCTTCGGTCTAATTACGCAAGTCGTCTTAAATTTCTGGTAGATTTGAACATTGAAGCAACTTTGTCCAGTGAATCACCTCAATCATCAAGTCTGGCTGGAACCAAGGTCTTCATGGCTATTGGTGCCATCCTCGGCAAGTGCCACAGCTTCATGCATGACCTCGAGTCGTTCTTCTGGGTTCTAGTATGGATCTGGATTCATTGGAACGGGCCTGGTAAAAAAGCCAGAAAATCTGAATTCGAAGAATGGAATTATCTATCCACTACGAGACTCGCAAGAGACAAAGCTGGGCTAGTGTCAACGGAAAGAGATTTTGACTCGACTATTGAGAGAAGTTTCAGTGACTGCTGTCAAATATTGACCCCCTATATGAGAGAGCTGCGCAGGGCTGTTTTTCCAAGCGGTAGCAGATGGGATAGGGAGGACCGAGAATTGTCCTCTCGGATGAGAGCAGTACTTGAAAAGGCGAGAGACGATCCAAAGGTCCTGGCTATAATATGATGTTACGACTCCGTACAAATACGATTTGAATTCTATGAATTTGTATCTGGAGCAGAGAGTTTGGCAGCGACTGGCGTGACATAATCCGACGATGGAGACAGCAATGAGCCTACTCGAGCTTGCTTACTCCTCTAAATCGAGCTTTTCTCAAACGTACGTCTGCGCTAGAATGGGCCCAACAGAAGCTCCTCTACAATAAGCTAATACCTGACATCAAAGAGTTTAGGGTGGATATTGCCAATAACAGAGAATCATTGGATGATGTGGCAAATTGTTGCTTCACGGCTTACTGAAAGCCGTTGATTCCTTGCATGAGAGGGCTGCATAAGCTTATGTTCCCAGGGGGTTCACCATGCTCGAAGGAGGATCGCCAGCTTTACTCTCAAGTTGTCACGGCACTTGAAACGGCAAGACTGGACTTGAGATAATAGCTACAGCACAATACTAAGAGAAAGAGGAAGTCGATGGCCGCGGAGAAGTATTAAACACTCCTCCTTGGTTATGTGATGCCGGCATACTATGGCTCAATGAAATTGCCTCGAAAGAGAACGAAACCTGTCAACTCCTTGCCATCAAGAGCTTCTAAAGCATATTGACAGTCCCTCGCCTTCGCCCAATCCGTTGCAGTGCGTCCCGTCATATCCCTGATTGTTACATCTGCGCCCCCGTCTAGTAAGAGCTTCGTCACTCTCCCGTAATTCCGTTGAGCAGCGTAGTGTAGCGGCGTGCATCCCCGGTCATCCACCCTGTTCACTTCGGCTCCTCTGCCAACCAGTAAGCTGACTATATGTTTATCGCGCCGTTCGACCGCTATTTGTAGTGCAGATTTCCCGTCACGATCCCAAGCAGATAACTCAGATCCATTGTCCAGGAGTAACGCTACCGTCTCGGTCGACCTGCTCTCCACCGCCAAATGAAGCAACGGTTGGCCCCATTTATGTATGTTGGACAGGACTGCCCCGTGTGAAAGAAGCTCCCCTATGGTCTTGGAATGGCCCCCTTTCAACGCCCAATATAACGCCGTCCGCTGATATCGATCCTGCTCCGACACGGAAGCTCCATGTACCAAAAGCGAGCGTACTATCTCTTGATGGCCTGCTTTCGCTGCTGCCAGCAGCGGGGTCCACTCAGCAAAGCCTCGGGGGGAGGGCTGGATGCCTTGTTGAAGTAGGCTCGTGACTTTGCTCAGATCCCCATCGGCCGCAGCACATTCGAGGACAATTTCGTCGTCTAAAGCCAACATGGACGTTCGGCAAGTAGGGCAACCACCAGTCTCGAATGCAGCTTTAGCCAAACAGGCTTCATGCGTCCAATGTGGACATTCGCACCGCAGTTGCACGGCGTCCTGCCCAAGCTCCCAGCTCTCCATACAAAGGTAACATGGTTCCGCAGCCATGCCCTCATCGACGGTCTTCCGGTACAGGGCAGTGTCGGGCAATGTAGTGATAGTGTCTCTGTACGCTCCTCGTAATGCACTAGGGTCAAAGATCATCGCTGCCATTTTAACAAGAGGTTCGAAGTTGACCTATCAGTGATCGATAGCTGGGCAGAAATCCGAGCGACTCGAGGCCTATTACTTGTACAGCAGGTATGAATGATGACTACGGTCAATGTATGTTTGTTGTGGCCACGTTAGTCGTTGAAAGGCTGCAACAGAAACATTAATGGCGTCAACTCGTGGGGTGTTCAAGCCACCAGGGGTCGTCAGAAGTCATGACACCACTCAGCCCTACGCGGAGCTGTTGCTACTACAGGCCTACATACACCAAAAAATCGAATATTTATTGATTCTCACCACCTATCGCTTTTGATTCTATCTCCGTTGGTCTCAATTATCCTCCTACACCTCCAGGGCATCTCTCTAATTCGTCGCCTTATGACTGGGAGGTCAATTAGTGGCTGCGGGCAACAACTGCTCCGCGTAGGGCTGAGTGGTGTCAAGACTTCTGACGACCCCTGGTGGATGTGAATATAAGGGGTTGCTGACCGACGGCGCAAAAGCCAGTGGGATGGTAATACTAGTTAGTAATAAAGCCGCTAGTTCACCCAGGACCTCCTACAACACCATTTAACAAACAAAGCAAATTACTAAGACAGCCTAAAAATAAAGAGAGATATATAACGTCCGTCCCTGCGTCGCGAGACGCACCCCGTGGCGAGACGAACCAACAATTGGGACCTTTGAAGTCTCTCCCTCGCAAGTCTATAACGATATGGTTGATAAAGGGCTTTTCCATAGTTATTTCTCCTCCCGGGCACCTGTCTGCAACGAAAATTACCGCGGTGTTGGTTGTGCTGTCGCTCGTTCGGTTGACGCCATTAATTGCCGCTTCAGCTGTTCCCCCCTGCTAAATCACGACCAGTTATATATTTTCGATTTTCGGAAGCATAGTATGATAGTCCCATGAAGAAAGCATATAGCTCCAAGCTTTAAATATGCATTCCGAAGTCTCGCCGTGCGAAGAAGGGTGGCGACAGCCTCGCGCCTTAGGGCGATATTTTAGCGTACCTTGGCGTGCATTAGTCTACGATTGAATACCGTGTTTTTTATGTATTATATTAAGCCATCCTCTTTTCGATATAGCATCTAAAATAACTGTGGCGCACCGATCTATGATTCTAGAAGTGTCTACTCCGTATGGGAAGGCACGTGCCCATTTTCTTTGTACCTAGCGCGGCTGTTGTCTGACTCACTCTCGCTGCAATGGAGGCGCTGCCTCTCTTCTTTTTTCGTCCCTTATCACCATCATTATAGTAAGCTAATATGGACAGAGCCAGTCAGGTACTAGCGCAAGGCGTTCCTTTTGGCATGCCTCAATCATACCGTGCCCTAGCAGATCATGGCGGGGTCCCTCACTCGACCCTGCATCATCGTGCACAGGGACGACGCTCGCTAGAACAGAAGGCCAAGACTCAACAGTACCTCAACCCTTGGGAAGAGAGGGCCCTCTTTAAGTTTTTGTTACAAATGTCTGATTTCGGACAACCTGTGCGAATCAAGTTTATACCTTCACTAGCTTTTAGTGTCACCCACCAGCGACCCCCAACGGACAGACCACTCAAGCCTCCAGGCAGGAACTGGGCGAAGGCTTTCGAAAAGCGCCATTCAGTACTCCAAGCGAGAAGAGTTAGGGCACTGGACTGGAACCGTCACGAGAAAAATATCTATAATAAGGTTATACACTGGTTTGAGGTGATTGGAATGGTATTAAAAGATCCAATCATTCTGCCAGAGAATGTCTACAACATGGACGAGACTGGAGTCATGCTGTCCATGCCAGGCTCCGTCAAAGTCCTTATAGGTAAGGATAACATACGGGACTACAGAGGCGCGCGAATCAAGCGAACAACGGTGACTGCGATCGAGTGTATCAGCGCTGACGGTAGGTATCTGACACCTATGATTATCTGGCCAGCCACCACCCATCGAAGCAACTGGACCACATTTCCCACCCCCGGATGGCAGTATGCGTGCTCCGAATCTGGATATACCGACTCCAAGATCAGTTTGGAGTGGCTGAAGCAGATATTTGATCACCAAACTAAGGAACAAGCTAACCAGAAACCACGAGTGCTAATTTGCGACGGCTTCGGAACGCACGAGACCCTCGAAATCCTAGAGTATTGTTTCGAGCACAATATTATTCTATGTCGACTACCCTCCCACACCTCCCACAAGCTCCAGCCCTGTGACGTCGCAGTGTTTGCCCCACTGAAATCAGCCTATCGCGAGCAGGTTGAACGACTAGAACGAGGAGGTGTAAATACAATTGGAAAAGAACATTTCACCTCTCTATATAGCCCTGCAAGGGAAACAGCGTTCACACCTAAGAACATCAAGGCCGGTTTTGCTGCAAGTGGGTTGGTGCCATTCAACCCAGACAGAGTACTCAGAGGGATACCAAAGCCCCCTGCTGAACTAACCATTGCGAAAGCTGATAAGGTAAAGGTGGGATCTCGTCCGCAAGACGAAATACTACAAACGCCCGTGACGCCAGTGTCAGCAGAGGCTCTTATATCGCTGCAAAATCTGATCATCAAACAGGATGCTCACGCGCTTGATGAGACCAGCAAACAGAGCCCACAGAGGCACGTACAGAAGCTCGCCAATGCCACCCAAATGTCCCTTGCCAAGGGTGCCCTCCAGCAGGACCAAATTCGATTTTTGATTACAATTAACGATAAAGCCAAAGTTCGACGATCGACTAAGTCAGTGGTACTGGGGAAGGCGAAGGTCATGAGCTATGAGGACCTTGTCGCGAAGCGTGCTGAGAGGGAGGCGAAAGAACAAGACAAAGCGAAGGGAAAAAGGAAACGTGGTCGGAAGTGCAAGAGTCCGGAAGAAGCAGGTGCGCCAGAGCCAAAGGCCAAAGTTGCGCGGACAAGCGAAGCGCAGGTTGAAGAGGATGAAAATGCGCCAGAGCCATGGAGAGCCCCAGTGGCGCGGATGTGGTAGGAGAGGATGCGGAAGATGAGACTGCCGTACGAGGGATAGAACTTGGACCGGTCCGAGGCAGGCTCGCGCGGGTTTCGCAACCTGTGACTGCTTCATTGATGAATATCAAACAAGAGTTGGTTATCGTCGCAGGGGCGTAAGCCCTCTATTCTAATTGCTGTAACCCAACCCGTTCTTGCCACTGAACGCAACCATTGACTACCAATAAATCAGGGTGCCCTTACAGCCCGCTCCCAAATCTATTCGCGCCCCGCATGCGTTTGCTTGTTCCCTCGAGACAGTTGCGGCATCCTCTTTGCTGCGCGCTATTCCCCAGCCGCTGTGCTATTGGCATCCTCGCCTAACGAATCCAAGTGCAATACCTCCATGCGCCACCTACTAAGCGTGTCTTCCGACTCCTTTGTAAATGGGTGGTCTTGGCCAAGGATCTGCTCCCGCTTTCCAACGCATTCTTCCATAAGCGCGATAGCCTTTTCATCCTCGCCTTGGTACATCCAAATCAATGCAATATCGTTCATACTGAACAGCGTGTCAGGATGCTCTTCGCCTAATACCCTCTGCCTTATCTCTTTCACTTGCACCTTGAGCTTTTCTGCTTCCTTCCAGCATCCTTGATACCAGTATACCGAAGCTAGATTGGCCATGCTCAACAGCGTGTCAGGATGCTCTTCGCCTAATACCCTCTGCCTTATCTCTCTCACTTGTATAAACAAGTCTTCCGCTTCCTTCCAGCGTCTTTGATCGCAATATGTCGAGGCCAGATTGGCCATGCTGGTCAGCGTGTTGGGATCCTCTTTGCTTAATACTCTCTGGCTCACCTTCACGACTTGTATATCCAGTTTTTCTACTTGCTTCCAGAATCCCTGACTCCGGTATATAGAGGCCAGATTGCTTAGGCTATTCAGCGTACAGCGATGCTCCTCGCCTTGCACGCTCTTTCTTGTCTCTATCACTTGCACTTCCAGCTCTTCTGCCTCTTTCCAGCGTCCCTGATTCCAGTATGTCGTGGCCAGACTTTCTTTACTGGTCAGCGTATTGAGATGCTTCTCGCCCAGCGTTCTCCGGCTTGTCTTCGTCACTTCTAGCTGCAGCTCTTCCGCCTCCTTCCATCGGCCCCCTATACTATATATTAAACTTGCCAAATTCATACTGCCTAAAGTCTCCTCATGCTCTTGACCAAGTATTTCCTTCCTCACTTTCATCGCTATTTCAGACAGGTCGACGGCCTCAATTATACTCCCTTTTCCCCAAGCGTACGATGCGGCATTATATAGTAGAGAAGCCCACTCTCTCAGTGATTCTTTGGCTTGCGGCCGCTGAGCAATCGCGGCTTTCGCATGTGGAAAGAGGGCTCGACACGTCGTCCAGTTCTCATAGTCCCCAGCAGGGAATTCGACTGCAAGGTTGTGAATATAGTGTTGCTTCCACTGTTCAAATTGCCCATAGGCTTCCAACCAACTTCGCATGGCCAATTGTACCAACGCATGTAATTCAAAGGTTCTATCCGCCGAGAGAGAGATGAACGAGTAGCCTCGGAGTATTTGTAGGTTTTCTTCAAATCCGTCATGCTTGCTGGCCTCTAATATGCTATTGCCATCACTATCGCTATCGCCATCGCCGCCGTCTTCGTTCCTGTTTCCTTGTTGGTCATCGGGACGGCGCTCCTCCCGGCTTCCAGGCCCCTTTCGCGGTCGAGCTCGACCTCGAACGAGATATTCGGGAATGCCTCGTCGGTCAAAAAAACTCATCAGCGAGAGCAAGTCAGCTGCCGATGGCCAGGTCCTGTGAATGTGTTCGAAGGATATCTGCCATGTCATAATGATGCAGTTCTGGGCCTGCCAGTCTCTCCGGAGCTGGCCTCCCTCATAATTCAGAAGACTCGTCCTCCTGCGATCGCTCTTCTGGAAGTCTTCCAGGTACTGCCGCACGGAACACGGCGGTGCCCTCTGAGAGATGTACGCCGCCGCTTGCACGATGGCGAGCGGCATAAATTCCAGTGCTGCTGCTAAGTCCTTAGTATCATCGCCTTGACCGAGGGGCCCTAGCTTTTTCTCGAATAGTGCCAGCGCCTGCGCCGGGGCCATCGGTTGCACTGCTACGATATCCTGCTCTTCCACCAGCTTTAACGCGACGGCTTGGCTCCGGCTGGTGACCAGAATCGACCCATTCTGGCTCTGAGGAAGATACGCTGATATCGGCTGCCGGCGTTCACAATCCACGCCGGTCCCTTGCCCTCCCCGGCCAGCATCTCCAGCTTCGGGAAGGAGATCAGGATTGTCGACGTTATCGAGGATAAGCAACCACTGCCCATTCTTTCCGCCGCGTAACCAGTTATGGACAAGCCGGAAAACATTCGCTTTAGGATCCTGCCGCCCAGGAATCTCGACGCAATCAGCAATATCCTGAAAGCTCTGCTCCAACCGTACCGTGCTCCCGGCATACACCCAGAGCACCCATGTTCCAGGCGACTGTTCTCTAATTCGATAGCCGAGTTCGATAGCGAGCTGCGACTTTCTGGCGCGAAGTCAATACTTCGATCCGCTATATTTGGACCTGCTTGTCTCTACTTACCCGACTCCGCCCAAACCAACGAGCGCCGTCCGAGACGCTGGCAAGGCGCATCGTCGAATAAGCTGATCAACAATGGCTCCACGATCGACGAAGTCGGGATCCCGCCTAAACGGGATGGTCGACAAAGAGCACGGTGGTGTTGGTGGTGTCATACTCAGCTTCGACAGCGCTTCTAGGATACGGTCACCCGTATCGACATGCCGTGTCGTCTGATATAGTACCAAGATCTCATTGTTCCTATTTATCTTCTCCAATGCTCGCTGTACTTTATCTTCCATGGCCAAACTCTTCAACGCTTTCAACGCCCGTATAAGCTTCGAAGCGCCATCTGATGGGAGGACCTTAGGCAGAGATATCTGTATATCGGACACCTGTTTGGAAGTGTCGTCGACAACTGCTTTCAATGCTTTTGTCATATCATCTAGCAAGCGGCCATCCTCTGCCTGGGATTGGATATGTTGGAGCGTCGCCGTCAACAAAGGTAAGCGGGTCGACAGAGAACGAAACGACTCGGGGACTTCTGAGGACTTGGAGGTGAAATCATGTAGTCGAGAGACGACTTTAGCGCTGAGGTCGACCAGAGAGGCAATGGATGCGACGAGTCCGATGATGGCAACTGCTTCAGCCATGTCCGTGACACGAATGCTCACCTGTACGCCGATGATAAGAATAAAAACGGCATATGCTTTGACATGCACAACACACACAAACGACGGAATAGAAGTGCAGTCTACGATGGATGGAAAGCTGAAATGAAGCGCTTTCAACAGAGACCATCGAGCTGTGCCTACGAATAATTGCGTGCAGAGTGGGCTGGATTATCAGGTCGGCCTGGTGGCGCAGTCGCAGCTCAGCCTTATTTGGCTGAATCTCATAGCAATGACGGCTCCTTCTAGCGCTCGTAACGGGAGCCCAGCCACATTTTACCAGCCACAGGATCGGCTCAGCTCGCTTATATAGATTAAATTACTCATATATTACATGAGACGTCGTGGCGGCTGTTTTGCACTAACCGGGATCATACCGCTTTGATTGGAAGTACCAACCGATGTGGCGACGTCGCATGACACAGCGCCTCACGGCCGCCAGAAGGCTGACAATGATTTCTCAGCGTTCCAGTAGGATTCTGAGACTCAGATAAGGGTCATTTATGAGTTCCGACAATAGTACAAGCTTGATGGTGGTACTGTGGCTTAGGAGTGCCGTTATGCCTTCAAAAGGAGCCTCGCCTCAGATCAGGGGGGCGGCGACGATGCGAATGTAATTTTCCAGTAGCTGGTCTCAGGAGTGTTCACGATTAGCCGCAACACAAAATAGATACAAAACTATAGGAAAAATCGATATGTTCAAGAAGTCAGAGTCGCTTGAAATCAAAGTACCCCTAGTTTGTCTCGCGACGGGGTGCGTCTCTCGACCCAGGGACGGACGTTATATGAGCGCACTTATTTTCGGTCATACTTCTGCAGGTAATTTTCTGGGTTCGGCCCGCCCCGATAATAGCTCCCGTTGACCGCCAACATTCAAAACGCCAATGCCACCACCGTCCCAAACCCACTACCCTCAACCAACCTACCTAACTACCCTCTCTGACCCCCTTAACTACGCCGGTCCGCCGCCGCATCGACGATAGCCTCCGCCTCCCCACGCTATAATTGAGAGATGTTTTTGAGAGCAGATTTGGGAATGGCCTTGTTGAGCTCATTAAACTCTGCCACGGCAAGGTCTCACAGCCGCGGATCAGACGTAAAAGGAAGAATTCATCCTGGAGGAAAAGAGAACGATCAATACAGAGTATCTGCGCGAGGGTCTCCGTCGGGAGTTTGCGGCTTATTTCGACTACATCCGTTCTCTTGACCTTGAGAAACCAAAATATTCCTACCTCCGCAAAATCTTCCGTGATCTCTTCGTGCGTAAGGCGAGGATGCCTTGCCGGAAAGAGGTGCACAAGGGCTTTGACGCCAGATGAACTTCGTCAACAGGGAATCAAAAATTAGGTTTAGCGGTGAAGTGCGGTCTCCGGGCTTTGCCCCTTGGGACCTTCTGCTACTGCTATTCACTGGCCGTGACTCGACATACGAGCTGTGTTATTGAAACAGCTTGCACTTGAAGAGAATTGCTTCTCCACGTTTGACAGCATCTCTTTTTAAACCATTGCCAGTATCGAGAAGAGGACGGAAAGTGGACAAGAGAGCCAGATACTGCCTTGTTGCACCCTGCGCCTAGGCGGATCGGGATTTCCATCACGTGGGAGTAGGATGAGCGCGCACAGAGAACTCCCTTAGCGCGGTCCCTTGCCTCGCGTCAACTGTACCTCTCCGCCTTCTCCCCCAGATTGCGGTCCATCCCCACGCTCACTGTCCAACCATTTGTTGTCAACCTTCTCCTGCACGTCGCGTCGTTTAACTCCTGATTCTGGGGATGTATCCGTATGCTGAAGTCGTCCTAGTAAGTCGGCGATGTCGTCTCTGAGCACCCCAAGCTGATCGTCCAGCTCAGACACAGTCTTCTTTAAGTCTGGCCGAAGTTTTTATAGAGCTTAGATAAAGGGTTCGCGTTCGTTGGATTTAATCCGTATATATCTGCACCAACGTTAATTATACTACCTCACGACTAGTATTAATCAGTTCTCACTGTTTATTAGAGACCGAATATCCTCCTGTCGTACGGTGACCTCCCGGGATAAGTAATAGAATCGCCGCACCAAACGCATTATATAACAGGATCTATATCTGACTATCCCACCACCATTCTCGATATAAATGATACCTGAGCTCTCGCTCCTTAGCTAGATTCGGCCCTTAAAGCTCAGGATGAGCTTCGTCTATGAATTTTAAGAGTGCTCTCGTCACTGCGTTTCCTTTGTCATTGGCTCCGGCTTTAAAGCCATTTTGCTTAGAGGGTGCACCCTCTATTCTGAACTTCCCCACGTCCTGTAAAATCTTCATTAAAAATATCCATTTACCCACGCGTAACAGTACCTTATCTTTAAATGATCGGACCTGAACACGCTCGACCAGTCGACAGATAGCCTTCGCCGTCAAAGGTATTTCCGCTACTGCTAGTCTAATGTGGCTTTTCTCTTCGGCGATTGCATTATCCCAAGCCTTTATTACCTCCTCAGACCCGATCGCCTCGATCATCTGCAGTAGCTCCTCCGCGCGTTCCCATGGCCTCGCCACAGTTCTTCCATGCCCGTCCTTGGAGCTGATTCCGACGAGACGGTTCCGCTCCTCAATCCATGCTTCTTGAGGACCTAAATGCGATGGGGGCGCCCAGAACAACCTGCGACTTTTCTTAGATTGTGGCTTCGGATCTGGCTTATCCCCTGAAATGTCTTCAGGTACGCGGCGCCGTTTGATCCTGAATGTCCTGTTTGGAGGCACGACCATGTCCGCTAGTTGCCGCTTACTCCGCCCTCGACGTTTTATTTCGAGCAGGCGTTCCAGATAATAATGCCGAAGTTAAATACCCTCTATCTGCTCCGCTAACGTGTCTCGATTCGAGGCGAGATAATCGGCATTATATATCATGTATATTCCGTAATCAGAATCGTTCTCTTGTTGTTAAGATGCCTGCGAACTTTTAGTGCTGATATGAAGAGCTTAAAGGAATGGGAATCGTTATATACCCCACTGATTATAGCAAAGTCCCGCGTTCGGTTCTCCCTTCCTACTATGGCGTGGGTTAATCGCTCTTTGATGGCCGATACCACAACCGCTGACGTTGATGCATCTCCGGCGAGGGAATTATACTATCGGATGATATTACTTTCGAGGTCCACGTCGAACAGCGTCCAATGGCTTTGAAAGCAGCACGGAACGATAACGCGATCATAATTGTCATGTAGCGGCCATGTCACCCTCAGATTAGACCGCCGGTTGCCGTCCTCTAATGTCACAGATGATATATAGGAGCTGTCTAGTACCAACGTCGTCGACGGCCAATTGAAAGAGAACAACAACGGCATCAAGTTGAAGTTGGTAAGCCACTGTCCCTCTTGAAAACGAGAGAAGAAGCGATCGATTTCCTCCGGGATGACGGTCTCCGAACGTTCATTACCATTGACAATGAAGTATTCTCCGCGATAACGGTTCCCACAGCGTTCGATCTCTTCCTTCAGCTTCTCCCTACGTGTCATTCCAATCTCCTTTGTCGCCGGCCCAGCATTAACTGTTAGGCTCAAGCTCTCATGACCAACTGTGGTCATTTCAGACCTGCTTTCATGGTTTGATGGTTGAACAGTAATAATGGATTTCCGATTGGAACCGTCCTCTTCTTCCGAGACATAGGGTTCGGGTTTGAAGTCGGAGCGCAGTGTTAACGATGACCGATCCTCTGTCGATAGGGGTTTACGTGAACTTGTTACCACATTGGGGAAATCTTGCCTCGGAATGTTGGCGGCCCCACGATTGAATTGCACCTCGTCATGTTTCTTCTTTCGACGCAGTTTTCCCTGGCGTGCATCCTCTTTGAGTTCCAACACCACGTATCCCAGGCCGCTAAGGAGTGTAACGTAGTGCTCCCAGGAGTTCGACTCCGAATACGCAGAGAGAAGCTCTACTATCTCATTCAATGCCTGCTTGCAGCTTAGCACAGCGTCACCCAGCCTACATCACGTACCAGAGATGGATCGTTCGATATCTGACCCATTTTCTTTGTAGTTGACCCACAGTTCATCAAAGACCTTTCGCGAAACCGGTGCCAGGTCACGTAATCAAGGTTTTAGGCCTGAGGCGGAAAATTTTTGGCCCATTGGCGAGCATGGGAGGCTCGTGTCTAATTAACAGTTGAGTACGACCAGCGACTGAACTTAGAGAGAGTAAGTTACGTGCAGAGGATCTCATAAAGTGTTGCCAAATGTCACTGCCACCCCCTACGACTCCGCCTCATTGCACAGCCCACAACAATCGAAGTCCTTCAGCTGCCCATCAACGAGAAGCCAATAAGATTGAGCGTTATATGTAGCTCCAGTCGAGTCGCCCACACTTACATCATGGGCATTTTTAATTTCACGAGGTATGGTTGGCAGGCATTGAAGCCTTGGCGGCGGCACAGTTTTGGGCTGCGACGGTAACTAATTTGTTCCATGCGCCATCGGGATCATCTGCCGCCGCCTGAAACACATCGTTCTACTGGCAACTACTACAACATTGACTCGCTTTGTCTGACTGAGCAAGGCCGGCTTCGAAGTCGGCCTTCTTCCTCCTTGTGCATCCCAGTCATCTCTTCATTTTCATCCAACTCAAAGGCCGGCCGAGTGTGGACGCCCTCTACCTGCTAGCCTCCTACCCTCCTACGACCTACTAAGATGTGAGCCGCGTTTGAAAGAGTTCCTAGCAACAAGTCGCACTCTTCTGAGAGATTAGCACGCCTAGGATACATTGCCAAATAGGTACAAGCGCTCTCTAGCAATCCTTCCTCGGACGACCGTCGTCACCTACAAAGATTGGATTGATAGAATATGGCTTTGTTATCTCTGGCCACAGAGCTGATCGTGGCAATCCAGCAGGAAAAATGCACGGCAGGTCGGTGCCATCAACCTCAGTCGCTTGCCATTATTCCATGCGACAAAGTTGGAGACGTCATGGAGAGCTGACACCTGTAAAAGGTAGCACCGTGAAGGGCAGCACTGCAAGGGCCAGTACAAGTGAAAGGCAGTACCGCAAAAGGCAGTACTTCCCCAGCGACCTCCCGGGCCTATCCCTCACTTCGTAGGTCCATCCCTCAGTCATGATCTGTCCCCTTTCTCGAGGCCCATCCCTCGCTTCCTAGGTCCATCCCTCGATCCCAAGTGGAACCCCTCCACTTTTGGATGTGGGGAGTACTGCAGTACTGCCCCGGCGAGTGCTCCCCCCACGAGTACTCCCCCCAGCGAACCCCTCCACTTTTGGCAAGATCAATTAAGTATTCAATGTACTTAGTGAGCATGAATGATGTTGTTACATTGTTGCAAGTATTGCATGGAGTGTCTAACTATTGACTATTGGATTTGCATACAAAATGTTCATGCGGGAGTCAGCCCTGTAGGCCCGTGACATACCCGTGTTGCATACTCAACGAGATCAAGCAACGCCATCCTGCTGCAAAGCCACAGAACCAGAGCTGATATTATTTCAGTGTTATCCGCTAACAAGGCTCAGCAGAGCTGAGCGTAGCGTAAGATACTCTTTAGGTTGCAATGTTAAGACCGTGACGTGTTGATATGTAAACCCAATTAGGAAACGACTCTCGGTTCGTGCCGAGACTAGTGGCTTTTATTCGGCGTTTATTGGGCGACTACTTGCGCATAATCTAATAGCATTGTTGAGAATTATATCAACTATAGGTGATAGTGCATAAACTCGCTTGTACGCTTGGTTACTCCACCTTAACGATTGCAGCATGGCGTCTGTGGATGAGCAAGTGACGCAAATGACGGATCCGTTATTGCTTGACAACATCGACGCTCTACGGGAATTATAAACATTAGCGAATACATTCCTCTACCCGGTCAGTGATAAGCCTATCTTCGTCGTTGCCATGTTCATCTTTATCCCCATCTCCGTCCTTGTCTTCGCTTTCCCTTGAAGATTCGCTTCCATCCCCGCCCTCATCGTGGTTATCGAATAATGACGTCCTACTCCAGATTTGGTTCTACCTCAGATTTTGGCCTACATCACTTCACCAGCATGTACCGTCCTATCGAAAAAGCGTAATTCCGTTTAGATCAGCTGTAACTTGGACACCGCTAATACTTGGCCAATAGTCGAAGATATAAACGACGGGCAGATGGTGTATTTAGATTCTCAACAATTTCTGAAAATCAAAACTGGACCACAGCCACAATGCTATTCCTGTCTACGCGTGAAGTGGAAGTTACCGGTAGGGCCTCACGGTCAGACGATATGGGTCTCAAGCCAAAGACCACTTGATGGTTGGCAACAGACCTTGACTTCCCTTTTAAGACGAACGCTCAACCGAGTATATCTATAGACGCTTCGGTCTGTAATAAAGCCAGTCCGGCCACATCGTGAGTCGTGACTGGCCTTTGGCAGCCGGTGCCATCAGCACCGCCTGATGCTGCCTAAGGTGGGGCGGCCGGCTTCTGGCTAAGACTAGCGTGATCGCTGGGTATAAAGGGAGGGTCTCCCCCCTTCCCTTCTTTTTACTTTCCTCATCTCTCCTCTACCAGTTATTCTAAGCCCGCTCTACCCTGGACTGTCCCGAATTTATATCGCATCCTCGACCATGTCAAATCGCAGGACTCCCAAGAACAAGCTACCACACCGAAGACAAGATCACACAGAGAAGTCTCCTCGGGTTTTAAAATCGTAGAAGTCTATTCGGCCGGCACCTTCAAACGTTTTCCAGAAGATCAAAATCAGGTAGCCGTTGAGCGGCGATGAGGCAAAGGCGATTTCTGCCTTGAGATCACTTTTATGGAAGAACAAAAAAGTCGTGGTCATCAGCGGTGCTGGGATGTCTGTGAATGCAGGCAGTGAGTCTCTATTCTTGCTTCGGTTATAGCGAGTCTAATAGTGGTCTCAAAGTTCCTGATTTTCAAACTATACGAAAGTCAGCCCAAACTTCGTTTAATATATCTGTTTATAACTCGCCGGTCGAGACTGATCGCTTTCATACCATGGTCCGCAATATGTCGAGGCTCTCTGCCTAAGCGGAGCCTACCCCATTTTATCGTTTCTTAGACGGACTCGCCTATAACGGTTGTCTCCTTCGACATTACACGCAGAATATTGACTGTATCGAGCGTCGTCTTCCCAATCTCTGGGAAAAGACTGTGCAGCTCCACGGCCGAATCGATAAGGCGAAATGTTAGTTTTACGGCTGGGATGGCCCGCTCGTGTCGGAATGGTTCTGTGGGTCAGACCTCCCAGACTGCAATCGCTGCGAAGAGATTACGCTGGAGCGAGAACGAATGGGGAAACGACGACTGGGCATCGGTAGACTCCGTCCGAACGTCCTTCTCTACGGAGAGGATAACCCCAAGGGCGACACAATTGGGGAAGTAACGGAGCAAGATCTAATGACGGGTCCAGAAGTTGTCCTCGTGGTGGGGACAGCTTTGAAAGTGCCTGGAGCGAGAAGGTTGGTGGCGGAGCTCTGTTACGCTGCGAAGGCTCAGGGCGGATCCACCGTCTGGATCAACACGGACGCACCACCGTCTGGTTTGAAATTCCCTTTAGACTTTGCGTTTCAAGGGGATTGTGATGAAGTTGCGTCTTTGCTTTCGTGTTGAACCTATGTACAATATTTTTTAATGATAATCTAACGAACAGAGCTATTTATAATTTGGGCACTTCATCAACCCCATCGATCGGGAAAAAGGTAACGCAGCAGTCTGCTAACGCATCACTGCGGAGGAGCAGACGGAAATCAAAGCAGCCTGAGAGATTTCGTCCTGGCTGTACGTGAGAATCAACTGTGGCGTCTCTGGAGTGAGAAACTTCGGGATGCACTACCATTCTGACTCATAGCCAGAACAAGCGTTAGATGTATCCGTAGCTGAGCAGGATCTTTCCAGGAGCTTCTACATACATGCGGCCTACCTCATATAAAAACGTTGTCCGCTACACAAAGTCTGCGTTAAAATGACCCAATATTTTCTCTCCCTCGACTGGAAAATGGGACGGCTGAGGCCGGTAAGCGCAAAAGTTCAGGCTTCGTTGGGGGCTCGTCTGGGAGTACTCCCTACCTCCAAAAGTTGAGTGCTTAGGGAGTACTCGTCGAGGGAGCACTCGTTGGGGGAGTACACCTCCAAAAGTTGAGGCTTCATAGGGGGAGTACTTGCAGGGGGAGTACTCGTCAGAGGAATACTCCCTAACTCCAAAAGGTGAGGGTCGCTGGGGGGAGTACTCGCAGGGAGAGCACTCGTCGGGGGAGTACTCGTCAGAGGAATACTGCCCACCTCCAAAAGGTGAGGGTCGCTGAGGGGAGTATTCCCACCTCAAAAGTTGGGAGGAGCAAAGTCACATGACAGTAGTTTTTTGGGTCGACTCTTACCTTAGCAAGCTCAGGCCCTGGACGCCCGGCGCCTATTCGGCGCGCTAACCGCAAGCGGTAAGTCGTCGTCGGAGGGCCTAAGAGAAATCCTCCGCTTTTGGGTGGGTCATCGCTTCGTTTAGGTGAAAAACGCGCTGCGCGTCATTTCTTCGGCATCAAAACCATTAATATTCTGACTATATCTACACATAATTCCACCATTACTACCTCGATTACTCTATAAATTACGCTCGGAGCTACCTAGACATCGAAGCTATCGATTGATATGCCACATACCCCATTACGCAGCCTGAATCCCGAATCTTTGTCTCTAACCTTGACGAACCTGTTGGGATTCCCTCCACGCGATGGCCAGATCAAGGCGATACGTAGTCTTGCGGTCGACCAGGTGGATCTTCTCCTTATTGCCCCTACCGGATGGGGTAAGAGCGCTGTATTTCAGGCGGTTCCGGCGTTGCGCGGTGGTATTTGCCTTATGATAATGCCGTTGAATCTGCTCGAAGAGGATGAAGTTAGTCGATAACGAGGCGCATAAGAAGACAAGAACAAGGTTAACCTCGTTTCTCAAATTCGACAGGCCAAGTCCATCGCTCGAATCCCCTGCTGCAAGCCTTACGTGTCGAATGGCCGCACGAATTCAAACGCGCTGCTTACGGAGATCCGAACTGGAGCATACACACATGGTAGGCCGAACCACATACGTCGCTCCACAGCTGCATATTGCATTCGACTAACTAACTCAGTCCTTTTAAGTCCGGAAATTGCTTCATCGGATAAATTTCAAGACGAAGGTTCTGCAAGATCAGGCCTTTCAACAGCATCTCGTCCTCGTAGCTATCGACGAAGTGCACGTCGTCAGCGAGTGGGGCCAGCACTGGAAAAACTCATACAGTCAACTGGCGTTACTTCGAGACTTGATCGATCGGCCTATACCTTGGCTGGGCTGTTCCGCAACTCTTGATCCAGTCATACTAACCGAAGTCCGAGACCTTTGCGGCTTTGATTCTCTGGTTCGTATTCAACGTACCTCTATTAATCGACCGGATATAGCTCTTGAAATTCGGTTCACACAGCATGCTGTAGATTCGTTCCGCGACCTTGATTTCCTTGTCGAACCGGTAAAGGCAGCTGTTAAGCGGACGGCGGAAGAAAACTGTAATAATCTGGCCAGCGAGGCTCTCAAAGGCGGTGATATAGCTAAAGCCCAAGCGATTATATCGGCACACACTCGTCAAGAGACAAAACAAGCGGGACCAGGGAGTCGTGCGTGCTGCAGGACGATCCCAAAGACCGTGGTGTATATCGATTGAATAAATCTGGTTGAGAAAGCCGCCCACGTGCTGATCAAAAAGCTGATCCAGGCAGGCTGCTCAAAGACGTCTGCCTTCGACGCTATCCAGGCCTACCATTCAGAACTTGCGGAGTTTGACAAGAGATCGATCTCGGCAGAATTCGCAAAACCTGACGCCGATAGCGTTCTGGAAAGCCCGAGGCATCGTATTATCCTGGCTACCGACGCCATGGGAATGGGTATCGATAACCCAGATATCCGACTTATCGTTCAATGGAAGCAACCCCCGAGTATGTGCGCTCTGTGGCAGCGAGCTGGTCGAGCTGCCAGATCTTCAGCGATCTGCGGCGAATTTGTGTGGATGATTGAAGCGTGATGCTTTGGAGACAGGCTGGACCCATCTTTTCAGGTCAAGAAGAGGGCAACTGAACGTGAACAATGGCCAGAGGAATCCATCGATAGCAGAAAGGTTTAACGTAAGCCATCGGAGTAAACCGATTTTCCACACTCAACTATCAGCGAATGCCTCTAAACAGTATATGTTTCTGTGCGAAATGCAGCTCGCTACCGCACCGAAAAAACAAACGCACAAAGGATTCTGCCATGTAGCCCCACATCATCCGAGAGCATACTCGCAATTGGGGGCTTTCTCGGTCCTCGAATGGAACGAGTATAGGTGTTTTGAGCAGCTTTGTTCCTTCTCATTTCTCGAATTAATCGGACTGCTACGGATTGTACTGATTTTGACATTTTTCCCACCTGGAGACCATGTCTAATCCCGCCTCGGGAAGCGGCTGTGTCGATAGGGAGACTGGAGCGATCATTCCGCCGCTCGCTTTCTAGAGCTTTCTTGGGTGTATATGTTCCGCCTTTATTGCTCCCCGAAGGCAAGCTTTCGAGCGTATCATGGGCATGGGAAGGAGAACGCTGAAAAGGGGGCCTTTCACTGCTGGTGGATGCCGAGCCTGATGGCTGGTGGAGGGCTCGGATCTTCTCTGCTATTAGTGATGAAGTAGGTAGGTAGACCACAGACTCACACTACATTTTCTCGAAGGAAGCCATTCGTCTGAACTTTCCGAATTATATGCGTAGTAGGTCCCAGAACGGTAGATGACTACTTGAACCGAGCACTCCTCTTGAGAAATCAACAAAGGTCCCTGAACGGCAAATGACTACCTGGACCGAGCAGTCCTCTTGCGACATTATTTGAGCATATCTCCAGATCTGACGTCGCTGATAGCGAAACCGATCCTTTGCCTCCCTTAATGATAGTGATGACCGAGCACCTGAGAGACTTATTGCGTGAATGTATGGCAATTAAGAAAGTAGTTCGCAGATGAGAAAGAGTTGATTCTAAGCGCCACCGGCGCTAAGGAAGCCGCTCACCCCTGCCTGTCTCAGTAATCGATGGCTTAACCGCCGGGGCTACGCTGACGAGTATATACTTTCTTTTGCCCTAGACGCTGCCTTTGCTGCGAGACCCCACACTTTCTATTACCCTACACGCTCCAGACTTGCGAGTCCCCAGACCCTTGAGTGCCCTACACTGTTTCGATCCCTACCCACTAAAAGTTCCCACCCTTTCTTTGACCCCATCCGCTCCAGACTTGCGAGTCCCCAGACCCTTGAGTGCCCTACACTGTTTCGATCCCTACCCACTAAAAGTTCCCACCCTTTCTTTGACCCTATCCGCTCCAAACTTGCGAGTCCCCAGACCCTTGATTGCCCTACACTTTTTCGATCCTTACCCCACACGAGCCTCCAAACCTACCATTTACCTACACTCCCTTCCTTATGGAAGTCTCGAGATAACCAGTATTAAGTTAAGGGCAATAGAAACTTTTTCAGATATTGAAACGTGAACGCTCGGAATCTATACATTGTCTATCCTATTGCATGCTGGTAGGTACTGTGAAAGGTAGTACTCTGAAAAGCAGTACCGCAGTTGAGCCGGCACAGTGCATAAAAGTCCCTGCATAAAAGTCCTTACTCCCTACTCGCCGAAACTCACAGTTTCTAAGGAGTAGAATTTCACTTCTCTCGTTCCTATTTTAGATAGCGTCCAAAATTAGAAGGGAGGGGGTGCCATAATTGGCGGGGGATGTCAGGATTGGGGGGGGTGTGCCAGAATCGCCCCGGGGGGGGGGGGCAGGGTGCCACAATTCGTGCTGGTGAGCCAGTGTGGGAGGTTTGAACCACGTAAAACGAATGATAAGCTTTGGATATGGTTTTTTCAATAAGAACCAAGCTTCACCTAAAAGTTTAGACGTCGAACATCCGATCTATTCTCTCGATTAGCCTGCCTTGATAAAGACTCAAGCTCCGCCTACCTCCTCTACGTATATAAAGCGCTGACCAAATGGCCACACTCCGGTCAAGTAACTTAGACCGCGCGGCTTATAGAATAAAGTGCCGACAGAAATTATCCGAGCATATCTGTAAGGTCCAGCTATCCCAACGGAGAATATATACAGCTAACAAAGTCACGAAGTGAACAAGCTTGGAATCTCAATTGAGCCGGCAGAAGTACGGCTGATCACAAGTGCTAATGATTCGTATACCTGGCAGATACTGCCAGAGAAAGAGCACCTCTTCAAGAAACATTTAAGCAAGCATTCTATCGGCGCTTACACATTACTCAGCCATAACTAACGGAATGAACAGGATAGCTCTAGCCCCGAAATTAGCTTCACCACCGTGATCGAACAGTTGAAGAGAGACAAGCTCAAAATGGCCACTGAGCTAAGCAAGCTACATGATCAGGCGACCAAAGCGACAGACCTGAAGCATCTGGCCGAAGAAGAAGCGGCTCGATCGAAGTTGATGATACAAGCAGCTGAGGTGGACAAGCAAATACTGCAGCAAGAAGTACAGAACCTAACTGGTATGGTGGAATACTTTAGAAACACAATAGCAAACTCAGTAAATGAGGTCCTCAACATACTCAAGCTGGACCTAAACCTTTATACTGGTGGGTAAAACGTTGGTTGGAGAGTTTCACTAGATAGTACAAGATGCTTGTCAGATTAAATGCAAAGCTGTATGATTTGAAGGCTAGCGTTATCAAAATAACAACCTTGATTAGTTGTAGATTGAGCCTTGCCTGAAAACCAAGACGTAGACTACCGTTGACCCAGGCACCAGTCCAGTCATTCTGGAACAGGCGCAAGGTCCATGGAGACTGGTGGCTCCGCAACACCACTAGGTAGGCATCTTGGAGCCATAATACGAAACTCGAGAGCCAAAAAACATATATCTTGTTCGGATGTGGATGAGAGAGTTCTCCTGGACCTACTCTCCCATGAGGCCCAATACAGCTTGATCCTTTTTGATCCATAGCCCGAACATCAACCCCCTTATGCCCCAGGCGTACTCTCCTGGAACAACTGCCCTAGGAGCGCCAGGGTGACCCAGGTAGAATGGGGTAGAGGTCCTAGAAGATTCAGAGATGCTTTACGCAGTAGGTCATTAGAGAAGCCGATCTAATAATAGAGAGTAGATTAGCTAGCGGGAATCCGTCACGCGGAGCTTAGACTAATCATTCGCAAGACTATCAGACATTATTGGCCAAGAACGCTGAAATAGAGGGATGGAAATTCATTGATAGAGGATAGAGACACCAGCAAAATGATATATAAAAGAATGCATCGCTGGAAATTGACTTCAATTAGCTCCCTAGGTATAAGAAGACGGATTGAATAGCTTGCTAACTATTGGGGAGGTGAGGGTCAAAAGTCGTCGCACCCAGTGTCAATTTATGTCCGTCGTCTTCTGCGATTTTTGATCCCTTGACGAAGAGGCCTCTGGGCTGGCGCCTGCTTTGGCTGGCTTAGTCGCAGCAATACCTTGGGCTTTGGCCCGGGTTTGGGTTGGTGGATCCGAAGTGTGATACGAGGTTTGTTGGTCTTGACGGTGATGTGTTCCGGTTTGGCGGTATTCTGATCGATCAAATCTGCTGGATGGGGGTCCTCCTCGGCGCAGAGGCAAATATCACCGGAAGTCACGGTTTGCGAGTGTATTCCTCCATCGCCGTCGTCATTGCCGCCGATTCCTTGGGCGGAAAAGTGTGATGGGGATCGGGAACGTAAGTATTGAGAGAACAGGGCATCTTCGCCAGGCATTTGGAACTCGTGTTCATTAGGATTGGTTTCTGGCAAGTCCGGGAACCACTCAAGCTCGCTATGTAGCTCCTTCTGCAGGACGTTTTGGCTTAGACACAAGTCGTCCATCGAGTGTAGCTTATCAGTATCGGGAGGTGACATCGATTCGCTATAAGTCAACTCGGGTAGATCCTGTGGATCATCATCAGTAGCCGCCGGAGTGATGGAGACCTCGGATGACCCAGGCGACGGTGTGGCCTGAGCCCTGTCCGGAGGATTTCGATCCAACGATTGATCTGGAGATTGCTCATTTCTACACTTGATCTGTAGAGGGCCCTTGGTTCGCTTTGGAGGCCGGAGATCCGCTTTATCTCTGACCTGTCTCCGTTTATGGCTTGCCGTGTCAGGGGTCCAGTCGATAAGAGGTTCCGAGTTGCGTCCTTTCGGCCGGCATTTGTTCATGTGTGGGCTTATTCGCAAGCTGTGCACGTCGCTCAGGTGATACAGAAACAACGTCTCGTCGAGAAGCTGCAAGCTGCACAACGGGTGGGGACATTCTAACGGCCAACGAGATGCGTCCAGATGTGATTCAAGATGGCTCCATAATTTAGCTTCTCTGGTCCAGGAGGTCCACCGTGATGATACGTGGAGCCGGTTATCACCCATACAGAATGGACAAAAGGCGGGACGGAAGAGTGTATGACAGTGGGTGATAGATCCGCACCGCTTCGAAGTAATCGACTTGAGGTGCATCTGACAGTGCTGAGCCCATTCCTCTTCGACGAACCAATCGAAGCAAGCAAAGCAATACTTCAATTCGGATTGCAGTCGCCCGAGGGTATACGCCAGCTGTTTCCGACGGCAGTTGTGGATATGTGTGCTCCGTTGAGGTTTGCGGAGACTGCGACCGTTAGACTTCTTCTAGTCTAACGCACTCCCAGGGTTATACCTCATCATTTCCACTCCACAGCCTTCCACTGGGCAGACACCCTCGACAGGCTTCTCTCCAGGCCGATACAAGATTGTGCAGTCTTGAGATGCAAGGGCACACAGATCTTCGATGGCTTGTCGTCGTTCTTCCTCGGACACGATTTTGTCCGAGACCATCGTCTGTGTGAGGCGACCGCGTTCTGGCATTAGTCGTGATAGAATTCCCAAGAGGTCTGTTTGTTCATCATCATTGGGACGCTCCTTCCCGCGGGTCGTGACTTTCCAGTCCCGCCGCTGCCGGACCCATTCGAGTTTGTATTGCTGCAGGCTCTTCTTGGTGAGGGTGGCTCGATAACCACGGACTTTGCTTTCGGCCGCTTTGATTTGGGAAGCCGTACCATTCCCCTTTTTGAGCCGGTGGACTTTGCTTTCGAACTCCAACAGTTGTGAATCCCGCCGGATCGCATCCTCTCTGTCAGCTGGCAGCCTGCTTGGAAGGCCCTTTTCGCGAGATTTGGCAAAGGATTGAAAGTAATCAATATGATCATGTTGAGCGGGTTCATTTAAGAAAGCCGATCGTCCATCGACCGAAGAGGTATTCGCCACATAGCTTTGGCCGTATATGCGAGGATCGGTTTGGTTGATGTGCTGGGATCGTTCGACTTCGGTGTACCTCCCTAGATTGTTCGTTCCTTAGCGAGACCGGATTCTGCTTCCGGTCTGTGTTTCAGGGCCACTTACCATTGACCTTCTTGCCGAGGTACCGGCGTATGGCATGAACTGTAGCATTGCCAAAGTATCCCGAAACGTTCAACACGGATTTGAGAATGCGATCGAAGGTTCTCTTCGGAAGCGGCTCTTCAGTGACACCGTGTTGTATGGTGGCGTTGCGGAGTATGGGTAGAGCTTCTGCGGAATCATTCCATCGAAGGATGAGCTCGTCTTCGCCTGGAGGGATTTGTAACTGCCATAGATCTTCGAATGAATCTATGCCCCAAACAGCATTGTCTGCGAAAGCCAAAGCAAGTAGATACTGGGTATCATCGTAGAGTAGCTTGCTGTGTTGACCGGTGGACGCACCGTACCTTCAAAAGCAAATCATCGTCAGTAAATGGGTAGGAGACAAGGTAGAGAGAACATTACACAGTATTCTCGGGGTCGCGGTTGTTTTTCACCCAACGCTGGTCGATCCGATAGATCACCTTCCACCCACCACTGGGGATGCGTTTTAGAACAAGGTCAATATCCTGCAAGCAATTAGTGAATCTCCCCCAAATTTGTTTCAGGGAGATCTACCCGGTATCGAAGACCTCCTTTGTGTTTGTTCTCTTTCTCAGGGAAGAAAGCACCGATTCTTGCTCCTGTCCAGCAGAAGACGGCGATTGCGAACGGAATTTGAACTTTATTGCGTGGATGGATGAATCGGGCGTCATCGACAGTCCAGAATGTAATGGTGAACTGAACCAGCTCCTTTTCACCGAATAAGTGCTTCGGCTTTTTCTTGTTCACAACCAGGCCTTCTTTGGTCAAGGTATTCCTGGCCCACTAATGAAGTTCCTTTCAGCTTTGGAGACATTAGATTCTACCTCGGCATACACTTACATCGTATACCGCACATCTGTCCTCCTCATCGATACGGTTGCCTGTCACTCGAGCAAATCCAGCAAAGAACCACTCCGCAAAAGTATTTATTGAATCGACGGTGACCTTATTCTGTCCGTCATCGATGATTCCTCGGCTAGTGGCGATGATAAAGCGAAGGAAGTCCTTAATGGTGGCAAGATCGAGAGGAGGTAAACCTTCTCGAAGACTCCGTGCTCCTATGGTATAAGAGACATTAACCGCGGCATCGTCACCGAAAAGTGCCTCTCCCGTGTCCTGTTCCTTCTTTTCGACAGCAACCACCCATCTGCTCAATTGGGTAAGTACACATCTTGTGATATGGGGACCGAGTCGATGTTTGTACTCACTTCTTATAGCGTCTCAAAGCAATGTCTTGATCTCTGAGGGTCTTCTTCACATACTTTGTAGTGTCCCTCTTGCTATCCTCTTCCTGATGAGCTCCCTGCTTATAGCCGTTGGCTGTAGCTCTCTCCAGTAGCTCTGCTGGCGATACGTCGTTCCGACCCATGACCGCATGAAATAGAGCGAAGAGTCGAGGGATGACAGTGGGGGAGATAGTGGTGGTAATCTTTGGGTCACAAGAGTAAGAATTGAAGTGCCAGGATGGGCGGCGCACCGCTCCCTTTTATACGCTACCTCAGCGGCCATCTTTGAGACCCTGAGGTGGGCTGTGCGAGAGCGCGCGCTTTTCTGGATGCTCGTACGAGGGGGTCTTGGTGAGTGGAAAGAAAGGGTGAACGTGAAGCGTGGATCACCTAGTTGGGGTGTTGCATCACCAGGGTGGGGTGCCGCTGCACCCCTGCTCACCCAGCTCCCTCGCTAAAGCGGCAGCCCCCGAGCGAGCTTCGACTGAGCTGGGGGCAGATTTTTGTCGCCTTGAGGCGCCAAGGCCTTCTAGAGGCGCATAGCGCAAGAGACGTAGACGGCCGCAGGGGCAAGGGACTCCTCGGGTGGCCACCCCTATCAGCGGCACTGGTACTACCTCAAGCGGTGGTCGCAACGCCTCCAATGTCAGCCCGAATAAGGCCGTGGCGTCGTTGAAGCAACGCAATAGTGCTTACAATATTGGATGAGCTATGTAGTCTCACGGCATGGTTCAAGAATCAGAGACTTTCTACGAGTTTCCTCAATTCGTTAACAAGGTCATGGGTATCGTCAAATCGGAGCGCTCATCTCATATGCAGCCAGAGTCAGCTCGGAAGTTCAACAAATATCTGCAAACGTTCGAACGGATGAATGAGACTACATTCCTACACGTTATTTTTTCGTGAGCGCTAACCCCTTTTCCAGATGATCAATGACTATGTGCGCCGTGAATAAGAGTAGAGGTTGGCTACAATCAACAAAAAATCACCAAGAAGAAAAATGGATGAAGTCACGGGCATCCCATCGTACGATGATCGAAGAGGAACTGCTACCATGGCAGAACAACAAAAATGACAGCGTCCATGTGACGACAACATATCCGTCCTGACCAAACAGAGTCATTGCCCATGTGCCTGTAGTCCTCCATGCCTTCCCATTGCGTGGTGTCGTGGCTGTCGGGCGAGATTTGAGTCATTTGCGGAGGGAGGTCTTGGCAAATCCGGAACAATTATAACAGGCGATTTGCAGTCGATTGGCGACGTCTTTGAAAACTGTGCGGATATGCAGCGCTAGGCCTCTTGCGGCGTAGTTTAGCGTGTGCAAGACTCTTGCCAATTCCTTGGCACATGAACACGATTTTCGTATACACCAAATTTTGTATACAAACAACTATAATTACTATTTATCTACTATCTAACCTCTTATCCTAATTGATATACCCTAATACGATAATATTAAAGCTATATATACTCCCTCCAGATATGCCTAAAACTCGCTCTACTAGACCGGCCTTATCAGTCCTACTATCTCCTAGTTAGAGTAGTAACCGTACTACGCGTAAGACTATAACTTAATCTAATAGGCGTTATAGATTATATCGTTAGATTAGCTATTAAGAAATATTATCCTACTAGAAGGAAAAGAGGTAGAGGTTAAACGGGAAATAGTAGGAGTAAGGGTAGAGGCAATAATAGTAATAGTAATAGGGGAGTCGGCTCTAGTCTTCTAGGCGTAGCTCCTATAGAAGATATATCTACTAATAATAGGGCTATTAATAATTCTAGAAGTATTATTCATAGAGGTAGCGCTTCTAGACCTTATACTTCTCACAAGAAATAAATAATACTAGAACTTCCTCTAAAACCTAGCCTAGTACGTCTTAGATAGGGTCCTTCCTTTATAATAATATAAGACTAAGTAACTATTAGTTAGGCTCTTATAAAAGTAGCTAGAATTAATAAAATACCTTCTTACTAGCCTAATCAAGAAATATCTAGTCTTAATAAACCTCCGAGCTCGCCTATAAATAATAAGTCGTCTAGTATAACTAATCTAGGCGATAAAATCTATATATAAGAGGAGACTAATTATAAGGTATAATAGGAATATCCTTATTAATATCGTGTTAAGGCTACCCTTAAGGTCCTTATTAATAAGCAGAATTAATTAAGGCCTAAATAGTAAGGAAAAATCGGGGTTAATAAGTATTTAATTAATAACTTCCTAATTAACCTTTTAACTAATACTATCTATACCTATATAAGTATCCTAGAATTAGAGGAAGAGACAGTTAAATATATTATAATTATTAAGTTAGACTATAATAGAGCTTAATATTAATACCTTATCCTCTAAGACCTTAACACTTAAGAATAGGATAGGGTTAGGGTATTCCTACGGTAGGAGTATAAGCGCTTTATTAGGAAAGACCTTAAAGTTAAGGTTATTATAATTAGGAAATTTCCTCCTCCTCTAGAGTAGGCTTTAAGTATAAAAAGGCCTCTTACTTTAATAAGCTCGCTAGTACCTTTACCTTCTTATTGGTATATATAAATAATTTAATAGGAAGAAGTAGGGCTAAAACGCCGTAATAGGAATAAAGAAGTAGGTAACTAGAGCGAAAAATTATTAATAAAATAGTATTATAAGAATAATAATTATAGTAATATTAATACTACTTAATAAGAGGTATAGGTGCGCGCTATTACTACTTATTAAGACGGCGCTTCCGTAGAATAACCTCCTATAAAGATATGTTAGTACTTTATTAAGAAATAAGGCCTTATAGGGTCTCTATTAAAGTATCTACTAAAGTATAAGTAGCGCGAGGAGAAAAAGAGTATTATAGAGTAGATAATAGAGTATATAAATAAATCGATAGAAATAAATATAACGTAGAATGTATTTAATATACTATAATAATAGTATATATAATAGTAGATATAGCCTTAATAATAATAGCTTTAATAGCCTTAATAGTAGTGATATTAGTATACTAATTAGCATTAATAGTATTAACTACCTCTGCCCCTCCCTTAATATTAGCTTCCTTAATACTAGTCACCTACTCCTACTCCTACCCCTATTCCGCCTCCTACTCCGCCCCTTATAAAGACTCTAAAGGATATATTAAGAGCTCTTACTCCGCCTAGTCCGGCCTTAAGTCTAATAAGCTACCTTAATCTAGAATAAGAGTAAATAATATAAGACTATTAGTATTAGAAGAAAGTAAAGGCCCTTATAAATAAGATAAGCAACCTCCTAGATATAATATAAATAATTATGAAGCGGTAGATATAGTATTAGAAATACCTAAAGGTTATAAATAATATATCTTTAGAGCTTTATAAGTATATAATATTACTAGGCCTATTATATAGCCTAGTAATAGGGTTTAATAAAGACTTTAAGAGCTTTAAATAAGTATATTAGGTTAATTATTAGCGTACTAGGAGCCTAGCGGCTATAAATTAAGGAGGCGGATTTATAGTATAAGTAGGTATATAAGACTAAGTACTAAATACTTTTAGGAAATATATACTCTTTAGGAAAAGGCCTATAATTAATTATTTAAAGTTATTCCGGGCTTATTAGAAGTTTTAGAGGCCTAGAGATATACGCTTATTTTAGAGGAGGTAGATATTAGTGCCTAATAGTAGTAATAAGGTTATATTATAAATAATATAACTATTAATTAAGAACCTTATAAGGTATTTAATATATTATTTATCTACCTCTAAGTATGGGTAGTATACTATATATATTAATATCGCCGTCGCCCTAGCTCGCTATTACCATTAACTTTTAACCCGCTCTCTATTTCTAGCTAGGATTTAGACCCTTTTAATCCCGTTTATTAATTAACCTAAGAAACTCCCTTAACTCTAGCTAGTATACTATATATTTTAGCCCTATCTAAGCTACTTAGACTACTTCTTCTCTATCATTTATTAATTATTCCTTGAGTTCCCGTTAAAATACTTTATAATTACCCTTAAATTAATAACCTCCTATAGTATATCTAAAATGTTAAATAGTAAAATAATTATATCTACTTTCTCTAATAATAAAGCGTAGGAATCCTCCGAAATTACCTTAATAAATATTCTAAAGGCTTTTTAATAACGCCGGATCTAGGCCTTTAGAATATTAAATATTAACTTAATAGGGTTATAATCTAGTAAATATAGTAGAAGGAATTTAATAATATATCCTTTTACTTTAATTATATTCTAAATCTAAGTATTAAGGTAAACTCCTAGATTATTAAGGTAAATAATACTACTTAGCCTAGAAAAAGGATTATAATAAGGTAGTAAGTCTTCTTTAAGCTACTCTAGGAAGTTATCCTAATTAAAGAATCCTTAATAAATACTTATATATAGATAATAACTATTAGTCGTATATATAGTAATAATACTCTAAGTTTTACCTCTTCTACTAATCGGAGTATACCCTATATATCGCTACCCGTTCTACTCCTTAAATATCGACTCGTCTAGAAAGTATAATTACTCGGCCCGTATATCGAGTATAAAGGCTTATTATTATATACGTAGTTACTCGCTTTATAGCTTAATCTATTACCTTATATACTAACTTAGTCTTTCCTCCTTAAGTAAGTAAGATATTATATATCGATAAACTAATATACCCTACTCTTCCTCTAGGAATATTATAAGCTCGTCTTAATATACCTAAGGATATCGCCTCTAGTATTCTAGTAGGGCCTTCTTCGCTATTATACTAATTCGCTCATAGGGACTAGAATACTACCTTAGAGGATATAGTATCCTATATATTTAAAGCCGTCGCTCCTATCTATATACTATACGTTAGTAGACGCTTACGCGAACGGTAACGGCGGAGGGTATCTAGTGGGAGTAGAGGAGCTCCCTAGCGGTAGAGCGATCGTGTAACGAGATTAGACGATAGGGCATAGGAGAGGTAATAGCAAGGTATATATAGCTTTAATATTATCGTATTAGGGTATATTAATTAGGATAAGAGGTTAGATAGTAGATAAATGGTAATTATAGTTGTTTATATATAAAATTTGGTGTATGTGAAAACCGTTTTCATGTGCCAAGGAATTGGCAAGAGTCTTGCACACGCTAAAGTGGAGGGTCCGTCCGTCCGAAGAATTGGATTGACGCGGTATGAAATGCACTCGATGTGCTGTTGGAGCGATACTGCTGCGGCAAGTATGCTGGTTATGGTGATCGCGGCTGTGTAGGATGGCCACTCGCGGTGTTGATGGGAGGAGTCGTAAATAGCTCGGATTGTAGGTGTCATCGCCATGGGGCTAGACTGGGTAGCTGTGCTGGGACTAGCGGAGCAGCTGTTGGCTCTGAGATGTGTAGGAGAAGTACCGGCTATATTAGCAGGCGTTCTTTGTAAGAATGGCCTTGTTTTTCGTGTGTAGAGAGACCTCATTCCTACTTCTGTGTGTGGATCACATGGCTGATTTCTTGACAGTGAGACTGGCGACTAGGGAATTCGCTTCTTGGTGTCGACTGGCCTGATGATAAGGGTCGAGTTTGAATAGTCAGGACTTTTATCGTCGAGCTGAGGACTGAGTGCTTTGACAGCCCCGGCTGAGCAGCTCAGTGAGCGGCTGCGTGTAATGATGTTAAATTTGATGGATGAAACGGTTGATTGATTCAGCTATGGAGGCGTGCGCTACTAAATAGGTTGTGCCAAGCATACAGGGCTGACACTGATTTGCAACACTCCCCTTCAGTGGAAAGACCTTGTATGCTCCCCTGAGGGCCCCTGAGGGCTTGCTTGGTGTGTGCTCTCCTGAGCGCGGGGAATATGCTCCCCTGAGCGCGGGGTGATTGCTCCCCTGAGCGCGGGGAATTGCTCCCCTTGCTTGACGTAGCCCCCCTTGCTTGACGTAGCCCCCCTTGCTTGGTGTAGGTGTAGCTGAACCGTGTACCTGAATGTCCTGCTTTAGAGCCTCATCAAACCCGTAAACCTCGCTCGTGTAGGGAAATCGGGAAGAGTACTAGGGACGTTGTTGATATATGCCTACCGCGTAGGGCTTTTTATTGACGTGCCTCCTTGGATAGCTTGTTGATTGCCTCTTCGTGGAGGGCTCTGTCAACGTGACTCCGCGGAGGGCTTGTTGTTATGCCTCCGCGGAGGGCTTTTGACATGCCTCCGTGGAGGGCTTTTGACGTGCCTCCGTGGAGGGCTTTTGACGTGCCTCCGTGGAGGGTTTTTGATGAGGTATTTGAGGTGTCGTGTCCCCTTGAGATGTCGTGTCCTTTCCCCTAATTGAGGTGTCGTGTCCTTTCCCCTAATCGAGGTGTCGTATCCCCTTAATATACCTTCGTGTTTTGCGCTCCCCAAATCCCTAGCTCTTTTGGCCCCCAAATTATTGTTGTGGTCGAAGTCTCGATAGGAGGGAGTGGTAAAATCACGTTTTCGCCGTAGGAGTTGCAACGTATAGCGACTTAGGCGGATGATTGATACGACGTAAGGGATGTGGTAATCTCTTACGAAGGAACCGTTCCTGGGTATAGCGCTTAGCCGGGCTCATAACCTGTTGGATGATTGATGGAACGGTTGATTGATTCAGCTATGGAGGTGTGCGCTACTAAATAGGTTGTGCCAAGCATACAGGGCTGACACTGATTTGCAACACGTGGTAGCCAACCTATCCAAAGCTAGTGCGCCTGCTTGGAACCTCGAGATTATCCTCGTATTCAATACGCTTTGGGAAGAAAGATACATAAATAACGCCGTATTGTCCCAGCTCAGCTTCAAAACGAAACCTACTCTTAGCTCCCGCTACCTTAGAAACCTTGCTAGTAGAGACGCCGGCTATAGCGAGGATTCTTGTACGAGAGTCTCTACTCGGCATCTTTAATGTCGTCGGCGGAGGCAGTAGTCGGTGCCTTTAAACACTCGGCGTCTAAATCTTTATATCCATTAACAATGCTATAGATTCCATCATCTAGTGCTTACTCTTCGGAGTAGGCTCGGGGCTCTTTTTATTGCGGATAGTCTTAGTCCTCGTCCGCATAAATTCCAACAGGACGTCTTCACCGAGGCTAAATTTATCCGCAATAATAGTGTTCTCTGTATCGCGGAGGTGTTGGAGAAAAGCCTCCGATTTCGCCTTCTGCCTGTCAAAACCCATATCATCTCACTTCGATGGGCGGTCGCCAAGGAAGCGACCAGCTTCTGCCCTCGCTTTCTTCATTTCGCGGCCGTTGAGGCCAAGAGACGCCCACGGTGGAGCCATGACAAGTGGCTACAATCTCAATAATACTGAAAGATATTAGGCTTGGTTGAGTCTAAGGAATGAAATGTGTATGATACGTAACAATGAGAGGTTTGAGACGGTCCGTAGGCTGTAGTCTCGGCTGAAATGTCAGACCCCACCAATCACTCTCCGCCAAGTGTATTTTTACCCCTCGGACCGCAGCAGTTGGTTTAAACCGATGCATGCTAGTCCCCATCCATGCGGGTACCCCACCATGCTACTTGCAGCAGCTGTTAGTCTCGACCACTTCAGCCCACACAAACCAGCGCAGCTGAAACTGTCCGCTGCAGCCTGATCGTCTAACATCAGACTATCTGCAATTTCAACTAATGACGTCACGCACCATCGCTCTGTGGATGACGTCCTGAGGAAAGCTCCTACAGAAAGTGCTGAGACTGTGAGATGATTTGATATCGGTCGCGCCCAACATTAGGCACCTACATACCCAGTCGTCACCGCTCTGATCAACGAAGACCAGTCCCCCCTAAGTACTTACGTATATTAATTAACACTAGCGACTAAGGCGATAATGGAGGACATACCGGATGGAATAGAGTATCCAAAGGAAGGCTTTCTAAAGACGACAACACGATAATAGTGAGCGGCCTTTTGGAAATAGATTTGGCCTGATAAGTCTTAGTGGCTGATGTTACTTGCGAGATTCGTGTTATCTTAGGTGGCGCTGGTAGCCATTATTGTCAAAGCCATGTAGCTACCTTAGTTTGCAATTAGCTCCATATGAACCAACTCCGGATGAGTAGTAGTATATTACATTTTTACTTTTAAGATAGTAAATTAGATCGAGGAAATGAATGTTCCGTACGGAGTAACTTATCGTCCTTCTGCTAGACGGCTCCTGCCGTCAAGACAAATATTCCGCGTAGATTCCAGAGTCACGATCTCATAGAGCGTATCGATCTAACTACCTCCGAACTGGTAGAGGGTCTCGATCCGTTTAGTGAGCCGGTAGTGGGCTTCGGAGACACGCAGGTGCATATGAACGGTAGCGTCCGCCGTTCTATAATACGAACGGGTATCGAGGGGCGTTAGCTAACGATTTCCAGATCCCTCGATTGGACCCGATCCAATGGGCGGCCAAGATAATAGCGACGGGCACTTCCTCTCCATCGAGAAATTGCTATGCGGTGCACAAAGCTCTATCTCCGATCCTCCTACTGCTGCTACTCCTCCTCCTCCGCCTCCTCCTCCGCCTTCTCCTCCGCATTCCCCTCCTCCACCTTCTCCTCCTCCTCCTCCTCCACTATTACCACTACCAGCCGCTAATATCTGAAGAATGGTGTAGTCATCTGCTGCATGCTGCGGAGTGGATATTGAGTTGCTGACTCATCAATGACAAACAATCCTTGGCATTGAAAACTTCATCTAGCATCTTCATAGCATAGTCAATCAATAATTCCCTTGTAGTAACATGACTATCATTCATGAATACCGTCCTTCCGTCGATCTCCCAGATACAGGCCGATTCAAGGGACGATACCCTTTATAGTACGGACCTGGCTCCTCCGCCGAAAGAAAAGAGAAGGCAGACATAGACGGCGGGTACAAGCAATATGGGGACCAGACAGCCACGGGCGCGATAGGTATTCGGAATCCCCCCAAGCGCACGGCGGAGGTTGCAGGTTTGAATGAAGGGGGCAAAATTGTGCCCAGGTCGGAGAAGGTTGACGCAAAGGTCACTCCATAGGCCCTGACTTAGTCGCTCTATGCGTCTAATGGTTCCCAAATGACTCTACGGACGACACAGATAATACCAAATACAACCATTTTCTCGCATGGGTGCGTTCGCTACCTGAGCCTGTCTTCAGACGTCCGGGTGGCTGGGGCGTTGATCAGCTCTGTTCCGGTGTGAATACCGAACCGTCGTAGATGAACCGAATGCCCAATGCCTCTGCCTGCTCCACGAGTATCTCGTCGCCAGACTCTTTCGCCTCCTCGCAAAGCTCAAATGACGAGGTATGGAAGGTGGCATCATTTTGGTCATAGATCTCCATGACTTCTGGCTGTAACAGTGGTGACCAGAGTATTTGTTGGTGCATCGTATTCGGGAGTCGGACGACGTCGTCATCTGTTGCTCGTGCAAGGGAGAAAGGAGGAGCGGAACTCCACTGCTTATAACCTCAGGAGGGTCAGTTAGTAGTTAGAGTAGAGGCTTAAGAATACTTGTACTTGCAGAAGACTAGTGGAAGAAAGTGCGTGAAGAATTGCGGATTGACTTTAAAAGTACGCGGAGTCAGCTACGCTATACGGAGTACGGAGTACACAATTCGCGAATAGTCAGCCCTACAGCCCTAGAATATAGGGCGTGACCAGTTGTTAGGTGTGACCGGGTGAGCAGTACGGAGTACCGTATACATACCCTACCCTACATTAAGCGATCTAGGCCAAAGCAATAGTAAGGATTACATACTTAAATCCCCTTGCCGCCAGTATTGTAAACCTCAGTCGATGGCACGAGTTACTGGGGAATAAAGCAATCCCCACGAACACCAAAACCACACAATCACAATAACTATAAAGTTCTCCGTTTGATTATCTAGGCCTGCAGCGAGACCAGGTGCCTGAAACACGCAGCCCCAAATCTTAGAACTATGTCCTTGAACCGCTAAAGCCCAATCAGGCCAATTTGGCCCCATGTCGCACCACCTTCTTTTCACCATCTGCTGATGCTACCTGCAGTGCGTTGCCATATCGTCCTCCTTGAGTATTGACATCGGCCCCAGCATCCAGCAGTATCTGCACCATCTTCTCGTGACTACGTACTGATGCTATCTTCAGTGCGTTGCCATACTCGTAGCCATTTACTAATGCTGCCTGCAGTGCGTTCCCATACTTGCCACCGTTAGCGTTAATATTAACAACTTGGGGGATTATATTCTTGACGACTTGAAACAACCCAGTCGAAGCTGCATAGTATAAAGGCTGGGCCACGTCCTCTATTGTAACCCCCAGATCCATGTCCTTCCACCGATGATCAATGTCGTATAATTATATCTATGGAAGCACGCCAGCGTCTTTATTTATTAATAACTTCCGAGCAAGGTTGATTACCGTAGGGTTGAATGTGTGATTATTAGCTTGTGCGTGCTGCCACCAATACTCAGCTGCGTATCGAGATAGTGGATGCTAGTCAACCAAGTCTTAGGTCAAGGGAAACTGCTCATAAAGACATAGCAAGTAATGGAGGCAACCTTCCGCTATCGCCATATGACACGTTAGCGTCTGAAAGTCCAGTACTAGAAGGCAACCATCAGATAAAAGGTACTCTTTGACCGAAATATGTATAAGCCGGATCCGAGTTTCACGAGTTTCTTCGTCAATTTCACTGCAGCTAATTAGACTGGAGCAGATTACCATGATATCTGCAGGATCCGGGAGGCGCTCATCGGGACAGAAGCCTCCACTTTCTCTATTTTCTATGGCAAGGACTTCAATAATTTCCGATAAATATAGTGGAATATCTGAGAAATATAGCCATCGTAATGCTTTAATAGCATCCTGACGTTGCCTAGCTGACTCGATACCTTGAAGTATCCTATTATATGTTTCGTGTAGAGTCTTCGGCAAAGTCGATAACTCTTTTTCGAGGGCACTCGGCTTGATACATCGTCGGATTGACTCAAGCTGACAATAAACCCACCGAAACCTGTTACATTATTAGTGGACTTAATATAAAACTATTAGAAAACGAACGTACATGCCGTCTGCCTTTTCCATTATTGCCGTAATAATTTTTTCTTTCACTTTTTCTGGCCACTTACTCAGTTTGCTATTAGTGGCTAGGCGATTACGAATATATACGCGAATATCCTCGTCTATAATAGCACTTTAGATATTAATATCATGGTTTGCGATCGGACCCAATTGTTCTTTAATATCTTTCTCTCGACGACTCGTAATTATAATTCGAAGGTCCTCCTTTTACAAGTGGACCAATTCACCAATAAAGGTCATAAGATCTTCGCGATCGGTACACTCATCCAGCGCATCCAAGATGATGTACTTATGCCCTGTATATACTACCGCATCTTTAAGTAGTGATTGTATCTCGTCTTTAGCGGGTTACTGCTGCCTATTCCCGCACTTTTGATATAGCTGTTCAAGAATCTGCAGACGGTTCTGTTGTTGTTGAGCGAGTTAAAATAATAGTAATCGAATCGCCTTTTTTAAAGACTGCTTCTCCATTTCATTGAAGTCGAAATAGAAATAGCTAACTACGGTGTTAGGTTGAGTCTCTTTTAATTGAATAATTTCTTGTAAAGATGCAGCGCTAGTTCAATTTAACCTCGAGATCGATGAGGACGAGACGACCGGAAAAAACAAAGGAGAAGGCGCTTTCCGATCTGAACGGGCGCCGAATGTCTGCGCCGTTGTAGTCGATAAGCATAGCGAGGAGGGATTCGTGGAAATTACGGGTGGAGGTTTCGCGGATCAAAGTGTTAATACAGGTCCTCGAGAGATAGGTCCTGAAGGGAGTCGTTTCGTCTTGGCTGAAATACGGTCTAACCAACGTTGTATAATTTACGGGCGTTCTACTGTTCTATATATTCGCCCCCGGACCTAGGGCAGTCAACGGCCAAATTCTAGCGCCGACTTTCCTTACTGATGATGAATTCAAGGAGGTCTTCGCACGTGTCTCTCGTAAACAATACCTTGGCGCCTAGCCTATTCGAAGAACCGAACTTTATCTCCGTTGATGGCAAAAAATTGAGATCGTACGAGTGAAGCTGAATTGCCAGAGGCGCGCATCCTCCATGATATTCCGTCAAGAAACCGAAAAGATCTCCCAGCTGCAGATTTTGTACGGTTTGAGAAGGGCCGTCTGGTATTAGTCAGCGTATCTCACCGAAGTCTTCTTTGAGGCTGCATACAACTAGGCTCACAAGTCGTGTTTGTCGTGTTCGACAAGCTGTGGGCAGACACGATTTGACTCCCTGTCAGTTGGTTAATCTCCCATGGCCCAGTCAACCCTCCAACGAATTTTCAGTGGGTTCCGCTGAGGCATTTCTCGGCGCAGAGATCTCTGACGGTCTTGACTGATGAGACTGGTTCGATGGGGCGCTGGAAAGGGGTTCAGAGGATACGGTTGTAACAGTACGCTGGCGCTTTTCAGATGGCGGTGGCGCTTCTACTTGTGTTGGATTCCCATTGGCCGAGGTTCCTATAATGGATGAGTCGTTTGCACCGTTCAGGACTAGATGAATGACGAGGCCAACTCACCGCTCTTAGCGTTGGAAAGAGGTTCCGAGGGGACAGTCGTGTCAGTACGTCGGCGTTTTTGAAGGTGCTGATGTTCTTCCGCTTGTAACGATGTTTCGTCGGCCGAGGTTTCTACTTGTGAATGAGCCGCCTGTGATGAATGGTTGCCCGGGAGTTGATAATTGACGAACCCGACTCACTGCTTCCTTCATCCCCTTCGCCGCTAATACAGTTTGTCGGTGCCAATGCTTCTGACGTCGCCCCTTGGACAACACCTTGCACAACCCTTTCATTGTAGCTCCTGGTATTTTCAGTGACCGAGCACTTCTGACCCTTGATGCCCTTGATTTCCGTCAATTGCTTATTCAATTGCAAGTTTGCGGCTTTGCGTAGGCTCTCTTTGCGTCTGAGTGTACGGTAGTGGTTTTCGCCCAGAGGCGCCTTATCTCTCTCCAGTCCCTTTCTTATTTTGCATGCCTTAAGGTGCGTGACGAAGTATCGAAGCCGTTTGAAGGGGTCGCTGCAAAATCCACAACTCTCGCTGATCTCGATATCTGATGGATTGTTCTCTGTTAGTCCCTATTTGTCATATATAGGAAGAGGCTCGTACGATTAGTGTAGTGTATCCGAAGGGCATCCTTCGACGTGTAATGGCGGGAGCATCCAGCGTACGGGCAGCGGATTTGGGCACCGCTGCAAGAGGAACCCTTGACGGCATTTTCGGTGAGCAGGTCCAGACTCTGGCTATCCTCAGCTTCGGAGCTATTAGACTTGTCTGAATCTGGATTGGATGGTTGGTATCGTGCGTGCGCCCATGCCTTTTGAAACTCTTCAAGCAGTTGCATTGCACGTGCCTACGGGACGTTACCCATTACGTAGCTTGCGAAGGCACGAGAAGTGGAGAACTTCTTGAGCTTGAGGATGTGCGAGGATAGCTCCACGTGTTGGAAAGTCTTGAGAACATGGTTGGCACGACCAATAGGACCGGCCACATTCAGACATCTCGATTGTGAGGACTGGCGGTGTATGCAGGAACACAGCTTGTTCCGGATCTCTTTGTTAATTTCGTGAGGGGCTACACTAGCGTGGTAAAGTCTTGGCAGTTTCACTGCGCATTGCTGCGCAGTGACGAACCTCCGCACTCCATGAGTCTGTTCTGGATTCAGGTATCAACTTTGACTATTCACAATTTGGACTAACAGAGTAAACACAACTATTGCCGACCCTAAACCAAGTAAAGAGAGAGCCCGCTAACCGGAGTTCGGATGAGCCTTCAAAAGCAAGCGGAATCCTTGACGTGTCCACATTTGACTTCAGTACATCTGTTGTACGGGCAAGCAGTGGATGGCGTGCATTTGCAACACCATGCTCGGCGCTCCCTCCGTACCCATCTCCCCTCTTCAATGTGTTCCTGCTCTTTTGCCCGTCTTTCTCTCTTGATCTCAAGCCAGGGTTGACCAGCTGGCACCTCATCAGTGTCGATTTCTCCACTATCCACACTTTACGCGTCCATGGCTCTCTAGTGCGGCGCTGATTGTGGCTTGGGGAGGCATGGAAGGCATCTCACCAGGTGGCAAGTACATTGGTCTTGTTCCTGAGACCGCCTCTGCATATGTATTTATCGTCTCAATGTCTCACTTTTGTCTGTCGGGTTCCCTCCTGCGCGATGGAGGCGCAGATCGTGCAACCGTGCTCGAGGCCGTCGTTGGCGCCTTATCAACGCTTCCGGATTTGCGGTTGCGGGGCTCCAAGGGACCAATGAACTCTAGTGCGAGCCACCTGATGGGGGGCTGGGCGAGACAAATGAAGAATGTCGCTGATAGTACAAAGACCTGTATTCATTTAGCCACGAATTCGATGTGGAACATTGATTCTCTCACCTGGAGGAGCCGAGTCTGAAGCCTTTCCAACCTTGATCCCGCCACAAGAGCGCCCATTGCAGAGGCAGCAATAATGAATGAATTTCTGAGAAGAAAGGAAGAAGCATGCAGCCATAAAGAATACAAGCCGAATTAGGTTTCATCCAACGAGGAGAGCAATGCCATAGGAGAATGTACTGCGAACCGTGAGCTCCAAAAGACTGTAAATTTCGGATACGGTCGAGATACCTAATAGCTTATCATACACAGTGAAGAGCAGCGAAGTAGGATGCTAATGCCTAAGTGAAATAGTTCGATGTCTGACTTTAGTCAGCCAATATGTAGGAGGACACAATCGAGGACTCTTATTATACCGTCTCTGTGCAACTGCACCTCGCTTAAGACGAAGAGGACCAGGTCGCAAATACAAGCTAACGCGCAGCTGATAAGAGGTAGGCAAAGCTTCCAGCGGGACTTTGGAGCAGCGCGCGCGTACTTATATCGGACAGCATAAAGCCAGGAAAGAACAAGGAAGAGAAGGGTAGAGAAGATACAACGTTGTGCGACCTATGAAGCACTCATAATATAGTCAGGGCAGTGTCGCTCATGCAGGGCAGTCATGCGAGTCAGAAGCCACCATATTATGGAGAAGCCTGGTTCTTATATCGACCAGGGACCGACGGCGAACGGATATGCAGACTTCCAACCCCATCGAGCATTGAGATTCACTCTCGCAAGATGTTCTCATGGTTCCCCCTTTAGATTCCTTACCGTTGGTATCTAGGAGAACCAAGATGAAGCACCGATCGGCAGATCGCAAGGAAAAACTATAGTCATGACAGAGCGCCGCCCGCTAACATCGAGGAGCGCTAGAAGACATATCAAGGCTCCGCACTTTGGCCAAAAGGATGAAGCTTGGTGGACCGGGAAAGGGTCAGCAGGATTTGGTTCATCCCTAGCGCAATTCGAAATGAGGAGCTCTGTTTTCATGGTGGCTACTGTCAGAGACCCAAGATGTATAATAATTCTTGAATGTCATCTCGTCAGCCTTTATTGTCCTAGCGAAGCACCTCCATCGCAGTCCCGATTATGACAAACGGGCTAGGATTCCAATCTCACGTGGAAGTCGAGACAAGCACTGAACACCACCTCGCGCTTGTCGTCAAAATCTCTGCCTTTGACTCTCTTCCCTCGAGATGTCGTCCTGCAGCACCTTGGTTCAACCCTCCTTCGTGCCACGCAACTCTAGAAGCTAGCCAACCTTTAGCCTGCGTGCAGCTGTTTCCAGACGGAGGAGATCGTCCGGTGTACAGTACGTCTCTAACGATGCCCATCTCTAGCCAGTTGCCGCCCAATCTCACCGTGAACTTCTGGAGAACTTCAGGTGGGAGCCCAGCCAAAGGTTTCAAGATCAACGCATGGGAGGTCATACTTTGTGGAATACTAAACGTTTGTCACCAAGCCTTTCTTCGTGGCCATCAGGACTGACGGAATCTAGCCTCAAGCGTTTGCCAAACCCATCGACGAGCCTGTCGCTGCCAGCGAATTCAACCTATCTCTATCAAGTGGAAAATTATGGTCAAGCCTTTTTACAACACCACAGAATGAAATTGAGGGGACTCATGACAGTGGAAGTATAACACCTATAGCAGATGAACCAATGGAGAACCTTGGAACCGCTGTTCCTTGCCCGCGATCCTCAGACAACGAACACTGGCGTTACGACGAGAGCAACGTCCAGTTTCGTGGGGAGACCATTACTGGTTCGGCTCCTCAACTAGACAAGGCTCAGCTGGCGCAACTCCCCACCCTGCCATCTAACCAGCCAACCGACCTCAGAAGCCTCATCCTCTCCAACGCTTTTTGATATATCGAGCGGTCCTCGCCTGGAAGATGCCAAAGGCTCCTCCGACCTGTTGCGCGACCTTTCGAAAATGGGGAAATAGAGTGCCGACCGGTTGGCGCCGTACTTATCCAGTTTGTAAATCCACGACTGCATTCCCCACCGGCGGTCCCCTTCGCAAGCACTATCGGAGACACATGAAAACATTCTTCTGCCGCAACAAACATTGTCATCGGCTGCACAAGCCTTTTGCAGAAGTGTAGGTCCGGAACCAACACGAGAATACTCACCAGTCGCGGATGCAGTGCATGTATTCAGATAAGGGATTTCGGCAAATCGCACCCCGTATATCCCATCCGCATTTAGTCCGTCGCCGACTGCTACAATCTGTGACTGGCGTTTGAGGGAAGGAGCATGAGAGGAGGTCGACGACGGACTCAATGCGGATGGATAAGTGGTCGGCAGGTTGTTCGGAGTGTGAGTAGGATTCCGCAATTTGTAATCAGGATTGCGGGACGGAATTACTTTAGTGCGGGGGCTCTTAGTTGCCACACGCGATGTACCTCTTATGTACCTATCAACAACTCATCAATCTGTTCATGACCCTTTGGATCTTTATCAAGTTCTAAACTGGCCAGCTTCCGGGCCACCTGGCAAAGTTTTATAAATGCTCAAGGAGATATTCTCTTAGACAAGGCTCTAGATTCCCAATCAACTATTGGAGCGCGAGTTCAAGAGACAGCAGCACTCTTGAAGCTGGCTGGTGTACATCGAAGTCTTATGGATGAAAATCTGTCTAGATCTCCTCTCTTCTTCTTCGCGCTTAGCGACTGCTATGTCCCTTTAGGAACTACGCACTTTCCACCCCAGCAAAGCCCACTATCCTATTCTGCAACAGAAGTCGGAACATCTCATCAGCGCTCGCTCTTCGGCTTGGTCGGCCAACAACATGACCGGAACAGATAACTACGAGCTTCACTTTCAGGAATTAAAAAAATCAAACCCGGCTCAGATCTTCTTGGAATCATCAAGACGCAAAGTCTTTCGAATGCATGACGTCGTCATCAAGTTCGGGCCAGGCGTGGATGCTCGAGAGGCTCAAACCATGCAATTTATCAAGGAGAGAACGAAGATACCTGTCCCTGGTGCGACTAACGATGGGCCAAATGCGATCGTGATGGAATACGTCGAAGGCCGCAACCTTCAAGAGTATTGGCCACGAATGTCGATCGAAAATAAGCGACGTATCGCTGAACAAATGCGTGACATTATACACCAACTACGAGGCCTCAAAGGGGACTACATTGGCGCTGTGAATCGAGGGCCTGCAGTGGACATGCGAAGATCCACCAGCAGAGGTGGGCCCTTTGACTCTGAGACCGACTTCAACAGCTTTCTCTTTGATAACATGATCTCTTCAACGCCATTGTTATATTCTCAATCGATACAGCAAACCATGAGGAGAGATCACGACCTTGTGTTCAGCCATGGAGATTTGAATTTGCATAACATCATTGTAAAAGATGGAGACATCGTCGCTCTTCTGGACTGGGAATGTGCTGGATGGTACCCCGAACATTGGGAGTATATCAAATTTTGTGCCGCTTCGTTACACAACCGAGAATTACATCATTTTGGTCCAACCATTTTCTCAACAGCCTATCCTGACGAGTTGATCAAGGATCAATTCTACGCTCTTTTCGTCTTTTGAGGCGTCGGTGTCGAGATATCCTGGAACCCACTAATCTGTCAGAGAAGAATATGGTGAAGATGGGTAGAAGGCAGACCTCTTGGAGACTGTCAAGACTCGTCAGGTGCATCTGTAACGACGTCGGCCATAGTATCCACAGCAGCTTCACGAGCCGATGAGCTTATCCAGCCTGGGTTACTGAGCCTCACCAAGGCATCACCAATCCAATGCTGGCAGTTCCAGGATTTGTCTGAATTCTTGATAGGAGTCGCCATAATCCTCGACTGAAGATCATTTCTGCTTCGTCCTTGAATTTTTGCCACTGCTATCTTTCGAACGAACTTCTGGCTTTTTGATGGGTCTTCGTTCTGCTTGACTTGAGGCTGGAAAATGCCACTGGTCCCAACGATGTGCAACAGAAGTGAGTTGCTACCAGGAAAGTCGAGGAACAGGGCTGTATGTCGAAGGTCAGGAGCATCGACAGGGCTTCCTTTATAAACGATAATGCTGAGAGAAGCCGACATCGTGAAGCAGATATTGCTAATAACGCACGAGGCACTAATATCGAATGCAACAACAAATGGTGATATCCGATTGCTTTATGTCCGCAGAATGGTGCTATAGGTATCCTGTTAAAGCTGCTGCCTAACGCTGAGCTCAAATGTCGCATTACAATTGGAGCTGACTTGAAAGATAATGGTCGGGCGGATGGCGAATTGCAGGCTGGGTCAGGGAACGATTGGCAAGATAGGGGAAGACTCTGCATACGAAGACGTAGGGTGCATCTCAAGGTCGTTGACAGGGGCTTTATTCGCCAGGCAGCATTTTCCGTTTATGTGCAAAGGGCGAGTATAAGCCTATGGATTTCAGTATCATCCATCTTGTCAGGCTAGCTGAGCCTTGGGATCTTGGATGGCTCGCTGCCGACACCCACCCTATCTGCCGACACCCTGTCTGCCAATACCCCACATCAACTAGCGCCGCCGCAGCCAATCGGGCCGGGCCGCATTCTTTGATAGTTTCTCGCAAGCATAGGTAGTAGATCGCTGCAATTTTGCTGAGGCCAAAAACCCATGCCGGTCTCATAGAACTCTGCATCTTTGCATGACCCTGTATGTTTGTAAGGCTCGTTGCCTTCTTTTGCCCCGTTTGCTGTGAAATACTTTTTATTTGCTACGAAACCTCGCCAACCATAGAGCCCAAGACGGCGCCTTTAATACCTGTTTTCGAGTCTGGCTGCCCTACTGGTCAAGAGACCACTGTCATGAAAGTAAGAGGCTCTGATAATTCTCAAGGATGACAGCTCACACTTGGTGGCTTCTTAGGTCTCAGAACCGATCCCGTATGGCAATTGGGATGCGCCATGGACACTTTTCAGTGTTCCAGCGAGCGAAATCGAATCAGATGCCTCCCAATAGCACCGGGAACAATCAAACGGGACCCTCTACATTATCGGAAAATATAATAATGATGCCTACGAAGTTATTATCGATCCAGCCTATCTTCCGGGGCTTAAATTCCGGCGACTCCAACTTGATCTTGCATACAATCCGACACAACCCGGAGAGAGACAAAAAGCTATCTATGGCACATACAAAGCGACCAAGGACGCTCCGAGAAACCAGAGCACGGTCGCATCAAATTTCATGGCGCTCTGGCGCGGTTGCCTTCTTTTCAGCCCGCTGTGCGCGGACCATCTAGATTTTATTGGAATGTTCAACACACAGCCTTATAGATTAGCCGAATGAGCATATATAGACCACTCCCTCTGTAGATAATCAACAAGTCGTTCCTCCTATTCCAACAGATTTATCGCAGAGCCTTAAGACCTTTGTGCGAAACGGATAAATGGACGGGCGGTAAACGATATCACTCTGTATGTCTATCTGCATGGAGTTGACGGTGCGATCATTTTATATCATTATAGTATTGTTTGCGCCGCTGGTAAAACGACGCTGCTGGTGCCTATCCAGCTGGTCGACTGATCGCCACTGCTGAAAGCAAACTTCAATATCGATCTTCTTTTACTTCAAGTGAGAATTACTCTGCATAGGCTACACCGCCATACTAAATCATCGTCTAGTTATCCTAGGACTCTTAGAGTTATTGCCTGCGCCCTTTAGATCTTCTCCGTACACATCTAATGATCTGTTAAGTGATGAAACCATCCGATATAGACGCCAGATATCAAAGCGGACCTTTTTCTGAAGACACGGACGAGGCGGAGATCAAGGAACCATTACTAAAGAATTTTGCTCGCCAGTCTTCAGAGTCGCCATTCCAGCCGCTTTCCTAGCAAGAGCAGGCGTTGGTACAAAAATGCGTATTATAGGCGCAGCCAGATCCTCTTCGTAACAGACATACTATTTCTAAGAGCCTTATTACTGAGTAACACAGCGCAGATGAAATTTCCGGAGAGCCTCCGATTAAGGAGCTTCTTTTTGAAGTCGGTGATCCCGACTCCTTAGAATCCGAACCGGAGATGCTGCTGTAGCCCGAGACTCGGCCGATATCTTATAAGTAGCTTGTCGTAGAAGTTAAAGGCATCTACGCAGGTCTCGTGATAGTAGAGGTAAAATATATCCTTATCGATGAACGTCAAATCACAGCCGCTCAAGAAAAGGACCCAGCCTGGAGAACTAATCTTCAGAATGACTAATAGCAGTCATTGATTGCGTTACATAAGCAGTTGCTGTATAAGTATCATGATTTCTTTTTAGCCTCACAGCACCCCTCTGCTAGCCCCGCGCTGAGCAGGTTAGCTGCTAAATACAGCATGCCCGCAAGAATATGGAGACATGGAATCCACGCCTTTCTGGAAGTCCTTCGACATCGTTTGCCCGAATCGCTGGAACACATGTTAGCATTCATTTACATTGCCTATTCAATGATAGCTTTATTATATGAAACGGTGTTAGCGTTCGAAGATACGTGGATAGAATGTCTGGGTAAGACCCGCTTGACTGGCTTGCGTCTAGATCTGCTGATTTAAGTTATTCCCTAGGTGATCTTGGCCGTTATCGGATGGCTATTAAGGATAAAGAGCCTAAGGAAAGAGAGGTATAGTCTAACGTGTCTCGTTTCTGGTATAATAAGGCTTCCGACAAGAGTCCGTATATTGGCAGACTATACCACCATCTGGCTATACTTGCGCGGCCTTATACTTGGGAGCAACTTTCACTGTATGCGAGATCTTTAACTTGTATTACTCCATTCGAAAAAGCCCGGGACAGTGTTATAACTTTGTTCAACCCCATCGTCCAAGGTAGGGATACGACTCGTTATAGACAATCATCGCTAGAGATCTTGTTCATCCGAGCACACGCTATCTTGTTCACTAATTAGTATTCGGATTCACAGAACCAATTCCATGCAGTCGTGAACGAGCTTGAAAGAGACGGCTTCTTTGATAGTTATATTACTAAAGCCGGTTCCAAGTTCAAAAAGAATGGCGTCTACGCTTCTATCTCAAACTTTGCAGCTCTGTTCGAGTATGGGACTCCAGCGTCAAAATCCATCCGTCGCAAATGGTTTGATGATGCCAAGTCACGAGAGCAGAAAGCCTTGAAGGTTAACCCTGCGATTTAAGAAGAACCAATGGATCCATCGGAGCCCCTAGACATGGATATCGATAATCCTGCCGTGCTAATATCGGAAGCTTCGCTGTCTATTATCTCTTAGGCCTCGAGACTTCTATCGCTAACTCTTAACGCCGCGTTGAAACGAACCAAAGACAAGAACGTGTATCCTCTTATACATGTTTCTCTGGTCTTCTTTTAGAGTCTGACGAATACCGAAGGGGCTATAAAGCTTATCGAGAAAGCTGTTCCATGGAATGCTATTTGTTCATTTCTTAATGCTCTTGTACCTGAACATAAGGCGATGAAATCAAAAGACCTGGCCCAAGCAAAAGCCCGGCTCGATTCAGGGGATTTCCCCAGCTTTGAAGCAGGGACAGGCCTATTATTTGAGGACTTTGCCGTTCGTGGTCAGGTATACACTCCAAAAGACTATCCAAAGACAAGTTTTTCTGATGGGGGAGTCGACGATGAGGAGCAATCATTGGAACTGCCATCAATAAACGAGCCAAGGGTGGAGAGAATTCTGTGGCTTGGGTAACGCCTTGCTGATGTTCGTCTGTCTACCTAAAGTTGTCTAAACGGTGCTGACCCAGGATTAGGTCGCACGACACATATAATACGATGCTGTAACCCAGTCTTTTTCAACTATAGACTACGTTAATAACTTCAAGTCCTCGTTAGCATCAATAGATAAAGATAGCGTGTTGTGAGATGCGATATAAGGCCAGCTGTCCGCTAGCTATTAGAACATCTCTTAAGGATCGTGGAGAAATTTCGATGTTGCGACAAGAAGCTCTCGGCTCGCTCTGGATCATAAGCCCTTTCTAGATATATTTACCTTTGATTCTCCTTTTCTAGACAGGAACGCTGGCGAAGCTGTTAGAACAGAGCCTCACGGATAGAAGAAATCATATTAAAGAGGGCGGTCGAAGATAGATATAGTACATTAATAATATCAAATAATAAGGCCACCCGAAGGCCAAATATAGGCCATTTTATAGTCTGTCTTCTTGGATACGCCGTGACGGTATAAGCTGAGAGAAAGCGGTTTTTGGATGCGGCTGAGATCCAATCACCATACTTCCTGACTCCATTACTGGCGGCACAGCTCCACTATAACAGATATAACTAGTGGATCTGTCGGTAAAGGTTCCGGCTGTATCCTGATAAGGCTCTAAATCATTTGGTCAAGCGTCAGACTGATGTCGATGATCGAGTCCGCTACGGTGCGCAGACCTTTAGGAAGAGGATGTGGAGCATTGCTGACGGAAGGAGTACAAGCTATTGGGAAGTGACCGCCATTTTTTACTATGCCTTTGCTCTTGTAGTTGATGCACAGGAAATCCGCAGTTGAATTGAATAGCTATTCACAGCAAACATTTATAAATTGGCGGCACTGAAAGGGCTGATAACCACGTAAATGTTTGCTAGACGTCGACGAGCAAAGATTCTAAAGCTTCATCGATTCTATTTCTGAAAATTTACTGGCATCCTGCGTGAGCGTTACCCTTCCCTTTCCATCTAGACCTGCATGCTCGTTACTGATTCTCACATTGCTGTAGAGTTGTTTAATGCTCGATATCTCATCGTTACTGATCCCCAGACGATCGTCTGGAATCCATACCATAGGCCTTTAGATACAAAGAGATTCATGTTGGAAGGCTAGCGAAACCCGTTCGTCTGCTGTGGATTCCTCCGTGTCGTGGTGCATATCAGAGAAGATCCCGTCCAAGGTATTTGGCTTTCTAGTCGCAGTAAGACGCTTGATACATTGCCGTGCCAGAATCCGAAGATGAATAGTTCCTCCCATTCCGTGATACTTGGCTTCGTTCTCCTCTTCTCTCATTTCAGTCTGGGGCATGAATCGAAGGAGTGGAGCAACTGCGTCGTTCAAGAGAAATTGAAAGCCAAGTGTCATCGCCGTAGTAATGATCATGATCACAGCTTGGCTAATACAGGTTGCTCTGTCATGTTCGTCACGAACTAAGAAGAACAGGCCTATTATGCAGAGCTCCATGACGTAGACACCGGTGAAGAGCTGATTCAGGGCGGTTGGATACAGTAGGCCTCTTGTGTTAGGTCGAGAAACCGTGACATAGAGCAGGTTGTAGCGGAACACCACCCAAAGAAGGCCAAAGGTGATGGAACTAAACAAGAAAATCAACGGAGCGATGACTGAGTAGATAAGCCCTGGCATGGTATTAGATTGTTACATGTATGTTACAAGGGTGACTAACCGATGCAAGCGAGATTGGTATAGACTGGGAAAAGGGTGCCCCACTGCATCTGAGGCAAACTTGTCTGCTTCTCCCATTTCTGTCTCGGCGTGAGGTTCCTGATTCGGGCGAGAGTATACCAATCGATTAATCGGCTTATTTAAAGAAGCGAACTTGCGCTCACTGAGAAGCATCGTAAGAGTAGATAAGAAAAGAAGTAATTGCTCGCCTTTGGAAGATTCGAGGCTAGCACCGCTGGTACAGAATCGAGACCGTGAAGTAATTGTTCAACAACAGCCGTGATGTTCGAAGACAGGGAGACTGTTAGGAAAACTTGTGCAAACAAAAAGGTGAAATAAGTGTTCTGTAGAGAGAGCTCGACAGCTACCTCCGTGAGTAGACCTTGACGTTCTGCGATAATGCGTAGCACGTACGGTAGCAACATAGCAAGTACGGTCAGCATTACCTGCGGTAGAATACCTTGAATGCAGCCAAGCAGCCACGCTGGGAGTGCGTCGATCCAACGTAGCCAGGGCAATAAAGCCGTCAGATACGCAATCTGAGATATAACGCCAGTAAGGGCGACGGGAATAGACCATGCTAGAATAAGTGCGGCGGCGGAGACGACTCCCAGGGCTGTCTGTGCGTATCCGGCCCACCATTTCTTGGACAAGTTTTCCCATTTGACGTCCATCGGCGAAGCTTCGAGGTATTAAGGCCTAAAATATAAAGGCGTACACAGAACAAGTGACTGGCAAGCCATATATATGGCTTCTTAGGTGTTGAATTATATGAACGCTGAGGTCGTTAGCGGAAATTTCTCCGGCTCTTATTGATCTTGATCGATCTCGTTGTTCAGGCGAGCCATCTCCTGCCAACAGTGATGGATGGTGTCAACTTTTCTTCCGACGAAAGGAATTGATGGCATGCAGATGAGGTTGAAAATTGGAAGGCGCATATAATCGCGGTCCTTCTCACCTGGATATCTTTTCCAAAGAGGTTCTTCACTTTAGAAAGGGGCCGTAATTAGACCGCCAATCTCGGGTTTCGTTAGGTTATAGCCTATTCGATCACCGGAAGATTTCATCGCCAACCTTATTAGCTTGGTCTCCGCAGCCCCTAGTGTGAAGGCTATCCTCCTCCGCTCCGGAACCTTTTTCGATAGCTCGGACAAGTCTCGACTGATCCAAATTGTGTGTACGCCGCCGGGGAATACCCTGTAAAGACGGGTCAGAGTAGGAATAGTCAGGAATTTCCTAGGGATATCCCTCACGAGGATAGCATTTGCGAAGGCTTGGAGACGATACTAAGGTGATTTGAGGTACGCTTGTCGAATATTGACATACTCGATCAATTCCACATATATTGTGTGGCACATAAAGATGATGACGGTCAAGGCCATTGACAGATGAGCCCAGTAGAAGCTGGTGTGTGCCAGCCCTACGTTGGCCCAACTGAGTCTGTCCAGACCTTGGACTCCACCTGGCGTGTTCTTTCCCTGAACGAGACTCAAAGGGACCAGGACCGGAATTAGATTTAGGCTTAGAGGAACGAACATTTTCAAGAGGGTACGAAGGTAACGAAGGAAAAAGAAAGCGTCAAGGCCGGATTTCTGAAGGATGACTCGATATGATATTTGAAATACAGCGGGAATCCAGGAGAGTAATCCTGCAGGAGATAATTCAGCGCGCTCTTTTTCAGGTACAAGGTACGTTCGAGGCTGACTGGTAATCGTCAGTCGCTAATTCTAGACTCCAGCAAGGAGAGACTCACTAAAACTATGTCAGTCTGTCTTTTAGTAGAACGAAGAGCACAATCTCCGCGCCGAGTACCGAGGCTGAGACGGTAAGAGACGCTAGAAATGAATGCAATGACGTTCCCTGGCTACGTTGAGCCACTTGAGGGGACGCGGATAATTTGTGTGCAATGGTTGGTATTCGAGATTGAAAACGATATATCAGTCCGACCTATACAGGCTCAAATTGCTCGTGAGATCATCTCGCCCTCTTCTCGGAGCAACCCGGTAATGCAGCTTAACATGGGAGAATGGAAATAGTCTGTGATTGTCCCGATCGCCGCTTCTGCATCGGCAGATAGCAGTCAAGTAGTTAGAGTTGTCGTTTTAAAGCCATTAGCTTTCCAAATGCGTCATCTACTCATCTAAAAGCTGGGTGGTCTCCTAGGTATACGACTTTATTACATGCCCGTCTCCCGTTCAATGCAAATCGATAGCAGGAAGGCTCAACTCATGCGAGAGATATACGAGGACTACATGCGTACCGGAGGCATTTTTCTTGTGCAGCCGGAGCATATACTTTCCTTCGAAATGATGGTAGCCGAACATATAATGTTCGGCGACAAAGATTATAGAGATTTCCAAATGGGTGCAAACCAATTCTCGAGACATCCTTGATAAGAGCAACGAGATTCTAAGAGTACGCTACGAGCTCGTATATACCATGGGCACTCAACATGCTGTTGACCTTTCGCTGGACCGATGGCAAATTATTCAGCAATTACTATCACTTGTTTATCGCTATGCGGAGGACACCTTATTACCAATCATGAATGAGGATCTACCATGGACTGCGTGACACGATTACAGGCAAATTCTATGCCGTGAAAAGTCTGGGAATCTTATACTAATGCATGGATCTTGTATTTTTCTGTTCATTTGGGACTGAAAACTTCGTTGATACTATCGTTGTAAGCCTCGAACACTAGCCGAGTATTGCAACCTGGACTGAAATGGGCCCCTGGGCGCTAGCGGAGGCGATGCACGCGAAGCCATGTGTTAACTTACACCGCGCCCTAAAGTTCGTTCAGCGTCAGTGAATATGGCCCAGATTGTATGACTGGAGTTTACCGGTATGCTTCAATCTATGGCTATGACCCAGCTACCAATATATTCTACTAACAGCATTACCACCTATCATCCCCACCGGGACTTTCCCTTTCTCATTCCTGCCCTAGAGCTTGATATTGGGATGATCATCATCTACGCGACCGTATCTGGGGACATGCAGAGCGTTACTTTGCAGAGCTTCGGGGCATCAAATAATTGCGGACTCTGTGTCCTGCTTTTGCCGACCACGTACCACTGAGACTCGTTGGCAACGCTGAATACTGCAAGCGATAGCTTCTGCTGGTACTAGGGCGTAGCAATTATTGATTCGTGCCCCGATACCACCTTTATTAATGTTGCGATTGATTCTTCGGAATGCCTATACCCAAGCCATACTCATCTTAGACGACATAGAAATAAAAAGTTGAGGCCGATGATAAGCTTGCCATCCGCATCAGCATAATAAAGCCATTCTGGATTCGGATTTCAAACCCAGATTGTGCTGTTTCCCAGGTGCTGGACTTTGGAAATTAAAACAGAACCCGAACCGATTTGATTTCTCTGGAGACATCAGCAAGAGGGCATGGATCAGAGAATAGTCACAGCGATCATACGCTTCCGGGAGGAGATGTGTGGTCACTGCGACCGATTCCTTTCGCACCTCATCGTGGTCTCTCGCCCTCTTCTGGAGGAATGTAAGTCTGGACGTTGGTGCTGATGCTTGTAAGCTTCCAGACTGGCCTACAGGACTGCATAAATCGGCTAGGTCTATATACTCTTACCACCAAAACGAACTTACGTTACACGTTCCAGCGTTCCAGAGGAGGGCCCCCTCATATTATAGTTAGCGACGTCAAGACCGCCATATATGGGTATAGCGAAGGATTACATTGGCAGGATTTCCTTAGAGGACAAGAGCGATTCAATTATCGTGATTTTCAATAGGAAATCCGCAACGGTGGAGTAGGGTTTGCCGTGCGTTTGGACTCGTAATATTGACGACGAGCCTTAGAAGGAGAAGGGTGTGACGGAATTATTATTCAGCAAGACGATTTTCGGTACTTTGTATTTGATTTCAGAATGAACTTGCTCTGCTGTCGCCAGCGAGGCGCTTTCTTTACATGGTTGATTCGTCGTTGATTCCGTCGTTGATTCGTCGTTGATTCGTCGTTGATTCGTCGTTGATTCGTCGTTGACTCGTCATTGTTTAAAAGCATCTACTTTTTTACTAGACTTGGATTTACCAGCATATCGCTTATTTAGCATGGAGCTTTTCATTTTGTGTTATGCGAAAGATATCGGAGGGCATTCCTCAGCTTTCCTAATTACCGCTATTTATGCTGCAGCATGTGAGCTGCTTAGTCCTCCCTGGATAATTACGCTGGGAAAGGCTTCCGACGTTGCAACCCTCAGGCAATATCTCGTGTTAGAAGCGAACAAGCAAGAAGCATTGGCAGGTTACCGAGATGTAAGCACTTGCCAGGGGACTTGGTCGAGAACTCTCGATGTGGCGAGCCGAACTCTGAGCACGACGGGGATATGACGAGAAATAAGGCTATGGTAATTTATAAACAGTTGTAATAATATAAGATCTTCGAATGCGCACGTAATAATTACGACAAAGGAATTAAGCGTTTAGCAGTAGGGACAAGGCACGAGAGGAGCAATAATACTTGAATCGGCCGGCCTGTACTATAAATCACGCCTGTAACGCCAAGGCTCCCAACGGTTTACCTCTTAAACCGTAGTTTCCAGTTCAGTGCAGCCGTTAAACCGTTTATATGAGGTATAAACGGTTGACTGACAGTTTGCGCTACGGTTTGCCAAGACATGCTGGAAGCCAGAGTGGCAACCGAACATGAGAGCTGCGTTAAAGACCTTTTGGGAGACATCTTATCGCTTATCAACTGGACTACCTCAGCGTCCATCATCATCGCGAGAACGCGAAACTAATAATACTTACTTCCAGTGGATGACTAGGAAGCAACGCGATCAGCAAGATACCAGTGATGAGCTTGAACGGTACTTCAACGAGCCAGTACTACCTCAAGACCCTGACGATACACCAGCGATTGAATGGTGGCTCCGTACAGGGCAGCGATTGCGATTCCCTCTATTATCGAAGATGGCAATAGATATCTTTTCAATACCACCCATGTCATCTGAACCGGAACGAGTGTTTTCTGGTGCAAAGCATACGATTAGTGACCAACGATCTAGCCTCAATATACAGACAATTGAGGTCCTAGAGTGCCCGAAATCATGGCTCCGTATAGGTATCTTTACTGACGAAGAGCTGCACACGATCATCGCTGCTTTGCGTGAGCTATAGATGATAGTGATCGCGGCAACTGCATCGCCAGCAACACCTCTATGGCCGCTATCGAAATCGGGGTTTAATATTGAATGATTAATGGAACGGTTGTTGTTCAGCTATGGAAACGTGTCCTACTAAATACAGCGTGCCAAGCATGTAGGGCTGATACTGATATCTAACATAATGAAAGGTATGGACAATGGATGATATCATTGGATGATGATGAGTAGTATTGTTGACTACTAATAGATATGGTTGATTAATTGTATAGAGAAACACTGCAAAGAACACGCATGAAATCTCTACTAGTTTGCCAAGGCCTAGTCACGTGATGATTCACGTGACATACCGAAGTTGACCCGGCCTGAAATCCAACAGTATTTAAACTAACAGTTTAAACGGTTTATATTCAGTTCAGTGCAACGGTTAAACGGTTTAAGCCTAAACCGTTTGGACTTCAAACTGGTCTAAGACCGTTTATATAATCAGTTTGCACTACAGTTTATAGACTGTTGGGAGCCTTGTGCCTCTATCCGCCTTCAACCCGATCAACCGATATCTGGTTTAAACCTTTCTGGCCCGGGCCACTTGAAATTTCCGACTCGCCAAAGAGTGGCTACTTCTTGCTGCTCAGTCAATGGACCGCGCTTTCGATGCCTCGGGGTGAAGAAGGGAAAAATGCTACGTCAAATCCCTCGAAAAATTCAAAGAGCACTAAACAAACAAAGCGACGAGATATCCAGAAGGTAAGAACCCGTGAATCTCTCTGCCCGCAACAGCCCGTCGATAACTTCACCGTTCATGAAAGCTTTCGATCTACAGTCTAACATTTTGCAATCAACTGTAGCCTATAGGCGAGTCATCAACGTCCTCAGCTCCTCCTCCAGGTACCAGAACTGGTCTCAGGTCAAAAGGTACGACCGAACCACCTCGTCCTCCCGTAGATAACCTAGAGTCAATCCTTCGCAACCGTCGCGAGGGTAAGGGGGCCAAGAAACCTACAAAAGCTCGAGGGCGGCCGCGAAAGCCAGCTCGCATCCACCCAGACCACCCTATACAGAGTGTTGAGGTTATCCCTAAGGAATATCAAGGTCGCATTGACTACAGCCTCCCCACCGATTGTTCGAATGGGGAAGCTTCTCTAGGAGAACAAGATATAGATTCGGAGGAAGCATTCAACCGGAAGTGGGGATATTTGCCGCCCCTGGATGAAGAAGCTGCGGCCATCATAGACGCAATCATGGCAGATCCTACCAAGGCTAGGGATTACGCGAGGATAGGTCCGACCCATCCCGATTTTCTCAGGGGACTTGGGCGCCGAAATGTCCTTCTAAAGAAAAACATGGACCCCGATCCACATGCAGGCTCTATTGATGATCTACCACAAATTTCCCTACAGGAGTCTGATGCGGAGAGGGAGACATATGAGAAGCTGTGGGAAATGGATCTGTGCGGGAATGGTTCGAATGAGGCACTCTTTCAGCGAACGCTCATGATGAGCTTCATTGCGCGCCATTATTTAATTTACGGGAGGAGCGCTAGCAGGCCCTTCAATCTTGATTTCAGCGTTGAAGAGGCCTGGACATGTCCGCCAATGCCATCGCGAGATTACGAGCTCTCAAACAAGCTCTTGACACAACCAAAGCCCGACCTTGCCGTATATTTCTACAGGGAAAAGTTGATACCAGATGGCTTGTGGGACAATATGCCTAACGCAACACAGCGCCTCGCATGCTATGAGAGGCCAGATCTAATTGGAAGAGATAGGGTTTTTCATTTCTTTACTGTCGAAGGTGAAAGGTCACAAACTTCAACCGACGATAATACGGCAATGGTTCAAAGTCTAAACAACGCAAGCCAAGCATTACACAATATGTTCGAGTTCTTCCAGGACGCAGGACCGCACCATAGAGAGAAGTTTTTTTCCGAAGTCAGATTTTTTTCGGCGGTAGCGAGTACGGAAGGCCTCAATATTCGTATCCATCGAGCAACCGAAGTCCCTGAAAATAGTTCTAAATATGATTTCGTCGTACCTAGATATCCACTACGATTTGAATTTCGAGAATTCGCCAACGTCAAAAAACATGAATTTGACCGCAAGAAAGTCTTGGAGATCTTCGGAAAAATACTTGTTGGCTACGGCGTAGGAAAGCTTCTTGGTTTACTTCAGGTTGCGGCCAAAGACCTTGTAGAAAATCTCAACACCAATCCCCACCAAAATAAACCAAGAGAAGACAAAGACTTCTATCGGCATGGACAAGTTGACAAAACGCCAAAAGGTAGCAACATACCCACGCCCAGGCCGTCAAGAAGCCAGTCAGTACAGAGCCCCATGTCGGTCGACACTGTAGCACCGACTGCCACGCAGCAGGGCTCCTCGTCAAATGTGGCTGCCCCGTCAAGGCCAAATCCATCATTCGATATGACGCTCAGTGAAAGAACGACACCTACTTAAAGCCAACCCTCACACTCGTCAGCGCAAATATCGAGTTCACCCAGCGGGAAACGACCTAGAACTCAAGGGGAAGATGGCAAATCTTCTCGGCCAAGGACCCGAAACTCGAAGTAATGAGATGGGAAATACTAATTGAAGAACACACTTGAAAACAAGCGAAAGAAGGCGTGTTACAGACTCTAACCATCTATATGTCACCTAACATGGATGAGACTACGACCCTGCTCCGTGGCTCGTCGAACCTCAAGCCAGTAGAATTCACCGAAAGCCCCGGCTAGGTGACATCAATCGCTACGAAGAACGTTTTCAAGAGGAAAAAGCTTTGCGCTGGTGAACACTCAAATGACGTTTCAGACGCGAGGATCAGTTGTTCCACATTCCTGGCAAAGACTTGACGCGGACCCTCCGAGGAAAAGATCCAGATCCAATCCCGCAAAGCGCAATTCAGTTGCGACGCCAACTTCCTATTAGTGATCAAGTGTTTCGGAGGGTATCTAAGTCATGGGGGTCGTATACGTAGAGCTTAGTATGAAAGCCTTTAACGGTTACGTTTATAATAGCTATTAAGGGAGAAAGTAGGTGAGTAATAAGAAGACGAATTAAGCGCTCGCGCGGGAGTAGAGCGGTGTTACCTCAATTAATAATATATTAAATAGTTATATTAAGTTTCAGGAAGTTACATGTATATTATAAACCCCGACGTTAGTATTATCAGTTATTACCGCGTTCGTTTAAGGAAGGGGAGTAGGGCCGGGCTTATCGCTTTGCTCCCTCCTCGATCCCCTCTGCTCCCTTTATCCTCCTACTGGCTCCCCTATCCTCCCTCGCTGCTCCCCTTTACTCCTTCCATACTCGTCTATGCTCCCTCCAAAGCGGCATTACTCCCTTTCCCGATCGAAAACGGTAGTTACCGATCCTAAGTTCGGTACCTATATATATATTATATATGAAACTTCTTCTCTATTCTCTAGAAAGTTGTCGGCAAGGAGATTTTCGAAGGAAGAGGCTTTGTAGCTTACTCATCATCCTGAGCTAGGTATATCACCGGAATGTTCCTCGAGATAGACTATAGTATAGTGACGATAGAATCCAACAGCCGTCTACGTAATAGCCTTGAGAGCGACGGCCATGCCGTACCGCGTTTACGTCGGCCGTGTCTATGAGATATCTCATTAATTCTTCGACAGCCAAGGCCCAAGGAGCGCGAGAGCGGATTTGATTCAGGATCCTCATGATGAGGGTACGTTTCAAAGAGTTCTATAATGTAACAAGGAGGGGAGTCGGGTTCGGCGGTGTTAGTAAGAGGGTTATAGGAAGACATTAATAATGGCTCATCTTTATAACGTGCCTCGTTCGAAGGGGAAGGGAAAATCAATCGACCTTTTAATTTCGCTAGATGACTAACTATCTCTCAACCTTGTGTGACGATCCGATCACCGAAAAAACCGGTGTCTATGACTCGCTGCGAGGGGTGGAGCTACCTAGGAACATACTTGGAAGAGAACGGTGTCTTTGGCCTGCTGGTGTTGGATGTTGCCTGATCTTGATCTTGGTAGCTGGTTTTTAAGGGCGTGAGATTTTTTGTCGTTGAGGTTGCGTGGGGGGTTTTAGGTTGTAGGGGATGGCGGGATTTTTCGTTTGATGGTGCGTAGAGTTGCGTCGTTGCGTGGTGGTCCGGCACGAAGGGGATATACCTATCTTGGGGACTGTCCAGCTTGGTTATAGAGAACTTATTTCCCAATGACAGCTTCGAAGCTGTGAGTAACATTGCTATGATGCTAAGTTATATATGAGGAACGAAGCTCGACCACTTCACAGTGTTAAAGACGCTGCTGGGTAGTACGCGCAGGCTGAGGAAGTATGCTAGGACAAGGATGTGCATACATGCTGAACGATAGACCACGGCATCTCGAAGGTACACCACCGAAGCGAATAAGATGGGGATAACTAAGCAGGCGACAATGCTTCCTCGCCATAACCACAGCTCGATATCCGTAGGATGTGCGATGTTCCAGGATGCAAGGTGAACGGCGCCAAAGACAGAAGGGGCTAGGACGAAAAGCAACGCGTATTTCCATTTTCCTATTAGTTCGCCTTCGTGGATCCAGTGCCGGCCAGAACATATAAATTCCAAGATGGTGCCCTCGCAGACTCCATACATTGAGGGCGACATCTCGTCCATGGCTCCGTCGGAGCATTCCACGATGACAGGTATTGCGCAATTCTGAGGCCTATTCCACCAAAACCCATACGCGATCAATGCACACATAACGTAGGCCATCGTGCTGACTTCCAAGAGGGTAACGGCTTGATGATGAGCCGATCGAGAGACTACTTGAGTTGCTAGCCACACCACTTGCAGGCAGGCCAGGGATTTTGCAATGTTGTCTGATGTAGCAGAGTCCTGGATCCGGTCTTCACTTATGTTTCTTAGCTCGTGAAACCACTCTTCAGAATGAGGTTTTGCTGTTCGATCTATATCTCGCAGTTGAAGTTGATGATACCTCGAATCTGATGATTTGAGTCAGAAGCCACCATGTCAAAGAAGAATCCATGAGTCAGGGTGAACTCGCGACATAGTGATTCTCTCAATTTTTTCCTTCTTTGCATGGCGTCCTGGAAGTCTCTAACGGTTGTAAAGATAAGGAGCTCCGGAGCAATGAGAACGATGATCGCTGGGACTGTTTTACTTCTCACAATCTTTGTTCGAAGGGAGTGGGCCCTTGCCCCTTGATAGCGAGGGACAGGACGGTGTAATACCGTCCAGACGCACAGAAAAATGGTGAATAGGCAGCTCCGGAGAAATTCGGACGTCCCTCGCCCGCAATGTGTTGAGACCCAGCCATAGACTAAGGTATCGCGTGTTGCGTTCTGCGTGGCATCAGTAGAGGTGATGGCGTAGCTTGCAAGGAAGAGAAAAGCGAGGACGAGTATGTTGGCGGCGTTGAAGGTCTGTTGCGTAGGTGGAAGACTGGTACTAAAGATAGAGACCGCTGTCAAGATTGGGTATCCCGATCGAGCGCGAGAGTCTGTATGGGTATCGTGGCACAGTGACGATGGCCGTAGAGTCCTGAAGTTGCCTTTATATTCGACAAAGACTTGTTTATATTGGCATGTTGGTCAACGTATGTCCAGAGCTCTGCGCCTTGTCGAAGATAAAAGCTTGATGCAACGGCTGATAGTTCTTAAGCTAGCCTAAAAGAAAACGTAGTTTTAAGAGCTTGTAAAAGTTTTCCAAATCTCAATATTCAGGCGAGGGAGTTGGTACATTATCAGAGGTAAGGCATTCAAGATGAATGATTTAAACCGCCCAAATTCCTAAATATAGGCGCAGCTAAACCAGCTCGCCAGGCTCATTGGGCGTTACGTAGCGCCACACACTCCGCGCATGGCGCAACGATACCCTATCACCACCCTCCCTTGGCAGCAGTAAGAGCTGGCAAGGAACACGAAGGCATGTTCAGATATAGCATTTTCATCGGTGAGTCCGCGCTCGTGTCGTGAAGGTTGAACCCCGGTAACGAATGACGAAAGAAGCCTGGAAATATAGCAGTCGGCATGATGCTGAGCTTCACAATCGATGGAGTACAAGGCTACCGTTCTCTCATCGCTCCAATCATGATGGGAACGTCCAGTCACCTCTCATCCACCACCTCTTCCTCTGCCCACCACTTGAACCCACATTTCCTCAAAACCCCCCGACTGCCCTCTCCACCGGGTCCTGTGACCGCCTTCAAATATCCCTTCTCTTCCTCATCGAGCACCGTATGCCCGTCAGGATACTTCCGCCAATACATATCTATCCATGCTCTCAAAGCTTCTGTTGCATAGCCATGACCCCAGGACGAAGGGTGGAATATGTAGCCAATCTCAGGAAGGGAGTGAGCGCCTGTCAGGCCGATGATCTGCAGCTCTTGCTTTTCTGGTGAGTCTACGTGGCGGGTAGGTGTGATTGGATGTGAGGGGTGGAGGGAGACGGTGTAGACCATGCTATTTTGACTTTCCAGCCTCGTCTTCAGCCACTCATCATTTCTCTCGCGGGTATCAGGTTCAGTCCAGTAGAGCACTTTTGGGTCGGATCGAACCGCAAAGACGCCGTCGCCGTCCGAAGGCCAGCTTTATAGTGATCCGCTTCAGCTTAGACACTAGTCTTAAATAGGAAATCCGAAAATCCCGGGGATTTTAGACTTCCGCTTTACACGATGCATTATTCTTTATTGCTGTCATCTCAGTCCGGTCCTGAATTAGGCACCGCCAAGCCGTGACATAATGAACGCTTGGTTTGCGAACATACGGGCATCATGTGTGCTTAGGATACTCCGGGAGCTAAGCACCATGAGTAACTGTGATTAATATACTCATTATCCTAAGTATATCAAGCAGTTACTTAACTTATATTATAATCTCTAGTATATCTCCTAAGTACTAACTATAATACTTATATCAGACCTATTTAGTGAAAGCCTACCTTCTATTCCTTAATACTCCTCTCCACAAGTACTAATTATAGGTCTACCCTCTTCGGAGTAAGTGAACCGTAACAGGTAGGTAATATAAAAAGGTAATATATATCCTTAAAGAACTAAGAGGGCTATTAAAATCATAATTAAAAAATAGTTTATTTTTAGAATAGTATTAATTTTAGGAAAAAGTTATATTATCTTCTTATTTTATTACTTAGTATTTTAATATTACCTTAATAAGTTAAGTTAGTCTAACTTAAGTTACTAAATTTAGTGCTAATAGTCTAACCTTAGTATTAAGTCAGTACTAATTCTTAGTCTTAGTTAGCTTAATTATTGTAGATTATCTCTAATAGCCTTAATGTCATACGCGCCATCCGGGGATAGCGTAATCGTAAGCGCCTTGGCGCTATATATTTGTTTACCTTCAGCGATCATATACACAACACTTTCTCTCCTCATAGTTAGATTCAGCCTCATTACCCAGTCGATTAGCCACTTGTATTTCCAGTATTATACTTAAGAATATTATTATTCATTTTAATAGCTTTAATTTTAATATTACTTATTATAATAGATAAAGGAAAAGATAGTAATAGAGATAGTAAATATAATAGGCTATATAAGTAAATAAGTATGTAAGTTAAGCGAGAGATAGATTAAAGATAGGGATAATAATAACAAATACTTAATATAAGTTAAGAATTACTTAATTAAGTAAAACGAAGTAGAAATATAAAAGCTAAGCTAGGAGTAAAGTTAAAATACTTCAAAATATTAAAAAAGGTAGTATAAATTTATATCTTTAAGCACTTTGGCGCTGTTCGACCGTCCAGTTCCGGCAGCCTTTGGAGCCGCTTTAGGCTGCCCGGACAGGCCAGGGTCCCCGGACTGGCGGCTGGGTGGCCGGGGCCCAGGCAGCAGCTGGAAGTTTGGTGCCGCCCGGGCCCACCGCGCTAGCAAGGCCCTTCGTTCGAGCCCTCAGCTCCAGCACGAGCGGCGGTTCACCTTGAGATGATCACAGAACGATACCAGGAGGGTTATACTCCCGACATATTTATTGAGGATGGCTCTACCCCTCGGATTATACTCTCTACTCGAGCAGGCCACCACAGACTTAGATACCTCTAGGCATTCCTCCCTTCAATACCCTCGAACGCAGATCAGCACCGACATACCTTCAATACCTTCATACCTGACGCTAAATTCCCGTTTTAACTACGTTCTCGTCCTCGGGCGAGTCGCTCCCACTTCACCTCTACCATGTCGATCAAACGAACCTCCCGAGGACGGAAGGAATGCAGCAAGCGCCATCCTCAATACTACAAGAAGCGCCTGGCGACGCTCACGGTAAGCAGAGTGAGAAGGCGCATTGCTCGCAAAGACCCTGGTGAGAACGGCTCACCCAGCTCGCGACGAGCATTGCGAGACACAGAGTTCCTATGTCTATATAGATGGCGTTGATTCCCATAGATAGGAGCTTCGTGCTCAACTCAGTTTAACCACCTTGGTTACATGTTATGATTCATTAAGAGATCTGGATCCTTGAAGGTCTATCCCTGTGTCATTGCTTGCTACCCCTTCTGCCCAACACTGGATCGTAACACCCAAACACCCCAAAAGCACCATTTATCGCGAGACAAGACGCTTCAGATCCATACCTTACGCAGCGCAGGGCTTACATACGAAGCTATTGCCTGTCAATTATCAATTACAGTACGCCAGGCCCAGTACGCGTGTACTAGATCACATCCAACGCCATCAAAACGCTCTGGACGTCCAGGAACCTTATTAAACGAGCAAAAAACAGAATTAATCGATTACGTTTGCCAATCTAAGCTTACAAGACGGTTATCTTACCTCCATTTGAGCCTTGCTTTTGAACATTGGCATAGAAGTTATCCCGGCTCGGCGACACCCCCGGCCCAGCGACACCCTTTTGACGAAATCATTAAAATACCATATTCGTCACCAATCAACAACCGCAACGATTGGTGAGTCCAGGAATAAATTTATAGTAGATAGAAGGTATATATACAATGATCGCGCCCAGAATCCTTATATATCAAAGCGCCGTGGGCGTTGAACCTTCCTTCCACGAGATGTAGCTGAAATCACCTCCTCGACTTGCAGTGCGACGATAGCATGACTAGACCCTTTTACTTGCTTCTTAAGAGTCTTTTGAGCTTTTTGAAGCTTTGTAGATTGCTTGTTTAAGCTTAGTTGCCCTGCGCTATAGTGTTCTGCTGCTTCTCTTAGCTCTCTTTGAGCTTGCTTATCTGCAGCTTTCTGGGCTGACGCTTCTGCAGCGATTTGACGTCTTTTGGTAGCAAGTATTGCCCTATGTAGCTTATCCTCCTCTTTTTGAGCCTTTCTGGTAGCTGCTAAAGCCTTTTTGTCAAGGATTTGCTGCTGTCGTAGTACTTCTTCAGCGTCTTTTGTAGCTTGAAATTGACGGGCAGCTTGTACTCGCTGTGGGGTTTACCACGTTGTCTCTTCTTCTTTTCATTCCTAAGGATACCGTTAAGCCTTTGACGATATGTTGGTCTACCGAGTGCTGAGAAGCAAGGCGTTCATTCGCTCGAAAAAGCTTCTTAAGCAAAGGTGAATTTGGTTGATTATGGTATTGTCGTTGGACTCGGCGGACAGCACGACATGTCATTGGTGTCTTTACTATTAAAGGGGCTTCGGTCGGAGTCGGCTTGGTGATTTTGTCTAGAGTCATCGCTGGATTGTAGGGCCAAATGCCAGTTTTTTCGAAGCCGGAAGCGATATTTGCAGGTGTAAATGCCTTCTGCCAAGCAGGCCAGAAGACGCTCCAAAAGGCTCTTTTCGACATAGAGACCATAGCTAGACTATTCATCATGAATTCATTGAGACCCTTGGTGTAATAAGACGCTAAAGGCGCAAAAAGGGATACATCAAGAGGTTGCAAACGATGCGTTGAATGTGGAGGTAAAACCAACACGAGAATACGTAGTTTGTCACATAGATCAATGAACTTTAGGTTGACATGACTACTATGTCCATCGACAATCAATAAACGACGTCCTCTTCCGGCTCTTTTGCTTGTATGTTGGTGAAATATTGCTTCTAGCCAATGAAGACCTAAAGCATTACAACTCCATCCGTTTGATGAGACTGCGAAATGGGCTGTATCTTTAGGTAGCCAGTCCTCTAGCCATGTATCTTGCAGTGTAGATTCACCTTTGTAGATGAGTGATGGAGGGAGAGCAGCTCCTGTAGCGTTGATACATGCAAGCAAGCTAATGAATTCTCTGCTTCCGTCTTGACTTGCATATGTGATACGGCCGTTTTCAAGGGCTTCCCTGCTCATTATACGCTGTGTAGCACCTGCTTGGCCAATCACGAATCCTTTCTCATCCCAGTTGTAGAGGTTGTCGCCGGTAATGTTATATTTCTCGACAGCGGCGATTAGCTGTATTGAATATTAGCAATCTGATTAACCAACGCTTTAAGAGAGTTACCAAGTCATAGAATTGCTTGAATAAAGGCGCATACTCTGCTTTCATTCGCTGGCTATCGATATTTCGTAGATAGAGGCTTCTGAGCCTGTTTTTATAGCGCTTGACAAAATCGCCAGTCCAGTTCTTCCCTACCGGCCGGCCAATCATCTCTTGTGCTAAATTGCATACAATCTGGCTGGTAGGAAGTATTCCACGATCGGTTAGGCTATTGATTAAGCCTATCAAGGTCTCTTCTTAAGCGAAAGTGAGGCATTGGCGATATTCGGAAGAAGCAGCTTGCTTGGACAGCTGTCGGCCTTGGTATCGGCGTTTCGAGGTCGTACTGTTGACGGCATGTTTTCTAGCGGTAGCCTTGAAATTAGGCTTCTCTTGCTGATGCAAATCAGCGACTGCGAGATCAATACGAGCGTTGTGGGTAGAGCAATCCATGATTGAAAAATTTGATGATTTTTTTGTATAGGGTGTCGCTGGGCCGGAGGTGTCGTCGGGCCGGGATAACTTCTATCTCAGAGCATGTGATTCGTACTGTTCTCCAACGAGCTGGTTTTAAACGACGAATCGCACGCGCTAAACCTCCTATTTCGGAAATCAATCGTCAAAAACGACTACTACGTAGTACGACAACTGTTAGATATCAGTATCAGCCCTACATGCTTGGCACGCTGTATTTAGTAGGACACGTTTCCATAGCTGAACAATAACCGTTCCATCAATTATTCAATAGGTTATGAGCCCGGCTAAGCGCTATCGTACCTAGGAACGGTTCCTTCGTAAGAGACTTTCATCATCCTTACGTCGTATCCATTCATATCCGCCTAAGTCGCTATGTGCTGCCTACGGCAATCTCGCGTCTTCATCAGTAATCCACCTCCCTCCTACGAAATATAATCGACCACGACGCCGCAGAGCCACATGGCCAGAACGGGACTAGGAATAATGGGCATAGCAAGGAAGCAACATGCGGAAGCGCACCGGTAGAGCCCTCTTAACAGGGTATCCTACGAGGGGAGGACAGTTCAAATATCGGAGGAAGGAAACAAGAACACGACACCTACTATATCGGACCAGTCACTCTGTACACCTTAAAGCTTGGAGGAAGGAAACAAGGGCCACGACACTTAAAGAGAAGGAAATATGAAACGACACTCTAAAGAGAAGGAAACAGGAGCAACGACACCTCATATCAATTAAATAAAGTCCTATATATGACAGGCATCAATAACGTCCACAGGGCACTCTTCCCGACTTCCCTACACGAGCGAGGTTTACGGGTTTGATGAGGCTTCAAAGCAGGACAAGGAACATGGCTTAAGGGGAGCTACGCCACTGATAGGAGCTACACCAAGCCAAATCAGCTACACCATGACACGCCCTCAGGGGAGCATATAAGGTCTTTCCACTGAAGGGGAGTGTTAGATATCAGTATCAGCCCTACATGCTTGGCACGCTGTATTTAGTAGGACACGTTTCCATAGCTGAACAATAACCGTTCCATCAATCATTCAATAACAACATGGGTCTTGTTACGATCCTGGCCTTGCCTAACGAGGCCTCGGCCTCAGCCTCAGCCTCGGCTAACCCTAATCGAGCCTAGTGATCAGGTCATTGAGTCCCTGCGTCATCTGTGTAAGGCGCCAACCCTTTCGGGCCTAGCGCAGAGGTCAGGAACACAGTTATAAGCTGCGAGTTCTTTCCTGTAGATACTTTCCTTCCTTAGCATTTATCTACTAGTTAAATGACACCCATATGACTCATTCTATGCTGGCCCCTAACAGGTCTTAATACTACGGATATGACACGAGTCGTCATCGAATGGTTTGTTTTAGGTGGAAGGCTGTCTGATAGACCCTAATAGAATTCCTGACTTGCAGACCCATGAAGTCCGCAAGTCCAGGTCCGCAAGATCGTGAAACGGATATGAAACGAGTAATCATCTGGATATGGCCATTCAGATATGCTTACGGTAGCTTGTGGTGGTTTTAGATGCGAGGCCTCGTAAGGCTGTCAGACGAACGTTCTAGAAATTGATTTCCCAACCTCAAGGTTCGCAAATCGATTCCTACCAATCTCAATTTCGAGAACCGTGTTGATATGGCGCTTGAAGTGCCACGACGGATACATGAGCGACTCATTGCAGAAATGCTGTTGGGCAAGAAGCCGCAAGAGCTTTCTTGGTGTCTCTTAGCAAAGTCGAGCCGGCCGCAAGTTGCGACGACTCCTGGATGGAGTTCATCAACGAAGATATTATAGATGATGCCAGCGAGCCTTCACAGGCCACGCCGTTATCTCCTTCCGGCAAAATTGAAGATCTATCCTTACAAACGATAGGTTCACAGACTGAAGCTGACACACCTTATCCAGCACCATCCCCTCCAATAGCGGGTCCTCTATCCCTCGCAAGAAGCACCACGCCAGGGCCTTGCGAAGAATCACCAGCGCGTCAGAAGAGAAAGAGTTCCGATGACAAAATAATGGAAGCAGTCGTGCAAGGCTTACCACGGAGCGATCTTCTGGATTGCCTTGAAACCTATTGGCAGGCTTTGACGATGGAAGGGATATATGCGATGCCGTCACGTGAGGTGCTTTCATGGACTCTGGAAGGTAGCTCGGAACAAGCTTGTCGACTGCAATATCATCTCATCCTCCGACACTTGAATATTGAAGACGACCTACACCAATGGCGTCGATCCATTGCAGAGAGAAGAAACCTGGATGGATATAATGCCTTCTTGGCCGAAGCTCAGGCCAAGCAAAAGGGCAGGAAGTACGCACGGCAGCGAGGGGAGAGGAACAGTGGCAAAGCACATGCCGACTACCTCGCTCATATTTACGCGGATCGAACTCCGAAGGATTACAAGCGTGCGAAGCAAGGCCTTCAGAAGGACCTACGGAATGGGCGACGATGGTCAATACTTATCGATGGCTTCGTTACTGACAATGGCAATAGAGTGCCCGGACTGGGATTGGGCTTTCTCTTGCTATGTGGGCCTGCCAACGCCAGGAAAATGTGATCTACTCCCCACTCAATGGAAACCCTGCTGACGGGTATACAAGATACAATACTACAAAATACAGCGATCCTTTTTGGAAGGCTTTCGTCACGTATACCCACTGCTCACACCCAAACACGCTGACGATGTGTGCCATTCTACGGTCAGCAGCGGAAAGCCTGGTGCATGATGGTAAGCTACGTGACGACGTCGACTTGAAAGGTATAGCGCTGGGCTTGAAGCAGTATATCTAGGAAGAGAATACCATGTGATAGACCTCGGGGTGAGCATTCATGGCCCGACCCTCTGGCTACATCGTGTCCAATGATACATTTCCCGAGCCATAGCACCATTCGCAGCGCATAGAATACTGGCCATCCCTGCTTCACCCCTCCTCCCCCTTTTCGCCTGCTATCAGCTCTTGCTATCCATCTCATAACACTCGCTCACAAATCAACCCACAATCATAAGTATATCAACAGCTGCGACACTCGCTTCACCAGCGCAGCTCCAGCGCCACCGAAACAGTCGAAGAGAGTCCCACGGCGACCGCGATCCTTTATACTTCTGAAATCACCATTTGCCTGGATTCAGAGTCGACCAGGTGCTTTCACCCTCCACAGTCCATGAAGATCCGCATTGCGAGGGCGCTGCCAACAGTCCTGCGAGGCGTCCAACAAGGCGGGGATTTGTGACGACCTAGCTGGCTCAGCTCAAAGACCCTAGCCGCAGCAGCTGACGAGGCACAACGGATGGACATGGCCGAGGGGCGTAGCGAAAACTCAGCCTCTGTGGAACGTGAATCGAATACGAGGCTCCAATGGCAGAGAGGCACGCCAGTGCGTGCCGCAGGATGTGAGACAAATGAACAGGGATCGAGCATGCTCGGTCTGGCGGTCGAGCAGCAATGACCAGAGATCGACGATTTGAAGAGGAGAGGAGGGTGTCGGGACGAGGAAGACGATTTTTGGGTGGTCCTCAGCATTTCGTTGGTTGCAGGGACTGCGGGCACGGCCTTTTGAGGATTGCGGTCTCCTCATCTGGAAGAGTGTTCTGGATACTGTCAAGCTTGATGTCTATGGAAAAATCATCAGTGAAGGCCAAAACACGATGGATTTTCAAACAAATACCTGTATGTACCTCGCCTGAAGTATAGAGATAGTCAGCAGCCTTCGATAGATATGTCACAACACATTTTGCAACCCTGTCATTGAGTTTGTGATTCCGTTGACGCGCCACATAATCTAATAAACTCATCCCTAGAGGCTTATATGCAATGCCGTGATGACGGCCACCAGGGACTTGAATCTCAAAAGAGTCGCACGGTCTTCTCACACAGTATCGACCATCTGCTCTCTGGGAACACAATTCAAATCACTGAAGCCAACCATCAAGGATAAATTCAAACCATCATCGTCACAATCGAGTCTACGTATCCCAATACGAAGGTTACGGACTCGTCAGCTAGTCATAATAACCTCGTCAAGGATTCAAGTAGGTACAACGTGCGATCATCTTCGACCTAGCTAATGCAATACAGTCGGAAGAGATCTGGCCCTAAGTCTCATAGGCACTTTGCTACTGTTCCCAGCTGCATCGGCTCTCCCTTCAAGACAAAGGTTGGGACCTCCTAGCGGTGAAATAGCTCTACTGTTATCTGACCTCTTCTCAAGCCAAATCGATATCAAGCTCGTCGCTGGCCTGCTACACGCTGTCCTTGCCTAGGAGGATGATCAGAAGATATGGACTAAACAAAACGAAGGCCTTTTGCGAATAGAGCCATTACCGCAACCAACCACTCCTTCCCCATCCCGCCCATCGTTCACATTATCATACGAGCAGACGCCTTAGTTCTTCAATACGGGCAGCTTCGCAAACACATCTGAGCACAGGAAGCAGGTAAATGATTCGTTAAGGGAAGAACTTATGCCCGGCCTCGGATATAATATTCCCGACTTCGTCCACACCATCTTCAAACGTGTTCCACGACTCGATGGGCTGGTGAAGGCTATATTTGACCTATGTTAGGAAGGACATACACCGCTCTACACAGAAAGCTCCGGTTGAGTTAAGTGGCTCTGGGGCATGAATTTTCCAGAATGATGATGAATTGGACAAGAAGATCCCAGTGGAAAATAGGGTGCAACTATTTGTGCACTGCTTATTCGACGAGACGTAATTAAAGCATGAGCTTCACTGGTTACGAAGAGCGCTCGTTTCCACAAATTTTGGTTAGGCTCTTTGTTTCACGATGCAGACAGGCCCTGAGCTTTACAGTTTTCCAAAAGCGGTATTCTAAGTCATCAGATGACAATCAACCAAAACGTAACTGTTGCTTCGAAAACGCTTCCTTCACAGCTTGAATTACCAGACCTCCTTCCGATATTTCAGCGCTACTAACCCGCACCATGGTCACTCCTTGGTTTCTTAGATGCTCGCCCGGTTGTTTGAGTAAAGGAGGTGGTTGATGTAACTTCTTGCGAGCCCACAAGACTAGACTGGCTATCGCCTTCCTCCAGCATTCATGTGGGCTCTACATTTGATTGCTGAGAATTCTGAGATTCTGATTGGGAGAAAGAGGCTGACTGTGAGAAGTCGAAATCGATATCAGACGGCAAATCATCGATGGCTGAGCAGATTCCCTTGAGATGAAGCGGTATCCATATATCGTAGACGTTCTTTGTGAACTTGTACGCTGTCCATTTGTCCTTCCCTTCTTCGCGACCGGAGGTTCCCGTCACTTCACATTTATATCTCAACCTTGTCGCTGATTACACGTACCAGTATCACGCCGTGCAAGATGTGCGGATATAGGTACCCTGTGAGACTTCAAGCAGGATCGTTATCAATTCCATGGTGGCTATGGCAATGCTAGGCCGGAAAATTCAGATCTACGCAGGTCCCAGCATGCCACAGTACAGTAGCCTTAGCCGAGGTAGATAGCGCAATATTATTGGACGAAGCTGCACGCCACCTTTGTCGCTATTACACCACCATGGAGCAAAATGAGTTACGCATCCCAGAGTACTTTCTACAGCACCTATCATCTATTTGTGTATCTCCCGAAAATGCATCGCCCATCGGGATGCTCGAAACCCAACGCAAAAGCCTCGTCGATCGCCGTACCGTCGAGGTCGAACCTTGTAAATGAGGCTGAAGCTGGGCTTGGAAACCATCCGGAAGTATATGATCCGCCAGTCTTGATAGTAGCTCAACCATAGTATTGTACAGGCCCGTAACCCTTGAGAACCCTTTTACCGAAAGCTGGACGTCTTGGCAATGGGATTATCTACCGGAGGGGTTCCGCCGGTGCGCTTGCTAAGAGTAATTTTCAAAGTGCCTCCCATCCAACACCAATGGATTAACGGCTGACGGGCGCGACCATGTTAATGCCTACACACCACGCTCACCTCTCGCGCCATGACGATAAAAAAAGCACGCAACAAGCACAAGCTGCCAAGAACGTGCCAAGTACACGTCGCTTTCGTAAGTGTAGCCGACCTCGCTTATGCGCTAGGTCTGTCTCTAGAAAATAAGGACTTCTCTACCGTTTCCCTGACGGTTCTTTTGTATTCTTTGGGTTGTTCCGGAATTCGAGAGGACGTATTGTATCGTGGACTCTTTCCACAGAAACGATGGGATGAACACGGCAACGTGCAACAAGTTACCCTGCGTGATGGTGGCTTTGATGAGCAGGTCGCTTGTCTATTCTCAAGCAAAATCAGGCTCGCGCAAGCTATCGAGTCTTGCATCCAACTTGGTTTGATCGTGGTAGATGTGTTGGTGCATGATTCGCCGACGTACTCACTCAGTGATCAGTCACGGCATAATATATCTGAATCCTTCGAATCTGAGGAGTTGAGCCTGCTTGGGCTGATGTTCACGGCCCACATCTATCCCCGGGATGAGACCCTAGAATCTTCGTAAGCTGAATGGTTGAATAGCTTCTTTGTTACACTACTAATGATAACCCTAGATTTCAGGACCTTAAAAAACTCTTGCTGCCCTACCTCAAACGCACCTGGGAATGTGTTCAGAGAGAGCCGCGCCCCACTCTGCCAGCTCATGCCCGTGATAGTTTGGTAGAAGCATATTTAGCAGCGTACAGTCTAGCTGCTTCGTCCCGCACGGATAATATAACCGGTGTGTTGGCCAGGATCCAAGCTACCGGGCTACCAGACCATCTGCGGATGGCGATTGCAAATCGGCAAAGTATTTCACTACGATTGAAGGGCGACCATGATCGATCTGAGGTTATGCTACGAAACATTCTCGAGGGGCCTGCCATCGACCCGGCAGATATCAGATTGCACTGTGCACGTGGACGCTTACTCCTTTCTCGGACAGAAAACGCAATTTTGCGCAAAGACTTCAACAAAGCAGCGTCGTATCTGGCAACTTGGGAGGTGAAAACGTCGCCAGCTTCTGGGTTGGAGCTCCAAGTGGTTCGAATGAAGAATACTACCATCGGCAGGGTATCACGGTATGATGGCCAGTTCGAACACGCACGCTACTGCCTCGAGGAGTGTCTCAAGACGATTCTTCATGACTCAAGTCGCTATCATGTCATGCACCATCTGGCCGACGTCTATTGTGAATTGAATATCCCAGGAGAAGCTGAAAACTTAGTGCTTGGCGAAGTCAAGCAGCTGAGAGCCCTGGGCAAGCAACGTTCCAAGCCATTCCGACGTCTCAGTCTCCCATTAGCGGAGGCTTATATTGAGCAAGGAGCCCCCGAGGCAGCTAGAACTGTTCTTCGAGAACTTCTAGACATTTTTGACCGGGTGGTCGGCCACGACATAGCTGATCAATTAGGCCATGTCCGTGCGATGATCGGCCTAGCGCGCGTATGTTGGTCTGAGTCTCGGTGGTCCGAAGCCCATCAGATTTTAGAGCGCGCTCTTGGTCTCACGGGGAAATACGGAACTTTTTCAAAAAGGAACTTTTACATAGGGGTCATCCATCTTTTCCTTTCCGTTGTATACTCTAAGCGTTGCCGGCATTAGGAGGCCCGGATGGCTTTTTTGTCAGCAAACGATGTCCTCCGCGAGCAGGTGCCTCGGCATTTCATGCCAGGAATGGGTATATATTTCTTAGAGCGTCTGATGTTAAGCGCGCAATCTTTTTAGCGGCCTTCAGCCAATTAGATCTATACCTTTTGCCTTTGCAGACGGGCTCCTGGCGTGACGGCAAACATCGTGACATATAGCATCCTATCACCCGGTGAGCGTCGGTGCATCGACGAATCTCTGCCAGGCGATCTGTGTTCACCAATGGCTGGACTATCCTGAGATTCAGGAGTCCGTAATAGAATTCGCCTCTGAATCGAAAGTGCCAGCAACACTAAGGGCTAACCCGAGGGGAAAATGTATTACGTAAGCAGTCGCACGCAATCAATACGAGTCGGGCATGGCCTTCTCAATTCGTATATGGCAACGAAATGGAGAGAAACTACGAGGTAAGAAAGGCTACACAGAAAACCTCTTTCAAATTTTGATCCATTATAGGGAGCCATATGCCGCCTCAATGGCAGGAGAGCGCTCGCGAAGTCCAACTTGGACGATATGCGCGGCTCTGATGATATGGTGGAATGGTTAAAATTACTCGGTCACTCAGTACAGGCTCCTGTTCTTCAGTGATATGGAGTATCTTCTGAACACAAATCACAGATTGAGGATCTAAATGGTCTTAATGTCATACACATAGCAGGGACAAAAGGAAAGGGCAGTACCTGCACATTCGCTGCCTCTTTCCTCAAGGCGCACGGGAACACCAACGGATATCCACTAAAGGTTGGACTCTACACATCACCTCATATGAAACACATACGTGAGAGGATTTGCATCAACAGTGAGCCGATATCGGAAGAGCTTTTCACCACATGTTTTTTCGAAGTCTGGGATAAGCTGCCGGACCACGCCACACCCGCTTTGGATATTCCCCGATACCTCCAGCTCTTAGCTCTTCTCTCATTCCACGTGTTTGCCAAGGAAAAAGTGGACGTGGCGATGTATGAGACTCACTTTGGCGGAGAATTTGATGCGACAAATGTTATCAGGGCGCCGATTGTCACGGCTGTTACATCGATTGCAATGGATCATGTCAGACTGCTCGGCCCAACAATCGAGAATATTACCTGGCATAAAGCAGGGATTTTCAAATCAGGAAGCATAGCTTTTTCGACTCTTCAAGAAAATGCGGTTACTACGGTCCTCCAGCAGCGAGCAGCTGAGAAAGGAGT